>Ga0180009_10001323_pt1 | contig 30732 bp, 23 predicted proteins | sample OS_PC_MetaG_FD_123537 | JGI IMG/M metagenome (GOLD analysis project Ga0180009, IMG submission 123537) | Groundwater microbial communities from the Aspo Hard Rock Laboratory (HRL) deep subsurface site, Sweden - OS_PC_MetaG | ecosystem: Environmental > Aquatic > Deep subsurface > Groundwater...
CGCGCGCCGTCAGGTGCGACCACTCGGGGCATTCGAAGCCCGCCAGCTCCGGATGGTTCTCGAAGTGGATCCCCGGCGCCCCGCTGGCCCCCACCATCCGGGCATAGATCGCCTCGCGCGGCGTGGTTTCCTGCTCGATCTCGCGCAACTCGCCGCTCGAGGGCGGACGGACCCACACCATCCGCGCTCCGCGGGCCCGCAGCTTATCGCAAGCCGCGGCGATCCGCTGGAAGTGCGCCTCGAATCCCGCCTGGACCATCTGGCCGAACTCCTCGGGCGGGATGTGCGGCGGCGGTGGCGGCGGCGTGAACAGCGGCACCCAGATCTGCTGGATGCGCGCAGCCAGCGGCGTGCCGAAGTCGCACAGCTCCCACATGCGGTTCTGGCGGCGGTCGTCGGGCCAGGCGAAATAGGGGGGAAGCACGGGCGGCAAGTTGTCGGCCGTGCCCGGGCGGTCGGCAAGCTGCAGGTTCTTCTGCAGCAGCGTGGGCAGGGTCAGGTCATCGGCATTGATGAACGCCAGGCGCTTCTGCAGCACCGAACCGAAGACCAGGCCCGCCTTCTGCGACGGCGACCAGTTGCGGTACCGGCCCAGCGCCCCGTTGGCCCGGTCGACCGGCATGCCCTGAGGCGCCATCCACAGGCCGGGAACCGCGCCGATCAACAGGATGCCCCGGAACTCGGTGTTGTCGGCCAGATCCTCGAGGATGGGCAGCGGATTGGTGCCCGGCATCGCGAGCTGCACCGGCAGCGCGACTCCCAGCGAGTCGGCGCAGGTCTGCAAGTCGAGGTCGAAGAGGATGCGCGACGATCCGATCACCACCATCTGGTCGGGGTCGTCGTTGACCTGCGACCGCGAGCGGGCCCACAGGTCGGACGAGTCGTTCAGGCAGGGCGCGTAACCCCATGCGCGCACCTTGCCTTCCCACACGCCTACCGCCACGAGCAGAATGACCAGCGCGACGATCGCCGAGCGCGTCCACGCCCCCCGGGGAGTCTCGCGCCGGAACTCGCCCCCGCCGCCGCCGCTAGAACTGGAAGTAGATGAAGGCATTGTCCGACCCCTGCGTGAGAGTGAGAAGAACGAGCATGGCGCCCCAGACGATCCCGTGCGCCCAGGCGGGCAGCCGCTCGGCGGCGCGTTCGACCGGGATGGAGCGATGGATCCAGTGCGTGACCACCAGCCCGGTGATCACGACAATGACCTTGACGATGTCCAGCGTGGGCAGCACCTGGGCGCCGTCCCTGATGATCCCGAACATCGACAGCAGCAGCAGCTTGGCGGAACTGAAGCTGTCGGCGCGGAAGAACACCCAGGTGACGTTCACCAGCAGGTAGGTCACCAGGCCCAGGGCGATCTGTCCGCCGAGGGTACGGATCCAGGCCGCCCCGCCGAACCGGCGCTGGAGCGCGCGCTCGATCCCCAGGTATGCGCCGTGCAGTCCGCCCCAGGCGACGAACGTCCAGCTCGCCCCGTGCCACAGGCCGCCCAGCAGCATCGTGATCATCAGGTTCACGTCGGTGCGCACCTTGCCCTTGCGGTTGCCGCCGAGGGGGATGTACAGGTAGTCCCGCAGCCACGTCGACAGCGAGATGTGCCAGCGACGCCAGAAGTCCGAGAATCCCACCGCGGCGTAGGGGCAGCGGAAGTTGTCCGGCAGCGAGAATCCGAAGCACATCGCCGCGCCGATGGCGCAGGTCGAGTAACCGGCGAAGTCGAAGAAGATCTGGCCCGAGAACGCGAGGACGCCCAGCCAGGCGTCGAGGGTGGCCAGCGGTCCGCGATCCCAGTTGAACACCGTCTCGGCCGCGCCCGAGAGCATGGCGTCGGCCAGAACGACCTTCTGGAACAGGCCCAGCGTCATCAGGAACAATCCCCAGCTGAACATCTCGCGCGTGGCGTTCTGCGGCTTCGCGCACTGGGGGATGAAATCAGTGGCGCGCACGATGGGTCCGGCCACCAGCTGCGGGAAGAACGTCACGTAAAGGGCGAAATCCAGGAACGACCGCGACGGCGCCGACCGCTTCAGGTACACGTCCAGCGTGTAGGACATGGTCTGGAAGGTGTAGAACGAGATGCCGACGGGCAGGATGATGTCGGGCTTGGCCGCCTCGAAGGTCATCCCGTAGAAGCCGACCAGGTTCTGGAAGTTCTCCAGCATGAACCCGCCGTACTTGAAGAACCCGAGCAGGCCGAGGTTGGCGGCCAGGCTGACGCAGAGCAGGGCGACGCGTCGGCCCTTGCGCTCCTCGGTGTGCATGCGTCCGGCGGCGAACCAGTCGATGGCCGTCGAGATCCACAGCAGGATCACGAAGGGCGGATTCCAGGCCGCGTAGAACGCGTAGCTGCCCACCAGGAGCAGCGCCTTGCGGGCGGTCCAGCCGCGCATGGCGTAATACGCCGCGAGCAGGACCGCGAAATAGACCACGAAGGTCAGGGAGTTGAAGAGCATGAAGTTCCTCTGAGGAGTGAATTCCCGTGTGGGCCGGGCCCAAATTAAGGACGGTTTATATCCGAATTAAAGGAAGATGTCACGCGGGAATTGTTGGGGCGGGATGGAATTTTCGAGAAAGTCATGAAACCCGCGCACGTGCGCGGGTTGGGGGGCCAAAGATCAAAACCTGGATCAAGACAACCGGTTGGCCGCCGACGGCATTCATGCGGGCCGACACTGGTGATCTCCCGGCAAAGCCGGGGGGTCCCCCGCTTACGCTAGTATATGAGTCATTTTCTATCAAGAGATCGCCGTTTCGTATCCTTCGCCCCGGCTGGGCGGAAATCCAGTCAACCCGACCTCCGACACCTTCATAGACCGCGTCGAATTTCCGATGCAGGAAGGGCTTGGGGGTGGCCGCGAGGTTTCGATTTTGCGGGGAGGGGTCGGATGTGGTGACCCAGGTAGCCGAATCCCAGGGCCAGAGCCCGCAAGGCGAGGAAGAACGGCGAAGCCAGGGCAACCCTCCGGTCCTTCCGCCAGGTCTTGGCGATGAAGGGAAAAGTCGATCCCAGGTAAACCACGGTGGTGGCTTCCGCAAGGTAGAACATGTCGGTAAAAAGGGGCGCAAGCGCAATGGCGCCCAGGAGGAGTGCCATCAAGGCGACCTGGATTTTCAGGACCTGGGGAGTGTACGAGTCCTCCTTCTGGCGCTCGGGGTAGAGGTTGACCGCCTTCCCGGCCCAGAACCCATTGTGCATTTTTTTCCTGAAATATGAGCCGATCGAATTGGCGTGGATGTGCCTGACCAGGGCCTGCGGCTGGAAGACCATGGCATGCCCGGCTGCTGCAACCCGGTAGGACAGTTCCCGATCCTCCGCGATGGGGAATCGTTCGTCGAACCCCCCGACTTCGTCAAGCACCTCACGCCGGTAAGCCGCAGAATAGGTGTCGACGAAGCTGATCCTCTTGAAACTTCTCAGCTTGTCGTACTTGTCCTCGTATTCAACCTGCACGAACCTGGCCGTCAGCTCGGTCTGATCGGAAAGGTAAGCACCTTTGGCGGCCTGCAAGGTGGGGTCATTCCGCAGGGGAGCGGTGATCTGTTCCAGCCAATCCGTTTCGGGAAAGCAATCGGCGTCGGTGAAGCAGGTTATCTTCCCATGGGAATGGGCGATGCCGACGTTCCGCGCTGCGGCCTGGCCTCCGTTGCGGGGCATGAAGAGGACCCGGGCTCCCAGTTCCTCGGCCAAGAAACCCGTCCCGTCGGACGACCCGTCGTCGATCACAATGATCTCGTACTGGTCCCGGGGAATGGTCTGTCGTTCGAGGGCGGCGATGCAGCCTGGCAGGGTGGCGGTCGCATTGAATGCGGGAATGATGATCGAATACCGGACCGTCATGATACCCTCATACTACTGTCCAGGATTTCCCTCCGGAATGGGTTCCCGCTGAGCCCCTGGATTGCAATAACTCGAGCGCCTGAAAGGTCTGAAAAAGTTGAAGGACGGCTCCACCCATGGGATCATGAAATTGCGGGGCCTCCATTACCGAGGCCGCAGGAAGCCGATATTCACAGTGTCCACCTGAACACATGTTCTCAGTCACGTCCACAACATTCGCTCCGCCTTCCCGAACCCCGCCACGTGGCAGGCCCGCCCGGCGAACCACAGCCCGGCTCCGCTGCACCAGTCCCCATCGATTTCCAGCTGCAGGCCCGGGCCCTCGGCGCCCTCCACCACCTTGACCCCTGCGGCCAGGTCGCGCAGGAAGGCCTCTGCCGCAGCACCGGCCGTTTCCGTGCCCCGCGGCGGCTCATCCGGTTCCCGGACCCTTCGCCCTCGCCCCGCGACCGCTTCGAGGAAGTAGCCCTCGGACAGCCGCGGCCACAGCGCCTTCAAGGTTGCGGGATGGTCGAACAGGTCGGCGCCCAGGATCCTCCCCCCGGCCGCCACCAGGACCCCCGCGGCATCGTCGGGCAACGGCAGGGCCCCGCGGTATTCCTTGATCTTCTCGTCCGCCGCCTCGAAGGCATGGCTGAGTGACCCGGTGCGGGATTGCGCCCCGGTCTCCTGGACGAACGACGCCACCTCCGACCAGACCGCGCCCTGGTCGCTGTGCGCCCGGCCGCCGTGCATGCGCGAGGCGGACATCGAGGAGACGATCTTCGACCGTACGCTCGGCGTGGAATACCGGCCCGCCGTGAACCTCCGCGACGAGAACGCCCACCGACCCTGCTCCACGCAGCTGACCCCGATGATGCGGTCGCTCTGCGCCGCCACCATCAGCGTCGCGTTGACGGTGCGATCCTGCTTGGCGCCCACGAGGATCTCGCCCGCCGGGATCAGCACCGGACGATCCGCCCGGTTCTCCACCACCAGCTCGGGTACGTGTCCCTGTTCCGAGACCTCGCTGACCTCGGCCAGGTTCCCGGCCAGGGCGTCCTGGAGCAGGAGGTAGGACGGTTCATCGACCACGGCGGCCCCGTGCAGCGGCCACAGGGTCACTCCCTCGTGGTGGACGGCATCGCCGAGCCGGACCTGGTCCATCCAGCTGCGCACCTGCTCCGCCGCCCGCTCCCCCGCGGCCGCTTCCAGCGCCCGTCCCCGGCTGCGGATCAGTGCCAGCAGCATCCTCGTCTCGGGCGCCAGGTGTACCGTCGAGAGTCCGATCAGCTGCAGGCCGACGCTGCGGGCTGCGTCCGGGTCGGTCCAGTCCTTCATCAGGTTCCAGACCTGAAGGACCGCCTGGTGCATGGCCGCGGCCGACCCGACCGGGTCGGCCTGCATCTTCATGATGCCCTCCCCCTTCGGGTGAAGGTTCAGGTCCACCTTCAGGTAGGTGCGGGACGGCTGCTTGGTCCTGTCCACCCCGTTCACCGAACCCTCGGCCTGCACCTTGCCGGCGTCGATCAGCGGGGCGAGCCAGTCCGCCACCCGGCGGGGCAGGTGGCCGGCGGGACGGAAGGCGTGATCATCCACCCGGATGGCGTTGCGGTCGTGCGGATTGTCGGGCTCGCGCTCGAGGTGGATGCGTTCGCCCGGGTCAAGGTGAGCGTCGTAGAACTGGCCGCCGGCGAGCTGGGTGAAGATGGGGCCGATGGGTTCGGAGGGAGTGGGCTGGGATCTCGTTTTCTTTGCCATGGGGATACCTCTCGACAATGGAATTCGAATAGGGAACTGGGTTGAATGGAGTATATCAGATCCAGGGGAAGATGCCCCGGGCGAATGCCCGGGGCCTTGGTCAGATCCTGGAGCCGGCTAGTATATGGACATGTACCAGTTGAAGGACAGTGCGACGTACACCCCCGGCCAGGTCGTCTCAGTGGGAACGATGATCTCCTTGGAGCGATCCCAGTAGGTTCCCCCGAGCTCCGCCTGGAAATAGGACGTGTCCGAAAGGGTCCACGCCCGGCCAAGGTACCCCGTGTAGCCGTACACCTGCCCACCACCCGACTCCTGTTCGACGTAGCTGAACCCGACACCCGCCAACCAGGAAGCGTCCTCGCGGTCGAGATCCAGGAAGTAGCGCGAAAACCCGATCATGAAGGCGAGCGTGGTCGTGTTGATCGTGTTGTCGTTGTCGGCGTAGGGCGTCAATCCCCAGGATGCGTCCAGACAGTATCGGCCGTTGTTTGAGAAAAGGCCCATCCCCAGCAACGTCGAGCCTCCTGTGGAGGATTTTACCTGGAAGCCATAGGCGTTCGAGTTGTAGCTCGGCCGATCGAGATCCCCATATGCCGCTGTGCCCAGGAGCGAAACAATGATGATGACCAATCCAGCAATTCGCATCTGCCTCTCCTTGTTGTCGGAATCTTGTCCCTCCACTGGAGATCTGTCGCACTTGTCAATAGGGGGTTATCTTTTGACCGGAGTGGGTAACCCGGATCACCTCCCTGTCGCCGGTGGAAAAATTGAAGGATTCCGTGACCATTTCTCCCTGTTCCTGCCAGTAAGTCCTGCTTTCGACCACCTGGGACGTGCCGCCGGCGTAATCCACACGGAAATCATGGTCCGTCAACAGGATTGTTCCGGTCCCCGTGTTCCGGCAGGTGTATTCCACGATGCTATGGTCCTGGTATTCCTGGATCACGTTTAGAATTTCCACTCTTACCGAGAAAATCGGTTCTTCGGTCTTGCTGCATCCCGACAGAGCCAAGGCCGGGACCATCAACAGCACCGCGACCGTTCCCTTGCTTTTAATTCCCACTCTCATGACCTCCATTCAGCCCTTCGACGTCATATTCGCCGTCACTGGTAGAACAGCTCTCCGACAAGATGAAAAGTGGAGTCCAGGGAACGGACCTGGGTCTTGAGATGCCCGATGAAGTTGTCCTCCATGCAGGCATCCCAGCGCGTGATCCGCAGGATAAGTTCCATCGAGGTCCGGCCCAGCGTGATATCCCGGACTTCCAGGAACATCTGGCTCTCCGCCTCAAACACTCCCTTCGCCGCGAAGACCCCGCAATCCAGTTCCGCCCTGGCGCCGCTGATGGGATCGACGATCCTGCCGTTCATGTTCCGAACTTCCATCTTCCTGGAGGCATTGACCCGTTTGACCTCGAACTCCATCCAGACCTGGACCTTGCGGGAGGGGGCCAGCTCGCAGGTTTCGTCGATGATGTACTTGTCCACCCGTTCAGGGTTGATGCATTCCAGATCCATGGCGACGAATTCGACCCTCTTCTCTTCTCCGGACTGGACTTCAGCCGGCTCCTCGCGCACCACCTTGTTGTCCCTGTCGATGACCAGCTGGATGCTGTCGCGCGGGATGGTACGGAAGAGCCGGGGGCCCGCCGGATCAAGCTCCAGGATGGTCGGCGTTACCCGGATGATCTCTCCCCTGATCCGGGAGCCATCGAGCGTCACTACCGTGCACGGCCCTGAAAGTTCGTCCAGTCCAGCCGCGACGGCCTGGCTATGGAGAAATACAGCTGCCAGCATCCATGGTAAGAAAACGCGCACTTCCGTCCTCCTCGATGACAAGATTGATCAAGACGTCCTGGAACTCGACATAGTCGGCCTTGGCACCGGGAATGGAAATGATGACCCGGTTCCCCGGTTTCCCCTCCTTCAGGAAGATCGCGTTCCCGACCCCCGACAAGATTTCCTGACCTTCCGCCGAGAGGATCCGATACTCAATGCACTCGTGATCCAGTCGAGCGTACCGCCCTTCCTGGCCCTGGATGTTCGCCGACCAGCCAAGGAACATGAGGACGGCTTCCGGGCCGGGATGGAGACAGGCCTCCATCAGGCGGGGGCCATTATATCCTCCATAATCTGCGTACTCTTCGATGCCTCCAGGATCAAACACCTGCTGCTTGTCCAGTTGCAGGATCAGATTGTGCGTCACCTCGTACTTGAATCCGGACGCATGATCGAGGACAACCGGCTCCAAGCTGATGTATTGCTTTCCTCCGAACCGGACCCGCGTATTCCCTGAATTCAAGGAGAGGCGGCTGCCCATTTCTTTGGCGCTCTGCCCCCCCAGATCGATAATCTCTCCGGAATCCATCAGAATGACGTCGATGGAACTACGGGCCACCGTCGCAATCTCCTCCCCGACCATATAGAAAACGCTTTCGACGTCGATCTTGGTCACTGTTCCCTCGATCATTCCCCCGCCGACCAAATAGATCTGGTCGGCGTGAGCCGGCGCCGCAAAGACCGCCAGGGATGCCACGAATACTGCCAACCTGAGGCGAATCCTGTTATTTCCTGGCAAAGCTGAGCCTCCAGACCGAAGCGTCCCTCAGGACTTGACCCTTCCCGTAGCGGCTGGTTCCCTCTACGCTGAGGTCCACCGTGAAGCTGCAGTCGCAAAATGGACCTATATCCATGCCCTTGAAATCGTAGCTCACCCCGAAATAGCCATCGTCATCATAGATGTGAAGAACCGGGAGGGGATCTTCTCCGTAATACTTGTTCTTCGGGTGCCGGCCCCCGTCTTTCCACTTAAATTCGTAATATTCGGCATGGGCGACCGGGGGGGATTGCACCATTCCCACCACTCTGTCCGCCTTGTCCAGCAACATAACGGCTTCTACCGAAACGGCCGGGTCATTCGATGCAATAATCTTGGGCCCGTACTTAGACGGCTTGGAAATCGTTGGATAATAGGCGCTGAAAAATATCAGCATCCGGTAGTATTCCCCATCCACGGCCGCGAACACCTCGGATGCGCACATGTGTTCCCGCTTAAGATACTCCCCGCCATCCTTGGGGAGTTTGGTGTGCTGAAATGTTTTTGCCGAGATGGCCTCCTCGCCCCGGCCCTCAGCCGGCAAAAATCCTGACCACAGCACCAGCACCGTCAGGAACGAAATCGTCCATTTGATTCCTTGCCGTGATTTTTTCCTGAGAATTATTTTTGCAGCCACGTCCACCTTCCTCTCGCCAGCTTGTGGCCCCCCGCGTGACCACCGGAAACTTCACAAGCCCGTCCACAGGGCCCCAAGCAAAGTCCCTGAAATCAGGAAAGCTGCCATCCCGGGTGGTGGATCACTCGCGTAATATGCAAGGGAGTAGGCGGCGAAACCCACTGCACATCCCCAGATCGCCCCCTTGACTGGTGAGATCTCCGAACTCGAGGAAACCCGTCCGGAAGCGAAGGACGGGGAGAACGGGTGCGGATCAGAGAAGTCCTTCAGAACGGTATTCCAGGGCCCGCCATCAACCGAGCTCATCAGTTCAGCAGTCGGCAAGGACGGTTTGCCCTCAATTTTCCCGTCATTTCCATCCACAATCAGGTTGCAATTCCGACTCCACTGCCAAGTCTGGTCCATTTGGGCAAAGCTCTGAGTAGTGATGCAAAGCCCAATACAAATCATGATCATCTTGTGCACGGAAATCACCTTTCTGGTCGATCAACTTTCCTCATGAGCGCCGGTTCGCATCGACATTCAACATTGTTTTACTCCACCGTCACCATCGCCTCCCCCAGTTCCAGCCCTTCCACGAACACCTCCGTGCCCGTGGCGTCGATGAAACGCACATTCTCCGGGTCGATCATGAAATGGCACACTCCGGGGGCGAGGCCGCGGATCGTGATCGTGCCGACCGACCCGCTCCTCAACGCCTTGCCGTTGTCGTTGATGTCGGTGAGCGAGAGATAGATCACCCCGTCGTCCACCTGGAAGATTCCCAAGGCGTCCGAACCCAGGAAACCTCCGGGAGCATACCCATCGTTTTCTTCCACCTCGACCACCGCGGGGTCATAGCCTATTCGCAGGCTCAGGGCGAATACCTTTCCAGACACGTCCTTGATGGCCACCGAGAGACTGCCCGTCTCATCCGGGCCGAGCGTCTCGCTCGACAGGGACAGACGAATCCCCGGTTCCGGCTCCGGTGCGACAGGATCGTCGCTGCAGGCAGCCAAGAGCAGGCCGATCAGGCACAGAACCAGGGCGTTGGGTGTCTTCCGCATGGTCATCTCCTTTGCCCTTTACTTGAGGACGGTCATTTTCCGGACGGCCGTTTTCCCGGCGGCATCCAGGCGATAGAAGTAGACCCCGCTGCCCAGCCTGTCGGCGGTCACCTCGACGGCATGGCTGCCGGCCTCGAAGGGGGTATCGATCAGCACCGTTTTGGTCCGCCGACCACCGAGATCGTAAATCTCCAGGGTGACCGGCCCAGGCCGGGGCAGGTCGAAGGAAATGGTCGTCCGCGGATTGAAGGGATTCGGATGGTTCTGGTGGACGGCGAAGGCCATGGGAACTCCGGATTCTTCGATCCCGAGGATCCCCGCCAGCAAGGCCTTCATCGCCCTGGTGGGCTCACCGGAACCCGACAGGCCGTTGTATAGGGTTTGAAGCGCCGCACCATGTTCAGCGAACAAATCTGGATCGCTCGGATCGACTTCGGTCACGAAAGAACCGTTGTCGTGGGTCCGGCCCCAGTTGAGCCCGATGGCGAACACGTCCTGCTCGTCCACGACGCCGTTGCCGTCGGCATCCGCCCGCGCCGCCAGTAGGGGATCCCAGCAGGGGCAGCTCCCGGCCGTCCATCCCAAGCCCGCGCCGTCCCTGGGGCTCCCGGTTTGGAGGAAGTGGATGCCGATGGGCAGGATGTCGTACTCGTCGACCATACCGTTGTTGTCTGTATCACCCGGATAGACTTCGTACCCGCCCTCGCCTGTATAGGCCTCGCAGGCCAGGTGAGTGCATTGCGCCAGCTTGAAGGGCCCGCAACCGTTGCCCGACATGGCCAGGGCCTTTTGCCCCGCTGGATTCAAAGCCGGCCCGTCCATCTCCAGCTCGATGGAACCTGTCGCGAGGTTCAAGACCCCCGCCGATGTTTCGGAACTGTAGAATATGAATGGCGCCCCGGGGTCGAGAGTGATCAGCCTCAGCCACCCCTCGGCGCCCAGGACCAAGTCCTTTTCCACTGCGAGGGTTTCCCCATCCACCGCTCTGAGATGGCCGGAGTTGTCGCCCAGGAGGATCTCCGCCGCATCGTCTCCATCGACGTCGGCCAGAGCCAGGGTGGCGAAGCCCTCGATGTCGATCTGCCGTCCGTCGTGAGTACTTCCGTCGAACACCCAGAAATCCCCGCAATAAGCGATGAGCTCGGGCTGGGGGTCCTGGTCGACATTCCCCACAATCACCTGCCAGATCTTGGACCAGTAAGACCCCAAGCTCGGGCTGTGCCACTCCACCTCGCCCGTTGAACCGTCGATGACATAAACGAATACCCCGGGAGCTCCGGTGGTCTCGCGCCCCCCCCCGGCCACGATCTCGGTGCCGCCATCGAGATCGACGTCCCCCAGAGCAAGGGAATACATGGGCGCTCCGTTGTCGAAGACATAGCCATGTTCCACCTCGTGGCTGGCCCCGTTGACCACGTAGACCGCGCCCGCATACAAATAATCCGTGGCCACCAGGATCTCCGTGTCCCCGTCGTCGTCGCAATCGCCGATTTCCAGATCTTGAATTCCCGTCATGGACATGCGGCCGAAAAAACTCCGTCCGCTCTGGAATTCGAGCTCGTAAGTGGAGGCGTCCACGATGGTGAGGATCCCATCGCCGTGGCCGCTTTCGCTCACGCGCGACATGAACACGATTTCCTCGGAGCCGTCGTCGTCGCAATCCCCGATTTCCACCAGGCCGAAACCGCCGGTGTGCAGGCTGATGAACTCGCGGGCCAGGGACGGGAGTTCGTGCACGACAAAGTTGTCCTGCCCCGTGGTGCCGGAGCCGCATCCCCAGAAGACTTCCAGATTCCCGTCGCCGTCCAGATCGGCGCAGCCCAGGTTGGTCACGCCCTCGCTGGGAACGGGGATGGCCCAGAGGTCCTCCAGCGTGACCACATCCACCCCGTGGATGTTACCCCCCTGGGCGTCCGCATAGAGGACCTCCTTCTTGCCGTCCCCGCTGACGTCCATGAGCAGCAGGGCGTCGATGTCAATGCGCGTTTCGAGTTCCCATTTCTGGGTCTGCAGATCGGCGTCGAAAGCCCGGATGGCGTACCAGCCTTCGGCTCCCACGATCTCGGACTGGGGATCGTCATCGATGTTGCCCAGGGCAACGCGGATACCGAATCCTGCGCCCGAGTTGTTCCATTCCTCCTTCAGGGCCTCCCCGTCGTATTCAAGGACCAGGCCCTCGACCGTGACGACCTCCAGCGCCGGATCCCCGTCGATGTCGCCTACTGCGAAGTCCCGGGCGCCGACAGCCAGTTGATGATCAAGGGTCATGCCCGCAGTTTCGAAGAGATACAGGTTGCCGGTGTTCGAAAGGACCAACTCCTCGAGCCCGTCATTGTCCGCATCGGCCAGGCACATCTGCCGGATGTAGCCCGCGCCGGATTCGATTCGGCGGACCTCCGTCATGGTCGCCGCGTCGAATTGCAGAATCATTCCCGTATCCTGGACGATGAAGATCTGAGGTCCGGCGCCAAGATCGAACGACCTGATCAACAGGATGTTGTCGGTGGACGTTTCGCTGATCCAGGTGATCCTGTATTCCCCTGAATCCTCATCGCGTTCGAGGATGTACCAGTAGTCGTTGTCCCCCCAGGTACTCAGGGATCCCCCGCAGGCGATCTCGATGAGGCCGTCCCCGTCAAAGTCCCCCGTGGCGAAACCGGAACGCCCTATCTGGTCCCCCAACACCCCGTAGATCCAGGTCTGCTCCAGGTCCACCGTAGACTTGGAGGGGAAAGCCTGGGCCTGCATGGAGAAGACGACAACCCAGAGTACCGAGAAGAGGAGGATGGTGGATTTTCGCAACTGCATGGACTCACTCCTGATTTCAGACCCCCGATGAACTGCTGGTTTGCCTTCCAATGGGCAAACCCCGTTCCGCCCCACTATCGGGCCGGAATCGCCGGCCAAACTCATAAGTTGTTGTCTTTTAAACCATTATTGAAGTTGTCCAGAGTGGACTTTGGGGCAACCATGGCAAAGGGGAAACAAGGGAATGGCGCTCGCAATGGCCGCTCCGTGCAGCATGTTGTTATTCAATGACTTAAGCTTATTGGGTTTTTATGGCAGAGGATGCGTCAACACATGTGTCCATGGGTCAAAATGTTCGCCTTACCCCGCTATTCTCTTTCATCCAGGGAAAGCCCGACCTCCTTCAGCATCCGCTGCAAGCTCGGCCGGGGAACGCCTGCAGCCTCGGCGGCGGCCGTCACGTTCCCCCCGCAACGTTGCATGAGCTCGGTCATGTAGGCGTGCTTGAAGCGGTGGGTTTCCTTGGCCTTGGCGACCTTGTAGGGCGCCAGCTTCGCCGGCCAGGTCCGCATGGCTGGAGCAAGGTGCTCGGGGCGGATCCACCCCCCGTCGCAGTCGATGACCGCCCTCTCGACGGCGTTGCGCAGACCGCGGACGTTGCCCTTCCACTTCTGTCCCAGCAGGAATGCGCCGGCCTCCTCGGAGAATCCCTTGATGGGCTTTCCACATCTCTGGGCGAAGACCCCGAGGAAGTGTTCCGCAAGGGCGGGAACGTCCTCCATGCGCTCCCGCAGGGGGGGCAGGGGGATGCGATAGACGTTGAGGCGGTGGTACAGCTCCTCTAGAAAATCCCCCGAGGCGACCCGGCTTTCGGGATCCGAACTCGAGGCGGCGATCAGCCGGATGTCCGCCACCTGGGCGGCCGACGCGCCCACCGGGTAATATTCCCCGTCCTCGAGGATGCGCAGCAGCTTGGACTGCAGCGGCATCGTGGCGAAGCCGATCTCGTCCAGGAAGAGGGTGCCGCCGCGGGCCATGCCGAACTTGCCGATGCGGTCCTTCTCCGCCCCCGTGAACGCCCCTTTGAGGTGGCCGAAGAGTTCCGACTCGATGAGGTTCTCGGGAATAGCCGCGCAGTTCACCGCCACGAAGGGACCATCACGTCGATTGCTGATCTCGTGGACGCGCCGGGCCACCATCTCCTTGCCCGTGCCCGTCTCCCCGGTGATCAGCACCGTGGTGTCGGTAGGGCCTACATTGCCGATGTTCCTCAGGATCCGCAGCATGGCAGGGTCGGCAACGACCATTTCACCGCTGAGGTGCTTGACGTCCTCGGCGAAGGCCCGCAAGCGCCGCCTGGAGGTCGCATCCGCGTAGGCGAGATTGATCAGGTTGGACAGTTCGCCCAGGGCGGGTGGCTTTCGCACGTAATGGAACGCCCCCAGCTTGATGGCCTGGACCACCGTCGCGATGTCTCCGGCCTGGGTGACCATGATGACCGATACCGGCTCGTCGCGCCCCACCAGGCGTTCCAGGACCGCCAGTCCGCCAAGGCCGGCTCCCATGTCGACATCCAGGAGGACCACATCCGGCATGATCCCGCCGACCCGTTCAAGGGCTTCTTCCCCGGAACTCGCCACCGCCACGGAATAGTCGTCCGCAAGCAGCGAGGCCAGGTCCGCGGCGAATCCCTTGTCGTCATCGACGAGAAGAACGCGGATGGGCTTCGGACTTGAATGTTGGAGGCCGCCCCCGGAATCAGTTGCGTTCATGGCTGGATCCATCCTCCGCGGCGAGTTCCGTCGAGAGGGGCAGGCTCAGCACCATCGTGGTGCCGGCACCCAGTTCGCTGTGTTTGACCGCAAGATCGCCTTCGAACTTTCGCAGGAGCTCCCGCGACCGCGAGAGTCCGAGTCCTCCGCCCTTGCGCGTACTGTAACCGGGCTGCATGACCCGCTGCCAGTCGTCCGGCACGATGCCGCAGCCGGTATCGCTCACTTCGCACCTTGCGAGACCGTCCACCACCTCCCAGGTGATGGTCAAGGTCGCCTCCTCCTTGCCCTCCATGGCCCGCAGGGCGTTGCCCACCAGGTTGTCCAGGACGAAGGCGAGTTCACGTTCATCGGTCCTCAAGGAGGGGGAGGGGTGCTGTGGATCCGGCAGGCGAACGTCCGTGCCTCCGGTGGCCAGGTCCTCGCCGAATGCCTCCAGGACCCGGCCAACCGTGGCGCGCAAATCCGCGTGGAAATCCGCAGCGGCCTCTCTGCGCAGCTTCTGCAGCGCTTTCTCGGCGTCTTCCCCGGCCGCTCTCAGTTCGCCTTCCAGCCCCAGGAGCTGGTCGGCCGCGAAGCCATCAGCGGCGAGGGATTCCAGGTGCCGGTCGATGAGAGCCAGGGCCTCCTTGGCGTTGAGGCGGGCCCTTTCATCGAGGCCGCCCGCCCGGGCCAGGTCAAGGATGGCCAGCATGTCGGGAATTGCCCGTTCCCGGCATTCGCGCTCCAGATTCATCAGCCGGGTGGTGATCTCCGGAGACACGGCTCCCTTGGCCGCGCAGCCGCCGATCAACCAGGTCAACCGACGCAGGGTCTGCAGCCCGCCGATGGCCCCGTGGCCGGAGAGTTCGAGCTGGCCGAGGATCTGGAGGCGCAGGTCCCGCCGGGAAATGAGGTTCGGCCCGCTCACCCGGCGCCTCCGCCAGAATCCCGCCGCCGCCCCGGCCGCGGCCACCCCCAGGCCGGCAACCCATAGCCCGGGGACGGTCGATTTTCTGGCCGGCACAAGGCTCAGGACCTGAACGGGATCCGAAATGCGATTGTACAGGAGGATCTGTTTTTGGCCTTCTGCCGGCCTGGTGATCTCGATTCCACCGGGGCCTGGTCCTAGCCCGGGTTCATGCACATGACGGGCAAGCACCGCCCCGTCATTGGAAATGGCGTATACGTTTCCCTGAAAGTCCGTCACCAGTAATTCCTCACCCGACTCGGGAAGGAGATCTTCACTCCGTTCCAGGTTGAGCCGCCCCTGGCAGCGAACCACCGGCTCGGGTTTCCCGGGGTCACGGCCTCCACGGGGAATCTTCAGCAATTGGCCGACTCCCGACCACCAGATATCCTGGCTCCCATCCGAAGGAACGACGCATAGCCCTGTGGCCTGTCCCGGCATGGAATACTCGGTCAGGATTTCGCCCGTAGCACCTTCGAGCACACGAATGACATTGCCTTCCATTTCTTTCTGCATCTGGCTGGCGACCACGACTTCGGGATTCCCCCCGGGATCAGTACCCAGACGGATGAGGGATCCGCCCGTCCCCTTGAAAACCCGATGCGACCATAACAAGGTGCCGTCCAGGTTCAACGCGAACACCATGGCATGGTCGTCGCTCGTGCCGTTGTATTCCCGACCATTCTTGAAATTGTTGACCGCGATCCCCTGGAAGACGAATTCGTCTTCGCCGTCGCCGTCAAGGTCTGCAAGCAGGCCGTCGCCCACCTTGGGATCCGGCCCGACCAGGTAACGCCAGTATTCCTCGCCAGTCAGGCAATCCAGCGCAATGGCGCCCCTGGGTTCGAGATCCAATCGGGCACAGGACAGGATGATGAAGGACCGACGCATTCCTCGTGGCGTCGGAACCTCGCCGACACAACCGACCCGGTACCGGCCGTCCCACTTTCCGTCGGGACGGAGATCAGGACCTGCCGCAAGAGTCACCGATGTTTTCACCTCCCCCGTCACGGCGTCGAGGGCCCAGATTCGCCAAGTGCGGTTGTCCTCGGTTCTGGCGGAGCAAATCAAGTCCTCAACGCCGTCGCCCTCCACATCGTGAAAACCCTCGACCAATCCGCAGGGATTCATCCAGGTGAAATCCACCGGGAGGTTGAATTGCCAGTTGGTTATCTTGAAGTTCTCCCTGGGGGAGACAGAAACGACACCGAGTTCGTTGATCCGGATGCGCTCGTCCGCTCCATCCCCGGTGAGGTCGCGCAAGGCGAAATTGGTACCGGTCCCGGATCGAAAAATCCCGTGTCCCCCGTTCATGATTTCCATAACCTTGAAATCATAGGGCAGGTGATCGGGGCATTCGGAGAGGTCGAGAAAGCTGGATTGAACCGGACCGGCCGAAATCCCCAGAATCAGAAGGTTAAGGGTCAGCAGGGGGTGAATCCTGGTCAAGATGTCGGTCTCCCTGTGATGAGGATCTCTGGAAGTTGGCATTTTACCATTGTTTAACTTATCGGGTCAATTCGGAAAGCCGGCGGGGAAAGCCGGTGGCGGCAAAAAATTCGAAATATGATGTTGACGCAGCCGGTACTGTGTACTACCCTATACACACCATGAACGCATTCGGCAAGCACATTCGTCAGAAAAGGGAGTCGCTCCAGCGCGACGGCCGCCCCCTTTCGGTCCGCAAGCTGGCGGGGCTGATCGAGGTCGAGCCCAGCTACCTGAGCAAGGTCGAGCGGGGGGAGACGCCGCCGCCGTCGGAGGGCAAGATCGCCCTGCTGGCCGCCGAGCTGGGGGAGGATCCGGACGTGTTGCTGGCCATGGCCGGCAAGGTCTCGAGCGATCTGCAGGAGGTGATCCGCAAGCGTCCGGCGCTGTTCGGCGAGCTCATCCGGCAGCTCAAGGACGCCCCCGAACACGCGGTCCTGCGCCTGGTCCGGGAGGTCCGGGATGGAGATTGGTAGCGTTCGGGTATCGTCGTGGGGAGAGAACCGGAGTATTGTAACCATTTGGAGGACAAGACGATGATCGAATTGAATACTGAATACAGTGATTCCCGGGCCAACCATGAGCCCGGCCGGCAGCATCGTGACCGCCTCCGGTTCTCCTTCCCCGAGGTCCACAAGGACGCCCGCTTCGACCTGGAGTTCCAGCGCACCCTGCGCATCCCCGACGACGACAGCATCCACTACCTGCCGCCCGGACTGGGGAATTTTCCCCTGCGCCACGTCGACGATTTCGCCACACGGTTGCCCGCCCGCTGGCGCGAACACGGCGGGGTGATGATGCCCATGTACCAGGCCGAGGCCATGTGGATCAACTTCACCGGCCCGACCCGCTACCCCTTCCTGGTCAAGATCGCCGCCGGCAAGATCAACGCCGTGACCGGCGAGCCCTGGCGCGACGCCCCCAACCGCGATCCCCAGGATTACGTGGTGGTGTCCGAGCAACCCTGGCTGGACGGGTTCTGCGTGAAGAAGGGCGAGATCCGCCAGTTCGTCGCGGCGCCCCTGGGCTCCGGCTACTCGGTGGAGGAACAGGTCACCGGCCAGGCCGAGCACGGCGGGCTGCAGATCATCGCCTATCCCATGAAGGCCGAGGAGTGGGAGAAGGTCCTCGAGGAGCAGCGGCGCGAGCGGGAGCGGATCGGAATCCGGTACCGGAAGGCCAAGAACCTGATGCCGATGATGGAGTGCCTTGCCGATCCAATCATGGGCCTGGCCCAGGGCGGCCGCATGAAGCAGTCCATCCATGACGACCCCTACGACTTCTCGGTCTGGGATCTGCGGCATAGCTCGCGGTGCTTCGTGCATATCACGAACTCGGTAGCATGGCGCGCCATCACCGGCGAAGCGCCGCCGACCCTGCCGCCGACGGCGGCGCAGTACACCGCGGCCGGTCTGCCCTGGTTCGATTATTACTCCGAGGCCCCCGCGGTCGAAGGCAGCGGGATCCTCGATGGGGTCAAGTCCGTGGCGCAGATGGACAAGGAGCGGGCCGCCGCCCAGGGCGGCGGCATGCTGCCCGAGAACGAATCCACCGGCGAGGTCCGGGTCGTGAAGCTGGGGACGCCCCCCGGGGGGCCGCGGAAGGTGCGGGAGTTCTGACAGGTGAGAGCCTCAGACCGGGGGATTGTGTTGATGAATGGTCTACCAATCCCCCTCACAGATCTGTCCAGAATAGGTTTCCCGTGCTGTTTTGGGGTTTCTGGGTAGGCCGATCCTCCTTCCCGGGCGCCGGCAGCCGAGGGTTCTCCGTCAGGCCGCGAACCAATAGTACCGGCTGTGCAGTCCGCCGACCATGGGTCTTCGCTTCACGGGCCCCAGCCGGGGGGCTCGATTTGTCTCCCTCGTGGGTATCCTTGTCCGGACCCAGGTGGATCCGCGAGCCGTGGAAATATTGTGGACGCGGCCACCGAAAAGAAGGCGAACATGCCAACTCATTTACGGCAGAGGAGGGGGACATCCATAACTGGCCGCTACGCTGTACACATTGAAAATCCCATTTACAATTTACACAAAACGGAGTATGCTTTGGTGGTCAGGGGAATCGATCCGAAGGAAAGGGATCCGGGCATGATCAAACGACAGATGTCGAGCCTTTTGAAAGACAGAGCCGGCCGTTATCCGGTTGTAACCCTGACGGGGCCGCGGCAATCCGGCAAGACGACCATCTCCAGGGCCACTTTCCCCAACGCTGCCTACGTCAATCTGGAAGAGCCCGACCAGCGGGATTATGCGCTGAGCGATCCGAGGGAATTCCTGGCCCGTTTCGACGATCGGGTGATCATCGACGAGATCCAGCGCGTTCCGGATCTCTTCTCGTATATCCAGGCCGTGGTGGACGAGGAGGACCGACCTGGGCGATTCATCCTGACCGGCTCGCATAATTTCCTGCTGATGAAATCGATCCGGCAGACACTGGCCGGTCGCGCGGCGATCCTTCACTTGTTGCCCCTGTCCGGATCGGAGCTCGCTTCGCGAAAACCGGCGCCGCTGGAGAGGCTCGGCACCTGGTCGCCCAGTAAGGACGCGTCCCCGGAGACGGATCTGCTCGACGTCCTGTTCGTCGGCGGCTATCCCCGGATCCACGACAAGGGGCTCATGCCTCAGGACTGGCTGGCGAACTACGTCCGGACCTACATTGAACGCGATGTGGGGGAGATCCTGAATGTCGGCGACCTGGAGGCGTTCCGGCGTTTCGTTTCGCTCTGCGCCGGTCGCAACGCGCAGGTGCTGAACCTGTCGAGTCTGGCCAATGATTGCGGCATCACCCATCCGACGGCCAGGAGCTGGCTGTCCGTTCTGGAAGCCGGTTTCCTGGTCCGGTTGCTGCGGCCACACCATCGGAATTTCAACAAACGACTGGTCAAGAGTCCGAAGCTCTATTTCCTGGACACCGGCCTGCTCTGCTATCTGTTGAGGATCCGCTCGGCGGAGGACTTGCGAAACCATGCCCAGCGGGGAGGCGTTTTCGAAAGCCACGTCCATGCCGAACTGGTCAAGAATTTCCTGAACCGGGGATTGGAGCCTGACCTCTATTTCTGGCGTGACTCGAGAGGGAACGAAGTTGATTTCGTCCTGGATCAGGGGGACCGGTCCCTGCCGATCGAGGTCAAATCCGCCCGCACGATCGCCGCGGATTTTTTTTCCAGCCTGCATTATTGGCGGGGGCAGGCGGGAGATCCCAAGGCTCCGGCCGCCCTCGTATACGGCGGAGATGATAATCTCAAGCGGGAAGACGTCCGCGTGTATTCCTGGTCGGTGCTCTGAGAACGACGAACGGCACCGGTAATTTCCGTGGTCCCAAGTCAAAACCCCATCCCCGCCAAGAACTGATCCCCACACGTGTGGGGATTTCGGGCTCAAAGATCAAAATACCAATCTGCAAAGATCCATCGCCCAGCCCGCCGCCATCCCCGCGGTGATGGCCACCAGCAGGCTGGTCAGGGTGCCGATCAGGTAGTACTCGGCGAAACCGCGCTCGTCGAGATCCTTGAACCGGGCCAGGGACTTGGCGGCCATGACCAGGCCGATCACGCCCCACTGGCCCACCAGGACCAGGACCATCACCATGATCCGTTCGAGGTAGCCGATCATGGCGCCCCGGGCGGGCAGGGATTCCCGGCCCGCTCCGCTGGGAATCGTCGGACCGAGAGCCAGCCTGACCAGGGTGCTGCCGCCGATCAGGTTGAATCCGACCAGGCCGACCATCACCACGCTCCAGACGTACAGCGGAAACCAGCTTCCCGGCGACATGCCCCCGAACCAGGGCGAATATCCCCCGGGGGACAGCCACCGCCACAGGGCGGCCAGCAGGACGAGGTGGGCGGCCTGATCCAGCAGGAAGGCCCGCAGGGACGGCGCGGCCCTGACCTTGAACCCATCGACCACCAGGTGCAGGGCGGCCACCAGTCCCAGCGCCGCCAGGAACCGGGCCGACCAGAACGGCCAGGCCACGGCCGATGCGGCAAGGAACACGATCGCCCCGTGCAGGAGCATCACCGGGAACCGTCGCTTGCCTGCGGCGATGCGCCCGGGCTGCAGAACGAAGTCCCCGATCAGATGACCCGCGGCAAGCAGCAACGCCAGGGCGATCTCGGGTTTCACGTCATCCTCCCCAGGAGTGCGCCGAGCAATCCCGGCATCGCTTCTTCCATCTCCGTCACCTGCTTGTAATGGGCCGCCTTCAGCATCTTGCTGAGGGTGGTCTTGTCGAGGCTCAGCTGGTCGGCGACCGCGCCCTGCGTCGGGACGGTCTCATTCCCGATGCTGCGCCACATCGCCGCCGCCGCCAACCTCTGTTTTTCCGTCCAGCCGTCCCGGACCACCTGGAGGAGACGGAAAACGCCGTTGAGGGCGGCGTCCCCGGCCTCGCCGATCCCGCTGACCGTCACCCAGCGGTCGTCCTTCTTGCCGGTGGCGATGGCCCGGCGGGCATGGTGGAAGCACTCGCCGTCCATCTCCCAGGTCCGCCCTGCAATTGGGGTGCTCAGCGGTCCCCAGCCGATTCCGAACCGCCACGAGAATCCGACCGCCTCGTGGTCGAGATGGTTGATGACGGTGAAAAGGGCGGTCGGATCCGCCAGCATGCCCTGGATCTCGTCGCCCCCCGCGATGCTGAACGGGACGGCGATGGCCCCGGCCGCAGAGGCGTTGACGCGCCGGACCAGCTGGTCCAGCTGGGTTTGCAACCCCGGACGATCGGCGATCAGGCGGGAATCCCGGACGTCGCCGAGGACCACCATCCCGCTTTGTTGGTTGTTTTGGGCCAACTCATTCATGATTGGCATGATTCGGCCAACGCTGCGGGATGTCAAGCAAAATGTTGGCCTGATTGGGCCAACATTAATCACGTTGGCCATTTTAAGCCAACAAAATCATCCAAGCTACCCGAAAGGCTCCGCAAACGATGACGCCCACCCCCCGACCGTGATATCGTCCCCGCTTCACCGGAACCGTCCACCCCCAGCCGAGGATCGCACCGTTGCCGCTCGCCCCCGAGACCATCACCACGCGCGCCGCCCGCCGCCTGGCCCTGGCCAGGGCCGGCCTGCTCAAGCCCGAATGGACCGGGATGCCCGCCCGCGCCTCGGGCGGCGGCAAGCGGGCCCGGACCGCGGCCCTGAAGATCCTCGACCGGTTCGGATACCTCCAGCTGGACACCGTCGCGGTGGCCGGGGCCCGCAGCCACGCCCTGGTGCTGATGTCGCGGCTGGAGGGATTGGACCCCGCCCTGGGCGAGGCGCTGCTCCAGCCCGGCGAGCCCGTCTTCGAGTACTGGGGCCACGAGGCCTGCTGGCTGCCGCTCGATCTCTATCCCGCGTTCGAGTTCCGGCGGCAGGAGTTCCGCGTCCATCCCTGGTGGGGCGATCTGCTGGGGGCGCATCCCGAGGTGGCCGACCGCCTGCTCGAGCGCATCGCCCGCGAGGGACCACTGCGCTCGGTGGACATGGACGGCGCGGGAGGGGCCGGCTGGTGGAACCTGAAGACCATGAAGAAGGTGGCCACGGCGCTGTGGTCGAGCGGGGAACTGGCCATCCTCGAGCGGCGCAACTTCCAGCGCTCGTACGACCTCGTCGAGCGGGTGATCCCCTCGAGCGTGCGGTCGCGGCCCCTGCCCGAGGCCGAAGGCCTGCAGGCGCTGCTGCTGCGCGCCCTCGAAGGCCACGGCTGGGCCACCACAGGAACGCTGGCCGCCACCTGGCGCCTGCGGAACCGCCAGGCGGGGATCAAAAACGCGCTGGCGGCGCTCAGGGAGCAAGGTGCGATCCTGCCGTGTGGGCTGGAGAACCCCAAGGGCCGCCCCACCGCGGGCTGGATCCGGCCGGCGGACCTCGATCTGGCCGGTCGGCTCGAACGCGTGCGGCCCCGCGCCGATCGCGGCGTGCTGCTGTCGCCCTTCGATCCGGTGCTCTGGGACCGGGCCCGCACCGCGCGGTTGTTCGGATTCGATCAGGCGCTGGAGATCTTCAAGCCGGCATCCCAGCGGGTCTTCGGCTACTTCTGCCTGCCGGTGCTCGCGGGGGACGCGCTGGTGGCGCGCGTCGACCTGAAGGCCGAGCGGAACGCGGGCCGCCTGCGCGTGCTGTCGCTGCATCACGAGGGGGACGATCCCCGCCGGGCGCCGGACGCCGCCGTGAAGGAGGCGGTCCGCCACGCGATCGCGCGGCACGCCGCGGCGCTGGGACTGGACGTTCGGACTCGTCCTTGAGCGGCGCCGGCCTCGGCTACCGCACCAGTACGACTTTCCGCGTCGCCGCGGTCGCACCCGCCGAAAGCCTCAGGAAGTAGACGCCCGAAGCCATCCCCGTCCCCGCCTCGTTTGTCCCGTCCCAGACCAGGTTCCGCAGGCCGGCCGGATGCTCGCCCGTGGCCAGCGTCCGGACCCGGCGGCCCGCCAGATCGTGGATCGTGATCTCCACCGGTCCGGCCGTCAGGACCTCGTACCGGATGGTGATCCGCGGATTGAAGGGGTTCGGGTAGGGGTCCAGCAGGCGCGCGCGGCCGGTGGATCCATCCGGAATCTCCGGTGCGGCCGAGATCCCGCCCGGCGACAGGATGACCAGGCCCATGCGCGGCAGTTCGAGCATCACCGACCGCGGGAATCCGTCGTAGGCGACGGCCTCGGGCACGAGCCCGCCGGGATTGATGGGGCCTGCGCCGCCGTAGAGGGGATCCTGGCTGTTCAGGTCTTCCTGCCAGGTTCCGTCCACCGGCAGACCGATGCGGTAGCCCGAGTAGTCGGAATTGCTGAAGTTCACGACGACCACCTGCACGGCGCCGTCCAGGTTGTTGCGCTGGAAGGCCAGCACGTTGCCGCCCTCGTTCAGGTGGAAGACGTTCACGCCCACGTCGGCGCGCAACGCGGGTGAGGTGCGCCGCAGGGCGATCAGGTCCTGGAAGTAGGAGAAGACCGGCGCGTAGGTGGTCTTCTTGCCCCAGTCGATGCGGTTGACGATGTCCGTGCCGAAATCGGTGTCCTCGAGCCACTCGGTCCCCTGCAGGATGGCCGGGATGCCCGGCGCGGTCATCACCAGGCCCTGCGCCAGCTTGACGCGGCCCTGGGCGTAGACGTCGTCGTGGGGATAGGTGGTGTCGATGGTCTTGACCATCCGTTGCCCGCCGCTGGTGGGCCAGCATTCGTCATGGAGCTCGAGGTAGTTGACGACGAAGCGGCCGTTCAGGTATTCGCCGCTGCCGTTGACGATGTCCCTGATCTTCCACATCTCCGGATCGCCGGCCGCCGCATCGAAGATCTCTTCCCGCAGGCGGTCGGTGAACGCGTCGTGGTACTGGGCATCGAAGCCCGCACCGCTCAGGCTGGTGGGACGGGTGAACCAGGGATTGTCGGGCAGCTGCTCGGCGATGGCGATCTTGTCGGCCGAGCGCGCGTCCATCTCGTCGTTCAGCCGCTGCATCAGGCTCCAGCCCGAGGCCTCCTGGGGCGCGATGTTCATGTAGCTGGTGGCGTCCATGCGGAAACCGTCGAACCGGAACTCCTCGAGCCAGTGGCCGGCGCTCTCGGCGAAGTAGTCCCGCACGCCCTCACGATCGAAGTCCGCCTGGTCTCCCCAGGGGGTGCCCACGGCCGGATCGTCGAAGTAGATCTGCCCGCCGTCGTAGTACCACAGGAAGTTGTCGGTGCTCGAGAAGTGGTTCCAGACGATGTCCAGCAGCACCGCGATGCCGTGGCCGTGCAGCGCGTCGATCATCTGCTTCAGGTCGTCGGGAGTGCCGTACTTCCACTCCGGAGCCCACTGGCTGACGGGGTTGTAGCCCGCGGAGAAGTCACCGGGAAATTCGGTGATGGGATTCAGGAGCACGACGTTGATCCCCAGCTCGGCCAGATGGCCGGCCCGGGCGGCGACGTCCACGTACCGCGAGGGGAACGGGGCCGAACCCAAGGGATCATTGCGGCCGGCGAAGGTGCCCACGTGCAGCTGGTAAACCACCATCTCCTCGAAGGGCGGGACGGTGAAGTCCGGCGCCTGCCAGGCGTAGGCGTCGGGATCGATGATGCGGGCGTTGTAGTTGTTGTTGGGAATGACCGATTTCGCGCGGGCGTCGGTGTTCCAGTGGGACCCATTGAAGAAGTACTTGTACATCTGGCCCGCGGTGGCCGCGGGAACCCGCCCGATGAAGTACTCGCCGACCCGGCTCAGGGGATTCGCCAGGCCCCACCCGTTGAACTCTCCGCGGACGTGGGCGGTCGCGGTGGCGGGAGACCACACCTTGAACACCACTCCGCCGCCCGGCAGCGGCGTGGCGCCCACCGGCGCATGGTCCAGGGTCGTGAAATCGATGACGAAGCCGCCGTCTGCGGGAAGACCATCGCTCATCCCGCCGATGCTGAGGTAGTCGGTGTCCCCGCCGTCGGTGAGCTCAAGGTAATAGGAGATCGTCGCGGACGCGGTCGCGGGGGCCTGGGCGGTCCAGACGTCATAGGGGCCGCGGCGGTGGTCGAAGGCGGCCGGGATCCAGGCGAGGCCGCCGCCGTCATCGACGCCCAGGCGGGCGGCGGTGAGATCGTCATGGAAGACCTGGAAGCTCACCGCGAAGCTCTGGCCGTCGACCGGGCAGCGGGGACTCAGGTCGAACCGGCCGACGTGGGAGGCTCCGGACCACTCGACGTTGCCGTCGGGGCCGGCGGCGATTCCCGGGGGCGGGGATCCCCCGCCGGTTATCAGGAAAACGCACAGAATTACCAGGGCCCGGCGGGAAATGAGAAACTGCATGGATTAGCCTCGGGAGTCGGGACAGAAGGGTATAAGTCGTTTTGTTAAATTATATAACAAATGGGCGGAAAATGACAGTCCCATGGCGCGGGGGGGATTTCCTCGCGGTCATCCGGAATACGGGCGGGATCGCCGGAACAGGACGACGAGCAGACACGCCACGATCAGGAAGACCCCCAGGTAGCCGACGATCCCGATGTTGCGAAGCTGCATGTCGCCGGCCACCACGCCCGAAAGCCCCGCCAGCGCGAGCACCCCGCTGACGATCATGAGCCAGCGGATCCCGTCGGCGAGCCGGCTCCCGCCGAAAACCGGGGCCGCGAAGAGCATCGCAACAGGGAAGAAAACGTCCCAGCCGAGGATGTCCAGGGCGTAGACCACCGAGGGCCACTCGAAGGACAGAAACAGGGGCAACCACGGCTGCCCGGCGAAGGCGGCCTGCCGGCTCATCGTCAGGATGACGAAGTGCACGCTGCAGGTCACGCCGGCCAGCAACCCCATGAAGACCACGGCGGTGAGGCTGAGCGTCCTGGCGTGGGCCGGCGCCCAGGCGTGGATCGCCACCATGAGGGCCACCATCGCCGGCATCAGGAGGATGATCAGGATCTCGAGGATCGTGAACATCGGGTCGCCGATCGGGTCACTGGGGCTCTGAAGCGACATGAAGCCGACGGCGAGGGTCACGGCATACGCCACCAGCAGGACCACGACGCATCCCGCCGAATAGAGTCCCAGCCGCCTGGCGGTCGTGCTGAATTCTCCGGACAATGACCTTCCCCCTGGCTGATTTCCCTGCTGGATGGCTGCCGCCACTCTACTTCAAGAGAGCCATCTTCCGCACCGCCGCGAAGTCCGCCGTCTCCAGCCGCGCCAGGTAGGTGCCCGACGGCACCGGCCTGCCGGCGTCGTCGCGGCCGTCCCACTCGAGCGCATGGGCGCCTTCGTTAAGGGTGGATCCCGCCGCCAGCGTCCGCACCAGACGTCCCGCCGCATCGAAGACCCGGACCGTCGCCGGGCCCGACCGTTCCAGGGTGAACGAGATGGTGGTCCGGGGATTGAACGGGTTGGGGTGGACGTTCGGCTCCTTCGCTGCGGCTGGTGGCGGTCCGGCCGCCCTTTCGTTCCAGCCCCGGGTCGCCCAGGTCTCGATCGCAACGGAGAGGCCTCCCACCGGGAGCTTTTCGAAGGCGAACGCCTCCGTGTCGATGATCCCCAGGGACGCCGAGCCCACGCCGACACGGAAGGTGTAGTTCCCCGCCGGAGCGGCGGCGGGCACGTCCTGCCGGATCCCCGTCCGCACCACCGTCGCCCCGGCCCGGAACAGCACGTCGGGCACGGTGGTGACGGGGTAGGTCGATCCGTTCGGCAGGATGGCATCGACCTGGGCCGTCGCCAGGATGTCGGTGGCAGTGGTGTTGGTGATGGACACGTCGTAGGTGAATGATCCGCCGGTGGCCGGAATGGTCAGGGGCCCGGCGACCGTGATGACCACATCGAGATCCGGGCCGGCTTGATGCAGCAGGTCGTTGCTGCTGATGAAGAACCCCGCTCCCTGGGATGTGAAAGCGACAAGGTCCCCGACTTCCCTCACGCCGAAACAGGCATCCCCGGGATCGTGATGCCCGACCTCGACGGGATCGGCGGGATCGGAGACGTCGATGATCCGCACCCCCAGCTCGTTGTTGGCCACGTAGGCGAAATCGTCCCGCAGCCAGACGTCCGTTGCCCGGTCCTGCAGGGCCAGGCCCCCGAGGTCCTCGATCGCCGCGGGATCGGTGACGTCCAGGATCCGGAACTGGTCGTAGCACCCCACGTAGGCCAGACCGTTTTTGACGGCAACTGAAAGGGCGCCCGCCCCCGGCAGGACATGGCTGCCCAGGATGACGAGGTTGCCCGGATCGGAAGCCTCGATGATGGTCAGGTTGGGAGTGTCGATGACGTAGATCATCGTACCCTGGGCTTCGATGCTGTAGCCCGCTCCGGGAAGGACCGTGCTATCGCGCGGGATGGGAAGCGTGGGGTTCGAAACGTCGAACGTCCTCACCCTCCCGTCGAACTGGACGAGAAATACGAGGTCGCCGGACACCGCGACGTCCAGCGTGAAACCCGACATGGTGAACGAACCGACCTGGGCGGCATTGGCCGGATCGGAGATGTCGATCACCCTCAGGCCGTACTGGCTGTCCGCCACGTAGGCATGGGATCCGGCCACGGCGATGCCGATGGCGCCTCCGGGAACGGGGACGTTGGCGCCGGCCGGGTGGGGATTCGCGGGATCGCTGACGTCCAGGATGACCAGTCCCTCGAATTGCGAACTGATCAGGGCCAGGTCCCCTTCGACGGCCAGGCGCTCGGGGTTCCCCGGCAGCAACCAGCTCCCGACCGGAGTCATGCCGGCGATGGACTTGTCGGCGGGGCCGGGACTCGTTGCCCGATCCATTGCGCCGTCCAGGGCCGCTTGAAGGGCCGACCGCGAGCCGGGATTACCCAGAACGCTCCCCGAGGCGCAGGTGATGGTCACGAGAAGGAGGATCGCCGCCATGGTCCTCGATTGCATGTCTTCCCCTTGAACGTGCGGATCGGCCGCGCGTCATGAATGGACAATCCACCCTTGCCCATCACTTCAAATACTGAGCCTTCAAGTCCCCCCACGTAATGCCTTCATTCGGAATCAGGGGACTGATCCGCAGCCAGATAACGATGTTTTCAATCAGCCTTATTTCATCCTCCGCCAGGCGTCCTGGAAAATAGTCGCGGTGGAGTGGGGTCATGTCGCATGAAAATACAACCCGCCCTGATGACTCCCACGCGGCGAGAACTGGCGGTGGGAGTGGGCAACCCTCTGCGAGTGCATTTTCCCCGGCTGAAGCCAAAATCTGCGCCTGCCCTGAAACAACCATGCTGCAGCCGGCCATGTGGCGAAATTGAAACACATTATCCAAGGTCGGGTGGCCGTACACGGGTCGAATAATCGGCCAGTATCCAACTCCTCCATCATAATTGTCGACGGGATCGGTTACCCAACAATTCTTGTATTCAACTCCCAATGATGACGCCAAACTATTAATCCCTGAAGGGTCCTGGCGGTATTCGTGAAAGAGCCAGAGACCCGCACCCCTGTTCAGGAAAAGCTCAACAGCATTTACCTCATCTTCTGAAAATGAATTGATCCCTATATCCCAAGTGCGTACTGGAACAACGAACACATCAAACGACTCCAAGATCTGGAAGTCAATGGGACCATTTGTTACTTCCTCAACCACCCAGCCTTGTGCCTCCAGGGTCTCCGTAAATGTATGGATATCGAAATTTTGACCGTGCGCGCGGTCCACGAGCATGGCGCCTGGAGGACCCGAACTGAAGATGGACCCTGCTTGTCCAGGCACGGCCGACTGGTCTAACCCAGCAAGGTCGTCCGACCTCAGGCGGGCGACGGCGTTCGGACCCTCAACCACCGCCCCTCTCACATGCGAATCGCCGCCCCAGATCAGAGCCAACGCAAATGACAAGGACATAAGCCATGGATTCCTTGAAATCATTTCCACTCCTCCCCGATCATAAGCCCCTCATATTATCCGAAAATTCAACCTGACCCCTCAATCAGCGTTGGGTTTCATCTGCAAACACAAAGGCCCGAAGGGCCGGGCCGGCGCAAGCTGCTGTCAGGGGTCCCTCTCGCAATGGCTTCCTACCTGAATACTGACTTGACCCGCCCCCAAGAAGAGGGTATTACCTCGACGGGAGCTTGGCCATTTATTGTGGCGGCGGGCATTTCCCAACTTCCCGATGAAGGCTGGAACTCCGCCCCGCCTGAGTCAGCGCCATAGCCGCCGAACTCTGATCCAGGAGCGACACATAGGTTGATTGGTATATCGTAACGGTTGGGCCAAATCGTAATCACGGCGAGAACTGTGATTGTCGTTGCAGGGAACGGCGTCTCAGGCGCAACAGATACCTCGAAAACCCAATGATCTGAACCAGGCATGTTGAGGGCCAGGTTAAACCCTTCTGTTGGGAGCCCGGTAACCATGGCATTCCCCGAACCTCCACAAACGGCACTCACGCTGGCAGACCAATGAACGAGGCTTCCCCCGACAGAGGGGTTCGTCAGAATGAGATAAGCAGTGACCGATTCGGTTCCTTCGGCCACGGTCGACGAAACGACCGTGGCACCTTGGTCAAAGTACAATCCTAGCCCATCGGGATCGGGGTCTATCTGAGCGTAGGTGTAGGCCACCGAGGCCAGCATCATCAAGGAAAGACAACTGATTCGCCCAATAACTTTCATGAAACGTTTCCCTCGCGTAGATCCGACAATCCTGCCACGGTGAGCGCCGGAAGCTCATTTTCTCACAGTAACCCTTGACGATTGTTTCAGCCGCAAATCTGGTTGCCACGGGCCGTGCACCCGCACGACGCGGGACGAACGGTATTGTCATGTGCAAGCTCTCGCAATACGGACAGTCTCCTCATTCCGCCCCGGAGAACTCAAACAAGCCCGTTTCCGACAACCGCACTCGGAGACGGCGCGACTCCCGGGTCGGCTGCCCTCCCTGGAACTGAATTTGGTCAACGAGATCAAAAGTATCCGGCGCAACCCATACCACCTCACCGGGTTCAACGCGGGTCAAGCCCGGAAACTGCCGATACAACTCACTGAACCACACTTGCGAGCATTTTCTCACCTCAGCGCCACCAGCACGATTGATATAGACCTCTTCGACCCACATTCGATGCGACCGCTCGACCCTGAACAGCGTCACGCGCAAAACTCGTGTTACCCTCCACATGCCTGCGTCATGACCCGAGTCAAATACAAGAGGTTCTTCGATCGACAGGCCGGGCCCCAGACTCATCAGATATGCCGAGCCGGGGAGCGTTTTCGTGAGTTCAACAGACTCGGGCTCAACGCATACAGCTTGGCCGAACGCTGCTTGGGACAGAACTGCAGACACCAACAATGCCGCGGTCAAAGGACGCATGTCGAACTTTCTCATTCCGTAAGACTCGGCGGTAACTTGGTTCAGCATAACACGCCCACGGGATCGCATGCGGAAAAATCCCGCGAAAAGGCCCCCCGCCGAAGCGGGAGGCCATTCAAGGCAGCGCATTCGAACAGTCGCTATTTCAAGAGAGCCATCTTCTGCACCGTGGCGAAGTCCGCCG
>Ga0180009_10001324_pt1 | contig 30726 bp, 29 predicted proteins | sample OS_PC_MetaG_FD_123537 | JGI IMG/M metagenome (GOLD analysis project Ga0180009, IMG submission 123537) | Groundwater microbial communities from the Aspo Hard Rock Laboratory (HRL) deep subsurface site, Sweden - OS_PC_MetaG | ecosystem: Environmental > Aquatic > Deep subsurface > Groundwater...
CGAAGGCGACCGTCCCGACGCTTACCGCATATGGCTCAGCGAAATCATGTTGCAGCAGACGACGGTGAAAGCGGTGACGCCGTACTTCCACGCCTTCCTGCGGCGTTGGCCGACCGTGAAGAAACTCGCAAGCGCCGATCTCGACGAAGTCCTGGCGGCCTGGGCCGGACTTGGCTACTACACCCGCGCCCGCAACCTGCACAAATGCGCGGCGACGATCGCCGCCGATTATAACGGCCGCTTCCCGCGCACCGAAAAGGAACTGCTCAAGCTCCCAGGCATCGGCCCTTATACCGCCGCCGCTATTGCAGCGATCGCGTTTGGAGCAAGAACCGCACCCGTCGACGGCAACATCGAGCGCGTCGTCTGCCGGCTGTTCGCGTTGCAGCTACCGCTGCCGGCGGCCAAGCCGGAGGTCAAGCGCTTCGCCGAAACGCTGGTTCCCGCCAGCCGCCCCGGTGATTTCGCACAGGCGCTGATGGATCTCGGCGCGACGGTGTGCACGCCGAAACGCCCGTCCTGCCTGACCTGCCCGTTGCAGCCGGATTGCCACGCCAGCGCCAAGGGCATTGCCGCCGAACTCCCTCGCAGAGCCCCCAAGGCCGAACGTCCGAACCGCTACGGCCACGCTTTCGTTGCGTTGCGCGAAGATGGTCAGGTGCTGTTGCGCCGCCGACCGGACGCCGGACTCCTCGGCGGCATGCTGGAAGTCCCCTCCACGGACTGGAAACCTGCCATGCTCGCAGTGGGCACGGCCCGACGCACAGCGCCGCTTGATGCCGAGTGGTGGCCGGTGCCGGGCAGCGTCATTCACACCTTCACGCATTTCCGACTGGAGCTGTGTGTTTATCTTGCCGTCGTTCCGCTTGAAGCCAGCCCGAATTTATGGGCCGAGCCGGATCGCTGCCGCTGGATTCCCCGGCGCAAACTCGATGCCGAAGCCGTCCCCAGCCTCATGCGCAAGGTCATCGCGCATGCGCTGAAGTGGAAGGACGCTTGACCGGCGTTCCGAATTATTTCGTCAGGCGCTTGGCGACGGGATCGTAGGAAATCTTCTGTGGCCCGGACTCTTTAGTTGAGTTTTCGGGCAAGCCGTCGGCAAAGCCGTTCGACAGCCGCGACTTCTTGCGCCCCATCGGCGCGGCGTTCTCGCGAACCACCCGGAACCCGAGGCCGTTGTTGGCGAATTCCTCACTGACCCCGACACGGGTCGCAAAGTCGAGATGCGCCGGCCCGCTGTACCACGCCCCACCCTTGGCGACGCGGCGCGTGCAATCGACATCTCCGGCCGGGCTTTGCCCCGAGCCGTTAAGATAGCCTTTCGACCAGCAGTCTGCGGTCATTTCCCAGGCGTTGCCGTGCACGTCATGCATATCGTTGCCGTTGGCGGGATAGGTTCCGACCGGCGCCGTCCCGTTCACCCGGCGTCCCTCTTTGGCTGCAAAATTGGCCAGATCGCCGGTCACCGGCCCAGGCATGAAATAGGCCCCTGTCAGTCCGGCGCGCGCGGCATATTCCCACTCGATTTCGGTCGGCAGGCGATAGGGGATGCTCGTCTTCAGCGTCAGCCACTCGACATAGGCGAGTGCATCCTTGAAGCTGACGCACACGGCCGGATTCGCTGGCGCCTGCTTGAAGCCGGGCTTTTCGAAATTGACACTCGTCTTTCCCGCCTGGCACGTTTTCGCCGGTTTGTAGCCGGTTTCCGTCGCGAAGGCATTATATTGCTCGAAAGTCACTTCGTATTTGCCGATACCGAAATTGCGCGTGATTGCGACTTCGCTGGCCGGCGCGCTCTGCCCGCCATTGTCCGACCCGCCGTTTGCCGAACCGATCAGCGCCTTGCCCTTCTTGATGGGCACGATTTCCGGACAAGTCGGGCAGTCCTGCTTGACGCCGTCGCCCTCTTCGCCTTCCTCCGAAACATCTGCTTCTGTAGCACTTTCGGTATGGTCCATAGGCTCTTCGTCACCGAGGACGAGTCCGCCGCCGCCTGCACCGCCCTTTTTGGCCGCTTGCCCGCCCGCCCCACCGCTGCCGCCCATGCCGCCACCAACCGAAGAGGACTTCTGGGGCGCCTCGGAATTGGTCCAGCCGCCGTATTGGAATTCGCTGTCGTCGTCGATCATGAAGAATAGCCCGATGACGCAGGCGAACAGGCTGAAAAGCCCGTATTTGACGAACACCTTGGATTTGTCGCTCAAGCCGGCATCGACGAGCCAGGCGAGGAGCCCGACCACCGAGAACGCGGCCCCGACGGCAATGAGAATGAACGTGTTCTGATCGAGCATGTATGAAGCTCCCCCTGCCGCACGCCGAACTCCGCGCGCGCAAACCCGGTTTGTAAACGTTGCGAAGTTTTACAGGTCGCCCGTCACCATCGGCTTAAACGATAATGAACAATGTGTTGCCAGCCGTCCCCGATCGAGACTTGGGTGGGACTCGAACCGCCTGTGGAGAGACGAGCGGCAATATGGTCGCAGGCGTTCAAAGCCCCCGTTTTCCGCTGGTTTGCCAAACCTTTGTCGCAGTCCCCGTTTCTTGACACCCCACAACACCGACTTTATGGTCCGGCGCGTTACGAACCCTGCCGATTTTCCGCCCGATTCTGCTTTTGAGGCTTCATCCGATGTCACCTGCAGAGAAGGGCTCCGACCGAAACGAAGGACATCTCAGTCCCGAGGAACGGGCCGAATTCAAGCGGCGATCCGCTGAAATCGGCCGCAAGCTCAATGCGGCTCGTCCTCAATCGGGCGCGTCGAAACGTGGGCAGGGGTCGAAAGACGGTTCCAGCAACGAGCTCGTAGGCCGCGCGTTGCGCCTGTCGACCGAGTTGATCGGCGGGATTGTCGTGGGAACCGGGCTTGGCTGGTGGTTCGATACCTATCTGATGCCGACTGTCTTTGGCGTCAAAACCTGGCCGCTGATGTTTATCGTGTTCTTCCTGCTCGGTTCGGCCGCAGGGATGCTGAACGTGGTGCGCAGCGGCATGAAAATGAAGACCGGACCGAGCGATCCCTCGAAAGGGCCTGCCGTACCGGACGATGAAGACGACGTCAAATAAGGGGGCCACCGTGGCAGCAGAAGGTCATGGGCACAGTCCGATCGAGCAGTTCGAAATCAGGGAACTGCTGCCGATCAATATATTCGGAATCGATGCCTCACTGACGAACTCTGGCGCCTACATGCTTGTGGCACTGGGTTTGATCGTCGGGTTTCTCTACTTTTCGACCGGCGGCCGCTCGCTGGTTCCAACCCGCCTGCAGTCGATCTCCGAACTGCTCTACGAGTTCGTAGCCAACACTGTGCGCGAGAACGTCGGCAACCAGGGGATGCAGTTCTTCCCCCTCGTATTCTCGCTGTTCATCTTCGTGCTCGTTCTCAATTTGCTCGGCATGATCCCGATCCCTGGCATCACCTTTACGGTTACGAGCCACATCGCCATCACCGCCTCGCTGGCACTCATGGTGATTTCAATCGTCATCTTCTACGGGCTCTACAAGCACGGGCTGGGCTTCTTCAAGATTTTCGTCCCGTCCGGAGTGCCGCTCGCACTTTACCCGTTGCTGATCCCGATCGAGATCATCTCGTTCATATCGCGCCCGATCAGCCTCTCGGTCCGTCTCTTCGCCAACATGCTCGCCGGCCACATCGCCTTGAAGATCTTCGCGGGCTTCATCGGCGTGCTGCTTGGCGCGGGCGCATGGGCGATCCTGGCGCCGCTGCCGCTGGCGCTGACGGTCGCCTTGACCGCACTCGAAGTTCTGGTTGCCGTGCTGCAAGCCTACGTGTTCGCCGTTCTGACCTGCATTTACCTGTCGGATGCGGTGCACGGTTCGCACTAATTCGCCAATCGGAATTGCCTCAACTGCCGAAATCACGAAATCGGACAACTTAAACCAATCGAACTCAACGAAGGAGAACGTCATGGATCCAGCAGCAGCAAAATATATCGGCGCAGGTCTCGCCGCGATCGGCACCGGCGCAGCAGGCATCGGCCTCGGCACGCTGTTCGGCCACTTCCTCGCCGGCGCCCTGCGTAACCCGTCGGCCGCCGACGGCCAGCGCGGCACCCTGCTCCTCGGCTTCGCATTGACCGAAGCCCTCGGCATCTTCGCGCTGCTCATCGCACTGCTGCTTTTGTTCGCCGTCTGATAAGGGCGCGACGACCGAACGACGACGACAGCGAGGCGGCCTGCTCCAGCAAGCCCGCCTCGCCCTTTGATCGATCCCCGATTTTCGAACGTCGCGATGCGCGACCAACGACACCAGCGAGCCCGATTCCGAGCCATGGCAGAAAAATCCACCCCCCCCCGCGCTGGCGTCGGCCACGACGTCCAGACCTCGACGGCCCCCCAAGGCGAAGCCCATGGCGGCAGCACGTTTCCACCATTCAATTCCGAGACGTTCGCCCCGCAGCTGGTCTGGCTGGCGCTCACCTTCACGATACTCTACGTCCTGATGTCCCGCCTCCTGCTGCCGCGCATCGGCGAGGTCATCGACGAGCGCCGCGAACGCATCCAACGCGACCTCGACACCGCCGAGCGCCTGAAGTCGGATACCGACAAGGCGATCGCCACCTACGAGAAGGCCTTCGCCGATGCCCGCGCCAACGCCGGCTCGATTGCCCGCGAAACCCGCGAGAAACTCGACGCGAAGGTGGCCGAGCGTCAGGCCGCGGCAGATGCCGACAATGCCGCCAACATCGCGGCGGCCGAAAAAAGCATCCAGCAAACCCGGACCAAAGCGCTCGCCAGCGTCGACGAGATCGCCACCGATGTTGCCGGTGCCGTGATCAAGCAGCTGATCGACGCCGACGTTTCCGCTTCCGACATCCGCTCCGCGCTGTCGAGCCGCACAAGCTGAGGATCTGAACCATGCAGGAAATCATCAACAACCCGGAATACTGGGTGATGCTCTCGTTCCTCATCTTCTGCGGGCTGCTCTACTACATGGGCGTGCCGGGATTGATGGCCAAGGGCCTCGATGACCGCGCCGAACGCATCCGCCACGAACTCGATGAAGCCCGCCGCCTGCGCGAAGAGGCCCAGGCGCTGCTGACCGAATATCAGAAGAAGGCGCGCGAGGCCGAGGAAGAGGCAACAAGCATCATCAATCAGGCCCGCAAGGACGCCGAAGCCCTCGAAAAAGATACCGAAGCCAAGCTCGCCGAGACCGTCGAGCGCCGCAAGAAGCTTGCAGAAGAGAAGATCGCCCGCGCCGAAGCGCAGGCCATCAGCGAGGTCAGGTCTTCAGCCGTCGATGCGGCCATCGCCGCCGCTGAAAAGATCGTCGCTGCCAAGGTCAAGGACGGCGCCGGCCGCAACCTGATCGACACCGGCATCAAGTCGCTTGGACGACGGCTGAACTGAGTGAGCACCGGGCACGACGGAATTGAGTGACAAGCGAAAGGCGGGTGCCGCAGGGCCCCGCCTTTTGTTTTGTGCCCATCCATTTCGCACAAGTTTTCAATTGAGAATTGAGTGAGTTCGGCGCTGTGGCGCCTGCCGCGATGCCTCACTAAAGAGTGTGCTAACCGGCGCCCGGCACCTTGCGGTCGAAGGCGACATGCATCTTGTATTCGCCAGGACGCGCGCCCTGCGCCACATCGAACGTGATGGTCCGCACGGCCGAGAAGTAGCTGATGGGATTGTCGACGTTGAGGTCGACGGCAACTTCCATCACGTCGGCGGCAACCTTCTCGCGCTTCGCGTCGGTGACGAAGACGTTGATGGGGAACGTTGCCGAGCCCGACTGCCCGCGCGGTCCCAGCAGTACCCGCCCGGAGAACCCATACTTCACGGTGACGCGGCCCGGCTCTACGATGCATTCGCGCGCCGTCTTGGTGATTTCGCCGCGATGCTTGATGGCGAGTCCGTCGCCAACGCGCCCATCCTCATAGATGGTGACGCTGCCTTCGCGCACCTCTGGAATGAATTCCGGACATCCATGCGCGATGGCCCCGGTCGAAAGCGAGCCCGCGCCGCCGTTGACGTCGGCCTTGGCCGCCGAAAGCAGCTGCTCTTCGGTAATCGAATCGACTTTTGCCGAACTGGCCCCGCCTCCAAGAATGGAAGAACCGAACCCGGAGGTCAGCGAGGGCATGCCGCAACCGCACAGCCCGAGTGTCAAAACGACTGCAAACCCTGCAGTGGCGCTACGCCGGCGCATGCGAGAACCTGCATGCCGTGCGGCCAAGAAGTTGGGCTCGGTGCATTGCATGATGCAGTTGAAGTCCTCATAGTTTACAAGCCGCCTCAGCGACTTGCCCGTTCCCGGACAAGATCCGGCACCGTTCTGAGTTGTCTTAACCCGATTCAACCTTTAGCACCCCCGTGTGCGGCCAGCAAAGCGCCAGAAACGGCAAAACAGCCCTGTATTCCCGAATAACGAGGCATAACCAGATGTCGGTAAACGCCGGTACAGTTAAGACACCTCATGCAGCCCCCCGGCCCGGTCTCAATATCCTGCTCGCCGCGCCGCGCGGCTTCTGCGCTGGCGTCGATCGAGCCATCAGAATCGTCGAGCTTGCGCTCGAGAAGTTCGGCAGCCCGGTCTACGTCCGGCATGAGATCGTACACAACCGATATGTCGTTGATTCTCTGCGCGCCAAAGGTGCCGTTTTTGTGGACGAGCTGGATGAGATCCCCGATACCGACCAGCCTGTGATCTTTTCGGCACACGGGGTTGCGAAGTCGGTTCCCGCAGCCGCCAAATCCCGCAATATGTTCGTCCTGGACGCCACCTGTCCGCTGGTTTTCAAGGTCCACTTCGAGGCCGTCCGCCACCATGAGGCCGGTCGCGAGGTGATCCTTATCGGCCACGACGGCCATCCCGAAGTTGTCGGCACCATGGGCCAGCTGCCTGCCGGTGCCGTCCACCTGGTGGAAACCGTCGAAGACGTCGCCGCCTTCGTGCCGCGCGATGCCGGCAAGCTTGCCTTCACCACCCAGACGACCTTGTCGGTCGACGACACGGCCGCGATTGTCGAAGCCCTGAAAGACCGCTTTCCCGAAATCGTCGGCCCGCACAAGCAGGACATCTGCTACGCAACAACCAACCGTCAGGCGGCGGTCAAGGACATCGCCTCCCGCTGCGATCTGCTCCTCGTCGTCGGCGCTCCGAACTCGTCGAATTCCCTTCGCCTCGTCGAGGTCGCTGAGCGCGGCGGCTGTCCCTCCGGCCATCTGGTCCAGCGCGCCGCCGATATTCCCTGGCACTTGGTCCCGGCGGACAACGGCACCGTCGGCATCACGGCGGGAGCCTCCGCCCCCGAAGTCCTCGTCGACGAAATCCTGGAAGCACTCGGTGAACGTTACGCGACAGATATCGAACGCGTCACGACGGCCGAAGAAAACGTCGCCTTCAATATCCCCCGCGCCTTGCGCAGCGATACCGCCCCGGCATGATCGCGATGCCGACCGCCTGCAAAGCTGCCCGCCTCCAAGACTTGCCGCCATTAAACCCGCCGGCTTGCAAACCCATATGACGCAACCCACCCGATCGAAGAGCAACGAGCCCGCCATGGCCGTCTACACCGAAGTCAACGACGAAGATCTCGCACGGTTTCTGGAACTCTATGAGATCGGCCAACTGCTGTCGTTCAAGGGCATTGCGGAAGGCGTCGAGAACACCAACTACATGCTGCACACGACGTCGGGCAGTTTCATCCTGACGCTCTATGAGAAGCGCGTCGAGACCGCCGACCTGCCGTTTTTCCTCGGCCTGATGGAACATCTCTTTGAGCGCGGCGTATCCTGTCCGCTGCCCGTGCGCGACAAGGCAGGCAACAACCTCAACCAATTGAGCGGGCGTACCGCGGCTCTCATCACGTTTCTCGAAGGCTTTTGCATCAAGCGCCCGCAGCCGGCCCATTGCGCCGAACTCGGCCGAATGCTGGCCCGCTTTCATCTCGCCGGTCGCGACTTTGAACTGACCCGCCAGAACGCCCTCGGACCCGCCGGATGGGCGCCGCTTTTTTCGAGCTTCGCCGACGAGGCCGACACCATCGCAACCGGCCTGCGTGACGAGATCGCTGGCGAAATCGACTGGCTTTCTGCCAACTGGCCGCAAGGACTGCCCGAAGGCGTCCTTCACGCCGACCTGTTTCCAGACAACGTCTTCTTCATCGGCGACAAGCTCTCCGGCGTCATCGACTTCTATTTCGCCTGCAACGACGTCCTCAGCTACGACATCGCCATATGTCTCAACGCCTGGTGCTTCGAGGAAAACTACTCCTTCAACGCCACCAAGGCGCGCGCGCTGCTGAAGGCCTACAGCGAGGTGCGTCCGCTGACACAAGCCGAATGCGGCGCCCTGCCGGTCTTTGCCCGCGGTGCAGCGCTGCGTTTTCTGCTGACCCGCTGTTTCGACTGGCTCAACACACCGCCTGGCGCCATCGTCAAGCCGCACGATCCGCTGGCTTATCTGCGCCGGCTGCGATTCCACCAGCGCGTTTCTTCGATCGCCGAATACGGCTATGACACGCCGTAGCCGCAAGCTGGCATCAGACACCAGGCGCAGCAGCGATTTATCAGGATTGAACCGAGACCGCATGCCAACCACCAGCGCCGCCCCGCCGCCAGACAGGCCCCCGGAAGGTCGCCGGGAAAGGCCCCCAGAATTGCCCCAAGTCACGGTCTATACCGACGGCGCCTGTTCTGGAAACCCAGGGCCCGGCGGCTGGGGCGCGATATTGATGTCGGGAAGCCACCGCAAGGAACTGAGCGGCGGCGAGGCACTGACGACCAACAACAAGATGGAGCTGACCGCGGCCATAGAGGCGCTTGCCGCCCTCAAGCGGAAAAGCAAGGTCGACCTGCACACGGATTCCACCTACGTGCAGAACGGGATTTTGAAATGGATCCATGGCTGGAAGAAGAACGGCTGGCGCACCGCCGACCGCAAGCCCGTCAAGAATGCCGAACTCTGGCAGCGCCTCGATGAACTTCGCACCCGCCATGAGGTCGAGTGGCACTGGGTCAGAGGCCATGCCGGCCACATCGAAAACGAGCGCGCCGACGAACTCGCCCGCGAGGGCATGGCTCCGTTCAAAATCTGATTTGCCACGCCAGCTCGCCCCGGCAATTGCACCGTAAGCCTAAGCAGCCGGCACTCCATCAATTCGCTGACCGCCTTGCGGCATGCCCGTCGGTGATGAGCGCCGATAAGGCAACCGCGCCCACGACGGCCGCTGATAGAGATAGCGAAGTGGTGTCCGCCGCAAAACCTCATGGACGACCAGCGGGCAGATGACCGCCGTCAGCCACACGATCAGAGATGCGAGGCCGGTATCCGTGACCACCCCGGTCTTGGCGAGTACGACGCGCGTCAGCGCCATCGGGATCATGAACGAGATGTAGAGAACGATCGAGTTCTTGCCGCAGTAGCGGATGCCATGGGCGACATCGAACTTCGCCATGAGGCTCGCCGCCACGACGACGGCAACGGCCCCGGCGAGCCCGAGCAACAGCGAGACCAGCGGCATCTGCGCCATTGAAGCCGTTTCCGTCCCAGGCATCGGCGTAAACACGGCGATCCCGTTCGCCACCGCCCACGCCACGAACGCCCACGACGAAATCGCAACGTTCTCCCCCGCCCACCGGGCGATGGCGAAGACATGCGGCGCCAGGAGATAGCCGGCGAGGAAGAAGACGTAATAGTGCGCGCCATACTGGTCGATTGCGCTCCAGCCGGTGTGCACCGGAACGATCTGCAACAGCGCCGCCGCGCACAGCAGCACGGATCCCGGAACCCGGTGCAGGAGCTTCGTGACAATGAACATCAGCGGCAGCACATAGATGAACCACAGCGGCGCATAGGGGTTCACCAGCGCTTCGAGGAACTGGCCGGCGAAACTGCCGGCGCTCAGCCCGCCTTCGGCTGCCAGCCTGAGCGGCATCTGGATCGCCAGCCACAGAACGTAGAAGTAGGCGAAATGGACGAGTTTCGTGTCGAGGTAGTGCAGCCACCCGCGCCCGATTGCCAGCGACAGGAACAGCCCCGACAGGAGAAAGAAGTCCGGCATCCGGAACGGCGTCGCATAGGCAACGAGCCAATGCACGAAGCCTTCCGGTGCAAGTCCGCGCTCGGCGAAGGCTTCCCCGACCCCGAGCGTCGAATGCATCATCACGACCATGATGATGCAGATGCCCTTGGCATAGTCGAACCAGGCAATGCGCTCGCTGACGTGTTGCGTCGGGCGCGCATGCGTCGCTTTTGGAAACCGCTTCGCTATTGGGGATTGGACTGTCTTAAATCGGGACATGGAGTTTAGCCGCCGCTGAAACCTGAAGGATCAGCCCGCAGCGATGCAGCAGGTGTGCCATCCCAATGCGCATGACGGCTTTGTGATGATCACCATACCTTCCAGCCCCGATCCGCGCTGGTGCAACGAGTCGCGGCGACACGGACTTGCACTCGCTGGCGCATGGCATTAGCGAGGATATCAAACCGTGGAGCAAGGAGATTTGAGACCATGGCGGATCCGAAGGACACCAATCAAACGATTGCCGACCTCAAGCGCGAGATTGCCGAACTCTCTGGCCTGTCGCTCGCAACCGGGGTCATTCTCACGCAACTTCTGCAGAAAATCTGCATGCGCGAAATGAACCCGCAAGGTGCCGCCACCCAGATCATCGAAAACGCCCGCAAAGGTATCGAAGGGTTTACCAGGGAGCACGGCGCCGACCCGGTCATGACCGAGCGCGCGCTCAAGGCCGTCGAGCAGTACGAAGAACAGATCCGCTCCGTCCTGCGGGTGTGATGGCGCTCGCCAGCACGCCGAACGTCATCTTGAAGCGCATGACGCTCGATCAGACACCGCGAGGCCGGCCCAACGGACCGGCCTCACAATGCTTCGATCAGATCGTGTCGCCGATCATCGAGCACAGCGTTTCCGCACTCGACTTGTCGTGCACGGGCGGAGCATCGTCGATGTTGAGCACCTTGACGACGCCGTCGTCCACCAGCATCGAATAGCGCTTGGAGCGCACCCCAAGGCCGCGGCCGGTAAGGTCGATCTCAAGGCCCGTCGCCTTGGCGAATTCGGCGTCGCCGTCGGCCAGCATTTCCACCTTGCCGGCGGCGCCGGTGTCCTTGCCCCACTGGTCCATCACGAACGCGTCGTTGACCGCAGTGCAGCACACGGCGTCTACTCCCTTGCCCTTGATTTCATCGAGCCGCTGAAGAAATCCCGGCATGTGCTTTTGATGGCATGTCGGGGTGTAGGCGCCGGGCACCGCGAAGAGGGCAACCTTGCGGCCCGAGAAGATTTCGGCGGTGGTCTTCGCCTGCGGACCTTCCGGCCCCATGACGAAGAATTTGGCTTCGGGCAGCCGGTCGCCGACGCTGATGGTCATCGTTCGCTCCTTGGTTGGGTTGTTGTTTTCTCGATTGAATGTGCACGTGTTCGCACGTTTGGCCTGCAACTTGCCACCACGTTGAACGCCGCGCCAGCAGTTTTGGTTTCAAAAGGATCGAGGAGCCGGCCTGCGACTCCCGTCCGCGCTATTTCAAGACGAGTTCGCGCTCCGACTGGCCGTCCGCGCCAACCAGCGTCAGCCTTATCGTCTTGCCCTTGAGATCCTCGAAATCGAGCGTCTGCGTCAGGTCGATCTCGAAGCGGCTGGAACCGCCCACCTTCCCCGCGCCTTCAACCCGACGCGGCATCGGCAGAAAGAGGCCACCGGGAGCTTCGGCGAAAACATCGCCCATGTCAGGACTTGCACCGAAATCGATGTCGAGCACCACGCGCGGGGCCTTCCCGGCCAGAACGATTTCGTGACCGGTAAGTTCCGGATCGCCCGGCTGCTTCTGCGCACTTTTGCGCGGCGCCTGATCGAGCGCATTCTTCAGTCCTTCAGGCATGTCTTGGGCACCGCTTTGCGGCACGTCGAGCGCAAGACGCGCTTCGGCGGGAATGCAGATATCGCGGCAGACGCCGAACGCGAATTCGAGCGCCAGTTCGACCGGCTTGCTCGCATCCGCCGGCGTCACGATCACCGGAAGGACAACGTTGTCCTTGTAGCCGATCGAATCCCCGGCCGCGTCCGTCAGCCTTTTCGGCGCCGGAAAGACCACCTTCGCATCGGCAACGTTCTTCGATTTGGACCAGTCGAAATCGGGCGGTACTCCGCCCGCCTCACCCGGAGACCGCCAGTAGGTCTTCCACCCCGGCTGCAAATCGATCTCGACACCGGCAATGATCGCCGCTGGCTTGCCCGGAACGGCCTGACTGTCCCGGCCCGCAATCATCCGCACCCGCGAAGCGTGCCCGTCGACCCACTCGCTCGTCAAATCGCCCGCGGCTGCCTGCGCCAGCACGGGCACCGCAGGCACACCGGCAAGTACGGCAGAAATGGCCACCGCCGCACCGGCCGCCCAGTGTTTCCAGGCATTCGAGTGAATTTTTGCGCGTTCCAAACCTGCACGTCCTGTAATTTTGCCTAATTTGATGCCAGTGCTTGGTCTAACCGGTTTTGCATCCATCGCAAATCACGTGTCAATGAAGTGGCGTGAGGGCGCGCCATCCGGCAAACAGAACCATCTTCACAACACCAGCCCCACAACGCTAATCTGATCCCCATGAGCAAGAGATTGAAAATGAGCGGCAAAGGCTCTTCCTATCTGAACGGGCAGCTATTGATCGCCATGCCGAGCATGACGGACCCGCGCTTTGCCCGCTCGGTGATCTATATGTGTGCGCACTCCGAAGATGGCGCCATGGGGCTCATCATCAATCAGACGGCAAAGAACATATCCTTTACGGATCTGCTCGACCGGCTGGAAATCTATCCCGACGACACCGACGATGAGGAAGACTTCGACGACCTTCCGGACGTTCCCATTCACGTTGGCGGGCCGGTCGAAACCGGGCGCGGCTTTGTCCTTCACACAGCCGACTATTTCGTCAAGGATACGACCCTTAAGATCCAGAATGGGATTTGCCTGACCGCGACCTTGGAAATCCTGAAGGCAATCGCCTCGGGCTACGGCCCCGACCAGGCAATTCTGGCGCTCGGATATGCCGGCTGGTCGCCAGGTCAGCTTGAAAGCGAAATCCAGGCAAACGGCTGGCTCAACTGCCCGGCAACCGCCGATGTCGTTTTTGCCGACGGCAGGGCCGAGTCCGACAAATACGCATTGGCGCTCGCCACGATGGGAATCGACCCCTCCCACCTCGTCGCCGACGCCGGCCACGCCTGAGCGCTCGCCCGCTGGACCGCTTCGCGAAGCGCGGCTGCGAATTCCATGAAAAGCCAACCCGCCCTGATCTCGGGCGCTTCAGCCCTTGTCGCGCTTCTTTGCCGTCGGCACGCCGTCTTCGCCCGGACGCGCGGCCCTTCGCGATGCGTCGGAACCGCCCGGACGCGCCGCTGTCTTGCCCGCCAGCCGCGCGAGACTTGCGGCGATGCCGGGCGGCAGGTGACCGTAAGGATCGCCGCCGGATGCGCCGGTTTCCGCATTGCTGCCGTTGCCACCACCACCACCTGGCGGCGGCAGGCCGCCATTCGCGGGCATGAGGACATCCTGCCGGCCCCCCGGCGGGAACGGCAGGCCCGGCTTCGCGATATGGGTCGGTTCGGAAACCCTGCTGCGTGATTGCGCGGATGGTGCGCCGGCGGGTCCCGGCGGCGGCTTCGCCTCGGGGAACGGGAAAGGCGCAGCCGCGGTTTTTGCTGCAGGGACAGCTGGTGGCGTAGCCGTTGACGGGGGTGCCGTACCATTGTTGCCCGACCCGTGAGCGGAAGGCGGCCGACCGCCACCCGCCTTAGGCACCGGCGGCGGATTATCTGCCTGTGGCTGCGCCGGAGCGGAGTTCCGGCTGGCTTGTTTGCCCGATAGAGGCGCGGAGGTTGAAAGACGCACCGTCGGATCGCGGTCTTCGCTGACCGCCAGTGGCGGTGGATTCGGCGGAGGAATTGGCGAAAGCGGCGGTGGCCCGGACCCTGCGAACTTCGCCGCAGCCGGTTGCTGGTGGGGTTGTGGACGCGCCGTTGGCGGCAGGGACGGCGGCTTGGCCGGCTCTCTCCAGTTCGCCTGGCCATTCGGGATGTTCGCCGGGTGGGCCTGCTGCGGCAAATGCGGCGGAACATTCAGTGGCGAAGCAATTACCGGCGGCATCTGCCCAGGCCTCGTCGCAGGATCCCTTTTCGGCGGCGGACGCTGCGTCCGTTCGATTGGCCGGACCGTTATATTCGGCAGGTTGGCGATGGCGCGGCGGGCATCCCTGAATGCATCATCCGAACCCGGACGCAGGTGTCGGCCGGCACCCTCCGGGATCGCCGGAGGCGATGGCGGCACCGCTCCCTCACGGCCAGCAACCGGTGTCTCCACAGGCGGCATGCGGCCGTTGCCGCGTTGCCGCCGACCTTGACCCGCCGCCTGTTCCGAAGCTGCATTGGGCCTGTCTTCGTTGGCTGCAACTGGTTGCTCGACCCGCCGGCCCTTCTTCGCTTTCTTCGGCCTTGTGCGGAACAGGCCCGGAGCTTCGAGCTTGCGTTCGGATTTGGCGATCAGGCGCACAAGATCGGCGATCTCTGACCCGGGCATCGGCTCGCCGTAATAAAGGCCCTGCCCGTATTCGCAGCCAATGGCACGCAGGAACACGACGTCCTCTTCGATCTCGACGCCTTCCGCCAGCACTTTCTTTCCAAGTTCGTGCGCCAGCGATGCCACCGAGCGGACAACCGCCCCTCCTTCGCCCTCTCCCGCCGTACCTGCCTGCACGATGGCCTTGTCGATCTTGATGGTATCGATGGGGAAGCGCTGCAGATAGACGACCGAAGAGAAGCCCGCGCCGAACTCATCGAGGACGATCTCCGCGCCGCCGCTGGAAAGGACGCGCATCATCTCGATGGCGCGCTCGGGGTTCTCCATCGCCAGCGCTTCGGTCACTTCAAGCCGGATGCATTTTGCCGGAACGATGTCGCGATTGAGGATCTGCCGCCACTCCTCGATCACTTCGGGTTTGAACAACTGGCTATTCGACAGATTGATGCTGACGAACAACGGAGCTTCGGCGCGTGGCAGCAGCGTTTGCCACGACTTTGCGGCTTCCAGAGCCTGCGTCAGCAGCACCTGTCCCACCTTGCGGATCAGATCGCTCTTCTCGGCGGTCTCGACGATATAGCTGTGCATGACGGATTTGAAGCGCGGATGCTCCCAGCGCAGCACGGCTTCGAAGCCGGCAAGTTCTTCTGTCGGAAGGTACACGATCGGCTGGAAGTAGACCTGCAGCGCGCCCTGTTCGATGGCCTTGCGCAGTTCCTGTTCTTCGAGCGGCAGCCCGGCAGCCTCGGTGCGCATTTCCGGCTGGTAGATCTCGATCCGGTCGGCGCCCTTGCGCTTGGCCCGGTACATCGCGATTTCCGCGCCCTTCAGGAGTTCGTCCGGGGTTGAGCCGTCGCCTTCGTAGACAGCGATGCCAAGCGACCCCGTCAGCACCACGTCCTGCCCGGCGATGTTGATCGGCGAGCGCAGCGAGCGGCGCACACGCTCGGCAAGTGCGGCCAGCTCGCGCGGGTCCTGCGCATTCAGCAGCAGCATGGCGAATTGATCGCCGCCGATGCGCGCCAGCGTGTCGTTGGTCTCCAGGTGACGCTTCAAACGCCGCGCAATGGTGAGCAGCAGACTATCCGCGACCTGCAATCCAAGGTTCGCGTTGATGGCCCTGAAGCGGTCGAGATCGATAAAGATGATGGTCGGCCGGACATTGTCTTCGAGCTTTGCACGCTGACTGGCAACCGCCAGCCGGTCGAGAAAGATCTCCTTGTTGGGAAGGTTCGTTATGCGGCAGCTCACGGCATCGTGGACCAGCCGCTCGTGCGTCCGCTTCGGATCCGTGATGTCGCGCAAGAGACCGACGCAGCGCACGTTTCGACGGTCCGTGCTTTCGACGCTCGCCGCTTCGAGTTCATACCAGCGGTAGCCGTTATCGGAATGGCGCAGGCGGAACTCGATGCGCATGCGCCCGCCGGAGCGTTCCTGGATCGACCAAAGCACCAGCCGGAACCGGTCGCGGTCGCCTTGATGCACGTGCTGCAGGAACTCCTCCACCTTAGTCGAGAGTTCGCCGTGGTTGAGTCCCAGCTGCGCTTCGAGTACCGGACTGACCTTGATCTCGTCGCGCCGCGCGCTCCATTCCCAGGTCGCGGCGCCGACGCCATCGACGGCCAGCGCTCTCAGCTGCTGCTCATCCGGCGCCGAACCGTATGCCGGCTCCATGGAGCGGAACGCGAACTGCGTCACCGTAAAACCGATCAGAACGACGATCAGCACCAGGCCCGCAGCAAGCCCGGCGACGACGATATCCCCCGACATCCGTCCGGTCAGTGTGACGGCGGTCGCAAAAACCCAGACGATGAACAACAGCCATGTCGGAATGAGCGACATCGCCCGGTCCTGGCCGCGGACGGCAAGCAAAAGGATGATCGCCGCACCGGCTCCGCCGATCAGCAGGAAGGAAAGCCGCGCGAACGTCGCCGACAGGCGCGGGTCGATGACGGCAACGGCAATCAGCGCAAGTTGCGCGAGTATCCATACGCCGAACAGCATGCGCACGAGGCCATGCCCCAGCCGCAACCGCAAGAAGGTGTAGAGGAAAATGACGAGACTGGCGGCGATCGAGGCTTCGCCTGCCGCTCGATAGACGGCGTTATCCTCCGGTCGCAGGTTGAACAGCCTGTGGAAGAAACCGAAGTCGACGCACAGGTAGACGAGCACGCACCACGCAACGAGCGCCGCGGTGGGGAAGATCGCCTTGTGGTTGGCCGCGAAGATGGCCGTCAGGAAGATCGCCATCAGGCCGGTCAGTCCGAGCAGCGTGCCGTTGAACAACTGCCGCTCGCGCACCTTCAACTCATAGGCCAGCGGCTTCCACAGGAAGATCCGCGAAAACCGTTCGGACGAAAGTTCCGCGACGAATGTAATCGTCTGGCCCGGCTCAAGTGTGATGCGGAAGACGTCCGCACGGTCGCTCTGTACCCGTTCGGGCACGAAACCGATCGACGGCGTCACGGCAGCGATCCGGCTTGCGTCGAGATCGGGCCAGACCCCGCCTGAGGCGACGCTGTTGTAGCGATCGGCCGTCAGCCAGTGCTCGATGTGCCGGTCCGTGCGGTTTGAAAGGGCGAAGACGATCCAGTTGGGGTTGGTCCCAGGCGTCACCGCCTTGACGTCCATGCGCCCGACGACGCCGTCGAGACCGGCCGCCGTCTCGACCTGCAGGCTGTCGCCGCGATTGTCGTAGATCTCGCCGCGATTGGTGATTTCGATCCGGTCGGTGCGCGGGTCTACGGCGATCGGCTCGAGCGCCATGGCGGGGCTCAGCCTTATCAACGAGCCGAGTGCAACCATGGCGAATAGAATTGCAGCGCGCGCCGGAAGACACGCGGGAGCCCCCACCCAACACGACTTTAGGAAGTGTTGGTGGAAACAAGCCCAACACGACTTTAGGAAGTGTTGGTGGAAACAAGCCCAACACGACTTTAGGAAGTGTTGGTGGAAACAAGCCCAACACGACTTCAGGAAGTGTTGTTCAAAACAGGTCCGTCCAAGCGCCCTGTCCGTGCGAACCATGGTCAGTCTGCCCCCTTTTCGGCCTCGTTGGCCAAAAGAGCGAATCGCAAATGATCCTGCCACGAACCGCTTATCATGAGGTAGCGTCGCGCCAAGCCTTCCCGCACAAAACCGGTGCGCTCCAGGACCCTTATCGAGGCTGTATTAGTCGGCATCGAGGCAGCCTCAAGTCGATGCAGACGCAACTGACCGAATGCGTGGGGGATAATCACCCGGACCGCCTCGCTCATATAGCCCTGGCCGACGTGAGCGGCGCCAAGCCAATAGCCCAAAGTCGCGGTCTGCATCACGCCGCGGCGCACGTTTCCGAGCGTCAATCCGCCGATCAGCCGCTCCCCGCGGATTTCGAAGACGCCAAACGCATAGCCGAGATCCTCGCGCGCTTCCTTCTGGTAATGGCGCACGCGCCGCCGAAAGGAACTGCGCCACAATTCGTCCTGGCGCCATTCGGGCTCCCACGGCTCCAGATGCGACCGGCTGGCCGATCTGAGCTCGGACCAGTCGCTATAGTCGTCGAGCATCAGCGGACGCAGATGCAGCCGCGCGCCGCGCAGCGTTCCCAGCCCTTCGTTTGTCGTCGACGGACGCAGGAAAGCCACCGGCAACGCCTCCTCGATCCAACAATTATCCGACTGCCGCCGTTCGCAGCGCCTCGCTGACGTGCTGCGCATGTTCCTTCGAGCGCGCTCCCGCCCCGACAACCGCCGCCGTCGGCACACCCGCCAGCATCGTCGCCATGAGCCCCCTGACGTCGTCTGCACTGACCGCATCGACTTTGGCGACTAGCTCTTCCTTGTCGATCAGGCGGCCGCGGCAGATGAGTTGCCGCGCCATCTGTTCGGCGCGCGCCGCCGAACTTTCTAGACTCATCATCAGCCCGGCCTTGAGCTGCGCCTTCGACCGGCTGACTTCTTTCTCGCTCGGCCCCGCCTCGGCCAGCCGGATGATTTCAGTCGAGATGACACCGAGAAGTTCGTCAGCAAGTTCCGGTGCGGTGGCCGCGTGAATCGTCATCACGCCGGTGTCGCTCAGCCCGTAGACCGAAGAATAGATGGAATAACAAAGCCCGCGCTTCTCTCGCGCTTCCTGGAACAGTCGCGACGACATCCCCCCACCCAGCAGACCCGACAGAACTTGCGCTGCAAAGTAGTCCGGCTCGCAATGCGAAGGGCCTTCGAATCCGACGATCACATGACACTGTTCGAACGGTTGCGACGACCCCGTCACGCCGCCCTTGTAGACGGCGCGCGCACCGTTGCCGGCCGCATCCCCCGTGCCAAGCCCGCCGAACAGCTCGCCCGCCAGATCGACGATCCGGCCATGATCGACCGCCCCCGCCGCGCTGACCACCATTCGCGGCGCCACGTAGCGCGCGCCAAGATAGCCCCGCAAGCCGTCAGCGGTGATCGCTTCGACCGTTTCCGGAGTGCCAAGGATGGTGCGGCCGAGCGGCTGGCTGGGATAGGCCGCGTCCTGCGCCAGGTCGTAGACGACATCGTCGGGACAATCCCGGCTCGCCGCGATTTCCTGGAGGATGACGTCGCGCTCGCGCTGCAACTCGGTTTCGTCGAACTCGGAATTCTGCAGGATGTCGCTGAGGATATCGAGCGCCTTATCCTCGTCGCCCTTCAGCACGCGCGCATAATAGGCCGTCGTCTCGAGGCTCGTCGCTGCATTGAGATCGCCGCCGACGCCCTCGATTTCCTCCGCGATGTCCTGGGCGGAGCGTTTCCCCGTGCCTTTGAAGGCCATGTGTTCGAGGAAGTGTGCGATGCCGTTTTGCGGCGCCGGATCGTGACGCGCGCCGACCCCGATCCAGGCCCCCAGCGACACCGTCTCGAGATGCCCCATCTCGTGTGTGACGACCCTCAGGCCATTGGCGAGCGTGCTGACATGTGTCGTCATTGAGATCCTTTACTGACCGGCACCGATCGCGCGGGCGTTACTTTCCACATAAGCTTCGATGACGGCGGCGTCGTTGTCGAGCACCCTGAACCGCTCCGGATCATTCATCAGCGAGTGCAGCCGCTCTGGCAAGCCGGGTCGCGTACCCGTGATCGCTTCCATCGCGTCCGGGAACTTGGCGGGATGCGCCGTCGCCAGCACCACCTGCGGCACGCTCCTGTCTTCGCCGTTAAGGACGCGCTCGCACGCATGTACGCCGCAGGCCGTATGCGGTTCGACGAGATAGCCGGACCCGGCGAGAACTTTGCGGATAGACGCCGCCACTTCCGCTTCACTGGCAGCGACCGCCAGGAAATCCCGGCCCATGGCGGCCGCCACCTTGGCGTCGAGTTCGAAGCGCTTCGATTGCCTGAGGCTCTCCATCTGCCGCCGGACCGCTCCCGCATCGCGCCCCGATGCCTCGAAAAGGTAGCGCTCGAAGTTTGAGGAAATCTGGATGTCCATCGATGGCGACGTCGTGGCGGTAACGCCGCGCATTTCGTAGGCTCCCGTCGCAAGTGTCCGCGGCAGGATGTCGTTTTCATTCGACGCAATGACCAGCCGTTCGATAGGGAGCCCCATGCGCCTGGCCGCATAGCCCGCGAAAATATCGCCGAAGTTGCCCGTCGGCACCGCCAACGAGACGCGCCGGAAAGGCGCCCCGAGCGCCGTTGCGGCGACGAAATAATACGTGATCTGCGCCACGATCCGCGCCCAGTTGATCGAGTTGACGCCCGACAATTGCACCCGGTCGCGGAAAGCATGATTGTTGAACATCGCCTTCACTTGCGCCTGGCAGTCGTCGAAGGTTCCGCGCACCGCGATGGCGTGCACGTTATCCTCCTTCGGCGTCGTCATCATGCGCCGCTGCACATCCGACACCCGACCCTCGGGAAAGAGGATGAAGACATCGACGTTGGCAGCCCCTCGAAAGGCTTCGATCGCAGCGCCGCCGGTGTCCCCGGAGGTCGCCCCGACGATCGTCGCCTTGCTGCCTCGCTTTTGCAGCACATGATCCATTAGGCGCGCCAGCAGCTGCATCGCGACGTCCTTGAACGCCAGCGTCGGTCCGTGGAACAGTTCGAGAATGAAGCGGTTGCTGTCGATCTGTATGAGCGGCGTCACGGCGGCATGTCCGAAACTCGCATAAGCGGCCCGCGCCATGTCGGACAGGGCTTCCCGGCCCACACTCGTGCCGACGAACGGGTGGATCACCTCGACCGCGACTTCATGAAACGGCCGTCCTGCCAGGGACGCGATCGTAGCCGCCTCGAACGTCGGCCACCGCTCGGGAAGATAGAGGCCGCCATCGCGTGCCAGCCCGGCAAGCAGCACCTCTTCGAAATTCAGTGTCGGAGCTTCACCCCGTGTCGAAACATAGTCCAACGGCAATTCTCTTGATGCTTGTCGGTAAAGCCGCACCGCAGCACGGATGACACTTGCGCCCGATGCGGGTTTGGGCGGCAGACCGCACGGGCAGCGCCGACACGATGATCGCCGCAGGCAGTAGATTTACCCGCCGCGGCGGCTAGGACGCAAACTGGTCCGCAACCTAGTCTTCCCCGCCACCAACAACAAGGCGGGAGTTTTCAATGGAGGAGAGGGTCGCCCGATTTCCGCCGCTTTCTCGAGGGCTACCGAACATTTCGCAGCCGCGTCCACGCGAAGGCCGCAAAGACGCCGGCCAGGGTCGTCGCCAACCCGAACCAGGTCAGCGCGTATTCGAGGTGCCGATTGACAATGACCAGATCGGATACGCCGCGCTTCGGCCAAGGCCCGTCTGCCGAGTGCGCCTTTTTGACTTCGCTCAGCGCCGTCTCAGGCTCGGCCACGACGAACAGCGGCGCGGTCCCGATGCCCTCCGCCCCGGCGAACGCCGAGTTGTGCATTCCCTCAAGATCGCGCCAATACCAGACGTTGCCCTTGATGTCGTTCTCCGGCGTGAAGTTTCCAGGCATCGCCGGCAGTCGCGCGGTCCCGATCACCGTGACTTCGCCTTCGGGTGTCCGCCAGGATTGCGGATTTCCCCGTTCGCGCTCCGGAATATAGCCCCTGTTGACCCAGACGACCTTCTGCGCGGTGTACTTGAGCGGCTGATAGATATCATAGCCCGGTCCGAGCCGCGGCTGCGGTGCATAATAGAACCGCTCCTTGCCGGGGACAAAGGTGCCGGAAACACGCACCCGCTGATAGTCGGCCTCGCCCGCCGGACCGCGGAGCAGAATGTTCTCCAGGTCGAGCGATTCGCCTGTGCGCTTTCCTTCGATTTTGGCGATCAGTTCTTCTTTTTCGGCCTTGCGTACGATCTGCCACCAGCCGAGCCCGATCAGGATCCCCAGACCGATCAGGCTCATGACCCCCGGCACAACGAGCCCTGCGCGCCGCAACCGCCCGATCATGGCAAACTCCTCGCCAAATGGCTCAATCCTTGGACAGGCGGCCTTCTTCGGCCCGGTGGTAGTATTGCAGCGCGACCAGGAACGACTTCAGGAAGCGCAGGAGGCCGATTGCCAGGATCGGCGTTACGATTCCCCAAAGTACGGCATGCACCCAAAGCGGCGGCTCGAGTTTGAATTCGACCCACAAGGCGCCGCCGAGCACCAGGACCCCGAGAATGAAAATCGCGAAGATCGCCGGCCCGTCCCCCGTATCGACGAACCTGTAATTGAGCCCGCACACCGAGCAGCGGTCGCGCAGGTTGAGGAATGTATGCAGCAGCGATCCCTTGCCGCAACGCGGACACTTCGCCATGACCCCGGCATAGACGGGCGAAACTCCGCCGGGAGGAACCTGCGCGCTCTCGTTTCCGGTCTCGGTCATCGCCCAACCTCAAATTCAATTTCAAGAATGTCAGAAAGAACCGGAAGCCCGAAAAAGTCGAGGGCGGCCAATCGCCGCCCTCGCTCGAAACGTGTTTGTTGTCCTGGACCGGAATAGAGTGATCCGATCAGACGGAATCGCGAAGGCGATTCCCGGATCGGATGAAGTTGCTCTACTCTCAGTGACCGCCGCCGCCCGCGCCTGCGCCCCAGACGTAGATCGAGGCGAACAGGAACAGCCAGACGACGTCGACGAAGTGCCAGTACCATGCAGCCGCCTCGAACCCGAAGTGCTGTTTGGGCGTGAAGTCTCCGCGCATCGCCCGGATCAGGCACACGAACAGGAAGATCGTGCCGATGATCACGTGCGCGCCATGGAAGCCGGTCGCCATGAAGAACGTGGCGCCATAGATGTGGCCCGAGAAGTCGAACGCGGCATGACCGTATTCGTAAGCTTGGCAGGCGGTAAACAGCAGACCCAGCACCACCGTGCAGGTAAGACCCCAGATCAGCTGGCTGCGCTTGTTTTCCAGAAGCGCGTGATGCGCCCACGTTACAGTGACGCCCGACAAAAGCAGGATCAGCGTGTTGACGAGCGGCAGTCCCCAGGGGTCGAAGGTGTGCCTGAAAGCCTCGGCGGTCTGCGGTGGCCAATGCCCGCCGGTAATCTCGTTGCGCTGAACCATGCCGATCGTCTGCGTCACGTTTTCCGGCTGGAAGACACCGGCAGGAAACAGCGCTGCGTCGAAATAGGCCCAGAACCAGGCGACGAAGAACATCACCTCGGAAGCGATGAACATGATCATGCCGTAGCGCAGGTGCAGCTGCACGACCGGCGTGTGATCGCCCTTGTGGGCCTCCCCGACGATGTCCGCCCACCATAACGCGGCAGTGAATGCGAGCACCGCAAAGCAGATCAGGAACATCCACGGTCCCGCGATCTCAAGGCCGAACAAATCGAGCGGCGTACCCTTCGCCGAACGCATCCAGCCAATCGCTCCAATCGCGGTGCCGAGCGCGGCGATTGAAGCCACCAGCGGCCATGGGCTTGGATCGACAAGATGATAGTCGTGATGTTTAGCGTGGCTGTCCGCCATGTGCGTTCTCCCGAAGTTCCCTCAGCGTTGGTCTCGTTCCGGTTGAGCTCTTCAGCCCGCCGGGGTGTCAATGACTATGTCGGAAAGCGGCTGCATCGCTGCTGCCCGCTTTTACTTATCGAACCACATTCATCCCCCGCCTTCCATCGTTCCCTTGGCGCCGGCCCGCGCCGCGGCCTTGGCGCCGGCGACGGGATAGAACGTATAGGATAAGGTCAGCTGCGTGATTTTTGCGGTGTTCGGATCGTCCGCGAAAGCCGGGTCGACAAAAAAGCTCACGGGCATGTCGACGCTTTGGCCGGGCTTCAGCGTCTGCTCGGTGAAGCAGAAGCACTCGATCTTGTTGAAATAGATACCGGCGGCCTCCGGCGAAACGTTGAACGTCGCGGTCCCCGTGAGGGTCTGGTCCGAAAGGTTCGTCGCACGGTAATTCGCCAGCCGGTTCTCGCCGATTTTCATATCGAACTTGCGTTCGACCGGCTCGAACTTCCAAGCCAGCGCGTCCGACACGTTGGCATCGAACCGCATGACGATTGCCTGGTTGAGGACCTTCGTCGATGGAGCCACGGCGACCTGCGTCGTGCCCCCGAAGCCCGTCACCTGGCAGAACATCCGGTAGAGCGGCACGGCCGCATACGACATTCCCACCATGCCGGCGGCGACGGCCGCACACGCCAGCCCCACCGCGCGATGTTTGCGGCTGATATCCGGCCTTATAGTGGCGGGCAATGAGGTCATCGTTGAACGAACGTCCTTTTAGTTTGCCGGTTGCCGCGATCTAGAGCGGTCGGTTCAGTGCGTTGCCACCAAGATGCACGATTGTGGCAGCGTAGAACAGGACGACCAGCACGCCGAGTCCGACGGCGATAGCGATCGACCTCAAGCGCTGACGCTTGACGCGTTCCGCCTCGATCTGCGCTTTCGTCATCTTGCTATCGTTTCTACCCGTCATCCGTGACCGTCTCGCTATTTCCTGGTTCCTGCCGCCGCCATCGTCTTGCCCCTGTCCGCTTGCCCGGTTCGCTTACCAAGTCCGCATTGGCGTCAGATTGTCCTACGCCGTCAGCCCGCCGAACACGCCCCACGCGATCAGCCGCTCGGCAATATTTTCGCCGAGCAGCGCAGCGAACAATGCGAACAGGTAGAAGATCGAGAAGGCGAACAGCTGCTTGGCGACCTTGTCGGCCGCCCGGCCCTCGCGCACCCGGTAGACCCTGACCGCGAGCCACAGGAAGATCGCCCCCAGCACGCTCGACGTCACCAGATAGGCCAGTCCGCCGAGGCCGATGAAATAGGGCGAAATCGCAACCGGCACGAGCAGCAACGAATAGATGACGATCTGGCGGCGCGTTTCGTCGGGCCCGGCAACGACCGGCAGCATCGGCACGCCGACGCGCTCGTAGTCGCGGCATCTGTACAGCGCCAGCGCCCAGAAGTGCGGGGGCGTCCACATGAAGATGATGAGAAACAGCACGATGCCCTCGATCGACACGCCGCCGGTTACTGCCGCCCAGCCGATCATCGGAGGAAACGCGCCGGCCGCCCCGCCGATGACGATGTTCTGCGGCGTCCGCCGCTTCAGCCACATCGTGTAGACGAAGATGTAGAAGGCGATGGTCAGCGCCAGCAGTGCGCCGGCGGTCCAGTTGATGAGGACGCCGAGCGTCAGCACCGAGGTTACCGATAGCACCGTGCCGAATGTCAAGGCTTCGCCGGCAGTGACCAGGCCGCGTGGGATCGGCCGCGCCGCCGTGCGCGCCATGTGCCGGTCGATATCCGCGTCATACCACATGTTGAGCGCGCCCGAAGCACCCGCACCGATGGTAATGCAGAGCAGAGCGATGAACCCCAGGACAGGATGCAGGCCGCCGGGCGCCGCCATCATTCCGACCAGCGCTGTAAAGACGACAAGAGACATGACCCGCGGCTTCATCAGCGCAATGAAATCGCCAACCGCCGGGCCTGCTCCGATTTCCGTGCCTTCGACCTGCGTCTCGAGTGTCATCGCTTCAACCGACCCGCTTTTTTTGAGGTTCGTGATTCAGGTGCTGTTTCCGGCTCTCAGCGCGCCGCTGCAACGCTGCGGGCGGCCATGCACCGGATAATTCGTTCGGTTAGTCGTTTACATCCGATAGACTACGGGCGGACATCTGCCCGCCCTTCGATAGCCTGCTCCAGAAAAACCGGAGCCATCTCGCCGCCGGCTGCGCGTGGCAGCCAGCGGCTCGACCGGCTTAATGGTGTTCGGTTGCCTTGATCTTCGGCAACGTCTCGTAGCAGTGGTAGGGCGGCGGCGAAGAAAGCGTCCACTCCAGCGTCGTTGCGCCTTCACCCCACGGGTTGTTGCCGACCCGCTCGCGGCGCGACAGGGCGACAAACACGCCGATGAAGAAGCAGATCGTACCGAGCGCCGTGATGTAGGACCCGATCGAGGAGATCTGGTTCCAGAACGCATAGCCGTCCGGATAGTCCACGTAGCGGCGCGGCATGCCGGCGGCCCCGAGGAAGTGCTGCGGGAAGAACAGGACGTTGGCGCCGATGAATGTCAGCCAGAAGTGCAGCTTGCCCCAGAACTCGGAGTACATCTTGCCCGAGATTTTCGGGAACCAGTAATACCAGCCCGCGAAGATCGAGAACACGGCGCCAAGCGACAGCACGTAGTGGAAGTGTGCGACCACGTAGTAGGTGTCGTGCAGCGCGCGGTCGACGCCCGCGTTTGCCAGCATGACGCCGGTAACCCCACCGACCGTGAACAGGAAGATGAAGCCCAGCGCCCAGATCATGGGCACGCGGAACGAGATCGACCCGCCCCACATCGTCGCGATCCAGGAGAACACCTTCACGCCGGTCGGAACCGCGATGACCATGGTCGCGAACACGAAGTAGGCCTGCGTTTCGACGCTGATGCCGGACGTGTACATGTGGTGCGCCCACACGACGAAGCCGACGACGCCGATGGCGACCATTGCGTAGGCCATCCCGAGATAGCCGAATACCGGCTTCTTCGAGAAGGTCGACACGACCTGGCTGATCATGCCGAAGCCCGGCAGGATCAGGATGTAGACTTCAGGGTGCGCGAAGAACCAGAACAGATGCTGGTAGAGGATCGGATCGCCACCGCCGGAAGCCGTGAAGAACGTCGTGCCGAAGTTGCGGTCGGTCAGCATCATGGTGATGGCGCCGGCGAACACCGGCAGCGACAGCAGCAGCAGGAACGTCGTAACGAGGATCGACCACACGAACAGCGGCATCTTGTGGATCGTCATGCCCGGAGCGCGCATGTTGAAGATCGTCGTGATGAAGTTGATGGCACCCAGGATCGAGGAGGCGCCAGCGATATGCATCGACAGGATGGCGAAGTCCATCGCCGGGCCGGGTGAACCGGTCGTCGCCAGCGGCGGATAGAGTGTCCAGCCCCCACCCACTCCCGAACCGCCGCTATCGCCTTCGACGAATAGCGAGCAGATGAGCAGGATGAATGCGACCGGCAGCAGCCAGAGCGAAATGTTGTTCATGCGCGGGAACGCCATGTCGGGAGCGCCGATCATCAGCGGCACGAACCAGTTTCCGAAGCCGCCGATCATGGCCGGCATGACCATGAAGAAGATCATGATGATGCCGTGCGAGGTGACGAACACGTTGAACAGGTGCGGATTGTCCGCGAAATACTGCAGACCCGGTTGCGCAAGTTCCATGCGCATGGCGACCGAAAGCGCGCCGCCGACCACCCCCGCCATCATGGCGAAGATCAGATACATGGTTCCGATGTCTTTGTGGTTTGTCGAATACAACCAGCGCTTGACGAAACTCGTCGGTGCACCGTTTGCATTGTATCCAGCTTGAGCCGTTGCCATCTTCGTCGTTCCCCTTGAGCCTTTGAATGCGGCAGCGGAAGCCGGCACAGCTTCCGCGATTTCATGGATGAGCTGTCGTTGGCCACGCTACGGCATGGCCGCTGCTGTCACTGCGCAGTCGTCGCAACCTTGCGGCCGTTCGATTCGAGCTCCGCCTTGTGCAGGATCTCGAGCGCTTTGTCCTCGTCGTCCGCCTTGCGGGCTTCGACCCAGGCATCGAAGGTTTCCTGGCTGACCACGCGAACGGCAATCGGCATGAAGGCATGATTGACGCCGCAAAGTTCCGAACACTGGCCGTAGTAGACGCCTTCGCGTTCGGCCTTGAACCAGGTCGCCGTGAGACGGCCCGGGACGGCATCGGTCTTCGACCCGAACGCCGGAATTGTCCAGTTGTGCAGAACGTCGGCAGCCGTCACGAGCACATGCACGACCTTGTTGACCGGAACCACGACATCGTTGTCGACGGCGAGGTTACGCGGCGCCTGCAAGCCCTTGTCGATCAACTCTTTGCGGCCGTCGTTGTCGAGCATGTAGGTGTCGAAGGTGAAACCGCCCTGGTCGGGATACTCGTGCGACCAGTACCACTGATGACCGGTGGCTTTGATCGTAAGGTCGGCCTTCGGATACGAATACTGGAGATTGAGCAGCTTGAAGGATGGCACCGCAATGATGACCAGGATGATGATCGGCAGGACGGTCCAGAGGACTTCGACCGTCGTGTTGTGCGTCGTACGCGACGGGGTCAGGTTGCGGCTCTCGCGGAATGCGAACATGACATAGACGAGCAGCCCGAGAACGAACAGGGTGATCGCGATGATGATGTAGTTCACCAGATCGTAGAAGGTGTTGATCTCATGCGCGACCTGCGTAACCGCCGGCTGCAGTCCAAGCTGCCCATCGACAGCCTGTCCAAAAACTTCGGCGCTGGCTGGCATTGCGAATAGCGCCAATGCAGCGAGGCTCGCGAGACCGGCCCACGGCAGAGCCTCAAGCAGTCGCTTCCCCATTCTTCGCTCCCTTATTCGCCTGGATGATCCAGGCCCCCTTTGGTTTCGTCCGCACGACTGATTCTTCATCACGACGATATCGTCGTCTATTGCACATCCGACCCAGCGAGTCCCGAAAGAGCGGACCCAGCCGATGACTTTTTCCATGGCATGAAGCGAGATGGCGCGCACGCGCATTGATCAAAACCAAGGCTTGCAGCACAAGTCAACTTTCATGCGTCATATGCGCGCGATCGAATGCGACCGTGACGAGGATCAATTAGCCCGCTGTTGAAATATGTCAGCGGCAGTCCTTTTTTAGCCGTTTTCCTCACCGAACTCGATGCATTTGCAATTGCCGCGCTGCCGCACTCCGGCAATCGGTTGAAACGCCGGGGTGCGGGAATTGCATCACTGGCTGCAGCGCGGGGAGGAACGGCACAGTGTCGGGTACGACTGGAATCATCTTGGGAATTCGAGGGGTTATGCGCGCAGCCGCAGGTTTTTCAGCGGCCATGGTACTGGTATTTTTCACTCTGGCGCCGGCCGGTCTTGCTGCACAGACCCGCGACGGCAAGGTACGCTCCCAGCACGGCGACTGGCAGATCGTCTGCAAGCCGCCGCCACCCGGCGCAAGTAACGAAGTCTGCGCCATCGTCCAGAGCGTCACCGCGGAAGACCGCAACAACGTCGGGCTGACCGTCTATTTCCAGAAATTCTCTGACGGAAATCAGGTTTTGCGCGTTTTCGCGCCGCTTGGCGTCCTCTTGCCTCCCGGACTCGGTCTCAAGATCGACGGCCAGGATGTCGGCAACGCACCTTTCCTGCGGTGCAATTCGTTTGCCTGTTACGCACAGGTTACGGTCGATCCGACGCTGGTTGAAAAACTGCGAACCGGGAAATCTGCCGTTTTCATCATCTTCCAGACCGAGGAAGCCGGCATCGGCATTCCGATTTCGCTTGCCGGATTTGGAGAAGCCCTGGCCAAGCTCTGACGTGTTGCGAACGAGGCGTTCAGCTCGCCGGTTTTGTCGTTCCCTTCATCGCGCGCTCCCCGGGCTTGGCGCCCGGCGGCTCGACGGCGATCAGTTCCTTGCGTCGGATAAGCTGGCCCCAATATGCGCTGTAGCCGTGCACGAGGTTCGTCGATCCGCTGCCATCCACAAGCGCGCGCTCGTCATTGTGCCACTTGAAGATGCCGCCGCTCAGGTTGGCGACCGCATCCGCGCCGAGCGCTGTCAGCCGTTCCTGCATCCGCTGGGCAAGTTCCGCGCTGCGCGCGCCGACCGAACAATAAAAGATGATGGATTTTCCATCGACCACCCCTGTCGTCGCGAGAAGGCTTTCCAGCGAAGCATCCGGATCGACGCGGTGGGCGCCGGCAAGATGGCTGACCGCAAATTCGCTCGGCTCGCGAACATCGAGCAGGATCATCCCGTCGCGCCCGCGCAGCCCTCGCAAGTTTTCGTGCTCGGCGGGCGAAATGTGCGCCAATTTCGGATACTTCTTGACGATCACGTCTTCGATCGTTGCAAGCGGCGAAATTCGGCCTGGCATACTGACCGGCACGGCGGAACTCCCCGATTCCACGCCAGACAGGTCGCGCGCGAACCCCGCAGGGTCCAATCCATTGACAGCAGCGTACACGCCAACCCCAAGGATGAGCGCTAGAAGCTGCAGGCGCCAATTAAAGAAGTTGGCTTTCAAGTTGGCTCCACCAAACGCTGCGACCGACACCCGCCAAGACGCCGACGATGCCCGGTTGAAACGTCGCCACATATGAATCGGTTTTCTCCGAAGATAAAAAAATCCGCAAAAAACCTGCTGTTCCAATATTTGCTGCAGGTTCGCAAGCCAAGCAAGCGGCCAGCCGGAGTATTAGATCTCTTCAGATTTAGGTGGAAGCACTCCAAGGCCACGACTGTGGCCCGGCTGCTCAACAGCTTGCTGAATGTTGACCAAAAGCAGCGCCGCCCCGCGGAGGGCCCGGCCATGGGCCGATTGGCCCGTGAGCGAAAAAGCCAGAAACCAACCAAGACTTTGGTATGTCTTCCGGCTCCACACTGCGGGAACGAAGTGTGCAGCCGGAAACGACTGTCACGGCGCAGGCTGTTCGCGACGGAGTAGCCGCGACTGAACGCTACGAAGCGCGCCGCAGTTCGTCGCCTCGGGCCGAATGCGCGCCTTTGCGAACCTTCTTGCCGGGACCCGATAACACCACCTTGGGACCAGCCGGCACCTGCCTCTCGACCACGGGGTTATCTGCCACGGCGCGCGGCGCCAATAAATCACTCACGCGGCGAGTTGTGTCAGCACTCTCCGTGAATGCCGTCCGCCAGAAGTCGATATATGCGCTCATGAAATCGTCTGGCGTCCGGCAGGCGGCAAGTTGCGCCGGGAAGGCAAGCGCCGCCCGCGTGCGCCGCGTCGTGAGTGCCCACATTTC
>Ga0180009_10001325_pt1 | contig 30723 bp, 29 predicted proteins | sample OS_PC_MetaG_FD_123537 | JGI IMG/M metagenome (GOLD analysis project Ga0180009, IMG submission 123537) | Groundwater microbial communities from the Aspo Hard Rock Laboratory (HRL) deep subsurface site, Sweden - OS_PC_MetaG | ecosystem: Environmental > Aquatic > Deep subsurface > Groundwater...
CCCTTTTTTTCAGCCCTTCGCGAACTCAGAGACCGTCTTGGGCAACACTTGCCCCATGTCGCTTTGAATGAGCTTTCCATGGGCATGACCGGCGATTTTGAAGTTGCCGTCGAAGAAGGTGCAACCCTTGTTCGCATTGGAACCGCTATTTTTGGGGAAAGAAAATGAATATTCTGCTGCATATCTGCTGCGCCCCATGCGTCATATACCCGCTCAAAATTCTTCGAAAAGAAGGCTTGGAGGTCATGGGGTTCTTTTACCGACACAACATCCATCCCTTCAGGGAGTGCTTAAAACGGCAGGAAGCTCTGGAATCGTATGCCCAAATGTCCAACCTGCGCGTCATTTACCAGGAAGGCTACGACCTGGAAGGTTTTATTCAGAAAATAGCCTTCAGGGAATCGACCCGATGTGCAATTTGTTATCACGAGCGCCTCAAAGCAACAGCCCTGATGGCCAAGCGCGGCAAATTTGATTATTTTTCGACCACCCTTTTATACAGCAAATTTCAAAAACACAACGACATCAAGTCCATCGGTGAAGCCGTCGGCAAAACCGTCGGTATTTCATTTTACTATCATGATTTTCAAGAAGGCTGGAAAGAGGGCGTCGAAACGTCAAAAAGCCTTGGAATGTATCGCCAGCAATACTGCGGCTGCATTTACAGCGAAAAAGAAAGGTATTTTAAATCTTAGTTTAATGTTTAGCAATTTTATATACTTCATCATCGTACTTCTGATTTACAGCACCTACCAGCCTTCGGAAAATACCAATTTTACGGCCCTGGAAACCCTTTTTCTGTTTGTTTCTCTTATTATCGTTTTTGCCGGGGTTACCTGGGTTCAGTTCCACAGAATTGAAAAGCAGATCGCAACGGAAAGCTTTGCAAAACTCGACCATAAATTCCATGCCGCCTTAACCCGCCAGTCCGTAATGGCCATCGTGCTTTTTTCGCTGGATATTTATGGGCTGAACCTGGTTTCATTTACGTTAAACCTGCCCTTTCTTTCCATGATTCCAACACTGCGGGCACTCCTTTTTTTAGGACTTTTCGTGTTCTACCTGGCGATTGTGTGGGCCTTTGCCCACGCCCCCTATCAAAGGCTTTACACGACCGACTTGTCGAAAGAGTCCTACATCCGGTCCAACATTTCATTTTCGGTCCCGGTGCTGCTGCCCTGGCTGCTGCTTTCCGGGATTGCCGACATCATCAATGCCCTGCCGTTTCAACTGCCCAAACGCTTGCTGGCCACTACCGAAGGCCAGGTGCTGTATTTCATGTTTTTCCTTATGGCGATCGCCATGATCGGCCCGCTGATGATCCAGAAATTCTGGAGATGCAAACCCCTGGAAACCGGGTATGTTCGGGAACGAATCGAAAACGTCTGTCGCCGGGCAGACTTGGAATATGCCAACATTCTGTACTGGCCCATCTTCGGCGGCCGAATGATTACGGCCGGTGTGATGGGCCTGGTTAAAAAATTCCGTTACATCCTTGTTACCGGCGCTTTCATCCGTTTCCTGGAACCCGAAGAGATTGATGCCGTCATTGCCCATGAAATCGGACACATCAAAAAAAAGCACCTCTGGTTTTATCTGGTGTTTTTTGTCGGCTACATGCTGATTTCTTACGCCACCTTTGACCTGTTAGTCTATGCGGTGCTTTATGCCGAACCGCTGTACCGGTTTATCAGCCGTCCCGGTCTGAATCAGACCACGGTGACCTCGACCATTTTCAGCCTTGCCATTATCGTGATCTTTCTGATCTATTTTCGTTTTATTTTCGGGTATTTTATGCGAAATTTCGAGCGTCAGGCCGACACTTACGTATATGCACTTTTCGACAGCGCCGGGCCGCTGATCTCGACTCTTGAAAAAATAGTTCTAACCAGCGGACAGCCGGCCGACAGGCCCAACTGGCATCACTACAGCATTAAAAAACGAATCGATTACCTGAAACAGTGTGAAGCCGATAAAACCTGGATCAGCCGCCATGACTGGAAAATCAAAAAAAGCATTGCCGTTTATCTGGCGGGAATACTGTTCATCGGCGCCATGGGATATCACCTGAATTACAGTGAAGCCGGCAAGCGCTTGAACACGCATTTTTTCGAAACGATCATACAAAGAGAGATTGAAAAGACACCTGAAAACTCGGATCTATACAGCATCCTGGGAGATCTGTATTACAGCAACCGCAACTATGCCCAAACCATTGAAGCCTACGAACGGGCGATCAGGCTAAAGCCCGATAACCCCAAGGCGTTGAACAACCTGGCTTGGCTTTTGGCTACCTGTGAAGATAAACGCTTCCTTGATCCCGGGCGCGCGCTCGATCTTGCCCAAAAAGCTGCGGAGCTTGAAAAAGCTCCGCATATCCTGGATACCCTTGCTGAAAGCTACTATGTGAACGGAATGTATGCAGCAGCGGTCGCAACCGAAATGCAGGCCCTTGACCTGGTCACAATGAATCGTTCCTATTACAAGAAACAGTTGAAAAAATTTACGGATGCCGCCAATAAAGCCCGCCCGATGACGGCGGCTATTCGATACAGACCTTCCTTACGTTCTTAAGGTCAACCAGGCCGCTGAAGATCTTTGAAATGCCGTCCTGCTTGAGAGTCGTCATGCCGTCCTTTAAGGCCTGGGCCTTTATTTCCTCCATCGGCTTGGCAAGCTGGATCAGCTTTTTCATGGGGTCCGTTCCCATAAGCAGCTCGTGGATGCCGCACCGGCCGGCATACCCGCTGTTGTTGCACTTTGCGCATCCCGCCGGCTTGTTGAAGGTCAAGTCGTCGGTGTAAGGAATGTTCAGTAACCTTTCGAACTTTTCAGGCCCGCCATATTCCCGAACCAGCTCGTCATACTCCTCTTTGGCGGGGTGATAGGGTTCCTTGCATTTTTTACACATAGTCCGTCCCAGGCGCTGGGCCAGGATACCCAAAATGGCATCCGAAAAATTGAACGGATCCATCCCCATGTCCAGCAGCCGGGTAATACTCTCCGGAGCGCTGTTGGTATGCAGAGTGGAAAAGACCAGGTGGCCGGTCAGGGATGCTTCGATGCCGATGGATGTGGTTTCCTTGTCACGCATCTCACCGACCATGATCACATCCGGGTCCGCCCGCAAAAATGCCCGCATGGCCATGGCAAAATCGAATCCGATCTTTTTCTGGACCTGGACCTGTCTCAATCCCCGCTGGGTAATTTCCACGGGGTCTTCGGCCGTCCAGATCTTGGTGTCGACTTTATTGATATACCCCAGGGCCGAATGCAGCGTGGTCGTTTTACCCGAACCGGTGGGACCGCACACGAAAACGATGCCGTACGGCTTGGTGATGATACTGACAAAATTATCATAATTTCTTTGTGAGAAGCCCATTTTGTCAAGGGGAATCGGTTCTCCGGCCGCCAGGATCCGCATGACTACATCCTCCATGCCCCCTTGAGTCGGAACCGTCGCCACCCGGAGTTCAATGTCCAGGCCGCCGTATTTTTTAAACTTGATCTTGCCGTCCTGGGGTTTGCGGCGTTCGGCGATGTCAAGATCGGACATGATTTTCAGGCGCGATACGATGGCGTTACGATAGGCATAGGGAATGGTCTGGTATACCTGGCAGGCGCCGTCCACCCGTATCCGCACCTGGGTGTTATTTTTTCCGGGATAGGGCTCGATATGGATATCGGAGGTGCCCCGGTTATAGGCATCAATGATCATCTTGTTGACCAGTTGAACCACGGCGCTGTCTTCCTCGCCCAGAGAGGATTCAGCCTCTTCGATCTCACTCTCTTCGGCCTTGAGCTGGGACAGAATGTCATCCATGGAAGCCAGCTCTTTTTCATCATGAGTAAACAGCTTGATATATTCGAGGATGTCATCTTTCAAGGCCACGTGGAAAACAATCGACTTGCCTGGAAACAAAGCCTTGATTTCGCCGACCTTTTGAAGGTCGAGGGGATTGTCGATGGCGATAATAATGTTATCGTCCTCGCTGCGCAAAGGGACCCAGACATAGTTGCGCATGAACGGTACTTTCAGGCCAGTGATCAGCTCACCCGGAATCGGTGCGTTTTTATTATATTCCGCAAAGGGCGCTTTATAAAATTGACTTAAAGATTTGCCGATATCCTGTTTGGAAATCTTAAGTTCATTCATCAGGACATTTTCGATCGGCTCTTTGCGCTGGCGCGCATCCGCGATGGTTTTATCGAGCTCTTTCTGGGTCAGGATATTATTTTCCAAAAAATAATCGAACTTGGTGGGCCTGGCCTTTGCCATCCGTTTCTGATTATACAGGGCGATCCCCAGAATCTTGGCCATCTCGGTGACGGCCTCTTCATCGAGTTTTGTGAAGGCCGTGCCGTCGGGACGGTTGATGAGCTGAATGGCGCCCAGCAGAAACTTTTTGAAAATGACCGGAACGACAAGGACCTGCTTGGTGATAAAACCGGTTTTTTTATCCCAGCTTTTATCGAATCTCAGTTCAGGATCGATGGAAGCCAGTTCCTTGTCGTCATAAACATTTTTAATATTGATGAGCTTCTGCTTGAACGCGGAACATCCCGAAATACTGCTGTTTGATACGGGGATACGGATCTCGCCGATCTCGTCACCGGATTTAAACCGGGAAACAAGCTCACGGTTTTTTCCGTCGACCACATAAACGGTGAGTCTTTCACACTCAAAAAGCCCGGTGATTTCATCCTTGAGGTCAACCAGGATCTCGTCCAGATTTGAAGCCGCATAAATCTTGTTGCAAATCTCCTGGATATTTTTGCGGTACTCCACCTCGGATTGAAGCTTCTGATCACTTGCTTGCTTGTTACTAGCGACTTTTGCATCCTGTAACATTTTTCTTGCCCGTGTTTTGTTAATTCTGCTGTTACAAACTTGCCAGACCTAAAAAAGCCTTTTGATGACCCTCTTGGATAAAACGCTTGGCTGCAAAGCCCGTCATGCTTATAGGTCTGACCTTTTTCCTATAATTTTCTGTAATTACAATAAATCTTTTTCGCTCCCCCACCGACCAGCAGAATGCCCATCAAATAGAAACAAAACCGTATGAAAAACATAACCCCAGAAAATTGTTCGATCTTTGCTATTTGAGGCATTACCTGTGGTATTCTGAAAAAAACACCGATTCCGGCCAGCACCAAGGCAATACCCCATATCAATTGAATTGTCGTTTTGGCTTTGCTTTTGGAATGTTCTTGATTATGTTCTGGTTTTTCAATGTCCATTATTTGAAATTTAACATCTTACTATAGATCAATCCATCTGTTTTTGTCAAACCATAACTTGACCCGGATAAACCGGTTGCAATAAATGTTTGCATATTTTTCGATTCAGGAACAAGATTATCCTCCCAGGTAAACCTCCTTAACTTTGGGGTTGTCCAAAAGCTCTTCAGCCAAACCCTCGAGGACGACTTCACCCCTTTCAAGCACATAGGAATGGTGAGCTACTTTAAGAGCGGCTCTGGCATTCTGTTCCACCAGTAATATCGTGGTGCCGGAATCATTCAGGTTGTTAATAACGTTAAAAATCTCACGAACGACCAGCGGGGCAATCCCCATGGAAGGTTCGTCCAGCAGGAGCAGTTCCGGTCGTCCCATCAGGGCACGGGCAATGGCCAGCATTTGCTGCTCACCGCCGGAAAGCGTGCCGGCAATTTGTTTGGAACGCTTTTGTAAAATGGGAAATATTCGGTAAACATGCTGGATTCTCTCGTTAATTTCAAAGCGGTTGCGGCGTTTAAAATACAAGTACGCCCCCAGATGGATATTGTCCAGGACCGTCAGATGGCCAAAGATCTGTCTCCCTTCCGGCACCTGCGATATTCCCAGACCCACGATCCGGTCGGCCGGCATACCGGTGATATCAAGGCCCTTGTAAATAATGCGGCCCTTCCGAACCTTAACCAAACCGGAGATGGTTTTCAGCAGGGTCGATTTGCCGGCCCCGTTGGCACCGATGATGGAAACGATCTCTCCCTTGGGTATCCGTATGGAAACACCTTTAAGAACAGGAATACTCCCATAAAAGGACCGGAGCCCCTCGATATGAAGCATGTTAGACGCCCCCTCCTAAATAAGCCTCGATGACTTTTGGATTATTCCGGATTTCTTCAGGCGGCCCTTCGGCAATTTTTTGGCCGTAATTGAGCACCACGATCTCGTCCGAGATATTCATGACCACCTTCATATTATGCTCCACCAGCAACACCGTAATCCCTTTGGCATTAATGGCCCTGATCAGAGAAGATGCCACGTAAGTTTCAGTCTCGTTAAGGCCGGCTGCGGGTTCGTCCAGGCAGACCAGTTCCGGTTCACTGGCCAGCGCCCGTCCGATCTCCAGTATCTTTTGCTCACCCAGCGGTAGGCTGCCGGCCGGGTCGTTGCATTTTTCGGACAGGCCGATAAATTTCAAGATCTTCATGGCCCTTTCCTGGATCTGCGCTTCTTTGCGCCTGGCCCCCGGCAAGCAGAACCCCGCCGCCACAAAAGACGTCCGCACCCGGGTATGGCAACCCAGCATAATATTTTCAAGAACCGACATATTACCGAACAGCTCTACCGTTTGAAATGTTCGCGAAATACCCCTGTGCGCAATTTCGTGGGCTTTGAGACCGCTGATGGGCTGGCCTTTAAACCGCACGGTCCCCGCGGTTGGATGGAAAAAACCCGTGATAACATTGAACAGTGTGGTTTTGCCGGCGCCGTTAGGTCCGACAATGGCCTTGATGATGCCCTTTTTGACCTTAAAATTCGGTTTGAACAGGGCCATCAGCCCGCCAAAAGCCATGACCACCCCGTCCACTTCCAAAACATTTTCATTGCCCGTATCATTCATTCGATTTCGGTCTCCCGAGCCACCCTTTGATCATGCCCGGCACGCCCGCCAGCCCCTGGGGTAAAAAAATGACAACCACAAGCAGGATGGCCCCATAGACAAAGACTTCAAACTCTTTAAAATAATGCAGCCACTCATAACTTAAAAAGGTAAATATCCCGGCGCCGATGACAGCACCCCAGAGCGTGTACATTCCGCCCAGGGCGAGCATGATTAACAGTTTAATGGAAAAGAAAAGGTCAAATGTCGCTGGATTGACAAAATTCATATAATGGGCATAAAGACTGCCGGCCAAAGATGCCAAAACGGCCGAGTAAACAAAGACCATTACCTTGAACTTAGAGACGTTGACTCCCATGGCACTGGCGGCCGACTCACTCGAATGAATGGCTCTTAAAGCCCGTCCCGCGCCGGACTGAACGACATTGACGCTAAAAATGAATGCCGCCAAAACAAAACCCCAGACAAGGTAAAAATACTTCTCAACAGAATCAAGATCAAATCCGAAGATACTCAGACCGGGAATGCCGGCCATGCCGTCCGGTCCGCCGGTCCACTGTGTTTCCTGGTTGAAAACGATATAAATGATGATCCCGAAAGCCAGGGTTGCCATGGCAAGATAGTGCCCTCTTAGTTTTAGTGAAGGCGCACCCACCAGAAGGGCGATGCCGGCTGAAACCAATATGCCGACGAACATACATCCCCAGGGATTCAAGCCGAAACGGGCAGTCAGGATTGCAGATACATAGGCTCCGATGCCGTAAAAGGCTGCATGCCCGACCGATATCTGGCCGGCATAGCCCATCAGGAGACTGAGGCCGATGGTGATCAGGCAGTAGATGCCGGCAAACACCATGATGTCGGTATAATTGGCGATGGCGGGAATCAGGCGTGCAATCCAGGGAAAAATGATGATAAAAACCGCAAGTATGACGATGGGGAGTTTACCGATTTTCAACATGCCTAAAACCTTTTGATCCTGCTGATCTCGATATCACCAAAAATCCCGCTGGGCTTAAAGAATAAAACTACCAAAAGAACAATCAATGCAAAGGCATCCTTATACCCGGAAGAAATCAGACCGGCCCCCAGGGATTCGATGGCCCCCAGAATCAAGCCGCCCATAACAGCACCCGGAAAACTCCCCAGTCCCCCCAGAACCGCAGCCCCGAAGCCCTTTACCGCCAGCATGGCGCCGCGGTCATATTCCATTAAAGAGATCGGGGTCACGACGATACCGGCCACCGCCCCGATTGCGGCCGAAAGGGCAAAGGCGAGCATAATCATTCGTTTGACATTGATACCCACCAGACTGGCCGCATCCGGATTGTCGGCGCAGGCACTCATGGCCTTTCCAAGGATGGTTCTGTCAAAAAAGAACGTCAGGGCGATAACAATCAGGATCAAAAATCCGATGACCCAGAAATACTGGGGCTGGATCACGGCCCCAAAGAACATGATCGGATTGCGCCCGGAAAATGCAGGAAGGTCAAACGGGTCCTTGCCCCAGATAAACATGGCCGCACCCTTGAGCAGGATGGAAACTGCAATTGTTGCGATAATCAGTGAAAGAACGGTCGGCTGGCGGATAGGCCGGATGGCCAGGCGGTCCATTAACATTCCCACCAGTGTAACCAGAATAACCGTCAAAGGAAAAGCCATTATAAGGGGAAGCCCCATGCCGGCGTGACAAAAGACCATCATCAACCCCCCCAGCATAACAAACTCGCCCTGGGCAAAGTTGATAATTTCGGTCACATTATAGATGATATTAAATCCGACGGCCACCATGGCATAAATACTGCCAACGGTGATGCCGGTGATCAAATACTGAAAAAGCTGGCCGCCCAGCGTGATGGTTTCCATATTGTTTTACTGCATAAATTGTGTACATTTTATGAGAAAAATTTGTTTCCAGCCACGAAGACACAAAGTCACAAAGAAAAGTAAAAAATGATTTCCCCTTTGTGCCTTCGTGCCTTCCCACCTTCCAAAGTAAGTACGGCGGACAGGTGTGGCAAATATTTTCCGGTTCCGGCCTGTCCCGGTTGCAGGATTTTCCCGGGTTGGGAAAAAATGAGGACGGTGAAACCACCGCCCTCATGGATAACATCCCAATTAAACGATAACGCTCAATTAGAAGCTGCATACCGGTTTGATTAGTCGGTCAGTGCCCAGTTACCGTCTTTAACAACAACCATATTAAAGGCTTCTTTGGTCAGGCCGTTGTGGTCGTCCATCGAAAAGTTAAAGACCCCGTGCTGACCGACAAACCCCTTGGTTTTTTCAAGATGGTCACGGATGGCGGCTTTATCACAGCCAACGGCTTTGAGAGCCCCAACCACCAGGTACAAGGCATCCCAGGCATGCCCGCCAAAAGAGCTCACGGGCTCATTGAACTTGGCTTGGTAGTCTTTCAGATACTGCATGGTTACAGCCTTTTGAGGATGGTTAGCCGGCAACTGCTCGGCAATATTACAGGCACCCAGCGGACATAAGACTCCCTCGGCAGCACCGGCCGCCAATTCGATATTTTTAATACTGCCGAAACCGTGGCTCTGGTAAAAAAGGATGTTCGCCATGCCTAGGTCTCTCCAGTTGCGCAGCACCACCACCTGGGTTGGACCGACCGACCAGTTGACGATGGCCTGGGGCGCCAGCCCTTTGATCTTAGTTAATTGCGCCGTCATATCGGTATCCTTGGGGCCGTAGAATTCATCCGCCACGAGCGACATGCCGAACTGGGGAGCGAGCCTGAGCAACTCCGAACGGCCGCTGGCGCCAAACCCCGAGGTTACGCTCATAATGGCAATTTTGCTGACTCCCTTTTTTTGCAGATGGGTGTAAATGGCTTCAACAGCCATGGTATCGGTCTGGGGTGTTTTAAAAACCCATTCACGGGCTTTACCTTGCTCTTCATCCCAGACGATTTTATAGCTGGCGGCACAGGAAATCAGCGGAGTCTTGTATTGTTCGGCCAAAGGAACCACCGCCATGGAGGTCCCGCTTAACGAAGGGCCGATCACCGCACAGACCTTATCCTGGGTGATCAGTTTTTTGACAGCCAGGTTGGCCTTGGTGGCATCTCCTTCGCTGTCATAAACGACGAGTTCCAACTTCTCTCCATTAATGCCGCCGGCCTTGTTGATCTGTTCTACCAGCATTTCAGCCGTTTTCTTTTCAGGATCTCCCAGAAAAGAGGTGCCACCCGTTACCGAAAAAACCGCACCGATTTTAAAGGCCTGCGCCGGGCTGATCAGCAATCCCAAGCTGAATACGCAGGCTGTTGTGAAAATAGCAATCTTTTTGAATGTCATCTGTTTTCCTCCTTTTACAATGGGTGTTAGAAACAAAAACGTCTTGGAAACTTAACGACTTGTCGTCAGCCGCCCGATCTAAATTCGCCAGGAATTGCAAGCAACAGAAAAACGGAATTTTAAGTCAAATGGATCTCATTTGAAATTTTGGCCGGAAACCGGAGATCATCCTGCGCCAGCCGGCTTTAGGAGTTTAACCCGAATTACAGAGTGTAAACTTTACTTCCGTTAATCACTGTCACGTTGTTTTTTTGGAGTATTTTAACGGCCTCATCGATGTTATCGAACCTGAAGATCATGATCGCATTATTTCCGCTCTGGGTAACAAACGCATACATATATTCCACATTAATCCCGGCCTTGTTCAAAATATCGAGTATGCTGTGCAGACCTCCGGGCCTGTCTTCCACTTCCACGGCAACCACATCTGTCTTGCCGACGGTAAATCCGCGGTTTTTAAGCGCTGTTATGGCGTTTTGATTGTTATTCACGATCAGGCGCAACACGCCGAAATCAGAAGTGTCTGCCAGAGCCAGGGCCCTGATATTCACTCCTGCTTCGGCGAGAATACCTGTAACTTCAGCCAGCCGGCCGGCCTTGTTTTCCAAAAAGACTGAAATCTGTATAGCTCGCATGAAAGCCTCCTTTATATTTTGCGCTTGTCAATAACCCGCACGGCTTTGCCCTCGCTGCGGGCAATGACCTTGGGTTCCACGAGTTTCACTTTGGCTGAAACTCCGAGGTAGTCTTTGATATTCTTTGATATTTTCCTTTCAAGATCCTGCAAGTGTTTGACTTCGTCGGAAAAGAGTTGCTCTCCGACTTCTACCATAACGGTGAGCATGTCCAGCTTGCCCTCACGCTCGACCACAAGCTGATAGTGAGGTTCGACATGATCCATTTCCATCAAAACACTTTCAATCTGTGACGGAAAGACATTGACCCCGCGTATAATGAGCATGTCGTCCGTGCGGCCGCTGATCCTGTTCATGCGGATGTGCGTCCGGCCGCAGATGCAGGGCTCCGGATTTAATGAGCTGATATCACGCGTTCGGTAGCGGATGACAGGAAATGCTTCCTTGGTGATGGAAGTAAAAACCAGTTCTCCGGTCTGACCGTAAGGAAGGACTTCTCCGGTGGCCGGATTGATGATTTCGGGAATAAAGTGATCTTCAAATATGTGCAGACCGTTTTTAGCCTCATGACATTCGATCGCCACTCCCGGCCCGATCACCTCACTTAAGCCATAAATATCTACGGCGGTTAAATACAACTTCCTTTCAATCTCTTCGCGCATGTTTTCCGACCAGGGCTCTGCTCCAAAGATACCGAATTTAAACTTCAGATCTTTAAAAGAAACGCCCATTTCATCGGCGACTTCCGCCAGGTGCAGGGCATACGAGGGCGTCGCCGTCAATATGGTCGGTCCAAAATCCTTCATGATCACAATCTGTCTTTTGGTGTTGCCGCCGGAAACCGGGATAACGGAAGCACCTAATTTTTCTGCTCCGTAGTGGACACCCAGGCCGCCGGTAAAGAGTCCGTAGCCGTATGCATTGTGAATGATGTCTCCGCGGGTTGCTCCACCGGCAGCGAGAGAACGGGCCATAAGCTCAGCCCAGGTATTCACATCCCTGGCCGTATACCCCACAACGGTCGGTTTGCCGGTAGTTCCGGACGAAGCGTGAATGCGGACGACATTATCCATCGGCACAGCAAACATTCCATAAGGATAATTATCGCGCAAATCCTCTTTGGTTGTGAACGGAATTCGTTTTAAATCTTCAAGGGATTTGATGTCGTTTGGAGTGATATTGTTTTCTTGAAATTTTTTGCGATAAAAGGGTACATTCACATAGATACGGTCAATTGTAGCCTTGAGCCGACGCAAGATGATTGCCTCCAGATCTTCTCTTGGCATGGTCTCAAATCCAATGTCAAGAATCATTCCAGTACTCCTTTCAAATTAGTTACCGACTAAATTTCAAAGCACAGATGATGGCCCTGAGTCTGCCTTGCATTATTGTTCATAAACCATCCGGTGCATTTTTTTCAACAAAAAAAGATACAAGTTTACAAACTTCCTTTGAAATCAGGCTTGCGCTTTTCGAGAAAAGCGCAAGTGCCCTCCTTGGCGTCAGGGCTTGCCATGCAGAGCGCAAAGGCATCCGTCTCAATGCTGCAACCGGTGGCCAGATCGACGTTCATACCATTGTTTATGGACTGCTTTGCGGCTCGCAGAGCGACTTTCCCTTTTAAGGCCAGGATCCTGGCGGTTTTGATGACTTCATCCATGAGCGCTTCCCGAGAACAAACCGTGTTCACTATCCCGATGGCCTGAGCCTCTTTGGCAGAAATCATTTTGCCGGTAAATATCAATTCCTTGGCCATATTCTTGCCGACCAATCTCGGAAGCCTCTGGGTACCGCCGAATCCGGGAATAATTCCAAGATTGATCTCCGGTAAACCGAACATGGCATTTTCAGAGGCATAAATAAAGTCACACGCCAATGCTATTTCGCTGCCGCCGCCAAGGGCAAAGCCGTTAACGGCGGCGATGACCGGTATCGACAGCGCCTGCAATCTGTTCATCAGCGTGTGCCCCATATCGGAAAAGCGTTTGGCATCAAGAGCATTGAACGTGGCGAGTTCCGTGATATCGGCCCCGGCCACAAAGGCTTTTTCACCGGCTCCGGTAAGGATCAACACCCTGATATCTTTGTTTGCGGTAATTTCAGCGAGCGCATGTGAAAATTCTTTCAAAAGATCGCCATTCAAAGCATTCAAGGTTTTCGGCCGGTTGAAGGTGATGGTGGCAATGCCGTCTTCGACCTGAAAGATGATATTCTCGTATGTCATACTTAACCTCCGAAATTTGGGTTTAAAAATGCCGTAGGGCTTGTCTCCCGGATGTACTTACGGACCCCCTGGACAATCGCGTCGCACATTCGATCCTGATAAGTGGAATCGATCAGCCGGCTACACTCCCTGGCATTGCTGATAAAGGCGGTTTCTATCAATATGGACGGCATCTGAGCTCCCAACAAAACGTAAAACGGCGCTTTTTTTACGCCTTTATCCTTTATCTGGCTGTAGTCTTGTCGCAAGCGGCCGTGCAGGGATTCCTGGACACGAACAGCCAGCCGGCTCGATTCATTGATTTTGGCATTTTGCATCAAATCAGTTAAAATTGTCTGCAAATCGCTGATATTCTTGGTAGACGTTGCATTTTCACGGGCTGCAACCATAATGGCGTCTTCATCCGTTGCCAGGTTCAGAAAAAAGGTTTCGATACCGTATGCCCTTCGATCTCGGGCGGCATTGGTGTGAATGGATATAAAAAGATCCGCGTTTTTGGTATTGGCAATCGCCGTTCGTTCCTCCAAAGTAAGATTGCGGTCGCTGTTGCGCGTCAGGAAAACTTCGCAATGCAGTTCTTCTTGCATCTTTTTAGCAAGCCGCCGGGCGATTTTGAGGACGACATCTTTTTCATGAACACCTTTTTTATAACCGGGCGCCCCAAAATCACGTCCCCCGTGACCCGGATCGATAACGATGCGGCTCACACCGAGAGCAAGCTGTCTTGCCAAAGCGCTGGGAGGAAGCTTGGCACCTTTCTGTCCGGTCTGGGCCGTCGCCCGGGTCGGACTGGCCTCCTTGCCCCAGACATCGATGACAATCCTGAAAGGGTTCTTAAGGGAAAATATCTTGTATGTTTTAAAAGACTTGATATCGACAACAACCCGAACCGAATCCGATGCATACTGGCCGGCACGCACATCACTGAGCAGATTGTCATTAATCGGAATAACTTTATCCAGATCTGCCCCCAGCCTGCAGTTATCCAGGTCAACATACAGGCGCTGGGGTTTCTGGATGGCAGGGTCTTGTTTAAGGAGCCTGTGAGTGTAAGTTGTTTCACTGTCCGCGTCGACCACGATACGCGTGTAGCTGGGATTAGACCAGAATCGCAGCCCTTTCACCGTTACGCTTTGGCCTTCGGGGGGTTTGTCTTCCTTGTCTTCCGGCTCCGGATAGGTCGATGCTTTTTCGATCTCTGCGGCGACCTCATCGACCGCTGTTTCTTCTTCGTCGGGCTTTTTATCTCCCTGGGTTTCAGCGGCAAGCTGCTGGCTTTCCGACGGTAAAATGGCGCGGAGGGCGTCGCTCGCACGCTTTCGATACTGACTGCGCGGATATTGGGCAACGATGCGCTCGAAGGCGGCAATAGCTTCTTGTTTATCTGATTCTTTGAATGAGCGCTTGAAAAGTTCCTGATACAGCGTTGCCGACATATACAATCCCGCAGCGGCCCAGGGACCTGACGGGTCATGGCGGTAGACCGCCATGAACTCCTCGATGCATGCCAGCCACTGGTCCCTGTATTTCTGCCTTTTAGCGCTTTTCAGAAGTCTGTTGTAAGCGCTTTCGGCCGCAACATACTTGTCTTTTGCCGAATTTCCAGACAAAGATTTATCTTCTGTCGAACTTCCAGACAAAGATTTGTCTTCTGCCGAATTTCCAGATAAAGAGCGGACATCGCCAACAGCGACATTCGGGCTTTTGGCTCGGGAAAAGCTGCGAATGGCGTCGGCCGCCTTCTGACTGTATTGGCTCTGCGGAAACCGTTTTACAATCCGCCCATAGATATCGAGGGCCTCTTGTCTGTCAGACTCCTTAAATGAAAGATTGTAAAGCTCCTGGTAAAGCTTGCCCGACATATACAGGCCTGCGGGAGCCCAGGGGCCTGAAGGATCATACCGGTAGACTTCCTGAAATTTAGCGATGCAGTTCAGCCATTGTTCCCGGTATTTTTGTATTTTGGGGGTGCTGCGTAGCTTTTGGTAACAGGCTTGGGCTTGATAGTAGGTATCTCTGTCGACAGTTGCTGAAGATGGCCGCGGCCACGTCACGGCAAGCATACAGCAAACAAGCAAGCAGACGATATCTAATTTTCTGAAATCGTTGTTCATACTATTGTTTTGGCCTTTTCCTGCAATTCATTCAGGAAATTCAACGCTTCCAGCGGCGTCATCTTTGAGATGTCGAGATTTTGCAGCTTCTCGATGACCATGTGCTCGGTCTTGCGAAAAAGATTGAGCTGCACCTGGGCTTTGGACGCAACCGCTTCATCCGGCGCTAAAACCGGCGAACCGGCGATACCGTTTTGGCTGTTTTCGATAGTATACAGTATTTTTTTGGCTCGCCGGATCACCGGCTCAGGGATACCTGCCAGCCGTGCGACCTGAATTCCGTAGCTTCGATTGGTGCCGCCCTCCACCAGCTTTCGCAGGAAAATGATTTCATCATTCCACTCCTTGACCGCAATGTTGTAATTTTTCACCCGGGGCTTTTTGTGAGCCAGTTCAGTCAATTCGTGATAATGAGTGGCGAAAAGCGTCTTGACCCCAACGCCTTTTAAGTCATGCAGATACTCGACAACCGCCCATGCAATACTGAGGCCGTCGAACGTGCTTGTGCCCCTGCCGATTTCGTCCATAATAACAAGACTTCGCCGGGTTGCACTGTGCAGGATGTTGGCTGTCTCCTGCATCTCCACCATAAAGGTGCTCTGTCCCTGGGAAAGGTTGTCCAGGGCGCCAACGCGGGTAAATATCCTGTCCGTAATAGTGATCCAAGCCTTACCGGCCGGTACGAAGCTGCCCATCTGGGCCATCAGAACCATCAGTGCCACCTGTCGCAGAACAGTAGATTTGCCGGCCATATTGGGGCCGGTGATAACAAGTATCTGGTTTTCATGATCGTCGATCTGGATGGAGTTGGGAACAAAACGTTCCCCGCTGATCATCTTTTCCACTACCGGGTGCCGTCCGTCTTCTATCCAAATGCGGCCGTCGGTGCTGATTTCCGGCCGCCGGTAGTCATTCTGGTCGGCAACTTCCGCCAGATTCAATAAACAGTCCAGTCGGGCCAGAAACTGAGCCACCTGCTGAATGCCGGCATTCTGTTGCGCCACTTTTTTTCTGACCTGATTAAACAATTCGTATTCTAAAGCCGTCCTCTGCTCTTCGGCACCCAACACTTTGGATTCGAATGATTTCAGGTCATCCGTGATGTAGCGCTCTGCATTTACCAGCGTCTGTTTGCGGATATAATGAGAGGGAACGGCTTCTTGACGTGATTTTGGGATTTCAATGTAATATCCGAAGACCTTATTATAACCAACTTTGAGGGCGTTAATTCCGGTTGCTTTCTTTTCTGCGGCCTCCAGCTTTGCCAGCCAGCCCTTGCCGTCCCGGCTGATGGCAATCAACTCATCGAGTTTTGCATGATATCCGGACTTGATGATCCCCCCTTCATAAATTGTCGGCGGCGCATCTTCACGGATCGAGGCTTCAAGCAAATCCGCCAAAGCATAAAGCTCGTCAAGATTCTCGTCATATTGAAAGAGGGCGCAAGACAGCTGCGCCAGCCGGGACCATATAGCGGGCAAACTGTTTATGGATCGTTTCAGGGCAATAAGATCCCTGGCGTTTGAATGCCCCATGGAAATCTTGCTGCCGAGGCGCTGGAGGTCGGAAATCGATTTTAAACTCTCCCTGATACTCCTGCGAATCTGAATAGCGTCTTTAGCTTCTGCAACAGCCATGTGCCGGGACTGAATCTCGGCTGCATCCAGCAGAGGATATCTTAACCACCGCTTCAGCAGCCGCCCTCCCATGGCGGTTACGGTCCGGTCGATGATTCCAAGGAGTGTCCCCTGCTGGGACCCGCTGCGGATATTTTGCAGGATTTCGAGGTTTCGACAGCTAACGTCATCGACAATAAGGTGATTGGTTAAGGCATACGTTTCGATGCCGGTAAGATGTTCGATGGTTTGTTTCTGGGTTTCCCGCACATAGAAGATAAGCGCTCCGGCCGCCTGCACACCGGCCTTTAGATGTTCACATCCGAATCCTTCGAGGGAGAGGGTTTTGAATTGATCTATGAGCCTTTCACGGCAGCGTTTATGCTCGAAGGCTCTATCTTCTAAAAAGGTTATCGATTTTTCCGAAAACAAATCGACAAGTGATAAAAGAAAGGGGTCGGTCTTGGAAGACTCGGGCAAGAGGATTTCACGAGGCGCTACCCGCAGGATTTCATCCACAACCGTATCCAAATCCGGGGACTCTGACACCCGAAACGTTCCGGTGGAAATATCCAGATAGCTAAACCCGACGGTATCGTTGTTGCGAGCTGCGGATAGGACATAATTGTCTGATTTTTCGTCTAAAAATTCATCGTCAACGATCATGCCGGGCGTAATGACCCGGACGACATCCCGCTTTACCAGCCCTTTGGCTGCGGCCGGATCTTCGATTTGATCACATATGGCAACCTTGTAGCCATGGTCTATGAGACGGGCGATATACCCTTTGGCTGCCCGGTAAGGGATACCGCACATGGGAATCGGAATTTCGTCTTTTTTGTTCCTGGATGTCAGCGTAATCTCTAATATCCGGGATGCAACCTGGGCATCCTCAAAAAACATTTCATAAAAATCTCCCATTCGATAAAATAAAATGGCATCATCGTACTTCTCCTTAATGGACAAGTACTGCTTTATCATGGGAGTTGCTTTTGCAAGGCTCATGGTTAAACCGAATAACGTACAAATTTCAGAACTAAATCCGGAAGTCTGGCTGAAAATCCGGGTTGAGAGCCCTCATACCATATATTGATTCATTTTTCCACAAGAATCCTATATAATGTGCATGATACTTTAAAATTTTCAGTAAAGAATCCTGACCCAGAGGGCCGGGCTTTGGTTTGCCCCTGAAAGGGGCTGCTTTCCTGCAAATAGAACAAGTTAAAAGTGCCTAAAGTGAACTAAAGTGCCTAAAGTTATGGAGTCGCTTTGCTCCGCCAAGTTTATATAATTGACAGCATTCCTTAACTTTAGGCACTTTAGCTCACTTCAAACTTAAGGCACTTTTAAGGTTTTCGGCAAAGCCGCATATCTCTGACCTGGCCCGGAGAACCAGGTTTTCAAGGACTAAATAAAATGGAGTATTGGAGTGACGGGGTGATGGAAATCCAGCGATTTTCTCTGACATTCCTCATGAAATATTCCGGTTAGACGGAAATTTTTCAAACTATAATGCTTTAAGCCGTCTGCGCCGTGCTCTGTGTTTCACTTTCGGCACCGTCGCCGGAAGAATCGCTCTGCAAAGATGCCAGCTCTTTTTTAAGTGTTGCCAGTTCTTCACGCTGGGAGGCAGTTGCGGCATTCAAATTCTTGATCGTCTTTTTGGATTTGAACCGATCATAGAGACTAAAAAAATAGGCAATCAGAAAGCCTGTCAGGAAAAAGGCAAGAAACAGGATTGCCAGCGGCAATTCGGGTGTATGCAGAGCTTTAAGGAACGGGAGCTTGAAACTGAGACTCTGTTTTGCCATAAAAAAAACCTTATTCTGATAAACAAATAGACCAGCAATCACCAAAAGAATCACCCAAAAAGCAACCTTTACTTTTTTCATGTGTCTGCTCCCTAATGTGACCGTTACAGAACTAATTGATCAAAACTTGGCTTCAGATTGTTGTAGGTGGCTTTCAAATGTTCCGGAATGACACGAACATCGGCAAAAACCGTCAATGCATTTGTATCGCCGAACCAGCGAGGAACGATATGGAAGTGCAGGTGTTCTTCAACGCCGGCACCTGCAACCTTGCCGAGGTTGAGTCCGATATTGAATCCATCCGGATTCATAACTCTTTTTAAAATTCCTACAGACTGCTCAACTGTCAAAAGCAACTCGCCCATTTCGTCTTTGCTGAGCTGGTCCAGGGTCGCAAGGTGACGCGTCGGAGACACCAGCAGATGTCCATTAATATATGGATACTTGTTCATGATCACCATGGTTGCCTTGCCTTTGAAAAGTGTCAGTTCATCCTGCTCACCAAGTGCCTTGCAGAATATACAGCCGCCCTCCTTGTCACCCAGGATATACTCCATGCGCCAGGGGGCCCACATCGTTTTCATTGCCAAAGCCTCCAAACCGCTATCATGGCTTTTCGGTAAAAAAAAACCGTTTGCCAGTTTCAATTTCATCTACGATCATCTACCTTTTTCGATCCCAAAACTCAACCTTTTTCTCCGGAACCCGTGTTTCTCATAGGATTAAGTGGTATAATCTCCAGCTCTCCCCACATGCCGATGGCATCACCGATAATGACAACAATCCCTGTAACCCCTTCGACTCGTTTGCCAAAATCCAAAGCCTCCTGGATATCCGTTTTTGATTGAACGCGATTACCGATGGAAGTTGCCGCGGCATCTGCCAGCGAGCAGGAGCCTGACAAAACGCAGACGGCATCGGCCTTGCCCAGGCTTAATGAGTGTCCCACCGTTCCCGAGGATGTACACACAGCAAACGGTTTGTATCCGGAATCGATGCGCAGACCGATTCGCAAGCTTAAAGGGGATAAGCCCGCATAAATACCGATGGTAACCGGACCATCTGTCTTAAAAAAAATATCACCACCGTTTTCAACAACCACTTCTTTGGTATGTGAAAGCAGCTCAAGCCCGACATGTTCGGCAATTGCACCGGCTACCGCCGCCATAGGGCCTACGCCGACTTTTGCACCGGCAGCCGCCATGTCTTTTACAATCAAGGGTGCCGGCCCGCTGATACGCCACGGTTGCAACGTTTCTGCAAATTTAGGATTCTGGTCGATATAGGCCTCGAGATAGCCTCTGTATTTCAGAATCAGTTCTTTGGTAATATCCTCAAGCGGTCCGCTTGCATGAACCAATACGTCGGTTTCTTTAACCGTCACCCTGAAGGAAACCAGGTTGTTCCTGTGCGCCAGTCGGCGATAGGTACGTTCTTGATACATGCTATGAAACCTAAAGAAAGTGCTTAGAATCAATGGGTTGAGCCGGTTGTCCCGTTAGCCCGTTATCCCGTAACGACTTCATCCAGCCAAAACGGGCAAACCGGCAAACAGGCAAACTCAACCCGTTCGAAAGGCGGTGACTCATTGTAGATTTTATTTGCCCCAACATACACAAACCCATTTCTTAAGGAAATATCCGGGTTTCAGGCACCATATCTTGCGGACACTGTCTTAAAAAATACTGGTCCGTCATCCCGGCAATGAAATCTCTTACAATCTCAGGACCTTTGTGGTTTCCAACATAATCTTCCGACATATCCTCTAAAAAACTTGTAAATATCACCGAAGATCGATTTTCCTTTTCGATATCCGCAAGAAACCTTTCAAACAGAATCTCAAAAAGCATCTTGATGGTATCAGTCTGGCTTTTAATCTCCGGATTCATATAAATATGTTCGAGATTGAATTCTTTCAAGCGCTCCAAGGCCTCCGACACTTCCGAACTGAAGGCGACATAAGTATTTTGGAAGCTGTTATTGATAATGTCAGTCACAAGATTGTAGACAATGCTTCCGTTTGTATCCCCCAGCCTTTGGACACACGCTTTCGGCAAATCCGATCGCCTGATCATATTCAGGCGGATGGCATCCTCGATATCACGACCGATGTAACTGATGGTATCGGCCATGCGCACAACGCACCCTTCCATGGTCATGGGAATGAGTTCTATCTCAGGATCCGCTTTTTTGGATAACATCTCTTGATTAAGGCTTTCGAAAGTCTTGCCCCTTGAGGGCTGAAGCTTCTGGTTGTGAATTTCACCATCATGGCAAAGGATTCCGTCCAAAGTTTGCAGGCACAGATTCCATCCTTTTCCTTTGCGCTCGACTTTCTCTAAAAACTGAACGCTTTGAACATTGTGCTGAAAGTGACCAATGCCGCCTGACTGGCAGAGCTCTGATAAAAACCTTTCGCCGTCATGACCGAAAGGCGTATGTCCAATATCATGCCCAAGAGCGATGGCTTCGATAAGATCCTCGTTTAAACCCATAAAACGGCCGATTGTTCTGGCAATCTTCGAAACCAGTTGAACATGGAGCACCCGATGAGTAATGTGATCATGCTTGATCAGATAAAAGACCTGGGTTTTGTCAATATAACGCGTGTAGGCGCGCGAATGCAGGATGCGATCAACATCGACAGAGAAAGCCAGGCGATACCCTTCTTCAAGACGCGTGTCATGATGGCGGCGGACTCCTGCCCCGCTTAAGGTGGCGATGGGCGACAGGTTTTCGCTTTCCCGCTGCTCCAATGCCGACTGGATCATTCCAAGGCGGTCGTTTTTATATTTTTCCATCTTCGATCATGGCCTCCATAAGTTTATTGTAATCGATACCGGCCACCCGAAAGCCTTCCTTGCCGTATTTCATGTTGGCTTCGAGAATAAAAAGCTTACCCTCATGTTCGATGATATCGATACCCACATCGTCCCAACGACACCTGCGGGCGGCATAAAGGGCCAGGTCGAGGATATGTTGAGGTACGCAATCCAGGCTGATACTCGCCCCTACGGCAACATTACTTCTGAACTCACCGTCAGGTGCAATGCGCCAGTAGGCATGCACGACCTGGCTGCCGATAACCACTACCCGCACATCTCGATCAATCGGCAGGTATTCCTGAATATAGGCTGCCGAAGTTAAGCTGCGGTATGCATACAGTTCGTCTGTGTTCCGAATCAGGAAAATCCCCCGCCCCATGGCCGAGCCTCTGGGGATTTTGGCGATGAAAGGAAATTCAAAATGATCGCAGATGGCATCTTGCTGGCGCTTCCCATAAAATACTCGGGTTCTGGGATGGGGTATTTCAAGCAAATTAAACAGGGCGGTTTGTTTAATCTTATCCTGAACACATTTATAGGTATGATAGCTGGGAAACGTTTCTTTCCCCATGGCATCAAACAGTTCGGCGTAGAATGTGGTCGGGTAATAAATTTTAACGGCCTTGCGGATCAGATCCGCTTCTTCGCGGCTGTAATCACAAAAATTAGGGCGCACCCCCAGCGTTAAAACATTTTTGCAGTGCCTGAGGCGAGCCTCAAGGGCAATAACCTTCCGACTGTCATTCATGTTATTTTATTTAAAACTTTCCGGGTTCGAAAAAAAAAGATCAATTCAACTTTTAAAATTCAGAACGATTCCGCGTCAAAAAACCGTTCAATGATATCATAGCTTCGTTTGATATGACTTCCCGGCCAATATATTCGCCGGCAGCGGCTGCAAATCTGAAAGATCGTGCTGGTTTCCCAGACATAATCGGGTACACGGCCACGCACGGAATCTCTGTCCACCTGACGGATCTGGATGTTGCAGCGAGTGCAGCGTGAAAAGGGCTTTGTATCTGCCGGAACAATGCCGAGGATCTGAATCAATTCCCTGACTTGCTCAAACGGATCATTTGAATTTACAAAGACAAGCTTGCGGTCTGTGTTCCGATCCCGAACATGCCGGGTGCGGGTGAGCAAGATCCTATTTTCTTCTGCGGTATGTATCCAGCTCCCACCGGCGAAACCTGCCGGGTAAACGGTATCAAAACCTAAAATGCGCAGCCATTTTGACAGCTTACCCAGTGTGTCCTCCGCTGCAAAACATATGTCGCGATCATCGCTCGGCACGGACTTCACCTGCACTCATTTAAAGTTGTCATGGCTGAGCCACAAAGTCACTTAGTGCTCTGATTCGTAAGTTCGATGACGTATTTTTTTATATTGTTTCACTGCCCGCTTCGCTTGAGACGCAAAGTCCGCAGAGTTATATATTATTTCTTTTTGCCGTTGAGGGGACGGCAAAAAGAAAATAGCTCAAGCTTTATAAAAGCAATATTGCATTGAAATCCAGGTAGTTATTTCTTTATTACACAGGGATGCATGTTTTTGCTTTCCGCCCTCTCAGCGGAAAGCAAAAAAGAAACAAATTCTCTGCGACCTCTGCGTCTCAGCGGTGATTATAAATTATCCAATTATAATACGATACCATATTTAAGAATACCTGTACTTAGACACTAAGATTATAATAATTAACCCCATTGTGCCTTTATGCCTTAGTGGCTTAGTGGCTAAAGCAAATCGCTCCTCCAGAATCCGGTATCCAGTATCCGGTCACTCCGGCGGTGCCAGCACAAAGGCTGATGATGGAACCGCGACATCGACCCAATATCTGTCGATGTCGAGTTGAAACCCCCGGTCCTCTTCATTCCAAAAGACCACGCAAGAAGGAACCTGATAGCTTTTTATTGTTTGCATCCCGCAAAATTCCACGCGATATAATAGAGTGCCGTTTAAGTCAAACATTTCGACCCTGTTTACGTCTGTTTTATTTTGATTAAGATAGACCCTCTCGCAAGTAGTTCCCCATCTATTTTTTAGAGTGAGAACATACCCGGATTTAGATCCGTTTTTTTCTACAACCGCATGCTTGCACTGGTTCAGGGGAATACGACCGGCTAAAATACTGACAACATCCTCGCAAGCAATGGATATTGAAAAAAACTTTTTCAGGGTATCGATGCTGGCGGGTTGTTTATAAAAGTGGCTGTCGGCATGGGAAAAAAAATAGAACCACTGCCCGTCACTGGCAAAACTTACCGCCGGCTGACCGGCAAAGCTGCGGAGCGCGATGCGAAGCTTTCCAGGTATTGACCCGATCCAAACAGCGCGGGTAGCCGCTGGTTTCGTCTTGTTGTCCCGGAACGTTATTGTGCCGGTGCCTTTGAAGGTTTTGAGCGTGAAGTTCTGATGTTTCAGTAATGCAAGCAACTCACGGGCTTCGGGTGATACTTTAAGATCTTCCGGTTTTTCCGAAACTCTGGCAACAAGGCTGCTGCAGGCAGAAAGAAAAAAGGCGGCAATCCATACCATCACTAAGCATTGCCTGTTGCGTTTCGCCTTCATCAACATGATAGTCAATAATCAATAGTCAATAATCAATTTTTATTCCCGATTGTCCGGGTTGCTATTTTTTCCATTTAATTCTATAATTTTCTTCTCAAGAGCTGCCTTGTCGTTTTCTTTATGCAACAAGGATCGCTTGTAAATCTGAAGCGCTTTTGTCTTTTCGTTAATTTTCAGGTAGGCGTCTCCAAGATGTTCCAGTATAATCGGATCGTCAGGCTCTAAGCTGACAGCCTTCTCGAGAAGCTTTACCGCCTGGTTGAAAAGCCCTTTCTTGAAATACACCCATCCCAGGCTGTCCGTGATATATCCGTCATCCGGCTTTTGCTTTAATGCCTCTTTAATCAGACTCTCGGCCTCATCGAGGTTCTGCCCGAGCTCTGCATAGGTATAGCCAAGATAATTCAATGCATTGGCATGGTTAGGGTCCAGGTGTATCACCGTTTTCATTTTTTCGATGGAATCGCCTTTGCGGCCCCATTTGTCATAAACAACCCCAAGCCTAAAATGGAGTTTGGTATTTTCCGAATCTAATTCGAGTCCTTTTTTCAGGATGGCTTCAGCCTTTTCGAATTCCTTAGTTTCTTCATAAAATGAACCCAGATAGAGCATCAATTCATAGTCGCCGGGTAGCTTCTGCATGGCAGTATTTAAAAAATCAATCGCCTCCTGATTTTTTTTCTGTTCCTGGTACAAAAAAGCAACATGAATTAACGACTCTTTATAGAACCTGGAATCCGGCGTCACCTTTTTAAAGTGCATGACAGCCATATCAATATCTTTTTTCCCGTCAAAGGCAATGCCGGTGACAAAGTGCAGATCCGAACTGTCAGGAGCACCCTTTAACATCCCTTGAAGGGCCGTGATGGCGGCATCATATTCCTTTTGATCCAAATAGATCTGAGCAACCGTTCTGAGAACTTCCTTTTCCGTCAGGCTCCTTTCCCCAAGCTCCTTAAAGATCGCTTCTGCATCCTTTACCATTCCCTTTTTGTAATAATAATTACCCAGTTCCAGGGCGGCAATAACGTTTTGGGGGTTCTTTCCCAAAATTTCGTTATACAATTGAAAAATTTGATCTTCTTTACCTTGAATTTTGTAAATATTTAACAGTTCAAAACGCGGTTCATCTAAATCCGGCTCAATTTCCAAAGTCTGTAGAAATTTATTCTCAGCCTCGAGCATCTTACCCTGGGCAGCATAAATTTTTCCAATAAAGAAATACCCGGCATAAGCGCCGGGAAAGGTTTGAATCAGTTGTTCATATGTCTTCAGAGCCCCATCCATATCGCCCTCTTCCATATATAAGCTCCCTAGAACCAGATAAATATTTTGCTGCTTAGGGTCAACGGCGATAATTTTTTCATAAGCCTTTTTGGCATCATCCAACTGCTTCATGCTCTGCTTTATTCGACCGTATATGATCAGTGCTTGAACGTATTCGGAATCCTTTTGCAATATCTGTTCTACAACGGCTAAAGCTTTTAAATGATCTTTCTGCTGCAAATAAAGCAGGGCCAGTTCTTTTTGCAGATACGAAGACTCCGGATCTCTTTCAACGGCCTCTTTGAGATATTGAATCGCTTTATCCAGGTCGCCCTTTTTTCTGTAAAACTGCGACTCCGTGAAGTAATAATACCGGCTTTCTGATTCATCAGTGGCGACGGCGGCATCATCCGGTTTTTCCGAGGCTGCCGGGACTGTCTTGTGATAAGAAGCGCAACTTAAAAAAAAGAAAATGACCATAAACCCAATGGTCAGTTTTAGTAAAGTGGTTTTCATTGATTTATTTTATCCTTTAAATAAAATCGTATTACGATTTTATCGCTTTAGGCGATTTTATTCGGGCATTCCTACGACCTCGTAAGTTTCAAAATCGGGGATTTCACCCTTGAAGAATTCTCTCATCTTCTTTATAATATTTTTTTCCACCTGGCGGACACGTTCCCGCGAAATCCCGTAACGGTCCCCGATTTCCTGTAATGTAGCCGGATTATCCGAAAAAATACGTTGTTCGAATATTTCAAGTTCTCTGGAGGTCATGTTTTTTTTGAACTCGGCAATTTTGTTATGGAGAAGCGTTACCATCTCCTTTTTTGCCACCCGGTCTTCTGTTGATTCAATCCCGGTTTCTAAAAATTCTATCCTTTCCGTATTTGAATCCTCCTTTAAGGGCGCATCCAAGGAAACATCCCACCCATCAAGCCGCTGATCCATATCCACAATTTCTCGCTCAGAGACACCCAGCCTTTCGGAAAGAAGTTTTGGTTTGGGATCAAAACCCTGATCAATGAGATTCTGCTTTTCCTTCTTAAGCTTAAAAAAAAGTTTCCGCTGCCCCTGGGTCGTTCCGATTTTCACAAGACGCCAGTTATCCATAATGAATTTGAGAATGTAGGCCTTTATCCAGAATGAGGCATAATATGAAAACTTGACGTTTTTATAAGGATCAAATTTCATAACCGCCTGCATGAGTCCGATATTGCCTTCCTGAATCAGGTCTAAAAGATTCTGCATCCAAACTCTCTGGAATTCGAGAGCGATCTTTACCACAAGCCTGAGATTGGCGGTCACCAGGACATAGGCAGCTTCAGTATCGCCTTCTTCCTGAACTCTTTTGCCGAGTTTTATTTCCTGTTCCCTGGTAAGAAGCTTGTATTTGCTGATTTCCATCAGGTATCGCTGAAGCGGGTCATACTTTACAAGTGCTGTATCCGGAGAGGAATGAGCCGGCGTTTTAATGTCATTCACATTTTCGTCGGCGTCATCGATGTCCTGAAAAGGTTTTTGTTTTTTTTTGTCTTTGTTCATGCTAATATTTAAACTTAGTTCACGTATTCTTAAATACGGTCTCGTATTATCATTTGGTTATTTTACAATCACCGCAAAGACGCTGAGACCGCAGTGAGAATTATTATTTTGCATTTGCCGCTGAGACGCCCCGCTAAGTTTAACGGGATTAAAACCGGCAAATGCAAACCTTCATGCCATTGGCAAGCTGTTGGCATAAACCCTAACCGAAAGGTTTGGGGTTTATTTCTTTTCGCCCTCCCTGTCCCGCTGAAAGCGGGGTCAGCGAAAAGAAAAAAGAAAAATACCTCTGTGCCCTCCGTGTCTCGAATGAGCGAAGCGAATGGGCGGTGGAAAATTATATCAGTCATAAAATACGTCATCGAATTTACGAATTAGAGTACTTAGTTACAACATTTGCTGTAGACATCCAACTGCACATATGGTATGCAGCGCACTTGTTTTTTTACGCGCCTGTAGCTCAGATGGATAGAGCAACGGACTTCTAATCCGTAGGTCGCAGGTTCGAATCCTGCCAGGCGTACCATGGTAATCAGGGAGTTGCGGCTTTAGGGCTGAAACTCCTTTTTTTTTGGTCTCTTTTCGCCAATTTCCTAAGTTGAGCGATTGTCAGGGTTTCAAATTTTAAAAATATAAATGAATATAATTCATTAAAAACAGGAGATATTTGATCCCCTTTTAAATTTGAAACGCTCAGCTTAGGAATTTATTAATCGTACATAAAATATCATAAAAAATCAAACCCAAAGAATGCAGGCCAACCAACCCGGATATTTCATGAAATCTTTTCAGCTTTTGAGTATTTCCGTCTGGGGTACAGTTTGTCACCTTCGATTTTTGACCATTTTTCATCCAAAGCATACGGAATCATTTATTTATTAGTGATCGAAGCTACCGAGGAGCCCGATTATTTCGGATTCTATTCTCCCGATCTTGAAGGCTTCACGGGGATCGGCCATTCTGGGGAGGATTGTCTGTTCAAGGCCAAGTGGGGTATGTAGGACCCTAATTGAGCGTAAACAAAATGAAAGAAAGTTGGCCGTTGCATAACTTGGCCATGTATACAGAAAGGATTTGCCGCCTGACACCGCTTGGTTTGTCGGAACCAAATGGAACTCACGTTTAATAGGGACTGCCGCGGGCTTTAAATTATGCGTCAATCGGGCTGCGGACGGCAGCCACTTTCAAATTCGCCGCAAGATGAGTTAGAAACGATTCGATTTCAACCTTTCCCATATCCTTCGGATGGCGCTTGCCGTGATAGATAATGTATCGTTTAATCCTGGAAAGATAGGATGCTTCAGTCCTGATGGAATAATGTCTTAATCTGAGAATATCTCTGGCCTGATCTAACAATTTCTTTGGAGGTTTATTCATTTTATTATTGATTTCATATAGTTTATCAGATATTTAAAAATTTCAAACTTTTTGTGTCAGAATCTTAGTTTGAGTTCCTGATTATTCATTTTTAAATTGCATATCCTATACCAGTTTAGCATCTAATTGATTTTATAGAAAATATATAAAATTATTCCTGATCTTAAGCCTGGTCTTGCACAGTTTTGTGGGCATTAATGCACAAAATATTGTGCACGTTTTGAACATATCCTTATCTATATTTAGTTTTCTGAGCTGACAGTCCAATGAAATAACAACCGATATATCATCGAGACATGCAATTTATAATACAAATGTTGTTAAAGCGAAGCGGAAATCCCGTTACCGGGGCAAATAAGCGCCTCGTGCACGTGCAATATCCGGTGTAGGAAATGGGGTCAGACCTTGATTAGAATATCAATTTGAAATGCCGTTATTAAAATGCTGTCTAAATGGGATTGGCGTTAACCGCTGCGCATTGAATTCGAAAATGCTGTGTATCACATTCTCTCACGAGACAAGCAGGGACATGGTATGGTATTTCTTTACAGAAACAAATACAAAAGTTATCAGCACTACGTTAAATTCCTCATTAATTTGTAGTTACAATTTGTTTGACAAGGTTATTTATTGTGGTTACAATATAATTTCCGCGCATGAAATATGAATGGGACGAAAACAAAAGAGTTGCCAACCTTACTAAACACGACGTCGATTTTATAGATGCCGAACATTTTGACTGGTCATCGGCCATCGAAACTGTTGATGACCGCTTGAATTACAGCGAAAAACGTTGGGTTGCTCTTGGTTTTATCGGTAACCGTCTCCATGTTCTTACATATACTGTGCGCGCTGGAAATATCCGCCTGATTAGCCTTCGCAAGGCCAATAAACGCGAGAGAGAATGTTATGAAGAAAAAACCTGACCACATAAAACAAGAAGATTGGGATGCCGTGGAATCTCCACCGCTTTCTAATAAAATGTTATCTCAGATGCAGCCTGTTAGGAAGGCACATCCCAATATGCCGTCACGGGTGCGTGGGCCACAGAAAAAACCAACCAAGAAACAGCTTACCATTAGACTTAACCAGGAAGTCATTGAATACTTTAAATTACAGGGGGAAGGCTGGCAAACAAAGATCAACGAAGTTCTCACTGATTACGTGCATTCACATACTGAAAACGACTCCGGCGTTTAACCTGTCAGTTCAGTTGACAGTAGATCATTTTCGTCAAGCCACCCTTTCACGGCGACCAATCCGGCCCCTTGTCCTTCGATATTCGCCCGGCAACTCGACCAACGGAGGAAATGGGAAATGAGGATGTAGGGGACGTACATAAGAATATAAGTTGAAAATTTTTCCATATTTTTTGGTGTTCATTTTTCAAATATAAATTAGAGGGTAACAGTATGAAAACAAAACACTTATTTACCATTACACTGACGGGAACTTATTAACTAATGTACGTCCCGTAACACATTAACCGCATCGTTGGCTGTATGATATTATGACAGATATACTCACAAAATCAGATATGGAAGTTCCAAGAACGCCCTCCGCGCTCGCCGCATGGTATAATGAGAAGTACAACAAAATCCGCTCCTATCCACAATAAATCAAAAAAGCCCGTCTCCGACAAGGGCTCTACGGATACTTTGTTCCAGAGATCTATCCACTTGTGCTCTATTCAAGCTGGCGGTTTTACCATGATAACGTTCTATGCAAACCAAAGATCGGTAGCCAAGGATACGATGCAACGATATGGCGTACGAACAAGCCAAACCAAGTTCACACTGTTGAAGTCACGTGGCCGCAAGACGGGAAGAAACACAAGGCAGTTGCTGATTTGATGAATGCCAATGGTTTTCATGGTTGCTTTGGCGATGATTTCGAACAGTACAATCAAGAAATAATAGAACGCATTCTCAAAACGGCGAAAAAGAAGCCCGTGAGAGACTATAGATCTGCCGGCGGTTCTGCTCTCCTCATCGTTTTAGATACAAAGTGCTCCCCCCTCGATGAACTTGAACGCTTAAGGAAAATTGAGAACCTCGTGGATAGTATTAGGACCATTAGTTTCAGAGTTGACTCGGTATATTTGATTGCAACACCACACGAAGGAATTTATCCTGTAATAGAACAGCCAACAACGGGCTGAACTGCGACTTGGCAAAACGCACGCGTTTTGCCAAGTCGCGTTAGCCCGAGCGTTCTGTTCCAAATCAAACATTCTATCCCTATTTGATAAACCGAATACCATATTGACAAAAGGCAGACATTAGCCTATATTAATAGCATGAAATATTTAAATTGGAGTTGCGAAAAAAACGAAATATTAAAGGCTAAGGACGTACGCAAAAATTAATTCACATTTTTCACTGGACTAATGGAGTAGTTCCAGTTTTGGCGTTGGGTGTAATGCTTTAGATTAATTTTCTTCATCTGCTTATCACAAATGCGAATGCCCTTTTGATACTGTTTTGTATGAAGGGCTGCACGGATTTTAAGGCCAGCTGAAGTTTTGGTTGTCCGTATAAATTTCAACACGGTTTCATAGTCGGTCAAGGGA
>Ga0180009_10001326_pt1 | contig 30714 bp, 22 predicted proteins | sample OS_PC_MetaG_FD_123537 | JGI IMG/M metagenome (GOLD analysis project Ga0180009, IMG submission 123537) | Groundwater microbial communities from the Aspo Hard Rock Laboratory (HRL) deep subsurface site, Sweden - OS_PC_MetaG | ecosystem: Environmental > Aquatic > Deep subsurface > Groundwater...
CGACGATCTGGTTGGTGATGGCGAGGCCGAGGCCGGTGCCCTTGTCCTTGGTGGAGTAAAAGGGGTCGAAGACCTTTTTGATCTCGTCGGCCTCCAGGCCGATCCCCCGATCCGCCACGATCACCTCCACGTGCTCAGCCCTCCTCCGGGCCGACAGGGTGATGATGCCACCGCCGTTGATCATTGACTCCCGGGCGTTGCGCAACAGATTCAGCAAGGCCTGGCGGATGAGGTTCTCGTCAAAGACGAAGGCGGGCAGCGGGTCAATCTCCAGCTCCACGGTGACCTTGCCAGCGGCCATCTCCGCCTGCACGAAGGAGATTGTGTCCCGCAGCACGGGCTCCAGCTCGTCTTCCTCCAGCCGGGGATGGGGCAGCCGCGCGAACAGTAAATACGCCTCGGTGACGTCTGTGAGTCGGTCGATCTCCCGCCGGATGGCCGTGAGCAGGGTCCGGGCCTCGGCCACCGGGGGCGACGTCTCCAGGTCGGCCAGCTCCTCCTCGAGCATCTCGGCGTTGAGCATGATGGAGGACAGGGGGTTGCGGACCTCGTGGGTGATCTGGGCCGCCGCGCGGCCCACCGTGGCCAGCCGCTCGGCCTTGGCCGCCAACCGTTCGGTCTCGATGAGCCGCTGCTCCCGCTCCTGCACGGCACCCGCCATGGCGTTGAAATCCGCGGCCAGCTCGCCGATCTCGTCTTTGGCCCGAATCGCCACCCGGTGGTCGTAGTCCCCCTGGCCGATGCGGCGGGAGCCCTCCCGGAGCACCCGCAGGGGGCGCAGGGTCCAGTGGGCCATGAGCATCACGCCCACGGCGATCAGCACGGCAAAGATGGTAAGCACAATGTAGATCAGCAGCGTCCGGGACTCGGTGTTCTCCAAGCGTCGGGCCGTGCGCCGGACGCGGGTGCTGAGGTTGTGGGTCAGGGCCCGCCGCAGACGGGTGCGCAGGCGATTGAGCCGCAGACGGGCCTTGCTCGTGCCCCGCAGGAGCCGCTGCTGCCCCGGGGTCAGTCGATCCCCTCCGCCGGGTTGGACCAGCGGCGTTTCGGACGCCAGAACCTCGTCGTAGAGCTTGTCCTCCCGGGCGAAGAGTCGCTCGAGCTCGTCCGCCGTGACAAGCACCTGCCGGAGAAAGTCCCGGTCGCGCTTGGGCAGATCCAGCTGCAACCCGCTGGTGGCGACGCGGCGGATCTCGTCCATCCACTTGTCGCGATACCGCCGGGCCAGGGGCAGGTACCGCTTGAGCGTGCGGCTGCGGGACCCGCCAGACCTGACGAAATCCTGCAGGTTGCTCCGCAGGCTCCGTAGCTCGGTGACCCGGGTGTCCAGGGCCCGGTAGACATCGTTGAGCCGCAGGTACACCTTGTTGAGCAACCGCAGGTCCTGCTGCACCTGCTGGCCCCGCACGATCTCAAAGGCGGACACGGCGGTGAACGCCGTCATCACGGCGATGAAGCCGAGAAACACCTTCATGGACACAGAGAGCCGCATGGCACCGCCATTGTGGGAGACAGGCGCCAAATGGGCCAGTAAAAAGCCGGCGGTTTTCCCGGGAGCTCAGAACGAGACCCCGGCTCCCACCTGGAGCGAGGGCGTGTAGGCGTCAATCACCGGCATGTCGAGGTTCCGCGCCTTGTGGAGCGGCAGGTTGACCTGGGCGAAGAGGTCCAACCGCACCGCGTACAGCCGCAACAGCTCCACGCCCGCCCGCAGGCTCACCCCGAACAATGCCAGCACCACGTCCTTGCGCGCGTAGTTGACCACGCCGTAGATCTGCAGATACTCCACGCCCACCAGTCCCGACAGGTACAGCGCGGCCGGACCGTTTGGAAAGAAGGTGATCCCCGCCTCCACCCGGGCCGTGCCGTGGTAGCGCACAAAGTGTTTCTCGGGCAGGGCGGGCCGGGGCAGTGGGTTGTAGGCAAAGCCGACCCGCGCCCCCAGGTACCAGCGGTCCACCACCCGGCGGAACCGGAGCGCGGCCGAGGGCAGCGCCGAGTAGGACCCCGGGGTCCACAGGATCATTTCGCTGACCTCCAGCCCGAACAGGTACACCCCGTGGCGGAACAGGGACAGGCGCGGCGGTGTCAAGAGACCGGAAGAAGCGAGGTTGTCCACCAGGTACACCGGCTCGCGCTTGAGCAAAAAGGCCACCACCTCCCGGATCTTCGCGGGCAGCTCGCTGGGCCGGCTCACCCGCACGCGATGGGGCACGGCGCCGTGGAGCTGTCCGGTGAGATAGCCGCCGCCATCGAGCTGGATGTACTCCAGGCGCAGGGTGGTCGCGCAGCCCCGCGACACCACCTGGTGCGTGGGGTGGTGGGCCAGCTCGCTCACGAGCAGGCGCTGGTAGCCGCCGGGGTTTTTTAAGGCCGGGCCGTGGAAGGAGACACAGATCCGCACCTTGGCCTGCGCGGGGACCGGTCCGCCCACCAGCGCCAACCATACGAGCCCAACACCCAGCAGCCTTTGAAGTGCAGTGGATCGACGCACGTGGACCTCAGAACATGATGCCCACGGTGGCCGCCAGCTCGGGCACATAGGTCTGCACCGGCAGGGCGTTTGGACCCGCGTTGGGGGCCACCTCCACGATGTACACCGGCGCGCTGGCCACCAGCTGGATGAAAAACTGCGCGGCGCTGGCCCGCATGAACTCAAAGCCGACGATGGCGTTCAGGTTCAGCCCGCCCCCGGTGAAACGCGTGCGATCCCCCCCCATGTTCTGGGGCCGGATGGCCGAGAAGAAGGTGAGGTCGAACAGGGCGCCCCCGCCGTAGTAAAAGGAGATCATCCCGTGGGGCCGGTGGTAGCGCAGAAAGTGCAGACCCACGCCGAACAGCCCGTCCAAATCCACGTGACCGCCGGTGGTGTTGCGTAGCCCCGACTCCCGCTGCAACCCCACGCCGCCTCGCACGTAGGTGTCGATGCCCCAGGCGTTGAAGCGGCCCCGATAGCCCAGGGCAAAGCTGAGGGGCGTGAGCAGACGGACCTGTCGCTCCAGGCCGATGACCGAACCGTCGTTTCGTGTGTTGCCGTTGTACGTGGGCAAATACGCGACCTTGGGCGCCGCGCCCAGGGCGAAGGTGAAGTGGTGCGTCCCTTTGATGGTGCGGTACTGGCGCAGGGAGTCGGCCTTGAGGATGGTCCGGAGGTTGGCCGTGGACGCCATGTCCTTGCCGTGTAAAAGAGCGTCCACCACCCGCTCGGCGAACCGGGAGAACTCTCCGAACTCCAGCCGATCCACTTTCTCCTCATTGGCCTTGCGACTGTACCGGGCGAAGACCGTCCACCCACCGCGGATGGGATACATCTCGATGCGGATATCTGCGGCGCAGCCCTGGTCGACCGCCACGTAGCCTTTGGCGTGCGTCACGTAGTGCTCCACCAGCCGCTGCAGATAAGCCTGAGGTGGATAAGGATAGGGCGAGCGCTGCCGCACGCGACGCCGCCAACGCCCGGGTCGTTGCCACCGGGTGACAGGCACCGTTTCAACACCTGGCTGTCCCCGTCGCACAAAGGGATTCTTCCACATTCCGGTCCTTGGCTCCTCCAAGGGCCTCGACGCAGGCGTTGTCGCCGGCTTCGCGGCCGGCTTCGCGGCCGGCTTCGCGGCCGGCTTCGCGGCCGGTTTTGCCACCGCAGGTGATCTCGGGGGGCGGGGACGATAGGACTGAATCTGCACGTCTACGCAGATCTTTACAGGCGCGGCCCGCGCCGCGGTCGTTGCGACAAAAAAGAAGCCCAGACACAACATCACACACAACGCTCTCATACAGAACGCCCTCCTTCCGGGCACACCGGTCCCTGTGCCCCAATCACTGCTGTTCATCGGTTTGCTGGTCGCTAAGCAGACGCAATGATCGTGCCACCCGATTGGCGCGGATTTGCATAGCAGAAGCCCGGTGGGTGTGGCGGATTCGATACAGGTTGTTGTGACGAGGCCACAACGGATCGTGATCACGGGGAAGCGACGACCGGGCGGCTGTGGTATATTTCACGTTGGACCGAACCGAGGAGTACTGTCTTGCGGAGCGAACCCAAGCCCTGGTCGAACCGTTTACTCTGGCCGGCAACCCTGGCCTTTGTCACGCTGCTGGGAATGCCCACCTCCCGCGCCGCGCCCACGCGCTCGGGCACACCGGACTCCCGTCTGCCGAGCGTCTACCTGGTGCCCGTGCAGCGAGCGGCCAGCAACGTCTCCTCCCTGATCCCGCGCCGGGTCACCGCCCGGCTCAAAGTGGACCTGGCGGCCCAGCAGAACATCGAGCTGCTCACCCCCCTGGGCGAAGCGGGCGGCGGCGGGGGCCAGTCTGTGTTTCGGGCCGGCGCCAAGCCCGAGCCCGACCAGCGCAAGGCCGGCAAGCGCTTCCTGGCCGCGGGGCTGACCGCCTACAGAGCCCGGCGCTGGGCCACCGCCCAACGCCACCTGCTCGCCGCCCTCAAAGCCTTTGAAGTCTCGGCGGCCCACATCGAAAACGGGGATCAGCTGGGTCAGCTCTTCGGCTATCTGGGCCTCGCCTTTTTGCGGCAAAAAAAGACGAGCCTGGCCGTGGACTCCATCGAGTCCGCCTACGCCATCGACCCCACACTCAAGCTCGAGCGGCTGCCCCTGCCCCGCAAGCTCAAGCGCGTGGTCCTGCAGTCCGGTCGCCGGGCCCTGCGCCGTCGCAAAGCCCGGATCACCGTCCAGGTGGTGCCCGCTGGAGCCTGGGTCTTCCTCGACGGCGACGAGAAGGGCAAAGCGCCCTATGTCATCAAAGACGTGCTGCCCGGGCGCCACTACTTCGCCGCCCGGCACAAGGGCCACCACTCCCGTTCGGTAGTGATCAACGTCAAGCCCGGGTCTCGCCGCACAATCACCCTGCGGCTCCCCGACGCCACGCCGCGCTTCAAGACCGGTAAGGGCCTCGCCCACGCCTTCCTATCCGAAATCCAGAAACGGCTCAGCGCCGGGCTGGTGGACAAGCGCATAAAGCCCCTGGCGAGCCAGTTCGCCAAGCGGGTCAAGGCCGACTTCCTGGTGCTGGGGGCGGTGAGCCGGGCCCAACAGGGGGGCTACCTCTTGCGCTCTTATCTCTTCCGGCGGTCGGACGCCAAAATGGTGGAGCTGGACTCTTACCGCTTTGACGGGGAGCTGCTGAACCTGGCCACGGGCACCAGCAAGATGGCCGACGCCGCGACCAACGCCACCTCCAACTTCCCCGCAACGCGGGACATTACCTACGTGTCCGTGCCCCGCCTCCGCCCACGGGACGGCGGGGACGGCGAGAACGGAGGGCTGGTGGGGGTGGTGCCCGGTGGTGAGCGCAAAGTGCACTCCACGGTCAGACCGTGGTATCTGCGCTGGGCCTTTTGGGGCACCGTCATCGGCGTTGTGATGGCCGGGGCGGTTGGCGTCGGAGGCTGGGGCCTCTACCAGGCCACCCACCGCGAATCCAAGGGCTACCAGATCACAGTGAGCGTGCCATGAGACAAATCAACGCCCCGCGCCAACGTCTGCTCCTGCCCACCCTGGCGGTGGCGGCACTTCTGCTCAGCTCGGGCTGCGGTGAGCCCACCGACAGCCTGCGGATCACCGTGGTCAAGGCCGGTACGGACCTCACGGACAACCCCCTGGCCAACGTGGACACCCTGCGCATCGTGGCCAAAGACGCTCAATACAACGTGATCGAAACCGTCGAGTTCAACCCCTTCGACGGCTCTGCCGACTTCCTGGCCCTGCTGCCCAAAACCGGCCAGGTGCGCTTCGAGGCCGAGGGGCTCGACGGAGCCACCGTGGTGGCCCGGGGCGGCACGGCCTTCGTGGAGCTGGGCGCGGGGGACCTCGACGTGGCGCTGTTCATGGGACGGGTCAACTCCTTCCACGCGAGCATGGCGGCGGACCGCTCTCCCACGAGCCTGCCGTATCCCCTGGCGGGCCACTCCACCACCCGCCTCAAGGACGGGCGGGTGCTCATCGTGGGCGGCGCCGTCATGGACACCGGCGGGGGCATTACCGACATTTCCAATAAGGTGCTGGTCTACGACCCCAACACGGGCCTGTTCGAGGAGCTCACCACCGAGCTCCGCATCCGGCGGGCCTTTCACACGGCCACCCTGCTCAAGGCCGCCACCTCGGGCGGCACCCAGCGTGTGCTGATTGCCGGGGGCATCTCCCTCATCAGCGGCGAACGGCTGGAGTCCACCCGCCTGGCGGAGATCTTCGACCCCGATAGCATGAGCTTCACCAGCCAGCTGCTGGAAATGCGGCAGGCGCGCTACGGCCACACGGCCACCCTGCTCATTTCCGGAGACGTCCTGGTAGCCGGCGGCGCGGAGCTGGCCGCAAGTCAGCTCGTGGAGAACCGCCCCGCCCCTGGCGATCTCATCATGGAGGTGGTGCACGCCAATGCGGACCTGTTGCAATTCGCCGCGGTGCCCCAGGGCTTCGCGGCGAACACCATCGCCATGAATGAGGCGCGCATGTTCCACGTGGCCGGCCGCGGGGCGGGCAAGCTCGTCGTGTTGGCCGGGGGGCAATCCAATGCCGGAGTGCACCAGAGCACTGAGCTGTTCAACCCCGACGGCGCGGGCTCCTTTGTGTCCGGCGTGGCGCTGCTCTTTCCCCGCACCCACGCCACCATGACCCGGCTGACCAACGACAACCTGCTCATCATCGGCGGGCTCACGGTCATGGGGACCCCCTCGTCTGCCACCAACCGCGTGTCCCGTTTTGTGGTGGACGATCTGCCGCCGGGCACCGTGACGGAGGTGGCCGTGCAGAGCCGGCTGGTGACCGAGCGTTGGCGACACCACGCGGTGCTCATGTCCGATGGCCAGCAGGTGCTCGTCTCGGGTGGGCTGGACACGTCGGGCTACACGCTGAGCGCCGCGGAGCTGCTCACGGACGGCTCTCCCACTCAGCTTCCCCCGGCCATGCGTGACGGCCGCGTCTACCACGCGTCGGCGCGATTGCTGTCTGGGGACGTGCTCTTGGTGGGCGGCGTGTCCCTGTCGGCCGGCGGAGGCGCCCAGCCCCTGCTCCACGGCACCGTGTACACGCCCGAGCTGGCCGGCGACTGATGTCCGCCCCGGACAAAAAGGGGCCCATCACCGTCGTGGTGGTGGAGGATGAGCCCAAGATCCTGCGCAGCCAGCTCAACCTGCTCCGGGGCTTCGACGAAATCAAGGTGGTGGGTCAGGCTACCTCGGGTACCGACGCCGTAGAGCGCATCCGGGCCCTGGAACCAGACGTGGTGCTGCTGGATCTCGGGCTCCCGGGCATTGACGGCATCGAGGTCACCAAGCGCCTCCGCGCCGAGCTCCCCCACATCGAGGTCTTGATCTTCACCATCTTCGACGACGAGGAGAAGGTCCTCGCCGCCATCCGGGCAGGGGCCTCGGGCTACCTGCTCAAGGGCATGGAGGCCCAGCGCATCGTGGAGGCGATTCAGGAGGTGCACCGGGGCGGATCCGTGGTGCAGCCCCAGCTGGCGCGGCGCCTGCTACGTCACTTCCAGCGCCAGCCCTCCCCCAAGAGCACGACCTCCCTGAGCCCCCGGGAGCAGGAGATCCTCCTGCTGATCTCCAAGGGGTTGTCCAACCCTCAGGTGGCCAGCACCCTGGGCGTGAGCCGGGCCACTGTGCGCACCCACCTGGAGCACATTTATGCGAAGCTGGACGTCTCCAATCGCACCGAGGCGGTGACCGAAGGCATCAAAAAGGGCCTCATCGATTTATAGCGACTCACAACGAGCGGGTGACAATTGTTGAATGTCAGTGTATCGCTTCCTATAATAGGCGCTCCACTGGAGGTACATCCATGAAACGTTCCCTGATGGTCCTGGCGGTCATCGGCGGCCTCGGTCTATCCACCGCCGCTCAGGCTGAAACCCGGGTAGCGGTGCTGGACCTGGACGCAGGACCCGGCGCGGGCCCCGCGGCCGTGCGGATCACAAAGGCGCTGCGGCGTCAGGTGGCGAACACCACGGGCCTCGCCATCGCGGGGGGCAAGACCCTGGCGGAAATTCAGCTGATCTTCGGCTGCACCGAGACGCCCCGCCGCGCCTACCATCGCTGCCTGGCCAAGGCGGGCGCGAGCATGCAGGCCAACAAGATCATTGTGGGCAAGGTGCGTAAGGCGGGCTCTGGCTTCAAGGTTGTGATGACCCTCGTGGACGTCGCCCAGCCCCTGCGCCCCCAGACGGTCAGCGGGCGGATCTCCCGCTCGGGCTCCAATGGCAGCTCCCTGCGCGGCTTCGCCCGCGCCTGGATCGGCCGCCTCTTTGGCAAAAAGCAGGCCGGCAGCCTGGCGGTAACCTGCTCCACCGGAGACGTACAGGTCACCGTGGGCGGCAACGTCCTGGGCACCTGCTCCCCCACTGCCACGAAGATCACCCTCAGCCCGGGCACCCACACGGTGACCTTCACCAAGGAAGGCTTCCGGACCGCATCGCGCGTGGTGAGCATCAGCGTGGGCCGCGCGTCGCAGCTCAACGTGGAGCTCATCAAGCGGAAGGTGGACAGCCGCCTGCCCCCCGGCGATGGCAACGGCACCGGCAGTGGCAACAACGGAGTGACGCCGCCGGTGGGCCCCAAGAAAAAGGACAGCCGGCTCGCGTGGAAGGTGCTGTTCTACACCACCCTGAGCGCCGGTGTGGCCCTGCTCGCCAGCTCCATCTTCACCGGGCTCAAGGTCAAAGCCTATGAGCACGACAAAGAGGTCCGCATCCGCCAGATCCAAGATGCTCATACGGCCGATCCAACAGTTCCACTTCCCGGCGAGGACGATGCCTGCAAGTTCAACGCCGGGGACCTCACGCTGCTGGACATCTGCAACAAGGGCTCGCAAATGGCCAACGTCACCAACGCCCTTATTGGCGTGGGCGCGGCGCTGTTGGCCGGCTCGGGGGTGTTTCTGTACTTCGCGTATATCGCCAAGGGCAACACCCAGGAGAAGGCCGCCGGCGGGAGCCCGTCGTTCAAGGGTCCGGGCGGGTCCCGGATCATGGTCACCCCGCACGTGTACGTCCGCGGCGGCGGACTCTCAGCGACCCTTCGTTTTTAGCTCTCCCCCAGCAACCCATGGAGTGTCCTCCGCTGCGGATCCGGGTGCAAGGCCCCTCGGCCGGGAGCGCGGCCGGGAGCGCGGTCGGGAGCCCAGATCGCGTCCTGGAGCTCGTGGGCCCGTCAGTGATCGTGGGGCGCGGCCGGGGGGCTCAAGTGCGGCTGCCAGGGGCCGACGTGAGCGCCGCCCACGCGCGGCTGCGGTGGACCGACGGCGAGCTGCGGGTGGAGGATCTGGGCAGCGTGAACGGCACCCGGATCGGAGCGCGCGCGCTGATCCCCGGACGCACCTTCCCCCTGGCCTGGGATGAGCCCCTGCAAATCGCCGACTATCAGATCACGGTGCTCAACCCCGCCAGCCCGGCCCCCGCGCCGTTCACAGGCGAGGCCGGCACAGCCACCCTCGCGGCGCATCTGGTGCGGGACATGGCCGGGGACCGGGACGCCGCTCGGCTGCGGGTGCGGGATCCCACCGGGCACGAGCGGGTCGTGCCCCTCGCGCCGGGCGCGCGGCTCCGGCTGGGACGGGACCCGGGCTGTGAGGTGCAGCTGGCGGATCCTGACCTGTCCCGGGAACACGCCGAGATCTGCATGGCCTCTGCGGGCGCCACGCTCAGGGACCTGGGCTCCAAGAACGGGGTCACGGTGAACGACGTGGACTGGACCGGGAGCTCACCCGGGGCCCTGCATCACGGAGACGTGATCCGCCTGGGCGGCACCATGGCCTGGTTCGAGGATCCGGCCGAGGCGCTGCTCCGGGCTTTCAACCAGTCCGACGACGCCGACGCGCCGGGGATCCGTCCCGCAGACCCGCCAGGCCCTCGGCCCGCCCCCGGGCCCGATCCAGGAACCGGGTCTGGCCTGGTCGCCGCCCCACCCCCACCCACGGTGACACCGTCACCCGCGCCGCCTTCACGCCCACAGGCCTCCCCGGGGCGACTCGGGCGCACGCTCCTGATCGGGCTCGGCGTGACGCTCATGGGCGCCGCCGTCTATCTGCTGTTGTGGCTGTTTACGTAATTCGAAGCCATGGGGAGATATTCGCGCTAGGATTTGCGATTTCGCACGGCGTCCAGCTCGGCCTTGAGGTCGTCTACCTCTTGCTGGGTGGCGAGGTTGAGCTGCCGCGCCAGGAGCTGGGCGCGCTCGTTCCAAGCCTGTTCGGCCCGACCCTTGAGCATCATCGCCTGCAGGAGCACGTTGGTCACCTTGGGGTTGGACAACACCTTCATGACCTGGGGATCAGTCATGAGCTTCATGGCCCGGGTCATCATCGCCGCCTTGAGCTTGTTCATCATGGTCAGCCTCCGTGAAATAGGGGCGCACCATAACGCAACGCGTTGACCTGGGCAAGTGCGGAAGGGCCGCCGGGGGCTTGAGCTCCCCTATTGCCATCGAGCACGAGGCGGCTAATACTGCGCAGCACATGAGCGGCCCTTACCAGACCCTGATCATCTGCGCCACGGAGCTGCGCGCCGAGTGGCGCAACCGGCAGGTGATCACCACCATGCTCCTGCTGGCCGGGCTGACCGTCGTAACCTTTGGTTTCGCCGGCAAGGCCGGGAGCACGCACCTGGCGCCGCCAGCCCTGTGGGTGTCGGTGGTGCTGGCCGCGGCGGCGGGCATCGCCCAGACCATCTCCCGCCACGAAACCTCGTCAGTGAACACCGCCCTTCGCCTGAGCGGCGCGCCGCGATGGTCCATCTTCCTCGGTCGTTTCGCCGCGTTCTATCTGTTGCTGTCGGTGACCGCCGCGCTGTGCTGGGTGATGACCGGGCTGCTTTTTGGCGCGCCCACGACGGAGCTGGTCCGACTGGCGGCGCTGCTGGGTCTGGGCACCTTCGGCCTGGCGGTCCTGGGCACCACCATCGCGGCCACAGTGTCGGGCGTCGCCTCGGGGCCCGCCCGGCTGGTACCGCTGCTGCTGCTGCCCCTCGCCCTGCCCCTGGTGCTGCTGGGCGCCCGGGGCACCTGGGGCCTCACCACCGCCGCGGCCCCCGAAGCCCTGGCGCTACTCGGCCTGTTGGACCTGCTGCTGCTCACGCTGGGGCTGGTGGTGACCGCTCGATCCTGAGCCTTACTGCGCCTTGGGCCGGCTTGGGCCTACATTGCGCGGGTCCAGACCCTGTGATACACGGTGTGGACGGTCTGCCCCCCTCAGGGCGCTCCCCGATCCAGAAGGAGAATCCATGTCCAGCCGGTCCGCTATTTCTCTCATGCTCGTCACGAGCCTCGTGGGGGTCACCCTCAGCTGTAAGGGCGCGCCCACACCCCGGCCGCGACGCCCCGGAACCGAGCCGCAGCCCCGGGTGCACACCCGAACCCGGGCCAACGCCCCTGCCGTGCCCGCGCCGAAAGGCCCCGACGTGTCCAAGGCCGTGACGCTGACATTCGAAATCGACAGCCTCGCCCGGTTGGACAAGCACATCATCGCCGTGCTACCGCCCCTGTTCGCCCGCTTTGCCCGCGGTCAGGCCCTGCGCCGCATACTGCCCGGCATCGCCCGGAACCTGCGCTTGAACAGCCTGACCCTCGACGCCCTGGACCACAGCCGTCCCTCGGCCTTCGCGCTGATCGTCAAACGCAAAGGCCATCCGAGTCAGGGCCTGCGCCTGCAGATGTTGGCGGCGCTGCCCTTAAAGGGAGACGGCAAGCTGGTGGTCGATGGCATCAAGGCCTCCTACGAGTCCACCACCATCGCACCCTGGGGTGGTTTGGAGATCAAACGCTACGGCGAGACCGTCGCCTGGGTCCGCGTACACCAGGGTTGGGTGGTCGTCGCCCCCACCGCGCCCCTGCTCGACTCGGCGTTCCGCTACCTCGTGCCCCGGGCCCGCAAGCTGCCCGCCGGCCATATCCGGGCGCATCTGAACGCCGGGGCCCTGGTCCGCGAGATCCGGCCCTTGGTGACCGAAGGCTGGCGCCATCTGGCACCCAACCTGGGCCGGTTCCTCGGCTCCGCCCTCGGTCGGTGGCTGTCCCACCACGTCACGGATCTCGAAAAGATCGGCGCGTACCTGGCCAGCCTCGACAGGCTTTCCCTGGACATCCACGCCCAGCAGTCACAGTGGCGCTGGCGGCTCGATGTCACGCCTCAAAAGGGCGGCCCCCTGGCCCGGTGGATCGCCAAGCAGAAGGTGGGCGCCGGCTTCGGCCTGGGTGTGCTCCCCACCGGCGCCTTTGTCGCGGTGAGTGACTGGTTGGCTCCCGAGCTACGCACGCTGGTCTACCGGCTCGTATCGAGCTTCACCAGCACCCAGCTCGACCGCATCTCAGACCGACTGCCCCGGCAGGTGAAGGAGCGCGGGCTCTACAAGCGCCAGCAGCCGGCGTCCTTGTTCCTGTATCGCAAAACCCTGCGTGACCTGAACCTGCAGGACTACCGCACGAGTCACGGGGTCTACGTCACCCTCTGGCACGTGCACGCCTTTCGACGTCACCTGGAAAAGGCCCTGCCCCCGCTGCTCAAGACCCTCACCGGCAAGATGGCCGGGGGACTGTACGCCACGGACGGCCCAGGTCTGGGCTTCGCCTCGCTGGGCGCCATCACCGATCGGCGCCGCCACCTGCGCTTCTACAAAAACGCTCTGTGGGGCACGCTGCAGGCCCTCAACCGGCTCGCCCGCGCGGCTTGGCAACAGGTCCCCAAGGCGGACCGGAAGCTCCTTGGACAGCGCCCGTTTTTCCAGTTCATCTTCCGGCAAACCGCCGTCCGGGTGGGACGGATCAACGTGTCCGCCGTAGCCCTGCGGATCAAGTGGCCCCAAAATCCGCGGGGCAAGCTCACCGACGCGCAAAATCGCGCCCTCAGATCTCTCGCCAGCTACCGCAACATCGTAGAGACCGTGCTCGGGACCGGAGACCTCACCTGGGCCTGGGCCTACGTGGGCAAGCGGGTGCTCGTTTCGGCGGGCCGGGACTGGAAGCCCCGGATGCTCGGCATGGTGAAAGCCGCCACGGGCAAAGCGCCGGCTAAAACCACGCTGGGCGCTGACCCGCTTTTTGGGGCCGCGCTCAAAAAGCCGGCCCAGGGGATCCGCCTGGGGTTGCTCCTGTTCAGCTCCACCCGCCTGGTGACCGCGCTCATGACCGGGCTGTTCAAGTTTGTGCCCAAGGCGGGACGCTCCATGGAGCTGCGCATCCTGCATCAGATGATCCAGCGCGACGCCAAGCACGCCAAAGCGGGCACCCTGCTCGAGGTGCTGCGTCACCGGGGCGGCTATCGCATCCAGAGCTTGCTGCCCAAAGTCGACGTGCGCTCGCTCATTTTGAGCGTGGGGTATTTCCTGTTCAGCACAGGCTCCCCGCACGGGTCTCGGGCGCCCATGAGCACGCCTGCGGTGACCACGCCGCCACACCATCCGTAAGCCTGAGACCGAGGACTTATGACCGCTGCCGCAACAGTCTTTTATTTCATTCTGCTCATCGGACCCCTGGTGTTTTTCCACGAGCTGGGACACTTCCTCTTTGCCAAGCTTTTCAACGTGAAGGTGCTGCGCTTTTCGCTCGGCTTCGGTCCCGCCATCCCGGGCCTGCGCAAAAAGTGGGGTGAGACCGAGTATCAGATCGCCACCTTCCCCCTGGGCGGCTACGTGAAGATGCTCGGCGAGGATCCCTCCGAAGCCGTAGCCGAAGAGGACCGCGGACGCTCCTTCCAGGGCGTGACCCTGTGGAAGCGCTACATCATCGTCGCGGCCGGGCCGGTCTTTAACCTCATCTTGCCGGTGATCATCTTCTTTTTTGCCTGGCTCTCCATCGACAAGGTCCCTCCGGCCTCGGTGGGCTCGGTGCTGCAGGGCACGCCGGCCCACGCCGCGGGACTTCTGCCCGGCGACCAGATCATCGAGGTCAACGGCGTAAAGACGCCCTATTGGCGCGGCGCCGTGGGGATCATCGAAAAGCGGCCCCAGCAGGCGACCCGATTTGTGATCCTGCGCAAAGGTCAAAAAAAGACCCTGAGTATCACGCCGGCGCTGCACAAGCAGATGACCCTCCTGCGGGTGGTCAAGCACATCGGTCGCATCGGCATCACCCTGCAGTTCACCCGCGCCCAGGTGGGGGTCGTCGATCAAAAGAGCCCGGCCTGGCGCGCCGGTCTGCGTACCGGCAACATCGTCACCAGCGTCAACGGCGCCCCCGTGGCCTCCTGGCACGAGCTGCACCTGGCGCTGCAAGGGGCCGCCGGCAAGCCCGTGCGCCTGACCCTGCTCACGCGCGCACCACCCCCGCTGGCTTTTCTGGATCTGCGGGAGCTCTCCCCGGCGATCGTGACCGTACAACCCACCCCGGAGCAGGCCAAGTCCGGGAGCTGGGAGGCCTACGGCATCGCGCCCGCCTCCATGTTCGTCGAGCGGGTGGAACCGGACAGCCCGGCGTTCAAGCTGGGCCTCAAGACCGGCGATCAGGTGCTGACCATCGCCGGCAAGAAGCTGACGAGCTGGATGCACCTCATCGAGCAGCTGCGTACCGCTCCCAAGAAGAAGCACCACCTGACCTGGCGCACCACCGCGGGAAAGACCCTGAGCGGAGACATCCAGCTCCGGGAAATCGAAAAAAAGGACGAGTTCAAGCAGGAGCAGAAGATCTACATCTTTGGCGCCTACAACCGCGTGGACACCTGGGAGCCCGCCGACGTCACCGTTCCCTTTGGGACACGCTTAACCTATGCCCTGGTGCAGGCCCCCAAACGCACCTGGGAGTTTTGCGAGATCATGGTGGTCGCCGTGGCCCAGCTCATGCGCGGCAAGATCCCCAGCAACACCATCGGCGGACCCATTATGCTGGGCTACGTGGCCAACAAGGCCGCGGGTCAGGGCTGGGAGACCTTCATCTTCATCATGGCGCTGATCTCCATCAACCTGGCGCTGATCAACCTGTTGCCAGTGCCCATTCTGGACGGCGGCCACATCCTGATCTTCACCGTCGAGGCCATCCGCAGAAAGCCCATCTCGCTGTCCACCCGGGCGGCCATGACCACCGTGGGGCTGCTGTTCATCGTGATGCTCATGGCCCTGGCTTTTTTCAACGACTGTAACCGTTACATCTTCGGTTGATCTGACATGCCCGCAGACTGGATCCTCGCCCTGGACACGGGTACCCCCACGGCCTCTGTGGCCGTGTGCAGCCGCGCCTCCGGACGCGTTGTGCGGCGGGATGAGCCCGCCCGCACCCACGGACCCACGGTGTTGGTGTTCGTCGAGGCGGTGCTGACCGAGGCGGGCCTGACTCCGGCGGACCTCGTCGCGGTAGCCTGTGGGCGGGGGCCGGGCTCCTTCACCGGGCTGCGCATCGGCCTGGCCACGGCCAAGGGGCTCTGCTACGCCCTCGGGGTGCCGCTGCTCACGCCGTCGTCCCTCGAGGGGTTGGCCCATGCCGTGCCGCGCCCGGAGAGGGAGCCGTGCACCGTGGTGGCCTGTCTGGATGCCCGACGCCAGGAGATCTTCGCCGCGGCCTGGCACTTCGACGCGACCGGCCGAGCATCGCTGCTGTTCGCCCCCATGGCCGGAGGCCCCACCGCGGTGGCCGAGGCCGTGCGCGGTTTGCAGTCGCCCACACCCCCGCTTTTGGTGGGCACCGGCGCCACGCTCTATCGTGACGCGCTCACCGACCTGTTGGGCAGCGCGGTGCAATGGCCCAAAAACGCCCCCCAGACCCCCGACGCTGCCGTGCTGGCCCATTTGGCGGCCGACGCGGTGGCCCGGGGCGAGACCGCAGATCTGCACACCGCCGAGCCCGAATACATTCGCCCCTCGGACGCCGAGCTCAACCAGCCCCGACACCCTCAGGCTCCCAAGGACTAGATATGTCAGGCGATCACCTCGGTTCCAAGGCAGCGCAGGTGCTGCTCAAAGACATGGATCCCAACAGCCGGGAGTCCGGCCTGCGGCTGGACAAAAACGGCGTGTGGCACCACGAGCACGTGCCGGTGACTCACGAGCGGTTGTCCCGGGCGCTGTCGGGTTGGTTGGATCATCACCCGAACAGTGAGCGGTTCGTGCTTCGCCCCACCCCGGAGTTCTGGGCCTGGGTGGACGTGGAGGACGCCCCCTTCCAGGCGTCCCTCACCCACCTCACCGACCACGGCGCACTCTGCCTGCTGCTCTCGGATGGCAGCGAGGAGGTCTTTGAGGGCCCGTGCATTTTTGTGGGGACCGACGACGCCTGGTACGTCCCCGTGCGGGACGGATCCTTCGAGGCCCGGCTGGGCCGGGGCGCCATGGTCCACCTGGCCGACTACCTCACCGAAGACAAAAGCGCGGCCGACGGGGTCGCGCTCCACCTCCCCGCGCATCGCCGCATCACTTTTTCGAAGCGGACTCGCCAATAGCCTCGGCAGGCAGACGCAAGCGCATGAGTCCCGTGCCCACGAGCTGGCGCACGAACATCAACAGCCGCTGCTCGGATTTGTCCTGGTCGGGGAACTCCGCTCGTAGCTCCTCGCACAGCTCGGCGAGGGTGCGTTCGCCATCGAGACGCTGCCAGATCCAGGTGCCCAGGTCGTCCAGGTGCACGCGCACCCAGGGCTTAGCCAACCGCCGCGTGAGCAGGCGTCCGATCCAACCCTGGCCATACCGCGGTTTGATCAGGATGATCTGGCCGGTCTCGTCGTCGGTCTCGCTGTCCACCGCGGGCTCGGGGAGGCAACGCAGCAGCTGGGTGTCATTCATGGCGCGCGCGATGTTAGCGAGGGTCGGTCGTGATCAGCCCTTTTTGTCGGCGTCGTCTTTGGACTTGGGCTTGTCGTCTTTGGACTCAGGCTTGTCGTCTTTGGACTCAGGCTTGTCGTCTTCGGACTCAGGCTTGTCGTCTTTGGACTCAGGCTTGTCGGCGTCCGGCTCGGGCTTGTCGTCTTTGTCCGACCCGCCGCCGCCAGGGGTCTTCTCCACGCCCCGGAGGGACATGAAGATCATGAACACCGCGAGGCCGATGATGGTCGCGTAGCCCAGGTAATGCCAACCGAAGTAACCCGGCGTCCGGGCCACGCAGGTCAGCTCGCCCGCCTGGGACTTGACCCAGTCCCCGGCGCCACAGAAGATCTTGGTGTTGGTGGCCACGACGCCCGCCAGGACGATGCCGATCATGGCCTCACCGGCCACCAGGCCCGAGGCGATGAGCAGCCCGCGATTCCCCACGGTCTCCTTGGCCTTTGTGTCCTCCCCGAGCTTTCGGGCCGCCATGCGGTCGGCCACCCACTTGATGAGACCGCCCACGAAGATGGCCGCCGTAGTAGTGAAGGGCAGGTACATGCCCACCGCAATGAGCATGGGAGAGGGCGATCCGATGAGAATCAGCGCCACGGCGAAGAGCATGCCGATGACGATGAAATGCCAGGGCATGGTGCCGCCGATGATGCCCGTGGCGGTGGTGTGCATGAGCCCGGCCTGGGGCGCCGGGATCTGCTCGCTGCCGATGCCGCCGCCGGACTTGTGCAGCACCAGGATGATGGGAATGAGCACCAGCGCCGCGGCCACCACGCCGATGAGCCCGCCGATCTGCATCTTCCACGGGGTGCCGCCCAGCAGGTGTCCCACCTTCCAGTCCTGGAGCATGTCCCCGGCCACACCGGCCACGCAGCACACCACGGTGGCCACGCCCAGCACGGCGATGATGCCCGCGGTGCCCTTCATGCCCAGCAGCACCAGCAGCCCGGCCGCCAGCAGCAGCGTCGACAGGGTCAGCCCGGAAATGGGGTTGGACGACGAGCCGATGATGCCCACCAGGTATCCCGCCACCGCGGCGAAGAGGAAACCCGCCACGGCCATGACGAGCGTCGTGACCACGGAAATTCCCACGGCCTTGGTGAGCCAGAAATAGATGCCGCACATACACACGAGCAGCATCCCGATGAACAGCAGCACCTTGGTAAAGCTCAGGTCCTTTTCCGTGCGCAACTCCTCGCCCTTGCCCTGACCGCCGCCCAGGGAGCTGAAGGACCGGGCCATGCCGCCGATGAGGTTCTTGCGCATCTTGAACAGGGTGTAAAAGGCGCCGACGATCATGGCGCCGATGGCCACGTTCTTGATGGAGCCGCTGTAGATGCCCGTGAGCACACCGCCGTCCCCGATGAAGTTGTTGATGGTGGGCACACGATCGGCCCCGAAGGACCCGTCGGCGAGATGGGCCGGCAGTCGCTCCCCGGCCATGTAGTGCTGGGCCTGCTGCCACAGGTGCTGGTACTTGCCCGAGCCGGCCACGAACACCAGCACCAGGGGCATGAGAAAGAGCCAACCGAACACGCCGCCCGCAAAGGTGATGGAGGCGAGCTGCGGCCCGATGATGTAACCCACGCCCAGAAACGCCGGGGACGCCGACGGGGTCACAAAGGGGAAGGTGGCCCCGGCGGACTTGGCCGAGCCCCCCACGGTGAACAGCCCCTTGAGCTGGGCGCCGATGAGCGGGATGCCGTTGCCGTTTTTGAAAAACTCGATGAGCGCCGCCAGGCCCATGGAACCAAAGACGAGACCGGCACCCGAGGATCCCCCCTGGCCGGCCTTGACGATCTCGGTGCACGCCACGGACTCGGGGAAGGGCAGCGAGGTGTCCTCCATGAAGGCGCGGCGGAGCAGGATCACGAACAGCACGCCCAGGATACCGCCCACCAGCAGCAGCAGGGTCCCCTGCACGTACTGCATACCCCCGACATTCGCCCAGAGGGCCACGCCGGTTTTGGGGTCCTTGATGAGGAACGCCGGAATGGTGAAGATCGCCCCGGCCGCCAGGGCCTCACCCACGGCCCCGGTGGTCCTGGCGATGTTCTCCTCGAGGATGGAGCCCTTGAACATTCGCAGCACCGCCATGGCGATGACCGCCGCCGGGAATGTGGCGGCCACGGTCATGCCGGCCTTGAGGCCGAGGTAGGTGTTCGCCCCGCCAAGCAACACGGCCATGAGGGCGCCGAGGAAAACGGCCCGGAAGGTCAGCTCGGGGGTCGTTGTGTCCCTGGGGGAGACGTAGGGCTTGAACTTATTGTCCATGTCCACTCCGGTTTCCTTGAAGAGTAGTCGGTTGTCCTCTGGATCTTTGTCTGAGCTTGCAGACTCTACTGGCAGCGGGTTTTTGCTGTCAAGGCAAAGCCTTAAACGATCGCCGGCTACCCGATGCCGAGCTGCTTGGCGAGGCGGTAGAGGTAGGTACGTTGCAGGCCCAGCTCCCGGGCTGCCGCGGCCCGGTTCCCGCCGTGCCGCGCGATGGCCTCAGTGAGAATGCGCCGTTTGTGGTCGTTCACGGCCTCGTGGAACTCCAAGGGCTCGGTTTGAGGTGCGCCCAGCGTTCCCCCCGCGGGTCCGGCGAGCGGCGCGGGCCCTGCCCCGGACTGGGGCAGCGTGACCTCGCCGTCCAGCACGGCGCCCGTGGACAGGACGACGGCGCGCTCGATCACATTTCCAAGCTCTCGCACATTGCCGGGCCAGGGATAGGCCAGCAGCCGGTCCAGCGCGCGCTTGGAGATGCCCGTGATCTCCTTGCCCGTGCGGGCGGCGAACAGGGACATCAGATGCTCGGCCAGGGGGGGAATGTCTTCGACCCGCTCCCGCAGGGGCGGCAGCTCGATGGGCACCACGTTCAGCCGATAGAAGAGATCTTCCCGGAAGAGCCCGTCGGTCACCCGCTGCTCCAGATCCCGATGGGTGGCGGCGATGACCCGCACATCGACGCGGATGGGCGCCTCGGCCCCCACGGGGAGGATCTCGCCCTCCTGCAAGGCCCGCAGTAGCTTCGCCTGCAGGGAGTGGGGCATGTCCCCCACCTCATCGAAGAACAACGTACCCCCATCGGCCAGCTCGAATCGGCCGCGCTTGCGGGCCACGGCTCCGGTGAAAGCGCCCTTTTCGTGTCCGAACATCTCGGACTCCAGCAGCGTCTCGGGGATGGCGGCGCAGTTGATGGTCACCAGGGGCCGGTCCGCGCGCTCGCTCTCGTCGTGGATGGCCCGGGCGATGAGCTCCTTGCCCGTGCCGCTCTCTCCGCGAATCAACGCCGTAGCATCCGTGCGGGCCACCCGGGCCACCTTCTCGAGCACCGCGGTGATGGCGGGCGACTCCCCTACGATATCTCCGTGACGTGCCACCTGCTGCAGCTCCTCCCGCAGGTACACGTTCTCGGCCTCCACGCGGTTTTTCAGCTCCAGGATCTCCCGCTGTCTGCCGGCCAGGTCCAGGCTGAGCTTTTCGATTTCAGAGTAGGCCGCGGCGTTGCGCAGCACCACTGACAGCTGTCGCCCCAGAGCCTCCAAGGTCACGATCTCGTCGCGAGAGACCATGGAATCGTCCACTTTGGATCCCAGCACCAACAGGCCCAGCACCCGGTCGCGCACCACCAGGAACACCAGGAGGGACGCGTCCAGGGTTTCAAAGATCGCGTCAAACTCCTGCGCCAGTCGGGGCGGTTGGAGGTCGGTCAACAGCCGCGCCACGGCCACGGTCTGTCCCGACGAGTGGGCGCGCAACTTGCGCAGGGTGAAGCTGTCCACAGTGGGAAGACCCTCGGGCAGCGCGGCCTCCCGACCGACGGCGCGCACCACCTCCAGCCGGCGATCCGCCCCGGCCAGGAGCAGCATCGCGTGCTTCCGGGAGAGCTTGGTGACCAGCATGTCCAACAGCATCTTGCTGAGCCGGTCCAGGTCCAACATGGTCACGAACTCGCCAGAGGCCTGTTGCAGGATCTCCTGATAGACCGTGTGGTGGCGAAAAAATAGCCGATCGACGTTGGCCTGCACGGCCCGGCGCAGCGGGAAGAACATCGCCACCGACACGATGGTGGCCAGCACGGTCACCATATTGGAAGTGGTGTCGAAGACCTGGGTGAGCAATAGCCCGAGGCCGCCGGCCAGGGCGAAGTACACCACGATGATCACGCCCGAGAGCACGGCATACACCAGGCTTCGGTGCACAATGCGATCCACATCGATGAGCCTGAACTCCATGAACGAAAAGGCGATGGTGAGCGCCAGAATGGCGTAGATGGGCAGCAGGTACTCGCTGGACTCCAACAGCCAAGCGGCCGGCGCGGTATTCCAGCGGGTAAAGGAGAAGCCCATGGTGAGCAGTCCAGCGAGCACGGCGCCGTACATGATCCACTGAATCTGCTTTCGCAGCGCCGAAGGCGCGGTGACAAAGCGCACGAGGATCACCACCAGGCTCGCCAGCATGTACACCATGAACATGGCCGGGATCGCCCACTTGCCCAGCAGAAGCATGCGCTCCTGGTTGGGCTGGGTGGGCTCGATGTACAGGCTCAGGTACCCGACGCCGGAGGCCAGAACCAGCAAAATCTGGGGCGCATACATCAGCGCCGGAAGGCGCGGGAAACGCCTGAGCATCGGCACCGGCTCGGGGAATCGCAAAAAGGCGTGCAGCAGCAGAGGCAGGGTGAACAGGGCATAGAAAAGGTAGCCCAGGTACAACGGCGCCATGCCCAGGATGCCCTTGAGATGCGTAAAGCCGTACAACACGATGTAGATGTTCAGAATGACGACGATGAACCAGTTCACCCCCGGCTCTCCCCGGCGGGACACCCACAACACAATGCACAGCACCAGCACCGTCAGGAAGGAACCCAGGGTGATGGCCAGACTCGGCATGAGCACCGGCCACTCTGAGCGCAGTTGCACCGTGAACGTTTTGCCGCCCCGGAAAAAGACAAACCCCGCCCGCTTTCCCATGCCCAGCCTTCGGTTCAGCACCAGGTAGTGGAAGCCACTGCGCACGTGCACAGCCTCGGCGTCCCGGGGCACCACCGCGATGAGTCGGTCTCCATTGCGGATCTGCTCGCCCGCCTCACGATCCCACTGCACTGCCTGGACCGACTGATTTTCATCGATGCTGAACCCGAAGTCCGGCTCGGAAAAGATGTACACATGGCACAACCCGATGAACACCACCGAGGTGACGACCGCTCCCAAGGGAATTCCCAGGGCCAGCGACCGACGCACAAAGCTCTTTTGTTTCGGTTTCACATCGGACCTGCCACCAGACAGCTGCGTTGACCACTGAGTAGACCACTGAAAATCGGTATCTGATAAGATACAGCCCGAACCTCAGGGCGGTGTACTTATAGATATCATACCTTCGAAATCCAGCGCCGACTATTTCGAGCATCGACGCAACATGTCGAAATGAACGGTTTTTATGTTTTGACCTTATCCAGGCACACCCCTTGCAAAGCATCCGGGAACGATCGAGACGCACGATCAGTCCCTTGAAGGAGGGCAATCATGAAAACCGGCAAATTTGTAAAACTCATCCCTGTTCTGGCTCTCGCCACGCTGCTTTCAGGCGTCACCCTGACAGCCTGCAATACCGTAGAAGAGGATGAGCCCTGCCTGAACAGCTCCACCTTTGTGGGTCAATCCGGGGCCCGTCAGGTGCTGGCCGTGGACCTGCCCTTTACCCCCGGCCCGGTGGCCGTGCTCTCTTCCACCCAGGGGGGGCAAAGCCTCTCCCGGTCCGGTCGCCTTTGGCTGGCTGAAAGCGGCACCACGCTGTACGCCCTCAGCGGCGCCGATGTCCGGGCCGTGGACCTTGCCACCTGGGAGCCCTCCACCATCGCCAGCGTGGGGTACCGCGCCGCCCAGCTCGCCGGCTCCGACCGCGAGTCGACCCTGCTGGTCACCGACCATGTACGGGGCTCGGTGTGGATCGTGGACAGCCTGTGCCGCACCCAATCGGTGGAGGTTGAGGTGGGCCGCGGCGCCCAGTCCGTGGCGTTCGGTCCCGGCCGTCGCATCGCCTATGTGGCCAATGAATGGGATAACACCCTGAGCCTGGTAGAAACCGGTGTGGGCACATACGTCTCCACGGACCGCAGGGTGGTCGTGGCCGCCCAGTCCGAGGGCAAGCTACTGGTCCTCGACGGAGACGGCCGGGTGCAAAAGACCTTCAATGATCTCCCGAGTCAAATCCTGGACATTGCCCTGCTGCCGGGGGGAGACATTCTGGCCGTGACCTACTCCGAGGTGGTGGTGACCGGTGAAATCGACGTCGCCGGCGATGGGAAGATCGTGCTGTCCGAGGGCATCGCCCTGCTCGACCTGACCTCCGGCGAGGTGACCCTGCACGAGCTGGAGCGTCCTGACGACGCCGAGCTGAACGAGCTGCTCGCCCGCCCCACGGGCATGGCCGTGGTGGACAACGGCGCCCACCTGGTAGTGGCCCTGCCTGGTTGGGGCCGCGTCGCCCTCATGGACGTGAATCCCGAAAGCGACACCTACGGCGCCACCTTGAAGACCCACGCGGTGCCCGGCAACCCCAGCTGGGTGATCGCCGCGAGCCTGGCCGATGACTGGGTCTACCTTTTGGACGACGACACCGGCGCGGTAGTGACCCTCGGCAAACAGGGCCAGGTCACCAAAGAGATCACGCTGCGCTAGCCCCTCACCCGCTCCCGGGCCAACCGCTCACCCGCTCCGCCAGAGCCCCAGCACCAGCACGTCGTAGAAAAAGTGCGAGTACACCGCGGTGGAAAAGCCGCGGTGCAGGTAGATGACCCCGAAAAGCACACCCGCCAGCCAGCGATATACAAAGGCAAAAAGGACAAAGGCCTCGCCGTGGGGCGGAATGTGGTGGGAGAGGGAGAACACGGCGCCGCTGACGCCCAGCGCGATGGTCAGGATCAACACCCGCGACAGCGTTGTATAGCGGGTGAGGCCGGCCAGCAGTCCCCCGAAAAGCGCGACACGGAATACGAGCTCCTCGTGCAGCCCGGCCCCGGCGGAGATATACAGCACCATCCATGGGCTGTACGACGGCTGGCTCGCGGCCAGCGACGGTGGCTGCAGGCCGAGGATCCTCGTCATCACAAAGAGGATCACCGTGCCCATGAACAGCGCGTACAGCCCACTTTCGACGAGCATGGGCCACATCATGCGCAGCTGGAACCGCTCCTCGCGTCGCTTGCGCTGGTACAGATAGGCCACCGCGCCCAACACGATCACCGCAAAGCCCAGCAGCCCCCACTGGGACTCGGCGCGCAAACGGAACAGCAGGGTGGAGAAAAAATCTGCGCCGTTCAACTGATCGCTGCCAAAGGTCCCCACGTGGTAAATCACAAACAGCGGGAACACGAAGAGGATCTCCGTGGACCAGTTAGGACGGCGGCTCAGGTACGCTCGCAGACTGCTCTGCCGGCTCACCTCGGAATCTCCTTTGAGTGGGGCCATGGGTCCGAGAATATCATGTTCTACGGGGCCTCTGAATTTTGGTCGGTCAGCTCCACCAGGGTCACCTCGGGTGGGCACAGAAAGCGCATGCGGGGCGCACCGGCGCCCTCCATGCCCAGACCCCGGCTGGTGTGCAACAGGGTCCCGGCCAGGCGGTGGGTGCCCTTGGCCAGGCGACGCGCCACCCGCGAGGCGGTGAACAGCGCCCCCACCCCGGGCAGCCGGATCTGGCCGCCGTGCGTGTGCCCCGCCAGGTACAGATCGATGCCCGGGGTGCGGTTCGCCAGGTCTGGCAGGTGGTACAGCAACACCGTGGTCTCGTCCGGGGCCGGGGGGTGGGTCGACAGCAACCCTTCGAGACGCTCTGCGTCACCCGTCAAGCTGCGGGTGGCAGGCAGGCCGTAGAGGCGCAACCGCGCACCGTGCAGCGTCAGCCGTTCGGCGGTGGCGTCCAGGGGGGTCACGCCCAGGGACTCCCAGAAGGGGCGCACCACGTGCCGGAGCTCCACCGTGGGGTTGCCCAATACCACCCGCAGCGGATGATGCACGACCAGCCTCTCCATGAAGTCCCGCGCGTCCGCCCGGGCCCGCGCATCCTCGACATAGGACAGGTTCAGCAAGTCGCCGCCAAAAAACACCATGTCCGGAGCCAGCCCGTCCACCAGGTCCAGGACCCGCCGCTCCCGCCGGGTGAAACGCTCCATATGCAGGTCCGTGATCAGCACGATCCGCACGGGCTGGGTGGGCCGCTGCTTCAGCAGAGGCGCTCGCACACGGGTCACCCGCACCCGGAAGGGCTCCACCAGATGCCCCCAGAGACTGCACGCCGTGAGCAGCGTCTGCAACACCACCAGGCCCGCCAGGTCCCTGCCCACGGGCAGCAGCGCCAGCGGCAAAGCCAACAGGTGCCGGCCCAGGGTAAACACGACCACCGGTCCCTGCACCGGGCCGAAGGACACCCCCAGCCGGGGCAGGACCGCCAACAGGAGCACATCGGTCACCGTCGCGGCGGCCAGCACTGCGGCAGCGACGTGCGGCGCCGCGAAGAGCTGCCCCGTGCCCAGGGCGGGCGCCAGACACAGCAGCACCATGAGCCCCACCGGCACCCGCCCCAGCCACCCCGACAGGATGATCACGTTGTGGGTATAGTCCCCCGGAACCAGGCGGTCCCGCAGCGTTGCATCATCGGACATCATCTACGGGAGCCTGGTGAGAGGTTCAGGCTAGCTCTTTTCTTCTTTGTCTCCACCGCCGAAGAGGCGTTTGAGCAGGCCGGTTTTCTTGCCAGGCTCCAGGGACGGCGGCTCGGCCGGGCCGGCGCCGTAGGCGGGAGGCGGGGCCGGGGCCGTGGGCACTTTTTTCCGGGGCGCGGGCTCCTCCGGCGGGGGAAGGGAATCGAGGCCCAAATCGTCCATCCACTCCCGGGTGTCGATGGCCTCCCCGGCCTCCATGGGGGCCGCGTCAAAGGCGCGGGCCGTGTCGTCGATGGTAAAGCCCGCCAGCAGCTCCTCTTCCACCAGGAGATCAGCCAGGTTGGCCTCACCGTCGCTGCGCGCCGTGCCCTGGCCCTGGAACTCCCGCACGAGGGCCGCGATGTCTCTGCTGGTGGCCTTGAGCCCCGCCGAGAACAGGAACGAGGTCAAGGCGTCGGCAAAATCCTCCGCGCTCTGGTACCGCAGGTCGGGATCCTTGATGAGCGCCTTGTAGACGATGTCATCGAGCACCTGGGGCACGCTGGGGTTGAGCACGCTGATGGACGGGATGTGGCACTTCTCCACCAGCTGCACGGTCTGGTACTCGTTCTCGCCGTAAAAGAGACGCTTGCCCGTGAGCAGCTCCCACAGGATGATGCCGAGGGAGAAGATGTCCGCGCGGTGATCCACCGTGAGCCCCTGGACCGCCTCGGGACAAAGATAGGAGAATTTGCCCTTCACCACGCCCGGATCGGTCTCCTCGATCTGAGAGGCGGCCTTGGCCAGACCGAAATCCACCACCTTGACCTCCCCGCGCACGGAGATGAGCAGGTTCGGCGGGCTCATGTCCCGGTGGACAATGTTGAGGGGCTTTTGCCGGAAGTCCACCGCGTTGTGCGCGTAGTCGAGCCCCTTGCAGGCCTCGATGATGAACTTGACGGCCGCGCCCATGGGAATGAGCTTGCCCCGCTCGGAGCGGTAGTCCAACAGGCCCTTTAAGCTGGCGCCGTCCACGAACTCCATGACGATGAAGTACGAGTCGTCGGACTCGCCCACGTCGAAGGTCTGCACGATGTTGGCGTGGGACAAAAGGGTCGCCACCCGGGCCTCGTCCAGGAACATGGCCACGAACTTTTTGTTCGCCGCCAACGACGGCAGAATTCGCTTGATGGCCACCCGCTTGATGATGCCCCCGGCCCCCACGGCGTCGGCGATGAACACCTCCGCCATGCCGCCGGCCGCGAACTTCTTGATGACCTTGTACTTCTGCTGCGTCGGATCTGCCACGGCACTCTCCCTCCCGTTGGCGGGTCCCGTTGTTTTCGCGAGTGGTTAGAAACGCCCGATGACCGACACGGTCGCGCCGCCCTGACCGACGCCGATTTCGAGCCGGGGCGCCCGGGCGCTCTTCTCCTTGGAGCTCTTCCAGCGGGTGAAGATCGCCAGCACCACCGAGGCCACCGCCAGTCCCCCCGCCACACCCCAGAGCGCGTTGGTCATGTTCTTCATCAGGAGCCCGTCCTCCCGGGTCTTGCGGGTGGGGTTGGCCTCGTAGTCGTCGTGCAGCTTCTTGGCCATGAGCCCCGTGCCCACGGCACCGCCCGCCACGGCGATGGCCAGCGCGCCGGCGGTGATGGTGTACCACATGGAGATGCGCTTGGCCTCGGGCGGCGGCGGCGGCGGCGGCACCGGCTGTCCGATGGGCTGTCGGATGATGATCTGGGTGGGCGGCCGCACCGGCACCGCACGCGGCTCCACCACCTCCCACACCTTGCGCAGGCCGGGCTTGACGTCCCAGTCCCGCTTGGCGAAGCGCTTGCCATCTTTGATGATCACAAACAGGTGCATGCCCGGCAGGATCACCAGCTCGGCCGGCACGGTGCCCACGTCCTTGCCGTCCATCTTGATCATGGCCCCATCCGGGCCCTGGACGTTCACCACCGCCACCTCGTCCTTGATCTCCCGCAGCCATTTGGGAATGGACTGCAGCTCCCGGGCGCTGGCGTCCTTCTCAAAGCGCCGGACGTAGATCACGGCCTTGATCTTGTCCCCCAGGCGACCGTAGGAGATGGCGATGTTGTAGTTGAGCTCCCGCCGGGGCCACACGTTGAAGGCCGCCAGGAAGTGCTTCACCGCCTGGTCGAACTTCTTTCGCCCATAGGCGCGCCGCCCCTTGCGCATGAGCAATCTCGCCTTGCGCTTTACTTTCCGGGGCACGTACTTCTGCGCCACGGCGGGGTCCGGCGTGCTCGTGATGAGCAACGAAAGGGTCATGATGCCGATAAGGGCTATGCTCAGGCGTCGCATGGTCTTCTCCCGGGCTCCGGCATCAATCACCGGGCAACGGTTTCAGGTCATCGCCCGGGCCCGTGCGGGGACGCACCATGGGCCAATAGGGCCTCATGGAACCTCCCGCCTTGCGCTTCAGCTCAATCGTATGCTTCAGCTTGGCCTGGACGTTCACCGTGATGTGCTTGCTTACCGAGTGGTAGCCGGGGGCCTCCACCCGCACCACCTCAGAGTTGCTGGCCGGCACCACCAGCAACTCCACGGCGTTCTGCCGATATTCCTTGCCGCGAAACAGAATCATGGCCTTGGCTTTGGCCGGCACGACGCTGATCTCCAGCATCACCTTGTCGGCCTTTTTCATATCGGGTGGTTTGAGCGCGACAGCCTGCATGGGCGGCACCCGGGGCCCCGGGGGCGTGGGCGTCGGCGTTGTGCCAGCGGTGGGCTCCGGTTTTTTCCCAAAGAACCGCGGATAGAGAATCACCCCCACCAGGCCGAGCACCACCAGGGCCACCAGCCCCACCACCAGGGGCAGGACCCAACGCCGCGACGGCCCGGTCTCGGCACCGTCCAGGTTGCCCAGCTGGGTCACGGTGGTGGCGGACACGCCGATGGCCGGCCCCACGTTGGTGGAGGGTCGCAGGGACACCTCCCGGAGCTGCGTATCCCGGATGCGCTTCCGGTCGTGGAACAGCTCGTTCATGAGGGTTTCGATCTGCGTGGGCCCCACCACCTCACCCCGGGTCACCAGCATCTGCTCCAGGGCCTGCTGCATCTCCCCGGCCGACTCAAAGCGATCGTCCGGGTTCTTGGCGAGGGCGCGCATGATGATGCGCTCGAGCTCCGCGGGAATGCCCGGGCGGATGGTGCGCGGCCGAGGCACGTCCGCGGCCCCCACCCGCAGCAGGGTCCCCGCCTCGGTGTCCTCCCGGAAGAGCCGCTTCATGCAGCAGCACTCAAACAGCAGGATGCCCAAGGCAAAGACGTCCGACCGGCGGTCCACGGGCTGGCCGCGGCTCTGTTCGGGAGACATGTACGAGGCTTTGCCCTTGAGGGTGCCCACCGAGGTCTGGCTGATCTTCTCGGCGGCGAAGGCGATGCCGAAGTCCACCACCTTCACGTGGCCGTCGTAGGACACCAGGATGTTCTGGGGAGAGACGTCCCGGTGCACCAACCCCAGGGGTTTGCCCTCGGCGTCCTTGAGCTCGTGGGCGGCGTGCAGCCCCGAGGCGGCGTCGGCCACCAGCCGCGACGCGTGGGCCCAACTGAAGGTCTGATTCTTGTTGCGGATGACCCCGCGCAGAAGCTGCGAGAGGTCCTGCCCGTGCACGTACTCCATGGCGATGAAGTACGCATCGTCGATGGACCCGAGGTCGAAGATCTGCACCACGTTCGGGTGGTGGATCATGGCCGAGATGCGCGCCTCGTCCAGGAACATGTCCACGAACTCGTCCTCCTTGGACAGGTGGTCGTGGATCTTCTTGATGGCGATGAGCTTCTCGAAGTTCTGGGGGCCGCGGATGCGCGACAAAAACAGGGTGGCCATGCCCCCGGAGCCCATCTCCAGCAGCAGCTCGAACCGACCGAAGCTGCGTCCCGCGACGACGGTCTGACCGGTCTCCTCTCGTTTGCTCCTCTTCTTCCCCGCGCCGATGGGTGACAGCACGTCCGACTTGGGGCGCGCCGCCAAGGCCGCCGGAGAGAGGTCCGAACGAGTACGCGGGGGAGTCTTGCCCTCCAGCGCGGGCTCCGGCTCATCGACGAGTTGCAAAAGGTTGCTGTCCTCGATGAGCTCGATGGCCTCGTTCTGCCCGTTGCCCTTCCGAGGCGCGACGTCCCCGAGCTTGGAGGGATCGGGCTCAGGCGGGAGCAGCGGCGGCGGTGGCGGTAGCTTCGACATACAATCCCTAAATACAATCCCTACTCGCAGATACCGTACACCGGATCGGGCGGGATCCACTGGTTGCAGTTCTCGCCCGGCACCGTGCAGTCTCCCTGACCCAGCCGACATAAATCGAGGCACTCTTCGATGCCCGTGTTGATACACAGCTTGTCAGGCTGACACATCTCCGAGGGACCTGACGGGTTGGTCTGCACGCAAGCGCCGTGCAGCCCCACCGTGCCCGGGGGATCCGTCGTGTTACAGAGGGACACGCCGCCAAACCACCGCTCGCACCAGCCCACCGCGCACCCGGTCTGGGCGACAGCGTCACACTGGTTGGGCGCGCAGACCCCAGAAATGAGCTGGCTGGCCGGATAGTAGTACAGGCAGATGGCTAACTCGGTGCCGTCGTTCGGGCAGTTCCAGGCGGTGTCGTTGATATTGCAATAGGGGAGGCACTGCTGACCGACGCCGATGTTGAAGCAGGCTGACCCGGCCTCGCAGGTCGGATTCCCGGTACAGGTCTGGTACGCGGCGTTGGCGCCCTCATTCATGCAGCCAAGGTTTCCACCGGAATAGGCCGTGGTTGTGCACATCTGCCCGGTGTTGCAGCCCGTTTGCAAATACAGCGATTGGAAATTGGTCCCCGTGCAAGGGAGGTCGCAGACGCTGGGTTCGCCGTTGCATATCCACCCCGCCTCCACGGTGCAGTTCGAGGTGCAGCCATCGCCGCTGGTGTTGCCGCCGTCGTCACAGGCCTCGGCGCCACAGATGAACCCATCGCCGCAGCCCGTTTCCACGGCCGAGCAGTCGCCCCGACAGCCGTCACAGTCGGTGGTATTGCTGTCGTCGCACACCTCGGTGCCCGCGGTGATGCCGTCGCCGCACACGGTGTTGCATACGCTGGGCTCGCCCGTGCAGTCGTAGCCGCTCTCCTCGGTGCAGTTCGCCGAGCAGCCGTCCCCCGGCGCCGTGTTGCCGTCGTCGCAGCCGCCGGCCTCGCCCTCGGCGCCCAAGACAGTGGCGTCCCCGCAGATTGCCGCGCACACCGTGGGCGACGCGCCGTCGCAATTCCAGCCGGGCTCGACGTGGCAATCGGCCGTGCAGCCATCGCCACCGGTGAGGTTCTCATCGTCGCACTCCTCCAACC
>Ga0180009_10001327_pt1 | contig 30677 bp, 21 predicted proteins | sample OS_PC_MetaG_FD_123537 | JGI IMG/M metagenome (GOLD analysis project Ga0180009, IMG submission 123537) | Groundwater microbial communities from the Aspo Hard Rock Laboratory (HRL) deep subsurface site, Sweden - OS_PC_MetaG | ecosystem: Environmental > Aquatic > Deep subsurface > Groundwater...
ATGAACGACGTGGCCGTCCAAGTCGTTCGGGCCGAGGAGGTGTCCGGATGAAACCTCGATGGGGACTGGTCATCGACCAGGAGCGTTGTATCGGCTGCGAGGCCTGCACCGTGGCCTGCCGGATCGAGAACCGGACCCAGGGACGCTACATCCGGGTCCGGACCGAGGGCTCGGACCGGAAAGACGTCCCCGGGGGCCAATTTCCGGACCTGAGGCTGGTCTATCTGCCCCTGCCGTGCCAGCATTGCCAGGCCCCCCCCTGCGCGGAGGCCTGTCCGTCCGGAGCCCTGGTCAAGCGCGACGACGGACCGGTGATGCTGGACCCGGATCGATGCGACGGCTGCCAGGTCTGTCTGGCCGCCTGCCCGTACGGGGTGATTGTTTTCAACGAGGAGAGCAACCGGGCGGAAAAATGCGATCTGTGCGCCCACCGGATCGACCGGGGTCTTGAGCCCTTCTGCGTCATTTGCTGCGAAGGGCAGGCCATGCATTTCGGAGACCTGGACGACCCGGAGAGTGGAGCCTCACGAGTGCTGGCCGCCCGGGAGGCTTATCGGCTCGACATCGAGGCCGGCACCGGTCCGTCCGTTTATTATTGTCCACCCAAAGCGCCCCGGGGACTGTAGCCCGGGAGCGGGAGAAGAACGCATGTCCATGAATCGGGCCATCGAGGAACTCATAAAACGACGTGAAAAGGCCCTGGAAATGGGCGGGCCGGACAAGGTGGCCCGCCAGCACGAACGCGGCCATCTGACGGCCAGGGAGCGGATCGAGCGGCTGCTGGACCCGGGCTCGTTTTTTGAAATCGGCCTGCTGGTCCACTCAGATGTTCCCGGCATGGAGGACAAGACGGCCGCGGACGGCAAGATCGACGGGTTCGGCGCCATAGACGGCCGTCCGGTCGCGGTGCGAGCCAACGATAACACCGTCATGGCCGGAAGCGGCGGCCGGATCGGAGGGCAGAAGAGCCGACGGGTCAGCCGGATGGCCGTGGAAAAAGGGTACCCGATCATCAACCTCGGCGAGGCCGGCGGCGCGCGAATTCCGGACATCCAGGGTTCCGACGGCCTGAGCACCATGACCATCGGCAGGGAGTACGGACTGCGCGGCCGACGGGTTCCCCAGGTCGCGACCATCATGGGCGAGTGTTTCGGGGACCCCTCCTGGGCCGCCGCCGCCTCGGACTTCGTGGTCCAGGTCAAGGGCTCCTGCATGGCTGTTTCCGGCCCCCGGGTCCTGGAAATCGCCAAGAGTGAAAACGTGACCAACGAGACCCTCGGAGGCTGGAAGCTGCATGCGGAAGTGACCGGCCAGATCGATCGGGCGGCCGAAGACGAGGTCCACGCCTTCGAGATCGTGCGGGATTTTCTGTCCTACCTGCCTTCGAGCGCCGAAGACCTGCCGCCCCGGGTCCCGGCGGACGGAGACTCCGGGCCGCGACAAAAGAAGATGCTGGAAATCCTGCCCGAACAGTCCAACCGGGTTTACGACATGCACCGGGTTATCAAGACCCTGGTGGACGGGGAGTGCATCTTTCCGATCAAACCGGACTTCGATCGCAGCGTCATTACCTGTCTGGCCCGGATCGACGGCCACAGCGTGGGCTTCATCGCCAACAACCCCATGCACATGGCTGGAGCCATGGGGCCCGATGGCTGCGACAAGTGCGTCAGCTTCATCTGTCTTTGCGATTCCTATCATGTCCCGCTCATCTTTCTCCACGACACGCCGGGCTTTCTGGTCGGGCCGGACGCGGAAAAAAAGCGCATGCCGGGCAAGATCATCAACTTCATCGAGGCCCTGGGCTACGCCACGGTGCCCAAGGTGTCCATCGTCGTGCGCAAGTCGTACGGCATGGCCTACGGGAACATGGGCGGGTCGAACATGGGCGTGGACTTCCTCTATGCCTGGCCCACGGCGGACATCAGCTTCATGGCTCCCGAAGTGGCGGCCAACGTGGTTTACGCGGCCAAGATCGCCGGGGCGGCGGACCCGGAAGCAGCCCGGGCCGAGGCGATCGCCGAGATGCGGCTGGCCAGCGCGCCATGGCGCGCGGCCGGGCTGGGTCTGCTCGACGACGTCATCGATCCGGCCCAGACACGGGCGGTCATCATCCGCTCGCTGGAACTGGCCCGTGGAAACAGCGGAGGTCGAAGCCAGCGACTGCTGGCCCACTGGCCGACTACGTTTTGATCCGGACCCGAGCCAGACTCGCGTGACGGCCCGGCTGGGAAGTACCTGAAATGACATACGAGTTTCTTGATATCCATAGGCAGGGCCACGTGGCCGTGGTCACGCTGAACCGGCCCGAACGGCTCAACGCCCTCAGCGTGGCCTTGATGCGGGAGATCGAGCGGGTCGCCGACGAGTTCCGGGAGGACGTCGAGACCCGGGTCGTGGTGTTCACGGGCGCGGGCCGGCACTTCAGCGTGGGCGCGGACCTCAAGGACCCCGAACGGGGCCGGGCCCGGGAGGCGACCATGCTGGCCTGGCAGCGGGCGGTCCATCTGGGGCCGCGCATGCTGCGCAAGCTTTACGAAATGAACCAGATCACCATCGCGGCCGTCAACGGCGTCGCCCTGGGTGGAGCGGCCTGCATCGTCTCGGCCCTGGACTTCCGGGTCGGGGCCGTCGACTGCGAGATCGGATACCCGGAGGTCAACCGGGGCATGAGCCTGAGCTGGGTCGGCCTGCCCCTCTGCGTCCACCTGATCGGACCGGCCCGGGCCAAACGGATGATAATTCTGGGGCGACGGGAGTCCGCTCAAACCCTGCTGGAATGGGGGTTCCTGGACGAGGTGGTCGAGCCGGACCGGCTCATCGAGCGGGCCCTGGACTTGGCCGGCACGTACGCGGCCCAGCCCCCCATACCGGCCCAGATGATCAAGCGCAGCGTCAACGCGGTCTCGTCCGCCCTGGACCAGGCCGTGATGCACATGGACTCGGACCAGGTCATTCTGACCTTTCTATCCCAGGACTACCAGGAGGGCGTCCGTTCCTTTTTCGAAAAACGCCAGCCCGATTTCAAAGGCAGTTAGTTCGGAATTGCTCGTACGACCCGAGTCCATCCAGGGTTTTTACAACGTCAAGGAGAGGAACATGGATTTTCGCTTTTCCGAGGAACAGGAGGCTTTTCGCCAGGAATTCGTTTCGTGGCTGGAAAAGACGCTCAAGGAGCTCAGGGGTGACGCGACCATTCAGACCTTCGAGTCGCACAAGGAATGGGAGGCCGCGGCCCGCGATTTTCAGAAACGCCTTTATCAGGCCGGGTACTCCGCCCGCCACTACCCCAAGGAGTATGGCGGGCAGGGGCGGCCCATCGAGGAGCACATCATCGTTTCCGAGACCATCTCCCGGATATGCGGGGAGTACTTCAGCCCCTGGGGCGTGACCATGGGCATGGCCGCCCCGACTATCATGACCTGCGGCAACGAGGAGCAGAAAAAGACGTTCATCCCCAAGATTCTGGACGGGACCCACATCTGGTGCCAGGGCTTCAGCGAGCCCAACGCCGGGTCGGACGTGGTCAACGTCTCGACCCGGGCCGTCAAACAGGGCGACTACTACGTGGTCAGCGGGCAGAAGGTCTGGACCAGCATGGCCCACATGGCCGACTACTGCATCCTGCTCGTGCGCACCGACCCGGAGGCGCCCAAGCACAAGGGCCTGAGCTACCTGCTCCTGGACATGAAGGCCCCGGGGGTCGAGGTCCGGCCCATCAAGCAGATGACCGGCGAAGCGGAGTTCAACGAAATATTCATGGAGGACGTCAAGGTCCCGGCGACCATGCTCGTAGGGCAGGAAGGTCAGGGCTGGATGATCGCCATCACCACCCTGATGTTCGAACGGGCCATGGGCGACGCCAACATGGCCAGCCGCATGATGCGGGCCGTGGAGGAAATGTTCGACAACGCCCGCAAGACCCGGCGCTCGGCCGTTCCGCTCATCAAGGACCCGCGCGTCCGCCAGCAACTGGCCCAGGCCTACATCGAGATTCTGGTCCTCAAATGCCACGGCTACCGGCATCTCAGCCAGCTCCTCGGAGGCGGGGTGCCCGGACCGGAGGGCTCCATCGGCAAGCTGCTCTGGAGTGAATCCGGCCAGCGCATCAATGAATGGAACATGGAACTCCAGGGGCCTTTCAGCCAGATCATGCACGGATCGCCCTGGACGATTCAGGAGGGCCGGGGCCAGTATGGCTTCCTGCGTTCCAAGGGCTTCACCATCGAGGCCGGCACGTCGGAGATTCAGCGCAATATTATCGGCGAACGCGTACTGGGCCTGCCCAAGGATGCATCCCGGGTCAAGCGGAACTGACAGGAGGCGGTCATGAAAGTCGAACTCAACGAGGATCAGGTCGAAATCGCACGGCAGGCACGCCGGTTTTTCGAAAACGAATGTTCCATGGAATTCGTCCGCCGGATGTACGAAGACGATCGGGGCTTCACCGACGAACTCTGGGGCAAGATGGTCGAGATGGGCTGGACGGCCATGCTGCTGCCCGAGGCCTACGGCGGGCTGGACATGGAACTGATGGACCTGTGCGTGGTCCTGGAGGAGATGGGCCGGGCCGTGGTTCCCGGACCGCTCTTTTCCACGGTGCTGCTGGCGGCCGAAGCTATCAAGGCGGCCGGCAACGAGGCCCAGAAGGAAAAGTACCTTTCCGCAATCGCCTCCGGCGAGCTGCGCGGCACGCTGGCCTTGTCGGAACCCGACAGCCACGCGGACCTGGACTATATCCAGATGGAGGCCAAGGCGGACGGAGACGGCTTCCTGCTCGACGGGATCAAGCTTTTCGTCCCGGACGCGGCTTCGGCGGATTTCATCGTTCTGGCCGCCCGGACCAAACCGGGTTCGGACGCGGCCGGCGGCGTGACCCTGTTTCTGCTGGATGTCGGGACGGCCGGCCTGACGGTCTCGCCGTTGCCGGTCATGGACGGGACGCGCAGGCAGTGCGCCGTGGAGTGCAAAAACGTCCGGGTCGGCCCGGACCAGGTCCTGGGCCGGGTGAACCAGGGCTGGTCCTGCTTGAGCGGGGTGCTCCGGCGGGCCCAGGTCGGCCTGTGCGCGGAAAACGTGGGCGGCGCCGACCGGAGCATGGAGATCGCCACCCAGTACGCCAAGGAGCGCGTTCAGTTCGAACTGCCCATCGGGTCGTACCAGGCCATCAAGCATAAATGCGCCCAGATGTTTCTGGAAGTCGAGAGCGCCCGGTCCATCATGTACATGGCCGCCTGGGCCCAGGACCGGGGCGACCCCAAGGAGGCCGCCCTGGCCGCCTCGGCCGCCAAGGCTTACACCTCGGAGAACTTCCGGAACGTCGCCTGCGCGGCCGTTCAGGTCCTGGGCGGCACCGGGTTCACCTGGGAGCACGACCTGCATCTCTTTCTGAAACGGGCCAAGGCCAATGAGGTGGCCCTGGGCGACCCGGTCTATCACCGGGAGGAGGTCGTCCGCATCATCGAGGGCGAAATCGCCGTCTGACGGCTCCTCAACCGGGTATAACCGGACCGGACCCGCCAAGGCGGTTCCGGTCCGGTTTTTTCGTCGTCCCTGCAGTAGGCGACCGGATCAGTCCACGTCCACCTGCGCCGAGCAGTTACGGCAGCGCTTGACCCCCCGGAACAGTACGGAACCGCAACTCGGGCAGTGATACCGTTTCTCTTCGGCCTCGACCCACTTTTCGGTGCCCAGCTCACGCCAGGCCGGTATGGCCCGCATAATGACCTTCTTGCCCACCGGCATGGGAAAACTATCGAGCTGATCACAGGGAAAGTCGCTGCACTCGTGGCAGCCCTCGTACCCCTTTTCCCGGGTGCAGGTCTTGATCGTGCAGGCCTGGCAGTAAACAAAAGGCTGGTCCGACAGACAGCCCTTGCAGGTGATCTGTTCGGGCGTGCAGCCGTACACCGGGGCCAGGCGCTCCTTGAACTTCTCGTTGCCGTCCCGATCCGCGATCAACACGGCGCAGACGCCGCAGTACAGGCCGCAGGGGGCCAACAGGTCCTTGTTTATCATCCTCGTCCTCCTTTTCGGCATGCGGTCCGGCCGAAATAACGGTTCATGGATTCAAGCACTTCTGCAGGTAGACCAAGTCGAAGTCCAGGCCGAACTTCCGCCCGACGCGGACCATCCGGCCGCACTCGACAAAGCCGTTTTTCTGATGAAAGGCCAGACTGCCCTGGTTGCTCGACGACACGCTGGCCATGAGGTTGTCCACGCCCATGGCCGCCGCTTCGGTTTCGAACAGGCCCAGCAGCCGCCCGCCCAGTCCCCGGCAGGTGTGGGCCGGCTCGATGAAATAGGTCACAAAGGCGGAACGATTGAATGCGGACTGGTAGCGGAAAGGGCTCATCAGCCCGAAGCCGACGATCCGGCCGCTCCTCTCGACCACGTGAAACGGATAGCCCCGACTCATGATCTTGAGCTTGACAAAGAAATCATGGCCGACCTCCCGCTCGGGAAAGGCGGCCAGGCCGTCGCGGACGTAGAGATTGAAAATCCCGATCACGGACTCTCCGTCCCGGTCCCTGGCCTTACGGATGCAGTAGTCCATGACCAGCGTCATTCCAGGATAAATGTGTCGCCGTCCGGCCGGGTCGAGGCCGTCGCCGGAGTCGGCCCCGGTTTGCTTTTTGCCTTGCGGACCCATTTCCGCCAGAGGCCGCCCTGGCCGATGGCCCCCCAGCCCCAGCGAAGCCACTTGAACAGGGACCACGTCAGCCAGAGTGCCCAGGCCAGCATGGCCAGGTTGAAGACCAGCTTGGGCAGCGAGATGACCAGGGGCCTGGGCATGGTCGAGGTGATCCGGTCCTGGGTCCAGTTAAGCTGAAAGACCGTGGAATGGTTGCCGGCGATCTGCATGTCCGGGATGCCCAGCAGTCCCTGTTTCACGGCCGTGTACAGTCCAACCAGGGCGATCAGGGTCCAGAGGGCCAGGGCGATCTGGAGGGAGTCGAAGGCCAGCCAGTGATCGGGCGGACGATGTTCATGACGCAGGCCCAGGGCCAGCAGCCAGCAGACGATGACGATGGCCAGGAGCGGGTGGACCTGGGTCAGACCCAGACCGAGGAGGAGCCAGTGGCGGGTGCGCAACGGCGTCAACCGGACCCGTCCCAGGGCCAGCGCGGCCAGGACGACCACGAGCAGGTAGCTCCAGAACAGAACGGCCGGACCCATGCGGGGGCCGGCGGTCCATAATATCCACAAGGAACCGGGCATTTTGAAAGTCACGTTCGCGTTCACGGCCTGGTCGCCGATCATGACCTCCGGACCTTCCCGCAGAACGGACGAGTCGGCCGGCCGCTGCCATTCAACCTGAATCTGCTGGCTGCCGGGACGGAGGGGCACCAGCACCTCCCGGCCCGTCTGCCCGATGGGCTGGCTCTTGCCGTCGATCCGGACCTGCTGGAGTCGGGCTTTTTCGGGGAGGACGATCCGGTGCTGACCGCCCCGACTGGCCCGGGCCGTCATGGTCAGGATGGCTTTGTTGAAACGCTGACCCGGGGTCCATTCCAGGGACGCGGCATCGATGGTCACCAGCCGGCCGGGTATGGATTTGGGCCGGGTCACGGAGATGGTCACGTTTTCCCCCGGCCAGGGGCGCCACTGGGGCTGCCAGTGGCCCTGGGCGTCCTGATGATGCACGACCGGAATACCTTGCAGCTCGCAGTGCCAGATCGGGCTGGCGTCCAGTATCCACACTTCGGTCCAGGGTACGCCCCGAGGCGCTTCAAGGCGTATCTGGTTCGTGATTTCAATAGTCGAACCATAGGTGAACTGATCGGCCGCGGGGTCCATGTTGACCTGGGCCTCGCCATTTTCCACCCGCAGGCCGGCCGTGGTCACGGATTCGCCGGGCAGGAGGGGCAGGGAGACGACGATCGGCGTTCCGGGCGGGGTCAAACGCCGGATACGGGTAGCAATTTGCCAGGTCAGGCCCAGACTGATGACCCGTTCGACCTGAAGAAAAGGCGGCAGGACGCTGGCGCCCGGGGATGGCCGTTCCGGGGACCTGGCGTCCTGGAGCGTCAACTGGAGGCTCGATCCGGCTTGGCCGTTTTCATCCACGCCCTTGACCAGCCAGCCCCGGGCGTTGACCGTGGTCCGGCGCGGCTTGAGGGGCAGGGGAATCTGAAAGGAGTCCGTGGCCGGGACCGGTCCGATCAGGGTTGCGACATGGACACCGGCGGGCGCCAGGAGCCAGAGGTTGCCCTTTTCGTCCCGGAGCAGTCCCTCCGCCGGGGCCTGGTCCAGGATGATCTGTTGGGGAAGCCAGTTCTCGGCCGCTCCGGGCAGGGGGACCGCGGTCTTCCGGGCCGCCTGGATTTCGATCCGCAAATGAATGCTTCCAGGCTCGGCGGTCAGTTCCATGCGTGAGATTTCCGCGCAGTTGGGCAGGCAGTCCGGCGGTGCGAGCAGCCGCTTTTGAAGTTCATCCAGGATGGACTGGGGCGGAAAACCGGTTTCCGATGCCGCTGCCGGGACCGGGCCGGCCAGGAGCAACCCGGCGGCCAGCATGGCCGCGACCGGGCCGAGCCGATCCAGGCCCCGCCACCAGCGTCCCGGACCAATCAGGCCGACGGTCAGAAGAACCAGCAGGACCACGCGCAGCAAGGCCAGAAACAGGTTGACCCGGGGGGACAGAATCCAGAGCCGGACATCCTGGCCGCGGTCCACCGGTCCGTTCCATCTCAGGGGTATCGACCGCCAGTCCCATGTCGGCAGACCGGGGCCGGTCTGGATAAGCGCGTTGGGGTCCTGGGTCAGAACGGCCTGTTGCTGGAGGGCCTGAGGCTCCTCGGTCCGTTTGGGGGAGGCCTTTTGCTTGGAACGATAATACGACGATGACTTGGGCGAGGGGGCCTTTTTCATCGCTTCGCCCGCTGAGGTCATGTCCGCGATGTTCTCCGCCTCGGGCGCGGCGACGCCGGCTCTCATGTCCGTATGCGGTTCGAGCTGGGGGTAGACGCCCCAGCGGACCTGCTGGACCATGAAGGGGATGGTCATGACCACCAGGGCGATGATCGCCCCCAGCCGCCACAGCCCGGCCAGCCGTTTGAACCAGCCGTCCGGCAGGACCTTGAGCAGGGCCATGGCCGCCAGGAGATGCAGCCAGACCAGCCGGGGACTCCCCGGCTCGTGATAGGACAGGCCTACCGCAACCAGGGCCAGGATGCCCCAGGGCCAGCTTGTCAGCTTGATCACGGCAAATGTGATGACCAGAATCAGGAAGAAATCGAGCAGGGTCCAGCGCTGGACCCAGGTGCCGGGGGGCACGTCCACGCCCGAGGCGCTCAGCAGCTTCCAGCCCGGCGGGAGATTGAGTCGGCCGGATACGGACTGGAAATCATGGTCCCAGCCCACGGCCAGGACGCGTTCGGTACCGGCTTCGAATCGCGAATCGGCCGTCAGGTCCAGGCGGCCCCGGCGCAGTTCGACCCCGGGCGCCTGTTCCGGCCCCTGGCCGGTGATCAACTGGTCGGTTCCGTCCACCGAGACCCGTCCCAACAGACCGGGGCGTTTCATGACCAGGTTCCAGCGGCGGCTCATGGTTCCGGTGATCCGGTCCTGGATGGTAAACCCGCCGCCGTCGAAGTCCAGCCACCAGGTTCGGGCCAGGTTCAGGCGGTCCGGCGCCGGGTCGGGGTCGCCCCGCCGGAGCTGCTGGAACTTGATGGTCGATCCGGGATCGACCAGATAGGTCGGCAACTTCCTCCAGCCGTCCGGCACGTCGGTCTGTCCCGGGTCGATGGAGGGCACACCGTCGATCTTGACCATGCGCAGATGATTGCGGGCCTGGAAGGCCCAGATTTCCTGGCCGTACCGACCGGGCCAAGGCCCGATCTCCTCGATCGGCCCTTGGAACCGCGAGGTGATTTCCACCTGCCAATGTCCCGGCCGGGCCTGCAGCATCAACTCGCCCTCCGGTCCGATTCGGGCGGGCAGGGGGCTGGCCAGGCGCATGGGCCGGGCCTCGGGTGGAAGGACGTCGTCCAGTCTGATTTCCCGGCCTCGCCCGGAAACGGTGAGCTTGAGCAGGCTGCGGACCTGCATGGGGATGTCGTCGTCGATCAGGCGGAAGACACGGACTTCGAGGCGGTCCTCCCGGCTCTCGGGCCCCGTGCGCCGTTGCAGCCACAACCGGCCGTTGCGGTCCAGGACCGGAAACTCGACCCGCCGCCCGTCGATGGACAAGTCGATCAGGCCGATACCGGCCGGCACGCGGATGGTTTCCGGCATCTCCTTCCAGGCGAACCCGCCCTGGACCCGATGGGCCCCGGGTTGGACCTCGACCCTCGGCCTTCCATTCCGGATAACGACCGGCGCCTTGTCAGCGTCCAGTTCCGCATTCTCAGGCCACAATCCCGGACCGCCGGGCAGCTCCGCCCAGCCGGCCGACAGGACCAGAACATCCATTGCGAATCGGCCCCCGCCCGGTCCGATCTCGATATGGAGCCGGGAGGGCCAGAGGCAGTGTGTCCCCTTGCCGTCATAGGTGGACGGACACAGGCGGGCCTCCTGGCCGTGAAGAACCCAGGCCTTCCAGTCTTCCAGCGCGGGCGGCACATAGGGGGAAGCCGCCAGCGCCCGCGCGGCATAACCCGAAAGCGAGGTAAAAAGCAGGAGGCAGAGGCAAAACAGGGCCAAACGGGTCTTGGCTTGCATGACGGACCCCCGGGGAATCCCCCGGCCCGATCGACCGAGGCGTTTGGTTTTTATGGATGATAGGCAAAATCCGGCAGGGTGTCAAACCGTGCCCCTGCACGGGGTTCGGGTCCGGAGGCGGGCGGGGGATGGTTGCCGGCGGGCGCGGCCTGGGGTACAATCCACACGGCCGGCTTGCGGAGCCGAATCAGGGAGGATAACGTGATCGTCAGCGTCAGCCGCCGGACGGACATCCCCGCCTTTTATGCCGACTGGTTCATCAACCGGGTCCGGGCCGGTTTCTGCCTGGTGCCCAATCCCTTCAACCCGAAACAGGTCTCGCGGGTCGGCCTGGAACCCGAGGCGGTGGATATGTTCGTCTTTTGGAGCAAGCATCCCGCGCCCTTGATTCCCCGGCTCGACGAACTGGACCGGCTCGGATACCGATACTATTTCCTGTACACCCTCAACGACTATCCTGGGCCGCTGGAGCCGAACCTGGCTCCCCTTGACGAGCGGATCGCCCTTTTTCAGACTCTGTCCGCCAGGCTGGGGGCGGAACGGGTCGTCTGGCGCTACGACCCCATCATTGTTTCGAACCGGACCGATTACGACTATCACCGCCGCGCCTTCGGCCGGCTGGTCCGGGCCCTCGAGGGGCATACCCGGCGGGTCGTGACCAGCACCCTCCAGTTCTACGCCAAGACCCGACGCCGTCTCGAGGCCTTGGAGGCCCGGGGCTTTCGTTTCGATCCGGAGGCGGCCGGCCGTCCCGAGATGATGGCGCTTCTGGCCGATCTGGCCGGCGAAGCCCGGTCCCGAGGCCTGGAGATGACCACCTGCGCCGAGGCCCGGGACCTGAGTGAAATCGGCCTGCGTCGGGGAAGCTGCATCGACGGCGCGCTGGCCGAGCGAATCTGGGGACTGAAACTGACGGCCCGCAAGGACCCGGGCCAGAGACCGGCCTGCCGCTGTATTCCGAGCCGGGACATCGGGGTGACCGACTCCTGTCTGCACGACTGCCCGTATTGCTACGCCACGGTTTCCGAGGCGGCGGCCCGGAAACGGTTCCGGGAGCACCGGCCCGACCAGCCGGCCCTGGGCGGTCCGGGCGTCGATCCGGTCCCGGAATGCCGGTCCGGGTCGGGGGACCTGTTTCCTTAAACCCGAAGTTTGCAGTTGGTTTCTACTACGGCGCCGAAATGCGTGCTGCAACGCTCGTTTCCCGGTTTTCGGCCTCGACGTATCCAGTGATACGCCTGCGGCCAAAAACCGGTCCTACTTCGCGTTTCGCTATGCATTTCGACGCCTCGTGACGAACCCGACTGCAAAATTCGGGTTGGATCAGGCCGATGGCCGCAGGACCTTCTTGTCCACCTTGCCCACCGAGGTCAGCGGCATTTGCAGGGTGAACTCGATCTCGCTCGGCACCTTGTAGTGGGCCATGTTCTCCCGGCACCAGGCCAGAATCTCCTCCTGCATGGACCGGGGCTCGCGCATCCGGTATTCCGGGGCGAGCTGGATGACCGCCTTGACCATCTGGGTCCCGGCCCGTTTCGGGTCGGGCAGGCCGATGACCGCGCAGAGTTCGACTCCCGGGTGCTGGTACAAGACGTCCTCCACCTCGCGGGAAAAGACGTTGTTGCCCCGCACGTCCACCATGTCCTTGCAGCGGTCCACCAGGTATAGATACCCGTCCGCGTCCATGCGCAGCACGTCGCCGGTAAAAAGCCAGGTCTCGCCCTGAAACTCCCGCAGGGTCCGGGCCGTCTCCTCGGGCATGTTCCAGTACCCTTTCATGACGCCGGGTCCCCGCACGATCAGTTCGCCTTCCTCGCCGATGGGGACCTCCCGGGTCCCGCTTTCCAGGTCCACTATTTTGACGCGATAAGCCGGCCAGGGCAGGCCGACCGAACCGACGCGCTTGGGGCGGGTCGGGGGGTCCAGGCTGGTGACCATGGTTTCGGTCATGCCGTACAGCTCCAGGACCTTGCCTGGCCCGACCACGGCCTCCAGGTCCCGTAGCAGCTTTTCCGGAAGGGCCGAGGCGGCGGAAATGAAGTAGCGGCAGTTCGAGTGGTCCAGTTTTTTGAACTGGGGGTCTTCGACCAGCATCTGGTAGATCGTGGGCACGTTGGCCACGCCGGTCGGCCGGTATCGGGCGTATTCCAGGCAGAAATGTCTGACGTTCCTGGGGTCGGGCAGCAGAATCTGGGGATTGCCCATACACAGGTTGATCATGCCCACGAACAGGCCGGCGATGTGGAAAAAGGGAAAGGCCGAACAATAGACCTCATCCATCTCCCTGAGGTCGAGCCAGTTCTTCATCTGGGTCAGGCAGGCCACGATGTTGCCGTGAGTGATCTCGGCCCCTTTGGGCACCCCGGTCGTGCCGCCGGTATACTGGAAGAGGCAGGTGCTTTCCGGTGTCAGCGCGGGGCGGGGCGGGTCGGCCGGGTGGGTCTTGAGGACATCGAGAAGGGTCAGGACGGTCTTGCCGGGAATGGGAACGGCCCGGCCGCCGGGCAGCTTTTTAAGAATCTTGCCTATGAATCGCTTCAGGGGCGGCAGATAATCGCCCAGGTTGCAGAGCACGATGTGGGTCAGGGACGGCACCTGGTCCCGGATGTGGAGCAGCTTTCCCTCGAAGACCGCGTCCCAGACCACCAGGACCCGGGCCCGGGAGTGATTGAGCTGATAGGCCAGTTCCTTGGGCGTCAGCAGGATGGATATGCCCTGGGCGATGCACCCGGCCCGGCAGGCCCCCACGTTGGCGATCTGGTTCTGGGGGATGTTGGGCGTGCAGATGGCGACCGGGTCGCCGGGGCCGAAGCCGGCGTCGGCCAGAAAGCGGGAGAAGCGGGCCGACAGATCGTCGAGTTCGTGAAAGAAGACGGTTCGGCCCATGAAATACATGGCCGGCCGTTGCGGGTTGCGCTGAAAGCTTTCTTCCAGAAAATCCAGATAGGTCTTGGGGGGAATGGCGATGTCCGCATCGACCCAGTCGCTGTAATGCCCGATCCAGGGCCGGTCGTTGTAGTTCATGGGCGCCTCCCATCCTCATCCGTGCGGGGTTCGACCGATGCGTCGACACGCCGCGGGCCGCGGCCGTTTCGACGGGACCTCGATACGCAGGTGTGGGATCGGACCTATCTTGGTCGAATCCGGAAGGAAAAGCAACCGGAAAACCGGGCTAGGCGTCGCCGGCGTCGGCCGGAAGGCTGACCATGATCCGGTCGCCGCCCGCCTCGCTGGCCGACTCCAGGGACCGCAGGGCCCATCGCAACAGGTCCTCGGCGGTCGCATTCGAACCCGGGTCCAACGTGGCCAGACCGAAGCTGGCCGAGGCGGTAAAGGTCAAAGGGCCGAACCGGTAGTGATGATCCCGAAGGGCCTGGGCGATCCGTTCACAAACGGCCCGGGCCGAAACCGCGTCCGTGTTGAAGGACATGACCCCGATCTGAAGCAGCCCCCACCGGCAGGCCGTGTCCGGTTCCGGTATGTGCGCGCAGACGATGGAAGCGGCCTGTCGGAGGACCTGCTGGTAGGCCTCCCGGGTGGTCTGGCCCTTGAGTTCTTCCGGTTCGTCGATTTCCATGATGAAAAAGGACAGGGGCAGTCCATGGCGCCTGGAACGCATGGCCTCTTTCTCCAGGTCCGCCAGGAATTCAAACTTGAGCTTGAGCCCGGTCAGGTGATCGACGGTGATGGTCGAACATATCCGGGTGGTGGAGTTTTCGATCCGCTCGCAGAGAACGGAGATCAGGTTGAACAGGAATTTCCGGGCCGTGGGCGGGTAAAGCCATTGCAGGCGCTTGATCATGGGCGGGTTGATTTTCAGCAGTTCCACCGGGGTCGTGGCCACGACCGAGGCCGACCGCCGGCAGGATCGGAGCATGCTCGTGGCCCCGGCGATCTGGCCGGGCCCGAGCCCGGTGATCAGCTTTTTAGGGCCGTGGATGGCTCCCAGGAAGTCGCCGTCGAGAAATTCCACCAGTTCCAGCCAGCCGGACAGGATGGCGTACATGGAATCGCCCCGGTCCCCCTTGAAGAAAAGGACCTCCCCGGGTTCGAGGCTCTTCAGGGCGCCGGCCATGAGCACGTAATGAACCTGATGCCGCTTGAGGCCCTGAAACAGCGGCATGCCCTTGCGGGGGTCCTGTCCGAGTTTCATCCGGATCAGGTCCCAGATGGTCACCAGTTCCATGTGCTGCATCAGGGCCGGCAGCAGGAACAGGTCGCCGATCAGGGCCGAGATCATGGTCACCACCATCAGAAGCCCGAAAGCGGCCGTGGGCTGAAAACTGGAAAACATCACCACCGCGAACCCGAGGCTGATGGCCACGGTCGTGAACATGATGGGCCGGCCCACGTGACGGAGGGACGCTTTAAGGGCCCGTTCCTTGTCCAGGTCCTTCAGAAACTCCCGGTCGTAGCGAAACATGTAGTGGATCGTGTCGTCCACGGCCAGACCGATGGCGATACTGGCGATCAGGCTGGTTACGGCCGACAGTTCCACGCCCAGCCAGCCCATGAGCCCGAAATTGACGATGATGGGGAACAGGTTGGGCACCATGGCGACCAGACCGACCCGAAGGGACAGAAAGAGCAGGATCATGATGCCGGAGACCAGGACCAGGGTCAGGCTCAGGCTCTGGACCTGGCCCCGGGTCAGCAGGTGGGCGCTGTGGGCCATGACCAGGCCGAATCCCGTGACCCGGACCTTCATGTCCCGGGGCAGGTGGGAGCGGGCGTACTCGAGAATCTCCTTTTCCAGGGCCAGGCAGTCGCGGGTGCTCGAGATGCGGGTCCGGAGGGCGATGTTGGCCGTGGACAGGTCCGGGTCCATGAATCGCTCGAACAGGTCGCGGCCCAGCATGGTCATGAAGTTGTTTTTCAGAAGCCGGATTTCAAAGGCCTCTTCGGGCAGGGAATAGGCTTCCGGCTTGTACCCGTTGGTGGCGTATCGGACCAGCCTCAGGTAATCGACCAGGGATATGGTCTTGTCCACGCCGTCCAGGGTGGCCAGAAATCCTTGGAAGCGGGCCAGGGTCTCCAGCCGGGCCGGGTCCTCGAAGTAGTCCTCCCCGGGGCCGGACACGACGACGTTGATGGGGAAACTGCCGGACAGGTCCTTGTAGATGTCGTGGAAGTGGCGGCTGATGGGCGTGTCGGCCCTGAAATACTCGACCGGGTTGTTTTCGACCCGGATGCGGGTGATGCCCAGGATGGCCAGCAGGGTCACCCCGGCAACGAGGAGGAGCATGGTTTTCTGATGGTTCAGGTCGATCCGGACGACTAGTTCCAGGACGCGGTCGAAGATGTCGAAGCGGCGGTCTTCCCGGCCCGGACGGCTCGCGTTTTCCGGAAGCCGGGCCAGGATCGCCGGGACAAAGGTGAAGATCAGGACGAGCATGCTCAGGATGCCGAAACAGGCGAAAAAGGCGAACTCCCGGATGCTCGGCGTCCGGTTGACGAAGAGCGAGGCCAGACCGATGATGGTCGTGGCCACGGCCAGGGTGGAAGGAAAGCCGATCGAGAGCATGCAGCGGAAGGCGGCTTCGGCCGGGGTCGGGGCCTCCCGAACGGCGTGACGATACTCGGCGATCACGTGCATGCAGTAGGCCGTGCCCACGGCGATCAGGAAGATCGGGACGATGATCGTGGTCATGGACAGCCCGACGCCGGTCCAGGCCATCAGGCCGAAGGACCAGATCAGGGCGATGACCACCGAGGCGGCCGGCACCAGCAGGCCGGAAAGGCTCCGGAAAAGCAGCAGGAGCGCCAGGCAGATGACCGCGAACGCCAGGGGGGGCAAGGATAGAAAGTCCTTGACCGTGTAGTCGGCCAGGGCCTGGGAAACGACCGGCAGGCCGATCTGGTAAAGGGGGCGTCCGTTCCGGTTCCGTTCAATCGTTTCTTCCACGGCCCGGATGACCGGGGCCTTGTCTTTCCGGTCCGCCAGGATCAGGGTCAGGGCCGTGACCTTGCCGTCCCGGGAGATCAGGGACCGGTCGAAGACCGGCGCCCGTTTGATGACCCGGGCGAATTCAGACAGGTTTTTTTCACCCCCGAGTTCCATGTCATTTTTGATGCCCGGCAGGCTGATCACCCGCTGGACCCCGTCAATCCGTCCCAATTCCTCGGCGAGGCGTTCGAGGCCCGCGAACGTCTTCGGCGCGAAGACGTTTTCGGTCCGGGCCACGACCAGAATCAGTTCCTCGGTGCCGAATTTCTCCTTGAAGGACTTGTAATAAACGGCTTCGGGCCGGTCCTCGATCACAAGGTCGTAAATGGAGGAGTGGTAGTGCAGGTCGGGCAGGCGGATGGCAAAGGCGAGCGTGACCAGGAAAATGACGGCCAGGACCCGCAAGGGGTGATCGACCACGTAGCGCAGATATCTTCGGATGAAAAAGACGTTTTTCATTCCAGACATGGCCAGCCCCAGTCCATGAACCATGTTTCCCGGCAAGGCAAAGACGACTTGAAATGCAAGAGGACCGTCGTCCAGAGCCGGAGCCCCCGTGGAGCGCCGGCCGGGTATCGGAAACAATCCGGCCGGTGTAAAGGCGCGGCACCCGCTCCGGGTAACCATTCAGTATATACGGAAAAGGCGGCAGCCGGAGTCCTGAGGCCAAAAGCCGCGACAGGGCGGTCCTACGTTGCCGCCAGCCACTGAATAGTAACCGCTCCGGCCGGCTCCTGAAAAGAACCTTTCGGCTCCGCCGCCCGCGGATTGGAGCGAATGGCCTATCCCTATTGTGCAGGCCGGGGCGTCCAGGTCAAGGCCGGGACGGACTTTTTATCAGCTTGGATTCCGGCATGCCGGAACGCCGTTCTCCGGAGTCAGGGTCTCAAGGCCCGCAGAAACAGATCGCAGAGGGGTTTGGACAGGGGCACAAGCCGGGTCGGGCGTTCGAACATGAGCCAGGGCAGGACGCAATGGTCGATCGCCCCGAAGATCATTTTAACGGCCACGTAGGGATTGACCCGGTCGTGAAAATGGCCGCGCCGGACGCCGTCCTGGATGACGTCGTAAAACACCCGGGCGAAGTCCCGGAAGAGGCCGTAGGCCGGCGATTTGTAAAAACCTCGATTATAGCGCAGTTCCAGAAGGACGATCGTGGTGTAGTCCCGGTGCAGTTCCAGGAAGTTCAGGTAGTCGTTGACCAGGACCATCAGCCGCAGTTCGGTGTCCTTGATGTCCCGGAAGTGCTGGCCGTGGGTGGATATCAGGTCCCGGGTGTGCTCGATGGGCAGGCTGAAGAGGAGGTCCTCCTTGTTCTTGAAATACTGATAGATCGTTCCGTCGCCCACGCCCGCCAGCCGGGCCACGTCCTGGATTCGGGCCCGGCGGTAACCCAGCCGGGAAAAAACCGAGGCCGCGGCCTCGAGGATCATTTTACGTTTGTCATCCACGGCCGGGACCGGAACCCGGACCGAGGCCCCGGCTTCCAGGAGATCGAAAAACGGGTCCAGCAGTGGGTAGGGGGGCGGTGAGGGTTCGTCGAGCAGCCAGGTCAGAATAAGATGGTCCACGGTGCCGAAGACGAGATTCAGCAGCAGGTACGGATCGATGGATGACCGGAACTCGGATTCGGCCTGGGCTTCGGCGATGGCCGCCTGGAAGGGGCGGTAGAAGACGCGGACCCATTCGTAGGTTTCCGTCTCGTAGAAGAGACGGTTGGGCCGAAGTTCGAAGATCAGGAGCCGGGTGAAGACGGGGTGGCCGGCCAGGAAGTCGAAATAGTTGTAGATCAGCTTTCGCAACTTGATCCGGCCGCCGACCAGGCCCCGCAGGTGCCGCTCGTTGGACTCGATCAGGGTCTTGATCTGGGCCAGGGGTATGGAAAAAAGGATGTCTTCCTTGTTTCGGAAATGTTCGTAGATCGTGCTTTCCCGGATGCCGACCCGGGAGGCGATCTGGGTGATGGTCGTGTTGTCGAAGCCATGCTCGGCAAAGGCCGCCTCCGCGGTCCGTAAAATCTGATCCTTGGTGGAAAGGTCGTTTTTCATCGCGTCGCTCATGAGTCGGATCGGCCCTGGTCAGGTCGGCCCGGAAATCGGAGTATCATTCGATAAACAATCAAAATGAATATATATGATATATTATCCGATAAAGCAAGGAATATTTGACAGAAATCTCCCTATATCGGCTGCGGATCGCCCTGCGATCGCCGGAGTCCCGGATTGGATTGGCCGGATATTCAGGTCCTGGACCGGGTCCAAGGGGGTAATCCAGGGGGTTCGGGAAAGAATCCGGCTGGCATGTTCTTGAAATCCGGCCGATCATTCCAGTAAATCCTAGGTTCGTTCACATTCTAATCTGGCAGTATCTGGAATAAAATAATAATTAATTAAATGTAATATAAAATCAATATATATAATTAAAATATATTATATCATCAAAACATCATCTCAAAAATGTCTTGACAGGGGGGTTCAAATTCAGTACGAATATCATTCAATCAATCGAGTCGGTTTCCGGCTTCATTCCGGACAGACCGTCACCGGCCGGACCGGTGGGGGGCGGAAGAGCGGAGGCCATCAGGCATTTCATCGAGCATCGTCCCCGGCGGACGTCAGGAGGCTGTTATGGAATTTCAAGACATCCTTTATGAAAAGCAGGACGGGGTGGCCAGGATCACCATCAACCGCCCCGACAAGGGTAACGCCCTGCGCACGGTGACCTTGTCGGAAATGGTCGCCGCCCTGGAAGACGCGACCTGGGACCATGGCGTGGGCGTGGTGGTCATCACCGGGGCCGGGGATCGGTTCTTCTGCACGGGAGGTGACGCCGCCGACGCGCGGGAGGATCGGGGCGGGTATCACCGGGGGGTCAAGAAGATTTTCGAAGTCGAGCGTTCGGTGCGCATGATTCAGAAGCCGGTCATCGCCGCGGTCAATGGCTGGGCCGTGGGCGGCGGTCACGTTCTGCACGTGATCTGCGATCTGAGCATCGCTTCGGACAAGGCCAAATTCGCCCAGGTGGGTCCCAAGGTCGGCAGTTTCGAGGCCGGTTTCGGAGCGGCCTATCTGGCCCGGGTCATCGGAGAAAAAAAGGCCCGGGAGATGTGGTTTCTCTGCCGGAGCTACACGGCCATGGAGGCCCTGGAAATGGGTCTGGTCAACAAGGTCGTGCCGCCGGATCAGTTGACGGCCGAGGTGGGCTCCTGGTGCCAGGAGATTTTGGATAAGAGCCCGACGGCCATGGGCTTCCTCAAGATATCCTTGAACAGCCCTTCGGACTGGATTTACGGCATGCAGCGCATGGCCGGGGAAGGGCTGTGGCAATACTATGAAAACGAGGAGGCCCTGGAGGGCCGGCGGGCCTACCTGGAAAAACGCAAGCCGGACTTCCGCCAGTTCCGCAAGTGATCCAAGGAACGTAAAGGAGACCATCATGGATATTAAAGGCAAAAAAGCCATCGTCACCGGGGCCGGCCAGGGCATCGGCCGGGCCATCGCCCTGAAGCTGGCCCAGTACGGGGCCGACGTGGTCGCGGCCGACATCAATCTTGAAACCGCCAGGGAATCGGCTGCTGAAATCGTCAAGACCTTCGGAACCGAAGCCTTTGCCTTTCAGGTGGACGTGGCCGAACTCGATCGGACCCGGGCTCTGGTCGAGGAGACCCTGCAACGGTTCGGCCGGATCGACATCCTGGTCAACAACGTGGGCTGGGACATTGCCCAGCCCTTTTGGGAGACGACCGAGGAGTTCCGCCGCAAGATCATCGAGATCAACTACCAGGGTCCGGTCAACTGCTGCTTTTCGGTGGTCCGCCACATGATCGACAACCAGGCGGGAAAGATCGTCAACATCGCCAGCGACGCCGGCCGGGTCGGTTCCAGCGGCGAGACGGTTTACGCCGGATGCAAGGGCGGGGTCATTGCCATGACCAAGTCGCTGGCCCGGGAACTGGCCCGCTATCGGATCAACGTCAACTGCGTCAGTCCGGGACCCACGGACACGCCGGGCCACGAGGCCGGAACCACGCCCAAGCTCAGGGAAGCACTCAAACGGGCCATCCCCTTCGGCCGGGTGGCCCGGCCCGAGGAACTGGCCGACGCGGTCCTGTTTTTCGCTTCCCCCATGTCCGATTTTATCACCGGCCAGGTGCTCAGCGTTTCGGGCGGCCTGACCATGGTGGACTAGAATCTGGCGTTCCGGCCCCCCGGCCTCGAGGTATGTCCGATGCCTGAACTGAGCGAAGCACATAGAATCGTCCGGGATTCCATGCGGCGACTGGGTCGGGAAAGACTGGCCCCCCTGGCCGTCGAGGCCGACCGGACCGGGTCCTACTCCGAAGCGATACACCGTCTGCTCGTGGAAAACGGCCTGTTTCTGATCAACGTGCCGGCCGAATACGGCGGTACGCCCATGGACCTGACCGCGACCTGTCTGGTGATCGAGGAGATGGGCCGGGTGGACGGGACCATTGCCAACACCGTGGCCCACCACCAGGCCGGGCTGTGCTGTTTTCTGGTCGGGGCCGACGAGGAACAGCGGGCTCGCTATCTGCCCTTGATCGGCCGGGGCGACTACCTGGTCGGCTTCGCCCTGACCGAAACCGGGTCCGGCTCGGATGCCTTTGCCATGCGCACCCGGGCCGTGCTCGACGGGGACCGTTACGCGGTCAATGGGAGCAAGTGTTTTATTTCCAATAGCGGTCTGACCGACGTGTACGTGCTGTTTACCACGGTGGACCCGGCGCTTCGCCGTCGGGGCGTGACCGCCTTTCTGGTGGAAAAGGACACGCCCGGACTGATCGTGGGCAAGGCCGAGGACAAGATGGGCCTGCGCGCTTCACCCACGCGCCAGCTCGTTTTCGAGGACATGCGCCTGCCCCGGACCGCTCTGCTGGGCCGGCCCGGCGAGGGCTGGGAACTGGTGTTTCACTCCCTGACCCGGACCCGGATTCTGGTGGCGGCCATGGCCCTGGGCATTGCCCAGGCGGCCATGGAAGTGGCCGTGGGCTACGCCGGGACGAGGGAGCAGTTCGGGCGGCCCATCGGCGAGTTTCAAGGCGTTTCTTTCATGCTGGCCGATATGGCCGTGCAGGTCGAATGCGCCCGGGCCATGATCTACCAGGTCGCATCCCAGGTGGACCGGGGCGAGGAGCAGCAGGCCTATCATGCCTCGATTGCCAAGTGTTTTGCCTCGGACACGGCCATGAAGGTGACCACGGATGCGGTCCAGGTCCTGGGCGGCTATGGTTACACGACCGAGTACCCCGTGGAGCGCATGATGCGGGACGCCAAGGCCACCCAGATCATCGAAGGGACCAACCAGATTCAACGCGTCCAGATAAGCCGCGAGTTGTTGAAAAGGTTTTGAGGTGACGAAAATGGGTTACGAATACATCGATCTGGAAAAGCAGGGGCGCCTGGCCTTTGTGACCCTGAACCGGCCCGAGAAGCTCAATGCCTTGAGCGTGGCCATGCAGGAGGAGATCGTGGCCGCGGTCCGGGAGATCGAAGCGGACCCGACGGTTCGCGTGAGTATCATCAAGGGCGCCGGAAGGGCCTTTTCCGCGGGATATGATATCGAACCCGGCGGATCGGTGGCCCGTCGGGAACGGACCGTGATCCAGGATCAGCGGCGTCTCGAGGACGTGGCCGGCCGGTGGCTGACCCTGTGGGACTGCTCCAAACCCGTCATTGCCCAGGTCCACGGCCTCTGCCTGGCCGGCGGGACCGACCTGGCCCTTTTATGCGACGTGGTCGTGGCCGCCGAAGACGCCCGGATCGGCCATCCCGGCGTTCGCGGGATCGGTACGCCTCTGGCCCAGACCTGGGCCTATCTGATCGGGCCGATGCGGGCCAAAATGCTCATGCTGACCGGAGACGCCATCACCGGCCGGCAGGCCGCCGAATGGGGCCTGGCGGCCCTGGCCGCGCCCGCCGACCGGCTGGATGAAGAAGTCCGCCGGCTGGCCGGCCGGATGGCCGCCGTGCCGTCGGACATCTCCTATTTCAACAAGAAACTGATCAACCACGTCCTGGAGCAGATGGGCTTCAAGGACTCCGTGATGGCCGCCTGCCGGTTCGACGCCATGAGTCACGTCACGCCCACGGTCGTCGAATTCTGGGACAAGGTCAATACCCTAGGATTGAAGGCCGGCCTGAAATGGCGGGACCGGGACTTCGAGGAGTCACCCCATGACTGAAGACAAGGCGCCGAGTTCCTATTATGAAAAAGTCGATGCAAAAAAGACCTGGTCCGGTCTGCCGGTCAAGGACTTTTACGGGCCTTCGGACACCGGGGCCGTCGATTATCCCAAAGACCTCGGCCACCCGGGCGACTACCCTTATACCCGAGGCATTCATCGGGATATGTTCCGGGGCCGGTACTGGACCCTGAGGGAGGTCTGCGGATACGGGACCCCGGAAGAAACCAACGAGCGTCTGAAGTACCTGATCGACCAGGGCGCGGGCGGGGTGAACGTGATTCCGGACGTGCCCAGCATCGCCGGCATCGACTCGGACCATCCCCGGGCCGCGGACGACGTGGGCGTCCAGGGCGTGTCCCTGTGCACGCCCGAGGACATGGAGCGGCTCATGGCCGATGTGCCCATGGACCGGATCAGCATGTCCCTGATCATCTCCTCGACCCAGACCCCGGTCACCCTGGCCCAGTACCTGGCCCTGGCCGAAAAACGCGGGCACAAGCCGGCCGACCTGTCCGGGACCACCCAGAACGACGCCATCCACTGCCGGTACGCCGGGTTCGCCATCTCCTCGCCCATCGACCTGGCCCTGAAGACTGCGGTGGACGTGATCGAATACTGCACCCTCAACATGCCCCGCTGGTATCCGATCAACGTCAACCTCTACGACCTGCGCGAACAGGGCCTGAGCGCTCCCCAGGAGGTGGCCTTCGGTTTTTCCATGGCCCTGCTCTACATTCAGGGCGCCCTGGAACGCGGCCTGGACATCGATGCCTTCGCCCCCCGTTTCGCCTTCTACTGCTCGGCTCATATCGACATCTTCGAGGAGATCGCCAAGCTGCGGGCCGCCCGGCGCATCTGGGCCCGGCTCATGAAGGAGCGGTTCGGGGCCAAAAGCGAGAAGTCGCTCCAGTTCAAGTTCGGGGTGCATACGGCCGGTTGCTCCCTGGTCCCGCAACAGCCGATCAACAATGCGATTCGGGTGGCATACCAGGCCATGGCCGCCGTGCTGGCCGGCGTCCAGTCCCTGCATTGCTGCTCGTATGACGAACCCATCGCCCTGCCCACCGAGGACTCGGTCCGGCTGGCGTTGAGAACCCAGCAGATACTGGCTTACGAGACCGGCGTGGCCCGCGTCGCCGACCCGCTCGGCGGCAGCTATTATGTCGAGTCCCTGACCGAGCAGATGGAGCGCAACATTCTGGAGATCATGGATCGCATCGATTCGGTCGGCGGCATGAAAAAGGCCCTCGAAACCGGTTGGATCGATGCCCGATTCGAAGAGGCGGCCCTGGAGTACCAGCGGGAAGTCGAAAGCGGCCAGCGGGTCATCGTGGGGTTGAACCGATTCCAAATGGATGAAGCGGGCCATGCGCCCGCTCATCAGGTCTCACCGGAATCGTCCCAACGGCAGATCGTCCGGGTCAGGGACTTCAAGGAGCGCCGGGACGAGAAACAGGTCAAAGCCGCCCTGGCCGCTCTCAAGTCCCGGGCCGAGGTCAGCGAAAAGGAAAATCTGATCGAGGACATGATCCGGGCGGCCCATGCCTCGGCCACCTTGAACGAGGTCCTGGGCACCCTGAGGGTCGTCATGGGCGAAACCTACGACCCGTTCAACGTTCTGTCGCACCCGTTTTTCTGATCGCTTGCGCGGAAAAGCCGCACGGCGCCCGGTTGCCAATTCGGGACAAGACCATGATTTTACATCGTACGCGAGGGGGTATGGCATGAAAGCGGAACATTTCGACGTGATCGTCATCGGCGGCGGCGTGGGCGGCCCCGCGGCCGGGGCCATTCTGGCTCAAAAGGAAGGATTGAAGGTCCTGGTTCTGGAAAAGGCATCGAGACTGGGCGGACGGGACATCTCCTTTGATTTCAAAAGCGAAAGCGCCGACAATTACAAGAGACTGATCGGGGACGCGGCCCACACCTGGTTCGTTCGGTCCGAACCGGACCTGCCGGAGCTGTTCGGCCAGGGATACCTGGAAGGGTACGCCTTCGAGGCCGGGATTCACACGCTCATGGTCGCCGAAAAAGGGCGGACCAACACCCTGCTGACCTACCTGGGCAGGCCATTGACTTTGTATCCGGCCGTCAGCGCCGGCTGGTGGCACGGCGGCCAGCTGCACCGTTTTGAAAACGGATCGGAACGCGGGGGTAACTTCCCCTGGATGGATGAAACGGACCGGGCAGCCTGCGGCCGGATCAACAGCGAGATGGTCCGCATGACCGCCGAAGAGGCCCACTCCTACGACCACGTCAGCCTGAAGGACTGGATGGAGGCCCGGACCGACAACGCCAATACCCTGGAGTTCCATTACGTCAACGCGACGATGAACTGCACCATCAACGATCCGGCCAACATTTCCGCCGGAGACAATATCCTCATGAATCGCGCCGTGGCCCGGGCCGGCAAGCGCTTCTCCTACGGCGGCTGTTCCACCCCCGGCCTGCCCGGCTTCGTCCAGATACCCCGGTCCCTGTGCCGGGTCATCGAAGAGAACGGCGGCCGGGTGGTTACCGGGGCCAGGGTCGTTGAAGTCCTGATCGAAACAGGGAAGGTCCGGGGCGTGCTGGTGGAAATCGACGGCACCCGGGAAAAGATCGACTGCCCCGTGGTCATCAATTCCGGAATGGTCAACGAGATGTTCCGGTACATTCCCGAACGGAATTTCCCGTACACCTTCGTCAACCAGGTCAAAGGATTCTGGCGGGCCGGGATCGGCGCGGTCTATTTCGCGCTCAGCCGGCCGGTTGTCGGGGAACACTTGAGTTTCGTGCCCCGGATCGCCGGCCGGGAGGACGGGTTCGACAGCGACGTGCGCATGGGGTTCTGGGACAGCTCGGGCATGGATCGGGAGCGGGCCCCGGCCGGCAAACAGCTTCTCGACGCATACGTCTCCCTGACCGACCGGGAAGCGCACGACCCCGAACTGGTCCAACTGGCTTACGAGCGGATGAAGACCTTCATGGAGGCGTATTACCCGGGTTTCAAGGAGGCCCTGGAATGGACCCTGTACACGGTCTCGGACAGCCTGGTCCCGGTGGCCCAGGCCCCGTTCCAGGTCGGCAGCGCCCGGCCCAGGGCCCAGTGCCCCCATGTCCAGGGCCTGTACATGGCCTCGGACAGCTCGGAATGCTCCATGGCCGCCAACGACGCGGCCATTCACGCCGGGATCATCGCGGCCAGCCGGGTCAGCGGGAAGGATTACGTCCGGGAAATCCTGCCCGAGTACTCCCGGGATTAGCGCCTCGCGGGAAGGTGATGGATCGGTCATGACTTCACAAGGCACGTTGCGCATCCTCATCGCCAAGGCCGGTCTGGACGGGCACGACCGGGGGGCCAAGGTTCTGGCCTCGCTGCTGCGGGAGGCCGGTTTCGAGGTCATCTATCTCGGGATGTACAACACCCCGGAGATGATCGTGAACAGCGCCGTCCAGGAGGACGCGGACCTCATCGGCGTCAGCTTCCTCTCCGGCGAGCATCTGTCCCTGACGGCCAAGTTGATGGCGGAACTCCGCCGTCAGGGCGCGGAGGACATCCCGGTCATTCTGGGCGGGATCATGCCGCCCGAGGATACCGAGGCCCTCCTGGCCATGGGCGTGAAAAAGGTCTTTCGGGGCGCCCTGGTCGGGGAGGTTGCCGGCTACCTGAAGGAACACGTCACGGCCCGGCGCGGAAACCGGACGGCCGAATGAACGCACGGGCTTCCCGCCCGATTGGCCGCCCCTCGTCATGGGTATCGATTCGGTGGTCAGCGGCCGCGCTGGTGGTTGGAATTGAAATATCCCCTTGTCGCTGAACCCGTCGCCCGGTTTTCTAACCTTGAACCGCGAACCGGATTTCTATACACTGATTACGCTCGAAAACCCATATGGCGACCGGTGGAGTGGGATAACGATATGAAATCATTTGTCGAGCCGTCCAGTTTCCTCCTGATCGGCGCAACGGACAACCCGGCCAAGCCCCAGTACTACCTGATCGACAACCTTTTGAACGCGGGTTTTACCGGGGATATCTACATGGTCAATCCCCGCCTCCGGGAAATCCTGGGGCGAAAGGTTTACGCGGACGTCGCGGACCTGCCCGGCCCGGCGGAACTGGCCATGATCGTCATTCCCGGCCCGGCTGTTCCTGAAACCGTGGCCGCCTGCGGCCGCAAGGGAATCCGGTCCGTCATCATCGGCAGCGGCGGATTCAGCGAAATCGGGCCGGGCGGCCAGGTATTGCTGGAAGAGACCCTGGCCGTGGCCCGGCGGTTCGGCATCCGGATCATGGGGCCAAACAGTATCGGCGTGACCAACCCGAGACATCGATTCACGACCGCCTTCATCGACGCGCGCATGCCCCGGCCGGGTCCGGTTTCCTTTGTCGCCCAGACCGGGGCCATCGGGGGGCATCTGCTCCACTGGCTCGACTCGATCGCCAAGACCATCTGCCTGGGCAACCGCTCGGACGTGGATGCCGACGAAGCCCTGTCCTTTCTGGCCGACGATCCGGACACCGGCGTGATCGGCGTCCATAGCGAAGGCTTTCGCCGGCCGGCCGAATTCGTCCGGGCCGTGAAAAAATGCACGGCGGCCGGAAAACCCGTGGTCTTTCTCAAGGCCGGCCAGTCGGACCAGGGGGCCATGATCGCCTCCAGCCACACCGGGGCCATGATGGCCGGCCAGCAGATGCTTCTGGTCGCAGCCCGCCAGGCCGGGGCCGTCCTGGTGGACGGATTCGAGGACCTGTTCGACACGGTCAAGGTCGTGGCCGCCGACGCGGGCGCCGGCCGCTCCTTCGGTCTGGCCCTGGTCAGTTTCAGCGGCGCGGCCCTGGTCACCGGAGGAGACGTCTGCGCCGGTCTCGGCCTGCCCATCGCCTCGGCCCAGGCCAAGGGGACCGCCGTGCCGGGCAAGGCCCTGTACGACATGGGCGTCTGGGCCGGGGACATGATTTTCGACGAGGTCTGCCATTCCATGGTCCGGAACGCGCTGAGCCAGCCCGAGGTCAGCCACGGCCTGGTCTACCTCTTTCCCACGCCGAAAATCTGCAACTTCGATCCCATCCCCACCTTTTCCCGGCTGCGGGACGAATTTCCCGACAAAACCATCCTGCCCTGCATCTTCGGCCACCGGGAACTTGCGGCCCGCTGGGTGGACGCCCTGGAAGACGAGGGTTTCTTCTGCATGACCAACATGGAACGGGCCTTGAGGGCCCTGGCCCGCCACCGGGACTGGCGCCGGCGCGCCGAACGGTCGAGCTGACCGGCCGACCGGCCGCCAGATCGGGAACGACCCGCGACCTCTGAAATCGCGGGGCAGCTTTATCCTTGTCTAATTTAGCAGCAGGGTGATATCATCTCCGGGAAAGGAAAGGCCGGGCAGCGGTTCATATTATAAATGACTGAAATATATTAATAAAAATATATATCGGATATTTTTCTTGACAATTAAATTCAAATTGTTACCGTCAAATCAATTCCAACCCATCTGCTGGCGCGATAATGAAGCCAAAACGGACCGTGCTCAAGGTGCCCATATAAGGCCTCCCATGGGGCGTGTACCCATGTGGAGGCGATGCGGGCCCGAGTCCATGGCCGAGCCCAAAAGTCCGCCGCTTGCCTGATTCCATCCGGATGCGATTGATTGGTCGCGGGTTTTTCGAGTCCCTCCGCATCGCGCTGGGCCAATCCTTTTTCCGACACCCGACCGGATCATCCCCGATACCATACCAGGGGACCTGCGGGACCCGGCCGGTCTCTCGGTAAAATTCAGGAGGCTTGAATGGGCTTTCACCGTCGAGAATTCCTCAAGATATCCGGAACGGCCGCCTTGGCCGGCGCCCTGGCCAGTCTGGGTTTCGATCTGTCGCCGGTTCGATCCTACGCCCAGGCCTTGAACATCCGGGCGGCCAGGGAAACCACGACCATCTGTCCTTATTGCGCCGTGGGCTGCGGACTGATCGTCCATACGGACCAGAAGACCGGCCAGGTGCTCAACACGGAAGGGGATTCGGATCACCCCATCAACGAAGGGTCGCTTTGCGCCAAAGGGGCGGCCCTGTACCAGGTGGCCGTCAATCCGGCCCGGGTCACCGAGGTCCTCTATCGGGCGCCGTACAGCGACCGCTGGGAAACCAAGTCCTGGGACTGGGCCCTGGATCGGATCGCGGCCCGGGTCAAGGAGTCCCGGGAGGCGAGCTTTGTTCGCCAGAATGAAAAAGGCCAGCAGGTCAACCGGACCGAGGGGATCGCCCACGTCGGGTCGGCCGCCCTGGACAACGAGGAGTGCTGGCTGCTCCAGGGGATGATGCGCGCCCTGGGGCTGGTCTATATCGAACACCAGGCCCGTATCTGACACAGCGCCACGGTAGCGGCTCTGGCAGAGTCGTTCGGTCGCGGCGCGATGACCAATCATTGGATCGACATCAGGAACTCGGACTGCATCCTGGTCATGGGGTCCAATGCGGCAGCCAATCACCCGATCTCCTTCAAGTGGGTCCGGCAGGCCATGGACAATGGCGCGAAATTAATCAGCGTGGACCCGAGGTTCAACCGGACCGCCTCCCAGGCGGACATCTACGCCCGGCTCCGCTCGGGCACGGACATCGCCTTTCTGGGCGGCATGATCAATTACATCCTGACGAACCAGAAGTACTTCCACGACTATGTGGCCCATTACACGAACGCCTCGTTCATCGTGGGCGATTCGTACGCCTTTTCCGACGGCCTGTTTTCAGGATTCGACTCGAAGAAGCGGAGTTACGACCAGTCGGCCTGGGCCTTTGTCCGAGACGATAAGGGTGTGGCCAAACGGGACCTGACTCTGGAAGACCCGGCCTGCGTCTTTCAAAAGCTCAAGGTTCATTTTTCCCGGTACACCCCGGAAATCGTCTCGGCCACGACGGGGACGCCGGTCGAGGACCTGCTTCGGGTCTGGGAGACATTCAGCGCCACGGGCGCCAGGGACAAGACCGGCACCATCATGTATGCCATGGGCTGGACCCAGCACACCGTGGGCGTCCAGAACATCCGGGCCATGGCCATCATCCAGCTCCTGCTGGGCAATATGGGCCGGCCCGGCGGCGGGGTCAACGCCCTGCGGGGCGAATCCAACGTCCAGGGGTCCACGGACCACTGCCTGCTCTTTCATATCTGGCCGGGATACCTGGAAACCCCCACGGCCTCACTGGCCACCCTGGCCGACTACCAGGCCCGCAAGACGCCCAAGTCCGGCGATCCGCTCTCGGCCAACTGGTGGCAGAACAAACCCAAGTACGTGGTCAGCCTGCTCAAGGCCATGTTCGGCCGGGCAGCCCAAGCGGACAATGATTTCGGATACGGCTGGATGCCCAGGCTGGATGACGGGGTGACCTACAGCTGGCTCGATCTGTTCGACCGGATGTACAAAGGCGGGTTCAACGGCTTCTTCGCCTGGGGGCAGAACCCGGCCGTGTCCGGGGCTAACGCCAACAAGGTCCGCCAGGCCCTGGGCCGGTTGGACTGGATGGTTCACGTCAACCTGTTCGACAACGAAACCGCCTCCTTCTGGAAGGGCCCGGAGCAGGACCCGAAACAGATCAAGACCGAGGTCTTTTTTCTGCCCTGCGCCGCCTCCATGGAAAAGGAGGGTTCGATCACCAATTCGGGCCGCTGGATGCAGTGGCGCTACCAGGCGGCCGAACCGCCGGGCCAGGCCCGGTCGGACGGCCAGATCATGGTCCAGCTCTGGGAACGAATCCGGGCCCTGTACGAAAAGGACGGCGCCTTTCCCGAACCCATCCGCAATTTCCGTTGGGACTTTGTCCAAGGCGGCCGGTACGACCCGCATGCCGTGGCCAGACTGATCAACGGGTACTTCGAGCAGGACGTG
>Ga0180009_10001328_pt1 | contig 30660 bp, 38 predicted proteins | sample OS_PC_MetaG_FD_123537 | JGI IMG/M metagenome (GOLD analysis project Ga0180009, IMG submission 123537) | Groundwater microbial communities from the Aspo Hard Rock Laboratory (HRL) deep subsurface site, Sweden - OS_PC_MetaG | ecosystem: Environmental > Aquatic > Deep subsurface > Groundwater...
GGCAATTCTGCAGTACAATGCTGAGTCCGCTTATTTTGACGACGCGCTTTTTATAATCGGCGTTGCATATTACTACAAGCAAAATTATTCGAAAGCACTTAGAAAATTCAGAGAACTTGAAGCAGTTCAGGAAACCGACCTATCATTGCAGAATAAGTTGTGGATTGGTAAAACTGAACTTCAGCTGAGAAATTTTGAAGAGGGGATTAATCAGCTTGAGGAAGTAAAAAAACTTGCCCTAGAAGAAGAAAATGTTGAAATACTTGAATCGGCATACCGGACTCAAATTGCATTTAACTTTTTCCAGGAAAATTTTGAAAATGCAGTTGAAATTATTAATGACTTTTTACGCAATTCGGAAAATGATGAAACTAAAGCCGAAGTTGCTTTTCAGCTCGGGAAAATTTATCTGGAAATCAATAATTTAAATAAAGCCGCCGAATCGTTTGCCTCGGTTATGAGTTATAGCCCAAGTATTAAAACCGAATTCCAAAGTAAATTGGAATTGGCTAAAACTAACTTGATGTTGGATGATCTTGATAAAAGTCTGGAAATTTTAGAACAATTAAAAACAGAAGATAAGTTCAAACCATTCTCCGATGTAATATTTTATGAGCTGGGAGTAACATATCTAAAACAGGAAAAATTGGAAGATGCCGTTGAGAATTTTTTAACTGTTGACTCGATGAAAGTTTTAAGCCAAAAAGAAACCGCCGGTTTAGCCAGATTAAAACTTGGTGAGCTTTGGGAATATGAATACATGGATTATGACAGCGCGGCTAAATATTATAACAAAGCCGCGTCTTCAATTTTAACTGCAGATGAAAAATCAAACGCAATTTCTAAAACTACATTATTCAGAAATTATAAAAGCTTAACCTCAAAAATTTACAAAAACGATAGACAGCTTGCATACTTAAATTATCCTGAAGAGTTTATAAAAGACTCTATTGATTATGAGGACTACTTATTTGATTTGAAGCAGGACTCTTTGGAAAACAGTTCTTCAACTCCGACTGAAAATGTTTCAAATACCGACGGAAGCAGGGAAAGAGCAAGGGACACAAAAATTGTTAATCCGCTTCTCCCCGAAGAAAAAAGATTTAAACCTATTAAACCTACAATTTCAGCCGACTCTTTGCAAACCTTGGTATCTAAAGATAAATTTGAAATGGGAAATATGTTCTTTATTGAATTGGATGTACCGGATTCGGCATTTTATTACTACACCGACGTTTTGGAAAATTATCCCGAAAGAACTTTTACTCCAAATGTTATGTTCGCTTTAGGAAGTTATTATCTTACTACAAACGATACTTTAAAAGCCGACAGCATCTTTCAATATATTTACGATGAATATCAGGGACTAAAAGTTGCCGAGCAGGCAGCAAATAGATTGGGCATTTTAGAGTTTGACGTTGAAACGGACTCCTCCGCGCAATATTTTTTTGATGCCGAAAAAAAATATTTAAATAAAAATTACAGTGAAGCAATAAATAGTTATTATTTTTTAGCCGATAAATTCCCCGAATCAATTCTTGCTCCCAAGGCTTTATATTCTGCCGGATGGATATTAGAGAATGAATTGAAGAATTTGGATTCGGCAGCGGTTGTTTTCGATACCTTAAACGCACGCTACGATAAATCTCTTTATGCGAAAGATATTTTTCCTAAACTGCAGGAGTATAAGCGTGAAATGCAGCAAAGAGAAACAAAGGCGTTGAGTGATGACAGCACTAAAACTAATGATATTGAAAAAAACAATAAGAATGTTTCGAAAGTAAAAGATACAAAAATAGTTAAAGATGATTCTATTGAAGAAAAAATTAGTATAAACCCCGCAGCAAAAGATAGTGTTAATACACCCGAATCTCTTCGCAAACAAAGGTTCTTAAATACCGCAAAAGAAGAGCTTAAAAGTGATTCTTCCGACGGACAATTAAAATTAAATTTTAATGAAGAATCGGAAAATATTAATGAAATGCCAGATTCAACAATGCTTCCCGATTCATTAAAACCCAATACTAAACAGCTTCTAAAAAAATAAAACATAATGAAAATATGACCCGTCAAAAGCTATTAAAATTGCTTGAAGAAGGGGAGAACTTAAATATAGAATTTAAACAGAGGTTCTCTACGTTCGAAAAAATTGCTAAAGAAATGATAGCATTTGCGAACACGAACGGCGGCTATATTATTTTTGGTATTGATGATAACGGTTCGGTATACGGCGTTGAAAGCGAAAAAGGGGAGGCTGAATTAATTAAAGAAGCGGCTCAAAAATATTGCGAGCCGCCAATTGATTATGAATTATATTTTATTGAACTCGAAAATAAAGAAATTGTTGTAGCGGAAATTTTTGAGTCGCATAAAAAACCACACAGAATCCAGGATTATTTAAATGAACTTGATCTTAGATCGGCTCAGATTTATATACGCGTGGGGGAAAAAAGTGTTCCTGCAAGCAAAGAAATGATTAAAATTCTTCAGTCAAATACCTCGAAATTAAAGCTGAAAAATTATAATGTAGGGAAAAATGAAAAAATTGTTTTTGAATACCTGGATGCTTACGAATCAATATCAGTAAAAGAATTAAGCGGTAAAGCTAACATCTCATCGCGCAGGGCTTCAAGAACATTAATAAATTTAGTGAGAGCAAACCTGCTTTTAATTCATACTAAGGATAACGGCGAAGTTTATTTTACCTATGCAGGTAAATAAACTAAAAAAAATTAAGTATCATAAATTTTCCTCAATTCAAAAACCGCAACACCGTATGCTACCGCAACATTTAATGATTGTTTAATTCCGTATTGAGGAATTTCTATTGACATATCGCAAAGATCAATTAAATCCTGAGAGACACCTGTGATCTCATTCCCGATTAGCAGACACATAGGGATATCATTTTTACTTAATGAATAATGAGGCTTACTGTTATCCGTTAATTCCAAAGCGCAAATTTTATAACCTTTTTCCTTTAATTCCAAAATTGTTTCTTTTGGATTATTAACATATTCCCATGATACGCTTTCATGCGAACCGAGTGCGGTTTTTAATACCTCTTTTTTGGGAGGATACGGTGTATAACCGCATAAATAAAGCTTTTCGATCATCGCTCCGTCTGATGTTCTGAAAATTGAACCGACATTATAACTGCTTCTTATGCTGTCAAGAAAAACACAAACTGGAAGTTTATCAACCTTATCCAAAGTTTCAAGCGTACTTCTATTTTCAGAAATCTCGGCATGCTTCAATTTTTTCATATATAACAATTATTTTAAGTGTTTATAAAAATAACAAAAACAAGGATGCCGATAAAGTACGTATTGCGGATTTTCTGAATCTTTGTTTTATACTTTATTATATTATTCAACAGTTTTAAGAAACTTTAAAAATCTCCTATTATCTCTCAGCCCTTTAAGGTCGGCGTCATTCAATGCTGATTGTTTTAATTTCGGATTTAATTCTATTGCTTTAATAATAGCATTAACCGCGTTTTCAGCATCACCCGCAGCTAACCTAATTACAGCGGCGTCATATAATAATTCAGGATATTCCGGATTTAATTCCACAGCTTTTTCAATGTGCGGCAAAGATTCTTTATATTTTTTATTCATAAACAATGTCCAGCCCTCGTTCCAAGCATAATTCATTTGCGCGATATTTAATAATCTTCCTAATTCATTAAATGGTTCTTTATGATCATCGACTCTTATATCAATGGCTCTGTCATTGTATCCGCCGTATCCGGCCCCGGTTTTATAAACTATTAGAGCGGCCGATTGTTTACCTCTTGAGTCGCCGCCTTTATTGTTTCCTGCCAATAAGGCTTTATACATTCTATCGGCTAGCGTACCTTTTGAATTTATAAAAATATCTTCCATCGCTTCGACAACATCTTCACCTGTAAGAATATTTCCCTGTACTGCGTAGTTTTCACCGTTTTTTCCGCCTGCCCAGGGCAAACAATTTTCGCCTGTATATGTTGCCGATTTGCCGTTTGCAGATACAATTCCGAATTGTCTTTGTGTAGGATTATCATCATTTCTCAAAAGAATTTTTACAACCTCTTCAGGTTCAACGCCTTTTTCCAATAAGTCAATTCCCTTCCATCCAAACGATGTATTAGCAAATGATTGTGTTGCAACGGCGCCTATATCTGCTTTTGCCCAGGGGACTACTGTCCCGACTGCAAAAAACCTGGAGGCGACCGCAATTCCAACTTCGCCGTTTTCGGGATCGGCAGCAACAATTGAAAATGTAGATACAATTTTATTATCTTCATTATTTATATTCTGTGTATAAATAGAATTGTTAAAAGAAAATAAAAAGATTAAAACCATTAAAAAATTTGAATGTTTCATAAGTTCACCTTTTGTGCGGGATTATATAATTAAACGGAATTTAAATTAGATATTATCCGAAAGATAAAACAGAATAGATTTTTCAATAGCCTCTTCCAGGCTATTAACTGTTTCGTGTCTTATTCTATTTGAAATTATTAAGTTTCCCTCGTCGATTTCGGGAGTATAAATATTCTTATTCAGATTGTTAGCAGGCGGTTGATTTACAGAAATTTCATATTTGTTGTTTTCTTTTTTGACATATGCCGGAATTTCCATCCAAGCTTTACCGTTAAATTGGAATTTATATTTATAAATTGTTGTGTGATCATTTACCTTTGACTTACTCAAAAATTCAATTTTACTATCTTTTGTAAGTTCCTGGTTTGAACAGCCATTAAACAATATAATTTGTAAAATAATAAATAAAAGAAGTACTGGTTTAGTTTTCATTTTGTGAAATGGCTTCAAAAATTCATAAAAATATAATTACTAAAAAAACATTTATCAATAATTTAAAGGTCGCTAAAATTTTTTGGTGATCCAGTATATCAGTGAAATAATTACACTAATTATAATCATGCTTACTATCGGGAAGTAAAATTTGAAATTGTCGTTCTCAATTATTATATCTCCGGGTAATCTGAAAAATGGAAATTTAATAATAACTTTCCAGAAAATTCCAATTAAAACTAAAATTACTCCCGAAACAATAAACAGTTTCTGCATTATTCATTTCCTAAGAAATACTTCACTAAATTATGCCATTCTTCATCCAAAGGAATTGCCGGTTTTGAACGATTAGCTTTACGGTACCAATATGAAGCATTATTTAGATCGCCCTCTTTTCTATGTAGATATGCATGCAGCCAATCAGCTTTTGAATCGGTAAGAATTAATATTGAGCTGTGCGCTTTTTCCCAATTTCCTTTTTTATCATACCACAATGCCTTTAAATAATCATTTAATTCATTGGGAGGTTCTTCGTTTTTTATTGTGTCTAAAAAATCTTTAAATTTCATATACCTATTAAATTTATTTTATATAAAATAAATTAAAAAATATTTTCACGATAGCAAGTTTATTAATTTATAAGCGCCGGCAAAATGTAATTATTAACTATTTTAAAGGGTTGTAATACTATTTCTCTTTTATTCATAAAACCATAATCATTGTAATTCCCGCCTGTAAAAACAATAACCAATTCCGATTCCGGGAATATAAAAATGTATTGCCCGCCGTTGCCGGCAGCGTAGTAGGTTTGATGTTTTTTCCCATTTACTTCGAAAGTCCTTATCCACCAGAAATATCCGTAGCCGTCGTTATACGGATTATCAAATTTGTAGCTTATTTTTGTTGACTCTTCCACCCATTCTTTTGAAATAATCTGCTGTCCGTTCCATTTTCCTTTATTTATATATAATAACCCGAACTTAAGCATGTCTCTTGAAGTAATACCTAAATTTTGCGGATCGGGTTTAATGCCAAGCGGACCATATAGATATTGATCTTGAAATTTACCTGCCTGCATATTTGAAGATATTCCTACCATTGCCATTAATACAGTAGGAGTGCCGTCATTATAATCAAAAACTTCACCGGGTTCGTTTCTCATGGGCAAATCTAAAATATATTTAATTGGGTCTAAATGATTATACATTTGCGCGCCGCAGCTGTTCATATTATCCATAATTTTCCCGCATTCGAATCCGGCTGTCATTGTCAGCATATGTTTAATTGAAATTTTATCTTTTCTTTTATCATAGTTATTAATAACAGGGTAGTAACCGAAAAAATTCAGCAGTTTCTGGTCCGTTCCTTTTATGAAGCCCTTATCAATAGATATGCCCACCAAAGCAGAGCCTAAACTTTTTGCGGCTGAACGGAGTTCATGTTTATCTTCCATTTTATATCCGTTAAAGTATTCTTCATAAATAAGTTTATTATATCTGCTAATTAATACGCTGTGAATGTTAATGAAAATATTATTTGAAATATCTTCAGTCATTTTAATCAATTTTATAGAATCGAGCCCGGTTTCTGCAGCGAAACCAGTTTTAATACCGTCATTTTTTATATCAGGGATTTTATAAATTAAATTTCCTGGAGCGCAAGAAATTATTAATGTAGAAATTAGAATGGAAATGAAAAGAGCAGACAATCGCATTTAAACATCCCCCAATGTTTATTGCTATTTATTCAATTACTTGGATTAAATCAATTCAATAATAATTTCTTAGAATATACTATTCAATTTATGAAGAAAGAAATGATACGTTATACTACATTATTAATTTAACTGTGAAATATTTTCTACTTGTTCCCAAACGCGCAGAATATTTCCGGAACAGATTTTTTGAATGTCATCATCGGTATATCCGAGTTTTAATAATTCATAAATAACGTTCGGATAACAGGATACATCATTTACATTAACAGGAAGATAATTTACACCTTCAAAATCAGAACCGATACCTACGTGATTAATTCCGACAAGTTTTACAACATGGTCAATATGAACGGCAATATCTTTTGCGGAAGCTATTTGGATGTTATTTTCGTTTATATAATTATCAAGATATGTTTTCCCTTTACCCGACCATTCATTCAATTTATTGGACTTCAGGTAATTCTTTGCAGGTCTTATCTTGGTTCTGAATTCATTTGAAAGAAATTCGGTGCCGAAAGTAATTTGAATTACTCCTCCGTTATTGGCAAGCGCTTTTATCATTTCGTCGCTCATGTTCCTTTCAAAACCTGGGGTAAAATTCCGGCACGAAGAATGAGATGCGATTACGGGAGCTTTTGTTAATTTCAGCACATCGTAAAATGTATCATCCGAAACGTGTGAAATATCAATCATAATTCCGAGTCCGTTCATTTCGGAAATTACTTTTTCACCGAAAGGGCTCAATCCGCGCCATGTTCTATCGGTATCGTATGAAGAGTCGCAAATAAGATTATCTTTAGAATGACATAATGTTATGTACCTGATCCCCCGATTATAAAAATATTTTAAATTATCCAGATTGTCTTCAATTGGAGAACCGTTTTCCATACCCATCGGCATAGAAATAAGTCCTTTCTCAAATTGTTGTTTGATATCCTTAGTTGAAACGGCAATCGCAAATTTATCAGGCCATCTATTCCGCATTTCTTCAACAATATCTATTAAACGGTCTGCGGCTTTTTTTGATTCTCCTTTTTTTACAAGATTTGCAGAAGTATAAATTGACATAAAAGGAACATTTAATCCGCCTTCTTTTGCTCTCACAAAATCAAAGCAGCCCGATTCCGTTTCTTTTGTAATATCTGAAAAATTATTTTTAAGTTCCGAAGGCAAATCTATATGCGTATCAATAATTATATATTTTTGGGCGAGTTCAAGAGCTTTGTTGAAAAGTGATATATCCTTTTTCTGCTGTGCTGGAATAGCAGCTGAATAGGTTAAAAGTACAAGAAGAATAAAATACATTTTCATAATAAGGCCGTTTAGTTTTAAATAAATATTTGATGATAAATTACTAGAGAAATTAATAAAAATATATATAAGTCAAATACTTAAAAATTAATTTATTTGTTAATAAAAAAGCTGCATAAGCAGCTTTAACTTAAAATCATTTTGATTTTAGTATATCCCTTATTTCTCCAAGCAGTATTTCTTCTTTTGAAGGGGCGGGAGGAGCGGGAGGTGGAGCCGCGGCTTCTTTTTTCTTTAGTGTATTCATTGTTTTGACAGAAAGAAAAATGGCAAAAGCAATTATTAAAAAATCAACAATAGTCTGAATAAATAATCCGTAACCTATTGTTACCGCGGGAATTTCACCCGATGCTTCTTTTAAAACAATTTCAAGATTTGAAAAATCAACGCCGCCTATCAGGAGCCCAAGCGGAGGCATTACAACATTTCCTACAAAAGAAGAAACAATTTTACCGAATGCCGCGCCTATTATAATTCCCACGGCCATATCGATTACATTTCCTTTCATTGCGAAAGTTTTAAATTCTTTCATGAAACCCATTATTCTTTCTCCTATTTGAATTAAATAAATATATAGTTAAACTAAAAAACAGGTAAAATTGTCCGCCAGACCGCAAGCCATTTATTATTTAATTTTTCAAATACAAAAACGTCGCGCCCTTTTTCACTGCTTGTTAAGCCATTTACTTCCCATGTAATATCAAAAATATAATTAATAATAGCCGTATTTCCTGCAATATTTATATTGATTTCATATTCCTTATAATTCAATATTTTTGCCTGATTAATAAATGACTTATAACTGGCAATACATTCTTTTTTGTTTGAGGCGAGTTTGTTGAAGTTCGAATCTACAATTATCATATCATCGTGAAAATAACCGTTCAGATTTTTTAAATCATTTTTAAGCCAGGAATTGTTTATTTCCGAAATAATAAATTCAAGCTCTTTCCGGTGTTTATCGTTGGACAATCTTTCTCCGGTTAATAATATGAAATAGGATGAAAAATTATTTTTGAGAAATATGAAAAACAGATTTTATAATATACAATTAGAAAGAAATTTACATCAATTATTTAATGATTTTTAATTTCGAATTATTAAAGTCGGATATAAAATATAACTTATTGCAAATTTGGTCAATAAAAAAAATAGAATAGTGCAACTATTTTATCTCCTTATGCGTCATAAAGAAAGTTAATTTAATAACATTGGGCAAAGGAGAAATTATGTTACTAAAAGAAATTCTTGAAAGTATTGTTGAAAATAACACCCCTGTAATTTTATGCAGCGGCGATAAAGAATATGAAGCCAACACACTTTTAGAGACGCTGCACCCGGTAAAACTAAAACGGCAAGCGCATATGCAGAGCGGACTATATATAGCCGCAATTAGCGACGGCGGATATCTTGGCGACGTTATGTATAAAATCAAGCAAAAATAGGTTTTAGATTATAAGGGTATAAAAACTTCCGGATTCATTTTTACTCCAATTAATAAATTTCTATCAAATGTTATAAAAACGTGATAAATATACACGCACATTTATATACCTTCCGTTTAAAAACCCAATAAATGTTTCAAATTTGTTACCAAAAATCAAAAATATACTTTATAATGGGACATATGGTATTATAAAATGATAGTTTTATAATTAAATTGCTTACCACAAAACTTGAAACGATAATTATGAAAAAAAATATTATAACCGGTTTTATTTTATTTTTAATTGCTATAGTAAATCCGGTTTCGGGACAGGAAAATATCAATTTCTCAATTGATTTAATAAATGGCGGGGAAGTCGATTTCTCAACCCTTCATCAAGAAGGGCCTGTTCTTGTCAACTTTTGGGCCTTGTGGTGTAAACCATGCAGAACCGAAATGAAATATCTTAAAAAGATTTATGAAAAATATTCGGGTAAAGGATTAAAAATACTTGGAATAAACCAGGATACGCCGCGCAGTTTATCAAAAGTAAAATCATTTGTTAATTCATACGGAATAGAGTATTTAATTGGGTTGGACCCGAATAAAAAATATTTTGAAATGTTTAACGGACAGGTTGTACCGTATTCGCTTTTATATAATAAAGATGGTGAAATAGTTTATCAGCATTCGGGTTACTTGCCCGGCGACGAGATCGAACTAGAAAAAGAAATAAAAAAAGTTTTGGGTGAAGAATAATGAAATTTTCCCGTAAAACATTTTTTATAGCTTTTCTTTTTTTAAGCGGCTCAGTTTCGGCGCAGATTCAAACATCCATCTCCAATACTTTAAGATACGGAAACGGAAAACGATCGCTCGGCAATACAACTTCCGATTTTATTTATCGCGAAAATTTGACCGACGCGATTTTCAGACTTCCCAAAAATATTTCTGTCGGTTTCAGATTTTTATACGACAACCCGCCGGAAATTGGACAAGAGTTTACTGGAATTAGCAGAAGATATATTGAATACAATAATGATGATTTGTACCTGCGCGCCGGAAATTTTTCAGAGCTTTACGGAAAAGGAATGGCAAATAATTTATTTGAAAACCGCGGACTTGCATATGACTCATGGCTCGACGGCGTAAACGTGAAATATAAATTTGATGATTTAATAATTTCGGCTTTGGGCGGAGTAATGAATTTTGCCGATTCAATAAATTTTTGGCGCGAAGAAAATTATACATTATTTGGCGGGAATGCCGAATATAAATTCAATAAGTATTTTACAGCCGGCATTTCTTTTGTAAGCGCCGAAGGTGAAATTCCATTGCCCGGAACAATTCACAAATTAAATGCTGAAGTACCTGAAATTTATTTTAATCTGATTACCGGTGATTTTGAATTATTTGTTGATTGGTCGCAAAAATGGACGAGTGTTGAAAACGGTTCATCGGTAAAAGGCTCGGGAATTTACGCTGCTCTTAATTTTAATAAAGGCGCGCTGGGTGTAACACTCGATTATAAAAATTATAAATTCGATGAACAAGATCCTTTCGCACGTTATGATTTTACACGTCCGACAAGAATACTTCCGTTTCAAAATCCGCCTATAGTTATGAAAGAGCACAGTTATTTGCTTCTTTCGCGAAGTATTCATCAAGTTGATTTTAATGATGAAGTCGGGTTTCAGTTAGAGATTTTTTATTTATTAAAAGATGACACTTTTTTAACGCTTAACGGAAGTTTGACAAGCAGACATAATTTCTATAATTATAATTCAGCGGAGTTTAGTTTTGAAAAAGAAAACCGCGACGGAAATTTTCTACCTTCAACAAATGATAAATATTCGCCTTTCTGGGAATACTTAATTGAAGCGGAACATTCTTTAGATGATTACACAAGTTTGAATATAGGATTCGCTCAAAGATCAAAAGTAATTTATAATGACATATCCGGTTCCGCAGCTTCGCATAAAATTAGTTCAACGGTAATTCCATTATTAATTCAGCGTACTTTCAATAATGCTTACGCTGCGTCAATTCAATACGAATTAGAATTTGTAAATGATAATTACAATACTCAGCAGATGAAATTTAACAATCAATTTATATCGTTTGTGAACTCATTTTTATCTGTGATTAATCTTAATCTGAGATATGAATTTACAAGCAACGATTTTGAAGTATCCGGCAGAAAGGACTGGTTTACAGTTGAAACAGGATATAGAATTAATCAAAGCAATAATATATCGTTATCATTCGGCAGGGAGCGGGGGGGACAAACCTGCTCTAACGGCGTGTGCAGATACATCCAGCCTTTCTCCGGATTTAAGCTTACGCTTTTAAGTAATATTTAAACAAGAGGCACTTATGAAAAAGTTATTAATCATTAGTTTTTGCGCGTTTAGTTTTATGAATTTTATAAACGCGCAAGAATATGACAGAAATATTTTAATAGAGGTTTTTACAAATTCCCATTGTCCTTTATGCCCGCCTGCTCACTCGGCTGTTTCGTCTTATCTTGCAAACGGCAGCGGAAAAGAAAGAGTAAGTTACATTTATTATCACATGGTTTTTCCTTATTCGGATGACCAGCTAAATCAAGCAAATACATCCGACCCGGCCGGAAGAAATAATTATTACGGGCCTTTCGGCAGTACGCCCGTAGGATTTTTTGACGGCGAAACACAAAGCGGCGGTTACAGCAATTGGGGGAGCAAAATTGACGCTAGGCTTGCGGTTAAAAGTCCGCTGCAAATTAATTTAAGCGGTTCAAAAGGCAGCGGCAGCTTTACAATTAACGCGGAGATAAACGCAGGCTCAAGCGTAGGCGGGAATAATGTAATTCATTTTGTTGTTGTAGAAAATGTTAATTACAACGGAAGGAACGGAGTTAATCCGCATAACCATGTTATGAGAAAGATGATTACTTCACCAACAGGCGAAAGCATTAATCTTGCTTCGAATCAAACTGTAAGCAAAACAATAAATCTCGAAAGCGCTTGGAATACCGGTAATATCGGTGTTGTGGTTTTTGTACAGAATTCTTCGAGCAAAGAAGTTTATCAATCTAATTTTATTACTTATGATGAATTAGGTATTACTTCGGTTGATGATATAAATAATTCAATTCTTGATTCATATAATTTATCTCAGAATTATCCGAACCCGTTTAACCCGGCTACATCAATTGAATATCAAATTCCCGCAGAAGAAAATGTTGTATTAAAAGTTTATAATTTAATTGGGCAGGAAGTTGCCGAACTCGTTAATGAGAAGAAATCCGCAGGTAGCTATAAAGTTAATTTTAACGCGGAAAAATTAGCGAGTGGGGTTTACTATTATACTCTCCGCGCGGGAAATTTTGTGGGGTCCCAAAAACTTGTTTTATTAAAATAGTTACTCGAATTTAACAGCAAGCTGCCCGCAAGCCGCGGCAATATCGTCGCCCTGAGTTTCGCGGATCATTTCTTTAATGTTGTTGCGGAGTTTATTAAACAATTAGATCGAGAATAATTTTGTTCAAATCAAATAAGTATCAATATTCATTGACCCGTGGAAAATACCTAATATATCTATACTTTTATCATTGTAAATAATGTAAGCTATTCTGTAATGACCGTAAAGAAGTATGCGGATATTATTCTGATTTTGCATCTGATATTTATAACCTATTTCTGGGTGTACATGTAATGTTTGCACTTTTTTATAAATACCGTTTATTACTTCCTTCGCAGCATTTGGATTATCAATGGCAATGTATTCGTAAATTTCTTTTAAACGCTGTTCAGCTTCGGCAGTCCAGTTTATTTCGACCATGCCTTAATTCTTTTTTTCATTTCAATGTTCGATATTTTTTCCCCTTCCTTCGAATTTTTTAAACCGCGTTCTATCATTCTTCTAAAAGCTAATTCACGCAATATTTGGTCATAGGTACTGTCATCAGGCTGTTCATTTATTATAGATTTCATTTCCTCTTTAACATTCATAATAAGCCTCACGTTTTTTGTAAAATTACATAGCATTTAATGTAAAAACAAGAGGGAACTAAAACAGTTTAATATTTTACCGCTAATTGCCCGCAAGCCCCGGCAATGTCATCACCCTGAGTTTCGCGGATCATAACGGTTATGTTGTTGTTGCGGAGTTTCTCAACAAAGTCATAAATCTTATTTCTTGAAGTAGGCGCCAGTTCACCGGAAATTCCATCGGGCGCCATATGTGCTATGCTGTTGAAGGGAATTACGTTTATTTTAGCCGGAAGCTGCTTGCATAATTTTGCCAATGCTTTTACGTCCTCCTCCCGATCATTAATACCCTGCAGCATTGTATATTCAAAAGTAATTCTGGTTTTTGTTTTCTTTACATAATATTTTATCGCTTCAATATTCTCGGCAAGCGAATATTTTTTATTAATGGGCATTATTAAAGTTCTTATATTTTCAAAACAAGAATGAAGCGAAAGCGCGAGTTTAACCCTTATCTCGCTGTCGGCAAGTTCTTTAATTTTATTCGGAATTCCTGAAGTCGAAACGGTTATCCTGTTCCTGCTGATTGCCGTATTCAGCTCGGTTGTAAAAATCTGGAGCGATTTTAACGTATTGTTGAAATTTAAAAGCGGCTCTCCCATTCCCATATAAACAATATTAGTAATTGATTTTTTCCCGTTTTCTTTTGCCGCCATAAAATACTGATCTACAATTTCTCCGACAGTTAAATTTCTTTTATAACCCATTAATCCTGTAGCGCAGAATTTACAATCCAATGGGCAGCCGACTTGAGTTGAGATGCAGAGTGTGCTTCTGTCTTTTTCGGGGATTACAACCGATTCTATGTTTTTTTCATCTTCAGTTCTAAATAAATATTTTTTTGTTCCGGATAAAACAGAATCCTGCACTGTTATTAAATCCAAAGTTTTAAGCGAGCATCCCTCATTTAGTTTTTCGCGAAGCGCTTTAGGAAGATTCTGCATTTCAAGAAAATCGGTTGACAGGTGATTATACATCCAGTTAAATAACTGTTCGCCTCTGAATTTTGATTCGCCAATAGTTTCAAAATACTCGCGCAGTTCCGAAACGGTAAGGCCTTTTAATTGATATTTTTTGTTTTCTGTAGTCATGAGTTGTAAATATAATAAATTGATGCGAGATTTGAGACACAAGATTTTTAGAATTAGTTTTTCTTAAAAATTTATGCTTATAAGTATTAAATATTGCGTCTCAGATATGTTTGACCTAAGGCAAGTCTAATATCTAAATTCTTGTGTCTCATATCTAAAATAATTAGTTTGTTACGTTATTCAATAAATGCTGGGCCACAAGCCTCACATTTAATAAAATTTTTACAAAATGAAAATTTTAAAAAATATCTTGGGGAATTATAATGAATTTTGATTTGACAGAAGACCAAATAATGATTCAGCAGACAGCAAGAGAATTTGCCGAAGCTGAAATAGCTCCAACCGCTGTTGAAAGAGACAAAAAGGGAGAATTCCCAACTGAAATAATTAAAAAAATGGCTGAACTTGGATTTATGGGTATGATGGTTTCGCCTGAATATGACGGCGCGGGAATGGACACCGTAAGCTATGCGCTTGCGATGATGGAAATTTCAAGAGTAGATGCAAGCGTTGGCGTAATTATGTCCGTAAATAATTCATTAGTATGTTCCGGACTTGAAAAATACGGCTCCGATTATATCAAAGAAACTTTTTTGAAACCGCTTGCCCGCGGTGAAAAACTTGGAGCTTTCGCATTATCCGAACCCGAAGCAGGAAGCGACGCTACACAGCAGAAAACTTATGCAGAAAAAGACGGCGATCACTGGATATTAAATGGAATTAAAAATTGGATTACTAACGGACAATCGGCAGATTATTATTTGGTAATGGCGCAGACAGATAAAGAAAAACGGCATAAAGGAATTACCTGCTTTATTGTTGAAAAAGGAATGCCCGGATTTGAACATGGAGTTAAAGAAGATAAACTTGGAATCAGAAGTTCGGACACTTGCTCGCTCACTTTTACAAATGTAAGAGTTCCGGAAAAAAATATTGTATGGGAAGTTGGGAAAGGATTTAATTTCTCAATGAATATTTTGAACGGAGGAAGATACGGAATAGCTTCACAAGCCTGCGGAATAGCTCAGGCCTCACTTGACGCATCTTTAAAATACGCGAAAGAAAGAAAAGCATTTAATACTGAAATTATTAATCACCAAGCCATACAATTTAAATTATCGGAAATGGCGGTAAAAGTGGAAGCAGCAAAATTATTAACGCTCCAGGCCGCGGCTTTAAGAGATGCGGGAAAAGAATTTGTTAAACAAGCGGCAATGGCTAAATTATATTCATCTAAAGTTGCCGTAGAATGCGCTCTTGAAGCAATTCAAATTCACGGCGGTTACGGTTATGTGCGCGAATATTTGGTTGAAAGGTATTTGCGCGACGCGAAAATTACGGAAATTTATGAAGGTACTTCAGAAATTCAGAAGATCGTAATTGCTCGCGAATTAATGAAAGAATTTGCAGCTTAGATTTTCCTTTAATGTCATTCCCGCGAAAGCGGGAATCTTTTATAAATTATAAACTAATTCCCTGAATGAATCAGAATATTGTAAATATTACATTTCTTGTTAACAATTACGATGAAGCAATTGAGTATTTTACCAATCATCTGTCTTTTACTTTGATTGAAGACACAATTATTTCTGATGAAAAACGCTGGGTTCGTATTGCTCCCGATAAATCAGTAAATTTTTCACTTTTACTGGCTAAAGCGACGACAAAACTACAGAAAGAAACAGTTGGATGTCAGTTTGGTGATAGAGTTGGTTTTTTTATTCATACAGATAATTTTGCCGAATCATATGAAAAAATGAAAAACAACGGAGTTAAATTTATTGAAAATCCCAGATATGAATCTTACGGTACCGTTGTTGTATTTGAAGATCTTTACGGAAATAAATGGGACTTAATAGAATCAGTTTGAAATATTTTTATATATGAAAAAAGTAAACATCAACGAAAAATTGAATCTATTTGATGAATATTGGTCTCCAAAAATTGTTGGCGAACTTAACGGACAGTTTATTAAACTTGTAAAGGTAAAAGGGGAATTTGTTTGGCATGATCATAAAAATGAGGATGAACTTTTTCTTGTAATTAAGGGAAAACTTATAATTAAATTAAGAGATAAAATAATTGAATTAAATGAAGGGGAATTCTTTATTGTTCCCAAAGCAACTGAACACAAACCATTTGCTGAAGAAGAAGTTCATTTACTGCTGTTTGAACCCAAGGATATTGAGCATACTGGGAAAATAAAACACGAATTAACAAAAGAAAAACCGGAATGGATTTAATGGCAGATTTAATAGAAGTTAAACCGCTGAAAGATCAAAAAATTTACTTAAGATACTCGAACGGAATTGACGGCGAATATTCTCTGAAAAAAGTTATGCAGAAAAAAGAATATGAATTCCTAAATGACGATAATATATTTAAGAATGTTTCTATCGATAAAAAAACTAATGATGTAAGCTGGGGAAACGGAGTACTTCTTTGTAAAAACGCTATTTATAAACAGATTGAATTAATGAAATTAGCGGAGAAACTTAAACTCGATATTTAGATAAAGTTTTTTCACTTATTCTTTTTCTTATCATATTCTTGAGTGTTTAAGAGTATGATAATAATAAAGATTAAGATTTTAGTTAATTGTAGGTAAAATGATACGTTTAATAATTATCATATTAATAATAACTGCAGTTTCTGTTAATGCGCAGACAGATTGGCAGAGATGGAGTGCTGAAGAAATTTCATACGAACTAAAGCAAACTGAAAAAAGTACTTCTAATTTTTACGGGTCTGGTTTTATTTCTTCTTCAGTTTCAGCTTTAAAAAATACTTATAAATTTTTAATTTCTGACCTTGACGGTGATAACTGTCCCTTTCATCCCTCATGTTCAAATTTTTTCCAGCAAAGCGTTTATGAAACAAACATTTTTCAGGGCGCTTTAATGTTCGCCGATAGATTTACCCGCGATTTAAATATTTTTAAGAAAGGGAAATATCCCCAATATAAATCCGGAAAATATTATGACCCTGTCAATAATTACAAATTATCGGCAAACGAAATAATTATTATTCCGTCTAATCAAATTGTTAACCAATAAAAATCAAATCGAAAACGACCTTGCTGAATTCTAATTTTATAAAATCAATTTTAATAGTATTTCTTTCCGCATTTGCTTTTACAAACGGTCAAACAAACGATATCTTTTCACCGCAGAATAGACTTAAATTCGGCAATAGTCTTTTTTATCAAAAAGATTATTTACGAGCAATCGGTGAATTTAAAAGTTATTTGAATAGCGAAAATAACGATACGGTTAAATTTAAAATGGCCTTTGCTTTATCGCAAATGGGAAGACATATTGAAGCTGAGGATAATTTTAAAGGTTTGTTTTTCACTCCAGACTTATCCGAGGAAGCTAAGCTGGAATATTTTAAATCAAATTTTTTCAGAAATGATTCCAAAATGTTTCTTCAATTAATTAATAATAGTCCTTTTATTCCCGAAAAATATGAAAGGAACATAAATCAGCTTAAGCAGATATCAATGCTTACAGAAGAAAATTCAATTCCCGATACAAACGAAATTAAAAATTTGTTTTCTGAAATTGAAAAAATAGAATTAATGAAATTTTATTTTAGAAAGGTAAATCCAGAAATGAAATCTCCGGAAACTGCGGCGTGGCTTTCGGCAATAATACCGGGATTAGGGAAAATTTACGCGGGTGAAATCGGTGACGGGATTACTTCGTTTTTATTTACTGGTGTTTTATCTTTTTTAGCATACGATAACTTTAAAGCTGATCATAAATTCAGAGCATGGTTATTTACGGGACTTGCAGCCTGGTTTTACGGCGGGAATATTTACGGTTCGGCAGCCGCCGCCCAAAATTATAATGCGGGTGTAAAGTACGGATTCGACAATGATTTGAAAATATATCTTAATTCAAAAAACTATTATCTGCCGGAATACGAGTTTTTAAATAAATGATAAAATCAGTTATAAATATTATACTTATTCTATTTTGTTGTACTAATTTTTTGTCTGCTCAAGATGAATTATCGCGACAGTTAAATTTTGCGGATAATCTTTTTGAAGAGGGTTTATATTTTGACGCAATTACTGAATATAAAAGACTTCTATTTTTTGATGAAAATAAAAAGTATGATTTTGATATTAATTATAAAATTGCAGTATGCTATAAAAAAGGCGCTAAATTTGACGAGTCAATTAAATATTTTTCACTAGCTGCTTTATCAGCTCAGAACGAAGAAGATAAATTTGAGATAAACCTGCAGATTGTCCGCTTAAATATATTAAGGAAAACTACCGGGCGTTCACTTCAATTGCTGAATGATTTGGAAACAAAGTCAAATTATTCGCAAAAAAAAGAAATAAACTATTGGCGCGGCTGGACTTATATGTTCGACGATAAATGGGATAGCGCGGCAGTTTATTTTAATATGGTAGATTATGACCATGAACTTAAAAATATTGCTAATAGAGTAGAAAACGATAAGTATTCGGTTACTTTTGCTAAAGTTATTTCTTATATTTTGCCTGGTTCGGGACAGTTTTATACCGGCAATTATTTATCTGGTATAATGTCGCTGGGGTGGACTGCTATTTGGGGTTATTTAACGGCCGATGCGTTTATTGATGAAAGAGTTTTTGACGGATTTGCAATTGGAGATCTTCTCTTTTTAAGATTTTACAGAGGCAATATTCAAAACGCGGAAAAGTTTGCCGTTCAAGAAAATATCAAAATTTCTAACAAAGCATTACGTTATTTGCAGAACAATTATAAAGGAATAAAACCTTGAAACTTTCAGAAGATGATATTAGAAAAATTACATTAAACGCAATTAATGAATTAGGTGAAAAAGCCTCTCCAGCACTTGTAAAAAAAGTTGTCGGAAAAGCTGTTGATGATTTAAAATCCTCATCTTTATCATTTCCCAAAAACGATACGTCGAGCGGAAGAGTAATTCTTACGGCATTTGGACTTAATAAACCGGGAATTGTAGCTTCAATTACAAAATCTTTGGGTGATGCCGATTGTGATATTCATGACCTTAGCCAAAAACTTATGGATGATTTCTTCACAATGATTATGGTTGTTGATATTTCAAATTCTCCAAAAGATTTAAAAGGTATTCAGGATGAAATGAGCACAATTGCGGAAGAATTAAAAATTAAAATCTACCTGCAGCACGAAGATATTTTCAGAAATATGCACCGTATTTAATTTAACTTCTTAAAAAGGATTTTCATAATGCCCTATGAATTTGAGGAAATACTCGAAACTATAAAAATGACGGAGATTGAACATTTCGATATCCGCACAGTTACTATGGGAATTAGTCTGCGCGACTGTTCTGATAGAAATCTTGAAGTTACAAAACAAAGAATTTATGAAAAGATTATGCGTCACGGAAGCCGTCATGTGGAAATGGCGCGTGAAGTTGAAAGACAATTCGGGATTTCAATTGCTAATAAAAGAATTTCAATTACCCCCGTTTCAATTCCTTTTGATAGATTTAAAAGAGATGAGTTTGTTGAAATAGCAAAAATTTTGGATAAAGCCGCCGAAGAAATTGGAATAGATTATCTTGCAGGATATTCTGCGTTGGTTCAAAAAGGAATGACAATAGGCGAACGTGAATTAATCGCATCAATTCCGTTTGCCCTTTCGGAAACAAAAAGAATCTGCTCAAGTGTTAATATCGGTTCTACTAAAGCCGGAATTAATATGGACGCCATTAATATGATGGCCCAGGTTATTAAAGATACTGCCGAAAAAACTAAGGATAAAGATTCTATCGGCTGCGCGAAACTGGTTGTTTTCTGCAACGCTGTTGAAGATAATCCTTTTGTTGCGGGGGCTTTTCACGGTATCTCCGAACCTGAAGTAGTTTTAAATGTGGGGATTAGCGGACCCGGTGTAGTGCTGGACGCGATTAAAGAAGCAGGCATGACGGATTTAACTCAGCTTGCAGAAGTTATTAAAAAAACAATTTTTAAAATTACCCGCGCCGGTGAACTAATCGGAAGAAAAGTTGCAGAAAAACACGGCATTGATTTCGGAATTGTGGATATCTCATTAGCTCCTACTCCGGCCGAAGGAGACAGCATTGCGGATATTTTAATTGCTATGGGAGTCGAAGATGTTGGCGCCCCAGGAACAACTGCTGCTTTGGCTATGTTGAATGATTCAGTAAAGAAAGCCGGCTTAATGGCAAGTTCGGCCGTTGGTGGAATGAGCGGCGCTTTTATTCCTGTAAGCGAAGATCAAGGTATGATCCGCGCTGTGCAGGCGGGACATTTATCAATTGAAAAACTGGAAGCGATGACTGCAGTTTGTTCGGTAGGACTTGATATGATTGCCGTTCCGGGAGATACGCCTGCTTCAACAATTGCAGGAATTATTGCCGATGAAGCCGCAATAGGTATGATCAACGATAAAACTACCGCCGTTAGAATTATTCCAGCATACGGTAAAAAAGTCGGTGATACAGTTGACTACGGAGGCTTATTAGGACTTGCGCCTATTATGCCGGTTAGTACATTACGTTCTGATAATTTTGTATTGCGAGGCGGAAGAATTCCGGCCCCAATGAGAAGTTTAACAAATTAGTAACCGGAGGAAATAAATAAATGAAAAAAGGAACGATAATTTTATTAGTCGTTTTGGGTGTTATTGTTATCGGCGCTTTTTCAATTTACGGCTGGTATAAAAATACTTATAACGGTTTCGTATCAATGGAAGAAGGCGTGAAATCTAGCTGGAGCCAGGTCGAAAATCAATATCAGCGAAGATTTGATTTAATCCCAAATTTAGTAAATACAGTTAAAGGGGTTGCCGATTTTGAAAAAGAAACTTATACTGCCGTTACCGAAGCAAGAGCTAAGGTGGGACAGGTAAATATAAACGCAAACGATTTAGGAGATGCTCAAAAATTTCAGCAGTTTCAGGAAGCTCAATCAGGTTTAAGCAGTTCGCTTTCCAGGTTATTGGTTGCGGTTGAAAATTACCCGCAATTAAAAGCAAATGAAAATTTTCTGCAGCTTCAAGCTCAATTGGAAGGAACAGAAAACAGAATTTCAGTTGAAAGAAGAAGATTTAATGAATCAGTTCAGAGTTTTAATACGGCTATAAAATTATTCCCCGCAAGCATTATTGCAAATATAAGCGGATTTACTGCTAAACAATATTTTGAATCATCCGAAGGAGCTGAACAGGCGCCTAAAGTAGAATTTTAATGAGTAAATTTTTATCTATTATATTAGTTTTTATATTCATTTCAAACGGGATTTCCGCTCAGCCGGAATATCCCGATTTAAAAAACTACGCAACGGATTTGTCGTCTACACTTTCATCTTCACAAATTAATCAGTTAAATAACGACTTAAAAAAATTCGACGACGCAACAACCTCGCAGATTGTTTTCCTGATGATTAATAGTCTTGACGGGTATCCTATTGAAATGTACGCTAATGAATTAGCTGAAAAAAATAAAATCGGCACCAAAGGAAACGATAACGGAATTTTATTTATTGTTTCCGTAAAAGATAGGAAAATGAGAATTGAAGTAGGGTACGGTCTTGAAGGCGCTTTACCTGACGCTCTTGCAAGTTCAATACTTAGGAACGAAGTAAAACCCTACTTTAAAAGAGATATGTATTACGAAGGAGTCCGCTCTGGACTAATTGCCGTTATGAAAGCTACTGTAGGTGAATATACACGGGATCAAAAAGAAGAAAATAATGATGAGAAAGGGAAAGGAATTTCGGGATATTTCATTTTTATTGTTCTCTTTTTAATTCTAAAGTTATTCGGAAGAGGGCGCGGCGGAGGAATAGGAAGCGCAATTTTGTTAGGCGGTATGCTCGGCGGAATGGGCGGCAGATCCGGCGGCGGCGGCGGTTTCTCCGGCGGCGGCGGAAGTTTCGGAGGCGGCGGCGCCAGCGGAAGCTGGTAACTATATTTGTTGTTTTTGTCTCCTAATAGTAACTATTTAAATACGTTTGTTGTGATTTTTTGTGAAATTGTTCATTTTTGAGCTAAAAACAAGCATTTGGTATTTTATTTAGTTTTATAATCAGAAATTTGGTTCTTATTTAGGTTGAAGTTAACACATTGATTTCTTATTATTGGTTCGATTTTGATTGATATCTCAGATGGAATAAAGTTATTTAACAATGATGATTTTTTTGACGCTCATGACTATTTTGAAAACTTATGGATTGAAGCTGGACAAAAAGACAGATTGTTTTTCCAAGGAATGGTACAAATTTCTGTCGCTAGTTATCATTTAGTTCATAACAATTTAAACGGCGCACAAAATCAATATAGAAAATGTTCTGACAAACTTAAAAATTATCTCCCTGATTATTACGGAGTGAACGTAAAAAAACTGCTGGATGATGCCGATAAAGTTAAAAGAAATATTGCGGATCATTTTGTTGATAATAAAAACCTGATTGATAAAAGTTTAATTCCAAAAATTGATTTTAAAAAATAATAAGAAGGAGTCATATTATGGCTATTATGATCACTGACGAATGTATAAATTGCGGTGCCTGCGAACCTGAATGCCCTAATACGGCAATTTACGAAGGCGGCGCGCAATGGGAACTGGAAGGCAAAAGCTACGGTCAAGGCGATGCCGCTCCATCCGGAGCAGATGGTTTTTTCTCAGATGAATTCTTTTATATTGTACCCGATAAATGTACTGAATGTGTCGGTTTCCATGACGAACCTCAGTGCGCTGCTGTTTGTCCGGTTGACTGTTGTGTTCCTGATCCTAAACATGTTGAAAGCAAGGATGAACTTCTCGCTAGAAAAGAAAAACTTGACGCGATGGGAAGATAATTACTTTAACAAATTTATATGTATGAAGGGCATCTTTTTGATGCCCTTTTTTGTTTTAAATAATTTATTTTGAATTTGTAATTTTAACAAACATTCAAATTTTTATGAAAGATAAAAGACTTAAGAATTTAGAAAAATCTATTGAAAAACTATCACGAATTGAGAAAAACATAAATCGAAAATCGGGCAGAACAGGAATTATTAGAGCGGTTCTGTTTTTCAGCGTCATTATTCTTTTTCCGGTTTCTTATCTTAACTTTTCATTGGTTACTAGTTCAATAATACTTATTCCGGTATTTGCGGGATTTGTTCTAGTGTCAATTCAGCAGGTAAAACTGTTGAAATATCTAAAATCAATCAGGAGCTGGATTAAAATAAAAAAATCTTTTATAAGCAGAATAAATCTTGACTGGGATAATATTGAAATAAAAAACCTCCCTGATAATATTAAACAAAATTTAATTGAAACAGATCTTGATTTAACAGGCGAAAGATCCCTTCACCAATTAATCGATTTTTCAATTTCAACTGAAGGAAGCCTGCTGCTTCGTGAATTTTTAACAAATCATAATTTAAGTCAAAATGAAATTCTTAAAAAACAAAATCTTGTAAAAGAAATATTATCGTTAAATAGATTCCGCGAAAAATTTCTATTAACTCTTTCTTTGGTTTCAAAAAACAGAATTGACGCGAATAAAATAATTAGCTGGATGGATAAAAATTCCGGCGTTATTAGTTATAAATGGATTTTATTTATTACATCCTCTCTTGCTATTATAAACCTTGTAATGATTTCTTTAGCAATTGCCGGGATTCTTAATGGTGTTTGGATTTTATCAGGATTTATTTATGTCTCGGTTTATATGCTGTCAAATAAATATTATAAGGGAATTGACGGTGATTCATTAATTCTTCAGGAAGAGTTAGGTAAATTCAGCAGAATTTTAGAGTTTATAGAAAATTATAAATTTAATAATTCACAAAATCTTAAAACATTATGCGAGACAATTCAGAATAAAAAAAATAGTCCTTCTTTATTATTGAAAAGAATTAATCGTATTGTTACAATTCTTACATTTAGGGCCAACCAATTAATATGGGGTTTCTTCGCATTGATTTTTCCCATTGATTTCTATTTAGCTTATTTTCTTCAGAAGTATAAACAAATAATTTCGAAAAATTTTAAAAGCTGGCTTTACGTCTGGCATAATCTTGAAGCGTATGTTTCAATTTCCACATTCGCTTATTTAAATCCCGGTTATAATTTCCCGGAAATTTCAAAAGATAAATTTGAATTTAAAGCCGAAGAACTTGGTCATCCGTTAATAAAATACATTAGCAGTATTAAAAACAATTTCAAAATTAACGGAATGGGAGAAGCATTTATAATCACTGGCTCCAATATGTCGGGAAAAAGTACTTTTTTAAGAACTCTGGGAATAAATATATGTTTAGCTTATGCCGGAGCGCCGGTTAATTCTAATTCTTTCAGAATGTCTCCTCTAAAATTATTTACTTGTATAAAGGTTAGTGATTCGGTGATTGACGGAATTTCATATTTTTACTCAGAAGTAAAAAGATTAAAAGAATTGCTTGTTTTGATTGATAACAATAAAAACGAACCGGTGTTTTATTTAATTGATGAAATCTTTAAAGGTACAAATAATATTGAAAGAAGAATTGGAAGCAGTTCATTTATTAAATCCTTAACCGGGAAAAATTGCGCCGGATTAATTTCCACTCACGATATTGAACTTGTAAAACTTGCCGATGAAAACAAATTTATATTAAATTATCATTTCAAAGAAGAAGTGAAAAAGGACAAAATGATTTTTGATTATAAATTAAGAGAAGGTCCCTGCCCGACGACAAACGCATTAAAAATTATGGAGATTGAAGGACTGCCGGTGGAAAAGTAATTTGTCATTCCGCTATCCGCCTGTGCAGATTTAACTTGAATCTATAAAGAATATGCAGCCCATTCGTTTTACCTATTGTTAAGTTGTACTAAATTTATTCCTTATCCTCTTTGAAGGGGAAATAGTCCAGCACATCGTATTCCCAGACATTAGTTGGAAAAATCACAACTAGATTCGCTGTATTTTCACCTATGTTTTTGAAGGCGTGCGGCACCATTGGAGGTATGTTTACAATATACGGAGCTTCAATAGTAAAAAGTGTGTCACCAAGCGCATAAAGAATTGTACCTTCTAAAAGAACGTGTGCTTCTTCACCTTTGTGAGTATGCATTGGTGGTGCGCCGCCCGGAAATGTTTCTGTAATACCAATTACAAGGTTTTGATACCCGTTTTTATAACCCTCCATAACATGAACATATTCGCCGGGACCGGGATTTATAACGGGCAGGTCGTCCAAGTTTGCGGCATATTCCTTCCAGGACTTCAGTTCTCGTGTTTCATAGCCAGGAGGAACAGTTCGTCTTTCAAGCACCTTATGAGAATGATGCTGGGCATGGAGATATGCCATTATTGAATCAGGGACTGTTTTAACTTCATCTACGAGACCGTCAATAGAAAAAGTTTCTTTAGTATAGTCATGTGAATGAGTTTCTCCATGGTGAGGATGAGTATCTTCATCATTTGAAGAGCACGAGCAGAAGCATGTAACGCTGATGACAACAATCAATAATGACAGTGTTTTCATTTCTAGGTTCTCCTATAAAATTAATCACAATTTAAAGTCAGTTCTTATGTCCCGGCGGATATTTCAATTGTCCTAACGTTTCAATAGATTCGTTGGCTATATTAGGCAAATATGTAATAGTATTGTTTATTAAACATGAAGAATAAACAATAAAAAGATAAATCATCTTATTTAAAGAAGCAACAATTGATTCTGCAATTTTACGGGAAATTTGAAATTGAAGATTTGCCTGTTGATGAATAGGTTGTCATTCCGGCTTCCGCCGCAGCGGATTTGGCCGGAATCTAAAATGGGGATTTAAAGATGAAGTGCGGAAAAAACGAAATAATTTTTGTTTACAAAAGGTGCATTATCGCAAGTATATAACCGGCGTGTAAACCTTCATGATGCAGCAGATACTCTAGCGCTCCGTCAATATTGTTTATTTCAAATCCGTATGCCTTTTGTATTGTTGGTGAAGGAGAATAATTCTTATATATATTATTATCATAAACTGAATGCAGCTTGTCAATTGAATTAATAAATACTTTTTTAATGTTTTTTATTTTCTGTTCCTCAATAAAACTTTCCGGTTTGGTTCCAGGCATAAAGGGGGAGAAGTATTTGTCTTCAACAGCAACGGACAAACTGGATTTTACATAACACATATTTTGCTGTACGCAAATAAGATGACCCAGATTCCAGATTATATTATTTTTATATCCGGTTGGAATCTCATTAAGTTGTTGAGTAGTTAAATCTTCTATTTGTTTTAGAAGAAAAAGTCTGAAGTTTTTTATTTTTTCGATTTTTGTGTTCATGATTTTTCAACCTATTCAATCTCAAAAGTATTTAACATAAAAAATTTATTTATTTAAATAACATGCGGTTGCCACAAGACTTTCACACATATACAAAAATATTTTCACTTAGGTTAAGCGCATATTTATTTTGAGGAGAATATCTCAAATATTTATTGCTTGAACATAATAATATGGTACTATTCCTCAGAAAATAATTCTTTACTTCTTTTTTCCATCTCAGCTGCAATCACCCTGCCGTCCTCACCTTTTTCTTTAAGCTTCTTAATTATATTATGATAGCTTTTTGAATCCCTGTCCTGACTTAATTTAAAAACAGTGTCTATTTTCTTTACTTCAATTTCAAAAGCAACAATCGCATTCATAACTTTTTGCTTAAATTCTAAAGAGAGGTTGTCATAAAATGTAGGCGACTGTTTATTATAGTTTTCAAAATGAAGAGTAGTTATTCTAAGTACGTCTTCCAAAGCAGAATCATCCAGAAACCTTATAATGCCGTTAACATGTACGCTCATATAATTCCATGTAGAAGCTATATGAGGATTACTATACCATGAAGCACTAACATATGAATGTCTACCGGTAAAGACCGCGAGAACATTTTCGTTATTTAAAAATGCTTTATGATGGTCTGTATTTTTCATTATATGTCCCCTCAATATTTTTCTGTCATCTTTTTCTTCAATAAAAAGGGGAACTTGCGTAGCAACAGGTTTATTTTCTGAGTCGCACCCGGTTAAAAACGCGAATGGATACTGATCGAGAAATTCTTTTATTACCTGTTCGTTTTGTTCTTTATAATATGGCAGATCGTACATAATGTTATTCTCATATTTGTTAATAATTCAATGTTTGTATTTGCTTTCGAAATTTTGAAATAAAAAACAGCATTAGTACAAAATTGAAATTAGTTTATTAAAAATAAATTATCCTATGACAACTAATGCATTTTTTTTATGTGTTTTCTGATTCTACTCAAAGATGTTGGAGTAACGCCGATAAAAGAAGCGAGATATTTTTGAGGTATTGTGTTCATGTAATCCGGTTTTTTCAATAAATCGAGATACCGTTTTTCAGCCGAGTCTTTTTGAAGCGCAGTAAATCGATCTATCAGGTTTAAGATTACATCTTCCCAAAAATTTCTCATCATTTCCTGCATTTGGGGTTGATGATTATAAAGTTTGTTTAGTTCTGACTTTGTAAGATAAAGAACTTCGCTGTCTTCAATTGCTTGAATAAAATAATTTGACGGATTGCCGCTTATGAAACTGTAAATTTCAATTGCCGATGATTGAGGTAGTGCAAACCAAACAGATATTTCAATATCATCTTTCAAATAATATAAACGCAGGCATCCTTTTAGAACGAATACAAGGTCTTGACAGGTTTCACCCTGTTTTAATAAATAATTATTTTTCTTAATCAATTTTCTCTTAAACTTATTGGAAATGTATTCCAATTCTGCTTCTGAAAGTTTAACATATTTTTCTAAAAATTTATTTAAGTTATTATTCATTTTAAATTAATAAAACTATATAAAAGAAAAGTTAATTATAATTAATTATCCTACCTCAAAAGTTGTCAGCCCGAATATTTTATCAAACTCAACGACCGGCGGTGTTCCGTAATACATTCTAGCGCATTCAAAAACATAAGTCGCATTATATTTTTTTATAAGTTCTACTGCTTTTGCATTTGTTACAGGGATATCAAGATATAAATGTTCACCAACAACTGAATTTAAACTCGCTTTGTAAAGTTCTTCGGCAATAATTTCATTGTCCGCAAATAATGGACAAACTTTATATCCTTTTGCTGTTTTGCGAATAATAACAAATCCTTTCAGCTTTCCGCTTTTGACATATTTAAATGTTTTATTGCCTGGGAGTTCAATCCACGGTTTTAAAAACTGCGGACGCGAGAATCCGAAACACTGTTTATCATATTCTAGAATTGAATCGAAATCATCTTTATATATTGGGGAAATATTTTTATCAACTGTAAACTCGGTTCCTATTTTTTCATAACGTTCATCTCTGAACGCGATTTTGAAACCGCCTTTTTCATAAAACGGCTGCATTGTTACAACACCGTCCATTCCAATTGAAGCGCCTTCTTTAATTCTTTTAAGTAAAGTATTGCGGCGCTGATACCAAAGTTTTCTGCCTATTTCTTTTCCTCTGAATTCGTGTTTAACTATAAAGAGCCCCATAAAACCGAACTCATTATTAAATGAGATAATTGCACCGCCGGCGATTAAAGTATCTTCATAAAAAAATCCGTAAAAACCGTTAGGGTCTGTGTTATAATAAACATCGGCATCGAACGGGCCCGGATTCCAGCCCTCATCCTCAGCCCATTTTACAAGCATTCGAACACCTTTTAAATCTAACTTTTGAAACAAAAGATTATCAATATTAATCATCTAAAATTCCTTTATAAAAATTTATCATGAATTGTTTACTTTGTGCATTTATAATCTTGTTAAATCTGGAACTGTTCTTTTAATTTTTTATACAGTAATTATAAAATTTGAAAATAATATTTTAATCTTAATTATGTATCTTTATTTTTGTCTCTCTAAAATTAATTCTTTTTTATAAAACTTAATGAATTATGAAAATAGGTAAATACGAAATAAATTATATTCAAACAGGATTTTTCGCGCTTGACGGAGGTTCGATGTTCGGCGTGGTTCCTAAACCACTTTGGGAAAAGACCAATAAACCCGACGATAAAAATAGAATAACTCTCGGCGCAAGATGCTTGTATTTAAAAAGCGATTCCAAAAAAATATTAATCGATACCGGAATCGGCAGCGACTGGAATGATAAGTTTAATAAAATTTATAAAGTGGAAGAATCTAACCCTGATATTATTAACGCGCTTGTGGCAAAAGATATAAACCCCGCAGAAATTACGGATGTAATTTTAACTCATCTTCATTTTGATCATACAGGCGGATCGACATATTTCGACGGAAATAAATTTGTACCAACATTCCCGAACGCTAAATATCATGTGCAGCAGGATCATTTTGACTGGGCAAAACATCCTTCGGAAAAAGACCGCGCAAGTTTTGTTGAAGACCGGTTTATGCCTCTTGCTGAAGAGGGAATTTTGCATCTTCTCCACGACGAGTTTCAATTTGATGATGAAATTGAATTTATTATTATTAACGGTCATACATTCGCCCAGCAGATGATTAAAATTTCGGATTCGTCTGAGACACTCTTATACTGCGCTGATCTGATGCCCATGCATTCGCATATTCCTGTTCCATATGTTATGGGATATGATCTTCAGCCTCTGGTTACAATAAAAGAAAAAAAAGAAATTCTTCCGCAAGCGGTTGAAGGTAATTGGAAAATAATTTTTGAGCATGATCCTGAATTCGCAGCAGCGACAATACAAAAAACCGATAAAGGTTTTTCGGTAAAAGAAAAATATAAAGAGCTAATATGATAAACGAAATGGACGACTATATAAAAATTTGTAAAAAAGACGATCTGAAAGAAAAAGTCGGAAAAAGATTTTTAGTAAATGATATTGAAGTTGCGGTCTTTAAAGTTGACGGCGAAGTATATGCGTTAAGTAATATTTGTCCGCATCAGCATACTCATTTAATTTATGACGGATTTGTGGAAAACGGATTAGTCGCATGTCCTTTGCATGGCTGGGAATTTAATCTAAAAACCGGGAATATGGCTGAAGGCAGAAAAGGGCTCGACTGCTTCAAAGTAAAAATTATTGACGGTGAAGTTTACGTAAAAGTTTTTAAGAAAGAATTTAACTGGTAAATAATCTTTGTGCTCTTTGTGAAATCTCTTTGTGACCTTTGTGTTAAAAGAAAACTTAATTAAACCACAAAGGTACTGTGTAAAAAGTCAATAAAAATATAGAAAAAATTATAAATAAAAATTCATCATATATTAACGGCTAAAGCTTGATTGTAATTAGGTATATAATCAATATTTTTTTTGAAAA
>Ga0180009_10001329_pt1 | contig 30645 bp, 24 predicted proteins | sample OS_PC_MetaG_FD_123537 | JGI IMG/M metagenome (GOLD analysis project Ga0180009, IMG submission 123537) | Groundwater microbial communities from the Aspo Hard Rock Laboratory (HRL) deep subsurface site, Sweden - OS_PC_MetaG | ecosystem: Environmental > Aquatic > Deep subsurface > Groundwater...
ATTCCTATAGCGGGGAGCCTTCCTGCCACGGTCTGTCATATAGGCTATCTGATCGGAGACAAGACTGAATTCAGGATGTGACTCCATAAAGTCTACCTGGCTTTGCAGGTGCCCGGGCAGGGAAACATCATCAGCATCATGCCTGCGGAGATATTTGCCGCGTGCCATGGCAAGGCCTTTGTTCAGCGATCGGGCCACACCCATGTTTTCCTGTTTTACCGCAACGATCCTGGGGTCGCTGTAACTTTCAATGATCTCCTGGGTTTTGTCTTTCGACCCATCGTTGATGAGGATGAACTCATAATCACGGAATGTCTGACCCAGGATACTCTCAATGGCAGGTCTGAGGTATTTTTCCCCGTTGTAAACAGGCATGATGACCGATACGAGCGGGATGGATTTCATTTACTATGTTTTGTTGTAATTCCACGATGATTGAAGGACGGCCCTTGAACGTTTGTCGTAAGGGTAGTTGCGGCGGATAAAAATTGTACCCTGCCGCACACTGAGACGCAGGCAGTTTTCCAGGTAGTTGAATGTCCCATACATATTGCCCAGCCATAATGAAATATAATATGTGCCCGGTGCCAGGGAGAAATTCTGTATGGTTACCTCAATTACCTCTTTATCACCTTTGCGGTGATTTTCTATGGCAAACTCATCATCCATGTTGGTGACATGGGCGATAAACTCGTTGGAGTCGTTTCGTATATCAAGGGAAAAGTCTGTATAATCAAGGTCTTCATTAAAACGTATTCCTGCCCTGACCATAAAGGAATCTCCCAGGGTGATCTCTTTAGTCTCATTACCATCCATATCCAGGATGGAATAATCCAGGAACTCAACCTGTTTTGTCCCATAGGGTCTGACCTCCCCAACCTCCAGGCTGCTCTTCTTGTATGTTTCGAGTACATCCGCCACGGAACCGTCGAGGGTAAGTGTGCCGTTCTGCATCAGCACGGCTTTGTTGCATAGCTGCTCAACGGCTGTGAGGTTATGACTGACAAAGAGCACGGTACGGCCTGAGGTCGAAACATCTTTCATTTTGCCTATGGCTTTTTTCTGGAATTCGGCGTCACCGACGGCCAGGACCTCGTCAACGATGAGTATCTCTGATTCAAGATGAGCGGCAACAGCAAAGGCAAGTCGCACGTACATCCCGCTGGAATACCTTTTCACAGGTGTCCCGATATATTTTTTTACTCCTGAGAATTCAACGATCTCATCGAATTTCCTGTTGATTTCTCTTTTTGTCATTCCCAGGATGGCGCCGTTGAGATAAATGTTATCTCGTCCGGTAAGTTCCGGGTGGAATCCTGTTCCCACTTCCAGGAGGCTTGCAATACGCCCTTTTACACGGATCTCTCCGGTAGTAGGCCCGGTAACCTGCGAAAGAAGCTTCAGCATGGTAGATTTGCCGGCTCCGTTTTTGCCTACAACACCCAATACGGTGCCTTCTTCCACCTTCATGTTTACATCGCGCAAAGCCCATACATATTTGGCATCTACCTGGTGGAGGACATTACGTGAGGAGACCTTTTTCGTAGGGTCTTCCTTACCACGGATCTTTGCCCACCAACGGTTCAGGTCGTGGCTCAAGGTACCGGTACCAACCACGCCCAGGCGGTATTGTTTGGATATGTTTTCGAGTTCTATTACGACTTTTGACATAATTCAGGAATTAAACCGTATCCATGAAATTCTTTTCCACTTTGTTAAAAACCACAATACCTATTGCGAGTATAATCACCATAAACCCGGCAGAATAAAGCAACTGAATGTAATTGACCTGTCCGACACCCAGCATGGCCGTCTTGAAGGTCTCAATGACCGGAGTCATGGGGTTAGCCAGTACATATATCTTATATTTTTCAGGGATTTCGCTTAATGGGTAAATGATCGGTGTGGCGTACATCCATAGCTGAACCCCGAATTTTACCAGGTGCAGCAAATCGCGGTATTTGGTAGTGAGTGAAGAAATGATGATACCAAATCCCAGTCCCAATCCTGCCATGAGGATCACCAATATAGGAACAAGCAATATCTCCGCCCCAATGTGAATCGGGACACCACGCAAATAGTAATAGATCATGAAGGCGATAAGGAAAACGAACTGTATCACGAAGGTTATCAGACTGGAGATAACGATAGACACCGGCAGGGTCATCCTGGGGAAATAAACCTTTCCGAAAATGGAGGCATTGGTGATAAAGGTAGCCGAAGTGTCGTTCAGACAAGTGGAGAAATAGTTCCACCCCACGATGCCGGCCATGTAAAACAGGATATTCGGCAGACCCTCTGTCGGGATCCCGGCAATCTTCCCGAAGACAACCGTGAACATCAGGGTTGTCAGTAATGGTTGAAGTATAAACCATAGTGGACCCAGTATGGTTTGTTTGTATTTTGCGACGAAATCCCTCTTAACAAACAGAAAGATCAGGTCACGGTACCTCCAGATCTCTTTGAGGTTTAACTCAAACAAGCTCCTTTTCGGCCGGATTACCATGGTCCAGCCCTCACCGGCAAACTCAGCATTATTGGGAGTGCTCACGTTCCTCATAGGCTAAATCAATGTTCCGTAATTATGTTTAAAATCTTTATAAACCATTTCTATTCCCTTTTTCAGAGGGATAGAAGGATTAAAACCAAGGTTTCTCAGGCGGGCAGTGTCGAGGAGCTTCCTTGGGGTTCCGTCGGGTTTCGTTGGATCAAAGATCAGTTCTCCCCTGAATCCCGATACTTCTTTGATCAGCATGGCCAGTTCACGGATCGACACATCTTCCCCCCAGCCTATATTCACAAAGGATTTGTTATTGTAATTCTCCATGAGGAAGATAGTGGCTGCCGCCAGGTCATCCACATGCATAAATTCCCTTTTCGGATTACCGGAACCCCATATTTCCACGGAATCTTTATCTTCCATAACAGCTTCATGGAATTTCCTGATCAGTGCCGGGAATACATGAGAAGTGTTAAGGTTATAATTGTCGTTAGGTCCGTAAAGGTTAGTAGGCATTACCGAGATGAAGTTACATCCGTACTGGTCGCGGTATGCCTCACACATTTTTATTCCTGCAATTTTCGCTATGGCATAAGGTTCGTTGGTCGGCTCAAGCTCGCCCGTCAGCAGGTATTCCTCTTTCATGGGCTGGGGGCAGAGTTTCGGGTAAATACACGAACTTCCCAGGAAGAGCAGCTTTTCCACACCTGACAGGTAACTTTGATGTATAACATTATTCTGTATCTGCAGGTTTTCATAAATGAACTGAGCCCGGTAGGTGTCGTTGGCACTGATACCTCCCACCTTGGCCGCTGCCAGGAAGATATAGTCGGGTCTTTCTGTTTCGAAAAATTCCCTAACCGCCTTCTGATCCGTCAGATCCAACGGGAAATACCTGACATCACCTGCCTGCATGGGCTTACGGCTATGGTAATTCCCCACGATATTGCTAAATCCTGTTTTTCCCAGTTGCCGGATGATGGCGCTTCCTACCATTCCTGTGGCACCGGCAACAAATATTTTCCCTGACTTATTCATAATAACTCATGATTTTATAGCCTCCGTCGCGGAGGTATTTTTCCTTGGTCATCAGCACAAGGTCAGACTCCATCATATCTTTTACCAGGGCACTAACATCATATTTGGCTTCCCATCCCAATACCTCCATGGCTTTTCTGGGATCTCCCAGTAATATATCCACCTCTGTGGGCCTGAAGTACCTTGGATCAACCTCTACCACAATCTTGCCTTTACTGATTTGATATTTGGGATTATTGCATTCTTTCACCACGGCTTTCTCATTCACACCCTCACCCTGGAATTCTACTACTATTCCGGCCTCCGCAAACGCCATCCTTACGAATTCCCTGACTTCAGTAGTCTTTCCGGTAGCTACTACATAGTCGTCGGGTTTTTCCTGTTGCAGCATAAGGTACATAGCTACGATATAATCTTTTGCATGGCCCCAGTCGCGTTTGGCCGACATGTTACCGAGGAAGAATTTATCCTGCAGCCCAAGGGCAATTCGCGCTACAGCGCGGGTGATCTTACGGGTGACAAAAGTTTCACCTCTGACAGGGCTTTCATGGTTGAACAGGATCCCGTTGCAGGCGAAGATGCCATAAGCTTCACGGTAATTTATTGTGATCCAGTAAGCATAAAGCTTGGCAACACCGTAAGGAGAACGTGGATAAAAAGGAGTTTTCTCTGTTTGTGGTATCTCCTGCACCAACCCGTAAAGCTCGCTGGTGGAGGCCTGGTAAAATTTCGTCTTGTTCGTCAGGTTTAGGAGCCGTATGGCTTCCAGGAGTCGCAAGGCCCCAACAGCATCCGCATTGGCAGTGTACTCCGGTGAGTCGAAACTTACCTGGACATGCGACATGGCCGCGATGTTATATATCTCATCCGGTTGTACTTCCTGAACTATGCGGATCAGGTTGGTGGAATCCGTCATGTCACCGTAATGGAGAATGAAATTCTTATTATCTACATGGGGATCCTGGTATAGATGATCTATCCTGTCGGTGTTGAAAAGCGAAGAACGCCGTTTGATACCATGCACGATATAGCCTTTTTTGAGCAAATACTCGGAAAGGTAAGCTCCATCCTGCCCGGTAACACCAGTAATGAGGGCAACTTTTGACATATGTGTAGTTTTTTGATTAAGTCATTTGGTCCCTGATCTTCCGGATTACCTCGTCCACAACTCCCGTCTTCTCTATCATACCGTAGTATTTCTGCTCGGTCACCGGCATCCTGAACCTGGCGTCATTGTATACGAAACAAACGCCAGGAAGTTTTCCTTTTTCGAGAATGTTTTGCAAAATGTTGTCTAATACTGGTAATGGAGTCTTGCGGTGTCGTACGACGTACAGCGTGATATCAGCGAAACGCGACAGGTAAAAAGAATCGGCCAGCAACCCGAGCGGGGCACTGTCGAAGATCATGTAATCATATTGTTTTTTCAGATCCTCTATAAGATCTGCAAACCCAGTGCTTTGCAAAACTTTGTCTGCAGCAGTCGAAGCAATACCCGGTAGCAACAGGTCGAGGTTCTCCGTGTCGGTGTGAACCAATCCTGATTCAGGATTATCTTTAAAAATCTTCGAAAGGGATGGATGCTGGAAATCGAAATCAGCCAGCAGCACCTTTTTTCCTGAGGCCGCATAAACCAACGCAAGGTTCAGTGAAACGAAAGTCTTCCCTTCACCGGATACAGAAGAGGTTACCAGGATGGTGCGCCCTTTGCCTTCCCGGTTGAAAGGCAGGTTGGCCATGACAAGGCGCAGCGATTGCGTGAAAAAAGATCTGGGTTGCTCCCGAACAAGAAAAGAAGATCTGGATTTATTGTGTGGTATTTTCCCGGCACTGGGCAGTCCTGTGTATTGTAAAAGCTCCTTGCTGTTGTAAATCTTTTTGTCAAGGATAATAAGGAGAAACAAAAAAGCAGCCGGAACCAGTATTGCCAGGATCACTGCACGGCTAAGGTTGGATTTGGAATTTGGCGATATCTTCCAGGCACTCTCCGCACTTGCTTTATCAAGCAGAATAAGGTCAGAAACCGTGGAGGATTTCTGAATTTCCGCTTCAGCCCTTTTCTGAAGCAGGAAATTGTACATCGTATTATCAAGGTTATAATACCGCTGAATATTCATGTATTCACTTTCCAACCCGGGAAGCTGACTGTATTGAGCTAAATTTTCTTCAATTCTTCTTTCAAAATCATCAATCTTTAGCTGGGTGATGTGAACAATGTTGCTGATATTCTCTATTAAAAGTTTTTTCTGATTGGCAATCTTGGTTTCCAAATTGATGATAACCGGGTTTTCAGGCGTTGTAGTTGCCAGCAGGTCTTCTTTTAAAAGATAATTGTCGGAAAGCTCACCCAGAATATCCGAAAATAAAGGAAGGGTTATTCCAACCGTTGATGGAGAAACAATGTCATCAATATTATCGTGGGTGACAATGTAATCTCTGAGGTATTCATAATATCTCAACTCCATCATTTTGTCTGCCTTATTTTTGCTAAGGGAGTTGATTCTTTCCAGGAGAGGGATGGTCTTATCCTGGAGGGTCATCATGTCATTATTCTGACGGAAGGTTTCCAGCCTGTCTTCAGTGTTTTTCAATGAAAGACCTATATCATTAAGCTGCTTGTCGATAAAAGCAATGGTATTGTCAATGGTCTGGGTTTTAAGCTGAAGATTGATCTTCATATACTCCGACACAAGCATGTTCAGGAAATTCACTTCCTTATCAATATTCCTGCCTGTAGTAGAAATAGTGATGATGGACGTTGAATTATCATAGTAAATATCAAGTTTCCACCGGTAACTGAAAACAAGACTGCTAAAGGAGTTAATGGTGAACATATACTGATTTCCTGCAAACTCGTTGTTGTTTACATAGGGCTTCCAGGAAATATTGAATTTATAACGGTCGCTTTTTATCGTGTCCCCAACACGAAATACTCCATTTAGTCCGCCTATGGGAGGATCTGTTTTTATTTCCACTTCTTCATGGGATAGAACTGTGAAATGAATTTCTTTACCCCAGGGTTGCGCATGCAGGGTGTCGTAATAAACCAGGAAAGGGGAGGCATGGTATACCTCAACTGTCCGTAATTTCCCAACGGCATAATAAGATACCCCAAAATCCAGCTTCCGGATGATCTTTTCTATCTGGCTGTTGGATTCAAGCAGGGCTAGCTGGTTTTCAACCGGATTGGATTGAATGAAGGTATTTGTACCGTCCTGCTGAAGGATCGGCTCCTGGCGCGTTTCGCTCATGAGCCGGGTGCTCAGGGAGTAAATGGGAACTTCATATTTGTCTTTAACTTTTACTATGACAACCGCAATGCCTACAGAAAAGACAAATAACCACCAGTTTTTCAGAAACTTATGAAAAACTTTCAGCAGGTCTATTCCGTTCCTTCTGATCATATCAGGCATGTTGGTCAATTATAGGGTTTTAAGCAGCAAATACAGTGTGATGAGCGATGTAAACAAGGCCAGTGAAAATGTCGGCCCTATCCCCCAGGTCTTGGCTTTCATGGGTTCGGCATACAAGAGATCGTTCGGATAAACATAGTACAAATCCGAAAGAAGTATTTCCTTATTTGAAAGATCGAGTGTTTGAATGATGGGTCCATCGGTGGTTTGCCTTACAAGCTTTACTTTATTAAGTTTTGCATAAGGCGTAAAGCCTCCTGCCATTGAGACTGCTTCGTATACTGTCAGCTTGGCTTTTGTTATCCTGTAAGTACCCTGGGAGTTGAACTCTCCTATGAGGCTGATGGTGTTGTTGATCAGTTTGATGGTGACAATGGGTTGATTAACATATTTCTTAATTCTCTCAGTCAGGATGTCTCTGGCTTCATCCAGTGTCATGCCCTGTACCTGAAGTTCTCCCAGGAAAGGGAAATATATATACCCTTCATCATTGACATAATATCCCACCAAAACCTGGTTGCTCTCCGAATACGTGGTATTGGATGCTAAGGGAGGGTTGAAGAAAGCAGTATTGACCCCTTCTACACTGGTAACCCCAATATAAAGATTATCATTGGGTTGGATACGGTAAGTGCCCTCAATATCACTGGAATCGGCATATACAAATCCACTGTCCTTCTTCTTTTCCTGCATTAACAGCAACTTTCTCTGCGGGATACAGGAAGAAAGTATGAGAAGTACAATGACAGAAAAATAACATAAAAATCTCAGATTCCTGTTCCTATGCATTATAAGACCGGTCTAAAGATGTAACACAACTTCTTCTGCAAGCTTTTGATAGCTGGAAATAGCTTTGCAGAAGATTATTTTTTATCTGGCATAAATATAATACAGGTTTTGGTTATTTTTAGGGTTTCTAAAAACAGGTTATCAACAGAGTTATTCAACGCATGAGGCATTCAGAATCAAGCCGGAACCCGAGAATTTGTTTTCTAATGCATGAGAGAAGCTTAACACGCGATTCCTGGGTAGGTACTTCGACGTTCATGTATGAAGCCCTTAAGAAAAGAAACAATAATGTGGAGTTGAGAAAGATCAGGGTTGTAAAGGCACCGTTGATCACTTTTCTCAATAAGCTGATGATTAAAATATCAGGATTGAAATACAATCTGTCCCATAGTTTTTATGCTTCGGGGTATTACCGGAGGAAGCTGACCAAATTGCTGAAAGAAAATGATTATGATGCTATTATAGCACCCGCTATGTCGACTGCCATCAGTTCACTACCCCATACCATACCCCTTGTTTATGTTTCGGATGCCACGGTGAGGTTGATGTATAACTATTACGAATGGTTTTCGGGATTCACGTTTTTCAGTTACCGGGAAAGCATTGCCGTTGAAAAGAAAGCTCTGGGGAATGCAGATTTATGTGTATTTTCATCGGAATGGGCGGCACGAAGTGCCATTCAGGATTACGGAGCGGATCCCTCCAGGGTTCATGTGATCCCTTTTGGTGCAAACCTCAGGGAAGAGGAAATACTGCCCTTTGAAAAAGTTATTCATAGAGATAAAGGGGAAAAATGCAGGCTGCTCTTCCTGGGTATGGAGTGGGAGAGAAAAGGGGGACAGATTGTGCTTGACGCATATCTTCACCTCAGGAAAGAAGGGTTTCCCTGTGATCTGACCATTCTGGGTTGTGACCCTCCTGAAGCGAGGAGGATTGAAGGCGTTGAGATCATTTCTTTCATCAATAAGAATACCCCGGAGGGGAAAAAGCAATGGGATGAGTTGATGCTGACAAGGCATTTTCTTCTTTTACCCACCCAGGCCGAATGCTTCGGAGTCGTTTTCTGCGAAGCAAGTGCTTATGGAATGCCCTCCCTCGGCCCCGATACCGGAGGTGTCTCCAACGCACTCGTTGGAGGGAAAACAGGGTTCCTCCTCCCGGAAGGTTCCTCGGGTAGAGATTATGCAGAAATTGTGAAAGAAGTTTATACCCACTACGAAGCCGAATACCTCCCCCTCTCTAAATCATCAAGAGAAACATACGACAAATTACTCAACTGGGACCACTGGGCCCAATCCGTCCTGAATTTAATAAAACCTTACTCCTAACCTTACGTCATCCCGGCGTAAGCCGGGACATCCCGGCGTAAGCCGGGACAACCCATTTTTTTCTTAGCTTTGCACCACATAACACCCTTATGCATAAAGTCATCGGAATCGGAAATGCTTTGGTGGATATCATGACCTCACTGGATGATGACCGCCTGTTGATTGATTTGCATCTTCCCAAAGGAAGCATGCAGCTTGTGGATCTGGATACTTCCAACCATGTTCTTGGTGCCAGCGCTCATCTTCCCCGCTCGGTTACAGCAGGGGGCTCTGCTTCCAATACGATATACGGGCTGGCCAGGCTCGGTGTGGAAGCAGCTTTTATCGGGAAGATCGGTAACGATGAATATGGTCGCGCATACGCGGATGACCTGGCCCTGAACCGTATCCTGCCTAAACTTATGGTTAGCCTTACACATTCAGGAAGAGCTGTTGCCCTGATAAGTGCCGATTCGGAGCGGACCTTTGCAACACATCTGGGTGCCGCCCTGGAACTTATTGCCGAAGACCTTCTGGAAAACCATTTCACCGGATTTCATATCCTGCATATTGAAGGTTATCTGGTACAGAATTATCCACTGATCACCCGTGCTGTGGAACTGGCACGCAAAGCAGGATTGCTGATCTCCATCGATCTTGCCAGCTATAATGTGGTGGATGAACACAGAAATTTCCTGGAAAAACTTCTGAGTGAACAGGTTGACATAATCTTTGCCAATGAGGAAGAAGCCAAAGCTTTTACCGGGATGGATCCATACCGGGCTCTTGAAATCCTGGGAGACCTGGCAGATTATGCCATTGTGAAAACAGGCCCCAATGGCTCCCTGGTTAAAAGTAAAAACCAGGTTTTCCATATTGATGCTATCCCTGCCCATTGCATTGATACTACCGGCGCCGGTGACCTTTATGCTTCGGGTTTCCTGTATGGGCTCGTTAACGGCTGCTCCCCGGAGAACTGCGGGAAAATTGGATCTATCCTCGCAGGTAATATCATTGAAGTCGTTGGAGCCAGGATGGACGACCATCGATGGGCAAAGATCATGGATCAGGTTTCACTACTTTTGTAATGTTAAAATCACTCCCCCTTTACCATTAGTAAATAAATCAGTAGTTTTTTTTATTTGAGGCAGGATTTTTTTACTTTTGCAGCCCTAATTTTCAGGTAATAGTAATACAAGTATTAAACAATGAAGGTATATCAAACACAGGACATCCGGAATATCGCTCTTATCGGGGGCGCTAAAACCGGTAAAACGACATTGTCGGAATGCATGCTCTTTGAGGGCGGCGTGATCAACAGAAGAGGAAGTATTGACGATAAAAACACGGTTTCCGACTACCGGGAAATAGAGCTTGAAAGGCAGAATTCTGTGTTTGCTTCAGTGATGTACACCGAACATGCCGATAAAAAGATCAATATTATCGATACCCCGGGTTTCGATGATTTCGTAGGTGAGGTCATATCCTCCCTCAAGGTCGCCGACACCACCGTGATGGTTGTTAATGCCCAGAATGGTGTGGAGGTGGGCACCGAAGTCACCTGGCGGCACTCGGAGAAAAATAATAAACCCGTTATTTTTGCCATCAACCACCTCGAACATGAAAACTCAAACTGGGATGAAACACTTACCCAGTTGAAACACCATTTCGGAGGTGGGATCACAATGGTGCAATATCCGGTAAATACCGGTGTGGGCTTTGATTCGGTGATAGACCTGCTGAAAATGAAATTGTACAAATATCCGCAGGATGGAGGTAAACCTCAGATCCTGGATATTCCGGATAGCGAAAAAGGTAAAGCCGAGGAATTGCAGGCTGCCATGATCGAAGACCTGGCCGCTAACGATGAAGCCCTGATGGAGAAGTATTTCGACCAGGGAACTTTGTCGGAAGAGGATATTCAGAACGGATTGAAGATAGGTCTTTTAAACCGCGGATTCTTCCCGGTTCTCTGCATCAATGCCAAACAAAACATGGGTGTAGGCCGCCTTCTGGAGTTTATTGCCAACAATGCTCCCGCACCGAATGAAATGCCCCTGGTGAAAACCCTGTCGGGAAAAGAATTGAAATGCAATGCTTCGGATCCTGTCTGTGCTTTCATTTTTAAGACTACCATAGAATCCCATCTCGGAGAAGTATCTTTCTTCAAACTCTATAGCGGAGAAATTACCGAAGGTATGGATCTTATCAATGGCAATAATGCCACCAAGGAAAGGATCTCCCAGGTCTTTGCTTTCTCAGGAAAGAACCGCGATAAGATAGATAAAGTCTATGCCGGAGACATTGCGGCCACCATCAAGCTGAAGAATAGCCGCACCAACCAGACACTCAATTCACCAAAGACTTCGGATGAGAAGGTACCTCCCATCGTTTTCCCGGATCCTAAGTTCCGCGTCGCTATCAAAGCAAAGAACCAGGCCGATGATGAAAAGCTGGGTGCTGCACTTAATGAGATCCATCGTATGGACCAAACCATGGTTGCCGCTTACTACAAAGAGTTAAAACAGATGATCATGCAGGGTCAGGGCGAATTACACCTGAACATCGTGAAATGGCATCTGGAAAACCAGTATAAGATCCCTGTCGAATTTCTTACACCTAAAATTCCCTACCGGGAAACCATCACAAAACACTCACAAGCAAGTTATCTGCATAAGAAACAGTCGGGGGGCTCAGGACAGTTCGGACAGGTTTATATGCTTATCGAACCTTATGAAGAAGGCATGCCCGAACCTTCAAAGTACAAGCTGAAGCAGACCATGAGCATGTCGTCGGTCAATCCCCTCAGCATACAGAAAAGTGAGACCGAACTGGCCGTAAGCGTCAGGGGTAAGGATGAGATTGAACTGGAATGGGGCGGAAAACTGATCTTTTACAACTGTATCGTAGGCGGTTCCATCGACGCACGCTTCCTTCCTGCCATCCTCAAAGGAATCATGGAAAGGATAGAAGAAGGGCCTCTTACGGGTTCATATGCCCGCGACATCAGGGTATGCGTTTACGATGGTAAGATGCACCCGGTCGATAGTAATGAAATCTCTTTCAAACTTGCAGGACGTGCAGCCTTCAGCATGGCTTTCAAGGAAGCTGCTCCCAAGATCCTGGAACCTATTTACGATCTTGAAGTGATGGTTCCCGAAGATAAAATGGGTAGCGTTATGACGGACCTGCAGGGACGGCGTGCCATCATCATGGGTATGGAAGGCGGAACCATCCGCGCTAAAGTACCCCTGGCTGAAATGAGCCGCTACTCAACCGCACTGAGTTCACTGACCAGCGGACGCGCAACCTACAACATGAAGTATGCCGAATATGCCCAGGTGCCACCCGATGTACAGGATAAACTCCTGAAAGAATACGAGGAAAGCAAGAAAGAAGACGAATAGCAATAAAAAAGCCCGGGAAACCGGGCTTTTCGTTTTACCTGAAAAGCTTTATCAGTTCCTGGTAATCATCCTGACTTAACTTGTGTACATTACCTCCTACATTGTTGGCAATCATGGTATCCAGGATAAGATCATGATCAATATCGGGTATTTGCATCATGGATAGCCTTACAGGACTTCCGATCGAAACAAAGAATTTCTCCAATGCTTCTATGCCTTCTTCGGCCGTTTCCGTCCCGAAAAGGTTTTTTACCAATTCCTGTATCCTTCCGGGGATCTTCCCGAGATGCAACCTGAGCCATGCCGGATAAACTATGGAAAGTGAAGCTCCATGAGGTATATCATACAGCAACCGACATGACTTTGGCAGAGTCGATCACGCTCCCGCCACCCACGGCGACAATGAAATCAACCTTTTCCTTCCTGGCAAGCTCCGAAGCTTTGTCCACATCATCCACCAAAGGATTGGGTTTTATACCGGAATATTCGATGACCCTTATTCCCCTGCCTTCCAACTGTGCCATGATCTGGTCGTAAATGCCATTTCTTTTGATCGAACCACCACCGTAAACCAGTAATGCTGTCTTTCCGAGGCTCTCAACTGTTTTGCCAAGTCCCGCTACAACATCCCTTCCGAAATAAAGTTTGGTTGGATTGTAAAGAATGAAATTTTCCATATTTTATTTTTTGACAGTTTATGAAATGCTTAAAAAATTTGTACCCACCCCCTGGCCCCCTCTGCTGGCAGGGAGGGGGAACGCGCTAATCAAATGTTTGATAAATCAGATAGTAGCTTTCAATAATTGGTATGCTAAAATCCATTCTCAAATTATTTTTACTTACTTGCTACTTATATTATTTTTCACAAAGTAGAATTAGCACACCCCCCCTCCCTGCCAGCAGGGAGGGGGCTGGGGGGTGGGTATGCTAAAAAAAGCGAACAGAATTTAATGCGAAACTTCAGTCACTTAATTAAACAACAGAAAACGCCGATGGTTTTTATTCCTGCTCGCTGATTACACCGCTTCCCAGGCAAATTTCCCGGTGTTCATCATAGATTACACCGAACTGCCCTGGTGCTACGCCTGCTACCGGTTTGTTGCTCTTTATCCTGAAAACATCCCCGGCCTGAAGCATAATACCCTCGCCAAATTCAGGCTGATGTCTTATCTTGAAGCTGACCTTTTGCCCTGTTGTGTAATCGCGGTCGGGTTTTTCATTTATAAACAGGAAATCTTCCAGGATGATCTCTTCTTTGTATTGTGCTATCGGGTCATAACCGTTGGAAACGAAGATGATATTTTCCGCAATGTTCTTTTGTACGACAAACCAGGGTCCTTGCCCGAGTCCAAGCCCTTTTCGCTGCCCGATGGTATGGAACCAGATGCCGCGATGCTCTCCAAGGATCTTCCCTGTTTCAAGCTCGATTATTTTACCCGGTTTTTCGCCTGTGTATTTTCGGATGAACTCGGCATAATTGATTTTCCCCAGGAAACAGATTCCCTGGCTATCGGGCCGGTGCGCGCTGGGCAAGCGCATTTCTTCAGCCATCGCCCTGACTTCCGCTTTCTGCAAATGCCCGATCGGGAACATAACCTGTTGCAGCTGGTCGTTAGTGATCCTGCCCAGGAAATAGGTCTGGTCTTTTCTTTTGTCCGCCGCTGTGGTAAGATAAATTACCCCGTTCTTTTCCGTTGTGCCGGCATAATGTCCCGTACTGATTTTATCGTAGGAGCTCCCGTAACGATCCCTGAAGCTTCCGAATTTTATCAGACGGTTGCACATCACATCCGGGTTGGGTGTGAATCCTTGCTTTACGGTTTTCAGTGTGTAATCAACCACACTTTCCCAGTATTCCTTCTGCAGATCGACGATCTCCATCCGGCAACCATACTTTTTCGCAATAAATGTCGTGATCTCAATGTCTTCCTCCGAAGGGCAGTCGGTGAATCCCGGCTCATCTTCCATAGCAATCCTGATATAAAAAATATCAGGCTCATACCCCATATCTTTCAGGATGGGGATGGTAACGGAGCTGTCAACTCCTCCACTGACAAGGGAAGCGATGTTCATTCTATAGATATCAGATCGCAGATCGCAGATCGTATATCTTAGATCTAATTCTGCGATCTGCGATTTCTTTCTTCGATCTCCGATCTGCGATCTCCTATTTCTTTCTTCGATCTGCGATTTCTTTCTTCGATCTGCGATCTGCGATCTGCGATCTCCGATCTGCGATCTCCGATCTCCGATTATATCATTCCTTCTTTATGTTTCTCCCCGATCACCTTCAGCATATCCACTGTCATGGCTTCGAGGCCGAATTTCGGGTCCCAGCCCCACTCTTCACGGGCGGCACTGTCATCCATATTATTGGGCCATGAGTCTGCAATGCTTTTCTTCACGGGATCAACATCGTAATCCATTTTGAAATCGGGTATATGTTTTCTGATCTCAGCAGCGATGATCTCAGGGTCAAAGCTCATGGCAGAAACGTTAAAAGCATTGCGGTGTTTCAGTTTCGACGGGTCGGCTTCCATCAGGTCGATGGCAGCGTCAAGAGCGTCAGGCATATACATCATGTCGAGGAAAGTGCCGGCAGGTAAGGGACAGGTAAATTTCTTATGTTTGATGGCTTCGTAATAGATCTCCACGGCATAGTCGGTGGTGCCGCCGCCGGGAAGAGTCACGTTGGAGATGATCCCCGGATAACGAAGCCCTCTGGTATCAACTCCGAAACGTTTGAAATAATAGTCACTGAGTAACTCTCCTGCCACTTTCGTTACACCGTACATGGTGGACGGGCGCTGAATAGTATCCTGCGGAGTGTCGTCGAGCGGGGTAGATGGCCCAAAAGCACCGATAGAACTGGGGAAAAATACGGCGCAGTTGTTTTCGCGGGCTACTTCAAGCACATTGTAAACACCGTTTACGCCAACATTCCATGCGGCCTGGGGATTCTTCTCAGCTACCGCCGAAAGAAGAGCTGCCAGGTTGTAAATGGTGTCAATCTTATATTTCCTTACGATTTCTGCGATCTTTTCAGGCTCGGTGGCATCTACCATTTCCGAAGGACCGGATTCCATAACGTCACTCGTTGGCATGGTCTTGCGGTAACCTGCTACCACATTATTGCTTCCGTAAACCTCACGCAGCCTCATTGCCAGTTCTGAACCGATCTGTCCGGCTGTTCCGATGATCAAAATATTTTTCATAGCGACAGGGTATTTTAGTGTTAAATGATTAACAAAATTTTGGGCAAAAATATAACAAATTTGATATGCCGCCCATTTTGATGAGGAAACTTTATACCCACAATATCTGAAAATTAAATTTTTAAATTCTATATTTGCACCAGTTTGTGAAATGCTTAACAGTTCAATTCTAATAAACAAAACGAATATGTACGGAAAAATGAAGGAGCATCTCCAGAAGGAGTTGCATGAAATTAAGGAAGCCGGTCTCTTTAAAAATGAGCGGATCATCGTATCACCCCAGGGTGCCCCCATCAGCCTGAATACCGGGCAGGAAGTCCTGAATTTTTGTGCCAACAATTACCTTGGACTTTCAAATCACCCCAGGCTTGTCAAAGCTTCGAAGGAAGTTCTTGATTCTCATGGTTTCGGTATGTCGTCAGTAAGGTTCATCTGTGGTACACAGGATATTCACAAGACTCTTGAGAAAAAGATCGCCGACTTTTTCGGAACAGAAGACACCATCCTGTATGCTGCCTGTTTTGATGCTAACGGTGGTGTTTTTGAGCCCTTGTTCACAGCTGAGGATGCCATCATATCCGATTCTTTGAATCATGCTTCCATCATCGATGGAGTAAGACTTTGCAAGGCTCAGCGTTTCCGTTATGAGAACGCCGATATGGCTGACCTGGAAGAAAAGCTGAAAGAAGCTTCCCAGACTGCAAGATTCAAGATTATCGTCACCGACGGTGTTTTCTCCATGGACGGTAATGTAGCCCCGATGGATAAAATTAACGAGTTAGCCAAGAAATACGATGCTCTCATCATGGTCGACGAATGCCATTCAGCCGGTGTTGTTGGTAAGACCGGACGCGGTGTCACCGAATTGTTCAATATTCGCGGCGAAGTGGATATCATTACCGGAACCCTTGGTAAAGCCTTTGGTGGTGGTATCGGTGGTTTCACTACCGGCCGTAAGGAGATCATCGAACTGCTCCGTCAGCGCTCCAGACCTTATCTGTTCTCCAACTCCCTCATCCCTGCCGCTGTCGGCGCCGGTATCGAAATGTTCGATATGATGACGGAAACCAACGAACTGCAGGATAAACTGCACTGGAATACCGAATATTTCATGGAAAAGATGAAGGCAGCAGGATTCGACATCAAACCTTCGAAATCTGCTATTTGCGCAGTTATGCTTTACGATGCAAAGCTTTCACAGGAAATGGCCGCAAAACTCCTCGATGAAGGTATTTACGTCATCGGATTCTATTATCCCGTTGTACCCAAGGGATTGGCACGTATCCGCGTTCAGCTCAGCGCTGCACATGAGAAAGAACATCTTGATAAATGTATCGCCGGTTTTACCAAAGTGGGCAAGGAGCTTGGCGTTATCAAATAAAAGAATCTATATTAACCGCAAAAAGCCTGGCCTTGCTTGCCGGGCTTTTTTTATTTTTGTAAAACATATTTCTCAACCATGCAAAATAATCTACAGGTCTATAATTCATTATCCAGGAAAAAGGAAGCCTTCGAACCCATTAACCCTCCCTTTGTCGGCATGTATGTGTGCGGTCCGACCGTTTACGGGGAAGGCCACCTGGGGCACGCCCGCCCGGCCATTACCTTCGACCTTATCTTCCGCTATCTGAAGCACCTTGGATATAAAGTTAGATATGTGAGGAATATTACCGATGTTGGCCACCTGGAAAATGATGCCGATGCCGGCGAAGACAAGATCGGCAAAAAAGCCCGGCTGGAAGAACTGGAGCCCATGGAAGTAGTTCAGTATTATACCAATAGCTACCATCACAATATGGACCAGCTGAACGTGCTTTCCCCCAGCATAGAACCTCACGCCTCCGGCCATATCATCGAACAGATAGAAATGGTCAAAGCCATCCTGGAAAAAGGATATGCCTACGAGAAAAACGGCTCGGTTTATTTTGATATTGAAAAATATAATAACGACCATCAATACGGGATACTGTCAGGAAGAAAAGTAGATGAACTGCTCGCTTTTACCCGTGAACTGGAAGGACAGGAAGAAAAGAAGAACAGCGCCGATTTTGCGCTCTGGAAAAAGGCTACACCGGAACATATCATGCGCTGGCCTTCCCCATGGAGCAACGGCTATCCCGGCTGGCACCTCGAATGCTCCACCATGGGGACCAAATACCTGGGAGAAGTTTTTGATATCCACGGTGGTGGTATGGATCTGCTCTTCCCCCACCATGAATCGGAAATTGCACAATCGGTTGCTGCCAACGGTAAAATGCCGGTGAAATACTGGCTGCACAATAATATGGTCACCATCAACGGGCAGAAGATGGGAAAATCACTCGGAAACGCTGTATCTCTCAACCAGTTCTTCAGCGGTGATCATCCTCTCCTGGTGAAAGCATACAGCCCCATGACCATCCGCTTTTTTATGCTGCAGGCACAATATCGCAGTACGCTTGACTTCTCCAACGAAGCCCTGCAAGCCTCCGAAAAAGGCCTTGAAAAATTGATGAATGCATCACAAACACTGAAAAAGCTGAATGCTTCCGATAAAAGCACGGAAAACATCGCCCTCCTGGAAAAACAATGCTACGATGCCATGGACGACGACTTCAACAGCCCCGTCCTGATATCACACTTATTTAACGCCGTTAGAATTATTAACAGTGTTAATGATGGCAAAGCATCTCTTAACGCGGAAGACCTTAAAAAGCTGACCGGTCTTTACAATACTTTCGTATTCGACATCCTTGGACTCAAGCGGGAAGAGGAGGGAGGCAGTGATGATATGCTTACGGCAAAACTGATTGATACCATGCTTTCTCTCCGTCAGGAAGCGAAGAAGAATAAGGACTTTGCTACTTCTGACAGGATAAGGGATGCGCTGGCAGAGCTGGGAGTTGTGGTGAAAGATACGAAGGAAGGAGCGGTTTGGGAGAGGAAATGATCTCAGATCTCAGATCGCAGATCGCAGATCGCAGATCTATGTGCGATTTTTTGCTTGGGGATTTACGATATTCTAGTTGTCATGTTTTTTGTTGCGGTATTGATACTGGATACAAGTATAGATATTATTTCATTGCTTTCTTTTAGAAGAAAATCCATTTCTTCTATATCTTTTATTTCAAATGATCCAATGATGATTTTCAAAGCCATATGGGTTTCTCTCATTTCTTTTAAACTTATTCTAAGTTTATGAATGAAATCCTTTCGGGATTCTGCACTGCCCGATTCTGCATAATTCAGGGCAACGGAAATACTGGATCTAACGATCTGATTTGTAATAATATTTTTCTCCTGGGACATGGGAATTCCCTTTGTCAACCGGATTACCCGGGAAACAAACTCCAAAAGGCGATTTTCAAATGAATTTCGATTCATGTACTAAAAGTTTTACCATCTAACCATTAGTACCTTAAAATCCAAAATATTCCATTTGAAGTCGAAAAATTTTACATCCAAATTAGATCTTCGATCTGATCTCTGCGATCTGATCTCTGCGATCTGCGATCTGATCTCTGCGATCTGCGATCTATTTGCTTACTATTAAATAATAATTCTTCTTCCCCTTTTGAACCAGTATGTATTTGTCATTCAGCAGGTCGTTTTTGGAAACCACGAAATCTTCCTGAACTTTGGTTTTGTTGACTGAAACCCCGTTGTCTTTCAGCATTCTTCTGGCTTCACCTTTGGAAGGAAAGATGTTGGTTTTTTCGGTGAGGAAATCGACAAGTGGTATTCCTGAAAGGATCTCTTCCCTGGAAACCTGGCTTTGGGGCACCCCATCGAAGATGCTGAGCAGGGTACGTTCATCCAGTTTCTTCAAGGTGTCGGTGGTGCCTTTACCGAATAATATTTCCGATGCTTCAACGGCAGCAAGGTATTCTTCTTCCGAATGCACGCGGATGGTGATATCTTTGGCCAGTGCCTTCTGAAGCTCCCGCAGATGCGGCGCTTCTTTATGCCTGAGGGTGATCTCTTCGATCTCTTCCTGGCTAAACAAGGTGAAGATTTTGATATACCTTTCGGCATCTTCATCGGAAACGTTTAGCCAGAACTGATAAAAAGCATATGGAGATGTCCTTTCGGGGTCAAGCCAAACGTTGCCCGATTCTGTTTTTCCGAATTTGCCGCCATCGGCTTTGGTGACCAACGGAGTGGTCAGTGCATAGGCTTCCCCACCCTTCATCCTGCGTATCAATTCATTTCCGGTTGTGATATTGCCCCATTGATCCGATCCGCCCATCTGCAACTTGCAGTTCAGATTCTCATATAAATACAGGAAATCATAGCCCTGAACCAGCTGATAAGAAAATTCGGTGAAGGAAAGCCCGGTTTCCAGCCTTTTCTGCACCGAGTCTTTCGACATCATGTAATTGATCGTGATATGCTTGCCAATGTCACGAATAAAATCCAGGAATTTGTAATCTTTGAACCAGTCGTAATTATTGACTACCACAGCAGAGCTTTCCCCGCAATTAAAATCCAGGAATTTCTTCAGTTGTTTTGTTTGTCCCGCCAGGTTTATCTGCAGCGTTTCCGCATCCAAAAGGTTCCTTTCCTGTGATTTACCTGAAGGATCCCCGACCATACCTGTCGCTCCGCCTACCAATACCACCGGTTTGTGACCGTGCCGCTGAAAATGTACAAGCAGCATGATGGTGGCCAGACTTCCGATATGCAGTGAGTCTGCCGTAGGGTCAAACCCGATGTATCCTGCGGTCATTTCCTTGTTAAGCTGTTCTTCCGTGCCCGGGATCATATCATGGATCATCCCCCGCCAACGTAGTTCATCAATAAAATTCATGTTGAGGCTTTTTTTGCAAATATAGTTTTTTCGATGTATTGTATATTCAAAATTGTATACAAACCATTGTGTTGCCCATAATTTCTTAGCTTTGCCCAATGAATCTGGTTACAGGAGGAACGGGGCTTGTAGGATCTCATCTCTTGCTGGAACTGGCCAGGAAAAATATCCCGGTCAGGGCCATCTTCAGAGATCCTGAAAAAATTGAGCTTGCCAGGAAGGTTTTTGAAGCTTATGAAGACCCTGGAATGGAGTTGTTCGGCCGCATCCAATGGGTGAAAGGCGATATCCTGGATGTTCCTTCCCTGGAAGATGCCATGGTTGATGTTGACCATGTTTATCATGCCGCCGGTGTGGTTTCTTTTCATCCTAAGGGAAGGGCCATGATGATGAAAATCAACGTTGAAGGTACTGCCAACGTCGTGAATGTAGCCCTGGCCGGTAATGTAAAAAAACTGTGCCATGTAAGTTCCATCGCCGCCCTGGGAAGGGCAGAAAACGATGGAATGGTAGATGAACACACCGAATGGAAAACCTCCCGTGAAAATTCCTATTATGCCATCAGCAAGTATGGCGCGGAAAGAGAAGTATGGCGGGGCATGGAGGAAGGTCTGGATGCGAATATCGTGAATCCCTCCATCATCCTGGGTTTTGCACAACCCGACCAGGGTAGCACACAGATGTTTGAGACCGCCTGGAATGGACTGAAATACTATACCCTGGGCGTAAACGGATATGTGGATGCAAGAGATGTGTCGCGGGCTATGCGCTTGCTGATGGAAAGCGATATCCGCAATGAACGCTTCATCCTGAATGCCGCCAACCTGACTTACCAGGAACTCTTTAACATCATGGCTGATGTGATGGGAAAGAAAAGACCTTCCATAAAGGTGAACAAGTTCATGAGTGAGGTATCCTGGAGGGCGGAAAAAGTGAAAAGCCTTATCACAGGCAAATCCCCCCTTATCACCCGCGAAACAGCCAGAACGGCCATGACTACCTACCGGTATTCAAGTGATAAGATCTGTGAAAGGATTGGATTTGAGTTCACCGACATTGATCAAACAATCCGGGAACTTTATCAGCTTTTTAAAAAGTATTATTTCAAATAATTCAATCTGTGCAAATCTGAGTAATCTGTGGTAAATTATTTCACCACAGATTACTCAGATTTGCACAGATTATATCTATTTTTGCCCCCATAAAAGCGATAATCATGAAAAAGACAGCATTGATCTACTGGCCAAAGAAGGGAAACGTTGAAAATGCAGCCAACAAAATAGTTGAACAGTTTGAAGGTCATCCAATTGACTTGTTTACCATAACCCAGGTTGATGTGGAATCACTGACCGGATATGATCTTATCATTGTTGGTGGCTCAACCGTCGGCGCCGACAACTGGGAAGACACTCATAAGACCCGCTGGATCGATTTTTTCCAAAAACTTGGGAAGATACACCTTCACGGACAAAAGGTTGCCATCTACGGTCTGGGCGACCAGGTTTTGTATCCTGATCATTTTGTCGACGGCATTGCCGCTATCCGTGAGGAGTTTGCCCGACACCACGTTGATTTCATAGGTTACTGGCCTGTTAAAGGCTATGATTTCACAGGATCACGTTCGGCAGAAGGAGATCATTTCCTGGGACTGGCCCTCGACAACGACCAGCAACCCGAGCTTACGAATGAACGCATTCTTTCCTGGGTAAAACAAATTAAGAAAGAAGCCGGATTTTAATGCTAAAGGGCTATTGGTGCCGGACCATTTTCCGAAATGATCCATACTTCACGGAATCCCCGCTGTAAAAGTTGCTCCCTCGTTTGATCGTACAGAAGAGTTAACTCACCAGGCTTGTGTGCATCGGTGCTTATGGTCACCGGAATTTGTCTATTCAATATCTCATCCAGAATCCACCCATCGGGATAAAGACTGCTACAACGCTTTTTATAAATCCCCCGGGTGTTGACCTCCACAATGGAACCGTTTTTAGCTATAACATCAAGACTTTCCATTACCAGATCCCTGTACCAATTGTCGTTTTCCAGGAAGTACCGATTCTGATTATGCATTTTGATCTTATCCATGTGACCGACGATATCGGGTTTTTCCTCAGCTACCATGCGGTTGAGCTGGTGGTAATAGGCTGTGACCGCTTTTCGGATGTTACCGTCGAAAACATCCTCCAACCCCCGGTCATAGGTTTCCCGCGATGATCCATCGATGAACCACAATCGCTTTTTTTCGGCATTGGTGACCAGATGTACCGACCCGATCACGTAATCAAGCCCGGCTATCTTCCTGAATTCGTCGAATGGACGCGTCAGTCCTGGAATATAATCGATTTCCAGTCCCAGGAGTATTTTTAACCTACCACGGTATTTTTCCTGCAGGATGCGTATGGTCTGACAATACTCCAGCAAAACTGCATCGGAAGGTATGGCAAACTGGTTGCTAAAAGGAACAGGAGCATGGCTGGAAAACCCCAGGATGGAGAGTTGCTCTTCGACAGCCTTTTGGATATACGATTCCGGATCGTTGGAGCCGTCGCAGAAACGGGTATGTGTGTGCAGGTTAAATCGCATCATGCCTCAGGTAATGTTGGGTTTGTGAAAGTAACAAAAAACCATGGGGCAAAGTTGCGATGACATAAAAAAAGAGAGCGTTGACCAGACGCTCTCTAACCCAAATCTTATAATATCAAAATGAAAAATTAACTTTTCACTTATTGATACCTTTTCTACGGAAAAGGTAACCCTTCGGTTAGCGTATCAATTCCTTATTTCAGTAGTATCCCGGATGGGGTTACGTATATAATGAAGCATACATCAAAAAGGAGAGAGCGTTGACCAGACGCTCTCATTCCCAAATCTAATAAACTTAAAAATTAAAAAACTTTAGTTGACCAGATGCTTAAATTAATACGGAAAACGGGCAAAAGGTAACCCTTATGAGCATTAAAAAGTATCAACAATTTTATAGACTTTGTCGGATTTTCTCAGGAAGGTTTCTACGGGAATGGAGCAAACATCTCCACGTGAGGCTTTTAACACGGGTTCGGGTGTGTTGAGGCGGATCTCCTGCACTTTACCCTCATAAACCCCGGTGGTTGGGCCGATGATGTAAATGTCATCGCCGGTGACAAGGTCATTGGCTTCTACTTTGATCTCTGCTACCTGTAGATTGGTGAAATAATTGGAGATCTTTCCCACGTATATCTTTTTCCGGGTGGCCTGGGAACCATATTGTTCCGACCATTCCCCCATTTTACGCCCAAGGTAGTATCCATCCCAGAAACCACGGTTGTAAACCGATTTAAGTCTTTCGTTCCAATTGTCCACTTTTTCAGGTGAATAGCTTCCGCCGGAATATGCCAGTACGGCTTCCTTATAACATTGTGTTACGATCTTCACGTACTCGGGTGAACGGCCGCGGCCTTCGATCTTTAAAACCCTCACTCCGGCCTTCAGTATCTTATCCAGGAAGTCGATGGTTTTCAAATCTTTGGGCGACATGATGTATTCGTTGTCTATGGCCAGCTCAATGTTGCCATCGAGGTCGGTGACCTTGTAAGGCCGGCGGCATACCTGCAGGCATTCGCCGCGGTTGGCGGAGAAGTTGAGGTTGTCGAGGCTGAGGTAGCACTTGCCTGAAACGGCCATGCACAGTGCGCCGTGGGCAAAGACTTCTATCCTGACAAGCTCCCCGGAAGGCCCTTTGATCTGCTGTTTGTCGATAGCCCTGGTAATGGCGGCAACCTGCTCCAGCGAAAGCTCCCGTGCGGTAACCATCACATCGGCATATTGTGCATAGTACTTAACCGCTTCGATGTTGGTGATGTTGGTCTGGGTCGACATATGCACTTCCATCCCGGTCTTGTTGCAGTACTGTATCACAGCCTGGTCGGAAGCGATGATGGCACTGATACCGCTGTCTTTTGCAGCATCTGCATACTTTCGCATCTCGTCCAGCTCCGTATCAAAAATGACCGTGTTCAGGGTCAGGTAAGAACGCACATGATGTTCATCACAAATGCGAACGATCTCCTTCAGGTCTTCAATAGAAAAGTTCTGCGACGACCGTGAGCGCATGTTAAGCCTTCCCGCCCCGAAATACACCGAGTCCGCACCGCCTTGTATGGCGGCCATCAGCGACTCGAACGAGCCGGCAGGAGACATTATTTCGGCCGGGGTTTTCATACGTTTGCAAAGATACAGGAAATCGAAGATCGGAGATCGGAGATCGATGAATTAGATCTGCGATCTGCGATCTGCGATCTTCGATCTCCGATCTGCGATCTGCGATCATTAGCTTATCTTTATTATTGTTATATTACATCCCCAAAACATCGCTTCATGAAACAACTTATTCTGTTGATCTCTTTATTCTTATTCAATAATGTTTTCTCCCAGGAACAGCGTGTGTACCGGATCGACAGCCTGTCTAACGAACTTCTTGCCCTGGATACCCTGTGGTTATATCATCCCGGGGATGATACTGCCTGGGCTGCTTTTGACTTTCCTGATGAAAACTGGGACACACTTTCCACAGAACTGTTGCTGACAGGCAGGGAAGAGTCGTTTTTCCCCGGGAATGCCTGGTTCCGGTTGCATATCGAAATCGATTCTTCTTTGATGGATGAGTTCGCAACCTTAACCCTTCGGCAGGTCGGGGCTTCGGAGATCTATCATAACGGCAAAAGGATAAGGAGTTTCGGGACAGTGGGTACAGCGGACAGAGAGGAATCCAGGAGCAATCCAATGAATATTCCCTTTTTGTTGCGATTTGACAGTGAAAAACATCATGTGATCGCTGTGCGATACTCCAACCGGGAGGCGGAAAAATTTTATAAAAGATACAATACTCCCCTGGCCGGGTTTAATATGTTCATCAGCACTTTCAGAGGAAGTATCGACCGCATGATAAGCCTTTATGTCGTCTCCCTGTTATTTATATCCCTTATAATTATCTTTGTGGTTCTGGGAGCCCTGCATTTTCTGCTGTATGTCTTTTTCCGGCAGAACAGGTCGAACCTCTATTACAGCATCTTCGTCATGGCCTTTGCCGTGTTGATCCTGTGGTCGCTTGCGGTCAACTCCTTCATTTTCGGTACGGGCTTTGTTATTAAAACAAGATACCTTATTTCCCTGCTTTACCCGTTTATCCTGGTGCCGCTGGTCAGGCTTCTGTATTCCATGTTCTGGGAAAAGCTTCCCCGGATGTTCTGGGTGGTGCTGGCACTTGCCTTTATATCCACGTTGTGTTATGTCTTCAATGTTTCATTTATAACATTCATTTATGCAGGGTTCTCCGTCATTGTGTTTTTTGAGATCGTGAGGGTGACCGTTCAGGCTATATGGCGACGTATTAGCGGCTCCTGGATCATTGGGGTTGGAGTGCTGGTGTTTATTGCCTTCTTCACGGTAATCTCCTTTATCATCCTCTTCCAGGGTGGGCTTGTTATTAACGGTTTATGGTATTTCCTGTCCGTTTTGATGGCGGTACTCAGTATCCCTGTATCCATGTCGTTATTCCTGGCAAGGGATTTTTCCAGGACGAACAGGAATCTGAAAATACAACTTGAGCAAGTAAAATTGCTTTCCGCCAAAACGCTGGAACAGGAAAAAGAGAAACAGCGCATCCTGGAAGGACAGAAAGAAAGGCTGGAAGTCATGGTTAAAGAGCGGACTCATGAACTGGAAGAAGAGAAGGACAAGACCGAGAAACTCCTGCTGAATACCTTACCCCTGAAAGTAGTCAACGACCTGAAGGAGAACGGGTATACAGAGCCCGAGAGCTTCGACGAGGTGACCGTGTACTTCTCTGACCTGGTGGGTTTTACCGATGCCTCATCCAGACTTGAGCCGGCAGTATTGATAGAAGAATTGAACAGGATTTTTACCGCCTTTGACGACATCATGACGAAGCACCACTGCGAGCGGATCAAGACCATAGGAGATGCTTACCTTGCTGTTTGCGGGATGCCGGAAAAAAACGAAAACCATGCGGAGAACATGGCCCTGGCTGCCCTGGAGATCAGGCATTACCTTGAAGAAAGAAACGGCCATTCGGAAATCAAATGGAAGATCCGTATCGGGATCCACAGCGGAAAGGTTGTTGGTGGCATAGTTGGCGTAAGGAAATACATTTACGATGTTTTCGGCGATACTATCAACACCGCATCCAGGATGGAAAGCAACTCCGAACCCATGCGGATCAATGTGTCGGAAACAACCTATGAGATCATAAAAGACAAGTTCCGCTTCAGTGCCCGCGAAACGATGGAGATCAAAGGGAAAGGGAAAATGAGGATGTATTTTTTGGAAGGCGGGATTAAAGACGTGTAACTCACTAATCCTTCATTTCAAGAAACTGCCTGATGTTGAAGTGTTTTATCCCTTTGAAATCAGACACAAACTCATCAGCGGAAATGACAATCTTTTCGTGGTTATCGCCGATTTTAAGCAGGTTCCCGAACTCCCTTTCCCTGACTTTTTCATCATACACAAGGTAAGCCACCTGTATGTATTTCGTAACATTTCCTTTTTGGGCCACAAAATCGATCTCCCTGTTCTGGTGTTTCCCGATATAAACCTTGTAATCATGATCAATAAGTTGATTATAGACCAGGTTTTCGAATATGTTTCCGATGTGATCGCCTGTGAACGGGATTATGGAATGGATAAGTCCCAGATCGGAAAAGAAATATTTATCGTTGATCTCAAATCTTTTTTTTCCAATGATATCCATGCGTTGTACTTTGTTCACAAAAAAAGCATACGTAAGATATTTCAGGTAATTTGAAACGGTGTTCACCGACAAATTCACCCTTTGTCCTTTCAGGAAATCACTGATTTTCTTGGATGATACATAGCTTCCCAGGTTATCCGATATATATTCGATCAGTCGGTCAAGAAAATCAATATCCCTGATATTGTACCGGGCTACAACATCTTTCAGGATAATGGTGTTATAAATACTTTTAAGGTATCCGAATACGATTTCATCGTCAAAAGGCAAATGGATGAGGTAAGGCATTCCCCCGTATCGGATATATAGGTTTAGCGTATCATTTGTATTGGAAAGCTTATGAATTTGCATGAATTCTTTATATGAAAGGCTGTTAACACGGAATTCAATATAGCGACCAGAAAGGTGGGTGGCAAGATCACCTGACATTAAGTTGGCATTACTGCCTGTACAATACAAATCGTATCCTTCCGCAAACAATTGTCTTAAAGCTATTTCAAATCCTTCAATTTCCTGAATTTCGTCAATAAAAACAAAATTTTGCTTTATACCGGATACCTTACTCTTTACAAAATGGTAAAGGTCATCAGAAGTGACGATGTGCCTGAATTCGTTGTTTTCTTTATTTATATAGACAGTATTGGATTTGGAATTATCATTTTTAATCATATCAATGATTTGCCGCAACAAGGTTGATTTACCTACACGACGCTGGCCTGTAATAATCTTAATAATACTTTTCCCAATAAAAGGCCTGATTTTTTCCAGGTATTTCTCCCTGATCAATATTTTTTCCATGATGAAAACTTTTTGCAAATATACATCAAAATATCATTATAATGAATTTATTATTCATATTTGCGATTTATTTTCATTATAATGAAATATTTTGCAAAGCCTTTTTCTATTGAAAGCAGTAGGCCCTTAGTTATCATTATTCATAAATATCTTATTATGTATCGTCCGGTTTATTGACCGTCTACCCAGGATGGAGTCCCACAAAACACTCGGTAAACAAAGGGTTTCATGCATCCTCTCCCAGGGATGGAATCCCGTAGGATGGAGTCCCTTTGCACCTTTGCATTGATCATATGCAATATGCCCGTGGCCGAAGGCTTACGGCAGATTGAAGGATTATTATTATTTTCAAATTAGTAGTCCCGGATACACCGGACTGAAAATCCTTTACTCTTTAAATTATTGCCTGTGCGTTCAATTTTAGGTCCTAAATAACTAATTCCCCTATCCCAGGAATAGATTAAATAATCTTTATTAATTGAAGATGTCCAAAAAAATCCTCCATGATTTATAACATAAAAATTGCCATCCGTATATCGATCTCCACCCGGTAATGCCGAAAAGCCAAATAAATCGGTACCGGTATTAATGCTCCATCCACTTTCCGATTTTAAATTATCTCCAGCGTCAGCTCCTCTGAATGTCAAGAAAATATTCCAAACCGGATCACCTATACCATAATAGCTATCAACACTGCCTTCCAATATTTTCCATTCATCGTCAGTTGGTATATGCCATCCTTCAGGACAAATACCCTGTGCCCCGGGATCATTTCTGTAATTCATCATCTCATTCCATTGATATAGTCCTCCATATACTGTACAATTATTCGTATCATCATCGTAGCAGTATTTCTCCAATATTTCATTATCCTGCATATTGGTAGCACCAGGAATCATCACCCCCGCATTCAAATTCTCCTTTAACCAGCATTGGCTGAAAATCTGGATAGTGTTGTAAATCTGCCCCTCATATTCAACGGTTGGTATCCCAGGACAAGGAATATTAAAAGTAAATTGAAAAGTATACAATTTACTGCTATCGGGTGCATCAAGAATTCCTGATTCAAGTGTGTCGTTATAAGCAATCAATAACAATGTGTCACCTGTATTGAAGATAAAATTTTGATTCGATAATTTTTTTAATTTACTTACTGGGAGAAGATAATCACTACCAAGATAATAAATATGGCTCTTCTTATCACTTCTGGTGCTTATACTTATTATTTTGATGCTTTCACTAATATTATTAAACTGAAGATTAAAATAAAATATTCCGCTATCTCCAGGAATAAATTTGTAATAATATACTCCTGCAGAAAGAGCTTTATTTTCATTAATTAAAACTCTTCCATGATTATCACATATTGTAATGTCTACTATAGATTCATTAGGAATCTTAATTCTAATTATGGTGTAACCTTTAACAGGATTTGGATAGCATGTAATTAAACCAAATTCACTTTGGGTATTAAAGTTTTCATTGATCCCAACAGAACCATCCAATACCAAAACTGTATCTGGCCAATAAAGAACAGTATCACAACCTTGACTTTGATTTACCACTCTAATGCTGTCTGCCTTTGCCCATTGTGTATTCTCTACAGAAGTAAAAACTAATTCAATGACCGATTTTTGTATTAAAAACGAATCTGCTGGTAAGAATACAAACATTATGTAAAGGAGTAAGAAGCTCATTTCAAAAGTGTTAAGATATCATTTCAAAGTTTCTGTATTAATATATTTAGTTTACTGTCGTTTAAAAAGCCTTAACTAAAAATAGTGATAATTACCTACTATAATTGTAAATCTGCTGCTAAAACTGCATAGATTATCAATGTGAATTTCCGCAAAACCGCATCGGATGTAAAGATGCTGTCAATCACAATGTTTTGGGATTGTAAATTCTTGTAAAAGACGCAAGTACTTAATAATGTTATCATTACGCAAATAAAAATGGGGGGGTACTTCGTTTCACGGTGTTTGGTTTTGGTTGTTTACTATGCTATAAAGATATAGAGAGTTTTTTGATAAGTCAAGAGAGATTTTGAGTAGTGGGAAGCCGGATGTCAGATAAATTAAACATCACTCGCAACTCATCGACAATCTCATTAAACATCAAATCCAATTATGGAAAATATTTTTCCAGGAAGTTTTACTATTTGGATATTTCAATTCCAAATAGTATATTTGTAGATTATGAAACATAGAAACATTATTAATACTATAGAACCAGTTTGGTACTAATCTTATTATTGAGATGGTCTAATTACCCTGGACAATAATTTAAACAAATATAATTGTATTATCATTAAGAGGGGGGCCGGGGGGAGACTCATAACCTCCATTTTTTGTTGATAACTCATGCAGCCCTCCTATAAACTTTTATTGGTGGCACATCTCCATTGGAAGAATGATCCCGTATTTCGTTATAATAGAAAATAAACTGTGAACATACCTGATGAAGTTCCTGGCCGGTTTCCGGATGCTCCAGGTATATCTTATCATATTTGATGGTGCGGAAAAAGCGTTCGATAAATGCATTGTCGGTAACCCTCCGCTTTTCGTCCATTTATATTTTTACCGTATCCACTCAGACAGGGAAATAATTCACCAGGGCAGATGGCTTAAAGTTGATTAAA
>Ga0180009_10001330_pt1 | contig 30641 bp, 24 predicted proteins | sample OS_PC_MetaG_FD_123537 | JGI IMG/M metagenome (GOLD analysis project Ga0180009, IMG submission 123537) | Groundwater microbial communities from the Aspo Hard Rock Laboratory (HRL) deep subsurface site, Sweden - OS_PC_MetaG | ecosystem: Environmental > Aquatic > Deep subsurface > Groundwater...
GAGGCGAATATAATGATGTACCTTTTACTTGTCAATAAAAAATTGCGCCCTATTGCTAAAATATTTACATTTCACTGCTTTCATTTGAAATTATTCGGTAATTTTCCAAACCGCTAAGCCGAATCCCTAAAAAGAGTACTTGCTTTTTAATTGAAAAATTGACAATCTCCCGCTACCGTATCACTGTTATAAATGGTATTGATACCCCAAGTGAGCGACTATGCTCAATTGGAAGTTATTTGTTATCCGTTATTGGTTATTAAAGGAATCATTAAAACGAATAACAAATAACCCCTAATCGAGTTTTAACTCGATTAGGGTGATATTATCCTGCAAACAGGAGAATGTACGATAAATGCCTATAAAACAACAAGCCATTGAGGTTCTCAAAATAGAAGCTGAAGGCATCCTGAAACTGGCGGAACGCATCGACGACAATTTTGCTAAAATGGTAGAGCTGATCTATAATTCCGGCAGCCGTGTCATTGTCAGCGGCATCGGCAAATCGGGCATCGTGGGCCGCAAAATTGTAGCCACGTTGAACAGCACCGGAACTAGATCTTTGTTTTTGCACCCGGCTGAGGCGATGCATGGCGATCTCGGTGTGGTCGGCCGGGAGGACACCTTCCTGGCCCTTTCCAACAGCGGTGAAACCGATGAACTGAACAGTCTTATTCCCAGCATCCGTAAGATCGGGTGTAAAATTATCGCCTTTACCGGCAACAAAAACTCCACCCTGGCAAAAAACAGCGACGTTGTCATCGATGTCGGCGTAGAGCGGGAGGCATGCCCGTTAGGACTTACCCCGACAGCCAGCACAACGGCACTTCTTGCCATGGGAGATGCCCTTGCGGTGACCCTTTTGAACAAGAAACATTTTAATTCGGACGATTTCAAGAAGATTCACCCGGGCGGAACGCTCGGCCAGCGCCTTTCCAATAAAGTCAAAGATATCATGTTAATCGGCACGTCCATCCCCCGGGTTCGGGAAGGGACTTCCCTGGAAGCCGCCATCGAGGAAATCAATCGTTTGGAATTGGGGGCGACCTTTGTTGTCGGCACGGACGACACCTTACTCGGCATTATTACAGACGGTGACTTGCGGCGTTTTCTGGCCAAAAAAATATCGATTTTAGGAAAAAAGGTCGAAGACGTCATGACCAAAAATCCCCGAACCCTCCTTCTGGATTCGCCGGCCTATACTGCTCTTAATATGATGGAGCAATACCAGATCACCGTACTTCCGATCACAGATTCCCACGGAAGGGTTCAAGGAATTTTGCATTTGCACGATATTTTAGGCAAAGGGGAATTTAAGTTCAACGGCACTTAAATAAAGAGGGTATGATGAATTACCAAGACATTGAAACCAGGGTACCGAATCTCGGTGAAGCCAAAATTCCATCACCGATCCAAAGAGGCGAAAGAGGTGCCTACAGCCGAAGTTTTGTAGACGACTCCGAGAGGATTTTAATCGACGTTCACTTGGATAACCTGATCATGCTGGCTAAAGAGGGTAAGGATTTTCCTTCGTTTGAACTGGCCGGCCCCAGAAGAAAAATTTATTTCGACCCAAGCAAGTTAAGATGTGCCCTGGTGACATGTGGCGGATTATGCCCCGGCTTGAACGACATTATCCGGGCGATCGTTCTGGAACTTTTCTACGGTTACAGTGTCAATAATATATTGGGCTTCAGGTACGGTCTGCAAGGTTTTATTCCAAAATACGGACACGATGTTTTCGAACTCAAGCCCGAAACCGTCGGCAACATCCTTGAAATGGGAGGCTCGATCCTTGGCTCTTCCAGGGGCCCTCAGCCGATCGACGAAATTGTCGACACCCTGGAAAGGATGAATATCGGCATCCTGTTTTTGATCGGGGGCGATGGAACGCTGATGGCTGCAACCAAGATAGCAGCCGCCATTACAGCCAGAAGCTTGAAAATCAGCGTTATCGGTATTCCCAAAACCATCGACAATGATATCTACCTGGTCTCCCGGTCTTTTGGTTTTGACACCGCCGTAGATGTGGCTACCCAGGCCATTAAAGGCGCCCATAACGAAGCTGAAGCCTACCCCAATGGAATCGGTCTGATAAAACTGATGGGCAGGCATTCTGGCTTTATCGCCACAACAGCCGCGCTTGCCCAGCAGGAAGCCAATTTTGTGCTGATTCCGGAAGTCGATTTTGATTTAGAAGGCCCTAAAGGCTTTCTCGTCGCCCTTGAAAAACGTCTGAAGCTCAGAGGCCATGCCGTGATTGTTGTGGCGGAAGGGACTGGTCAAAAATTCTTCGAAGATCATGCCGTTGCCCGTGATGAGTCCGGAAACATCAGGCTTAAGGATATCGGATTTTTCCTGAAAGATACAATCACATCCTATTTCATGTCCAAAAATACAGAGGTATCCCTGAAATATATTGACCCCAGCTATACGATCAGAAGCCTGCCGGCAAATGCCAGCGATGCTGTGTTCTGCAGCTTTTTAGGGCGCGACGCCGTCCATGCAGGCATGGCTGGAAAAACGGAACTCCTTATCGGTCGCTGGAACAATCATTTTGTTCATCTCCCCATGAGCGCATCGGCAGGAAAGCGCAAGCAAGTCCATCCCAAAGAAAAATTATGGCTCAGTGTTCTGGGGGCCACCGGCCAAGGCTCCTTGAAAAACGACTGACCCCTGCCCTTTCGATCGAATTTCAAGTATCAAGAAAATATACCGGTTACGGCAATAGCTTTATCTTAACCGCTGTGGCTCATGAGATAGTTGGTTTGAGGAGGCGATAGATCACCGCCGCATGTTTTTCGGCAGCCCCTTGATTTGACATTAACGCTTTTTTAGCCAATGCCCCGATGCGATCGGCAGCCTCCGGATTTTCAAGATAATATAGCGCTTTTTCAGCCAGCTCCCGACCATCCTTTACCTGAATACCGCCGCCGGTATTATCCAGAAGCTCTTTTGCATCCAAAAAGTCCTCCATAGACGGCCCATACATCACCGGTTTGCCCCAGGCGGCCGCCTCTAAAACGTTCTGGCCGCCCAGCGGCACCAAACTCCCGCCGCAGAAGACGATTGAGGCGATGCTGTAGACGGCCTGCAGGTCTCCAATAGTGTCAAGGATCACTACAGGTGCCGTTCGCGAACCATTGTCGCCCAGTTCTGTCCTGAACTGGCATGCAAACCCCCGCTCTTTCACCAGAGCTTTGATATAATGTGCCCGTTCCACATGCCTGGGAGCGATGACAAGCAGGGTTTTGGGAAAAGACTGAATGATCTTTTCATAAACATCAAGAACGATCTCTTGTTCCAAGCTTCGGGTGCTTCCCGCCACAAAAACCGGTTCATCTTTTTGTAAATTAAATAGCCTCTCCATCTTCGTTCTTTGAAAGTTATCCACATGTTGCAGCAGCAAGTCGTATTTCGCATTCCCGTTTATCTTGATTCGTTCTTTTGGCGCTCCCATCATTCTTATCCGTTCGGCATCTGCCCGGCGGATCATGCTAAAGGCGCCAACATGTTTTAATGTTTCCTTTATTAACGGCCGAATCTTTAAGTACCCCTTGATGGAACGAACCGAAATTCTGCCGTTCACCAGCGCTGTTTTGATACCCATTCGATAGGCCTCAACCAGCCAGTTCGGCCATATTTCAGTCTCCAAACAGACCAGAACGTCCGGCTTGAGGGTTGACAACGCTTTGCGAACAGAAACGAAAAAATCGATCGGTGCGTATATGCAGGTAGCGGTTGATCCCAGCTTGTCCCTGGCAAATGCCTGGCCGTGTTCCGTCGTGGTTGAAAGGATCACGGCGCAATCCGGCATCATCAGAAAAAGGGCTTCAATCACGGACAGGGCGGCACGCACCTCTCCCACCGAAGCAGCATGAATCCAGATTCGAGGCGAGCCGGTGATGCCCTCAACAATCTCGGCAGAGTATAGACCCAGCCGCTGGCTCAGACTTTTGCCAAAACGGCCGGTGATCCGCGTATATAACCAGAACGGCGGAAAAAATGCTATAAAAATGATCGAACTAAGGAAGCGATATGTTCTATAAACCAGATTCATTAAAGCTAATTGCGGGCTAAGGTTTAGGGGTTAACGGCGTTCCAGTTCGACAAAACCCTTTCCTTTAATTTGAAGAAGATATAATTTTTTACGGACATCTCCGTTGCTGTCAAATGAAGTCAAGCCGGTCACCCCCTCAAAATTGCCAAGTTGCAGGAGTCCTTTTTTTAGTGCGCTTCTATATCGAATTTCAGGCCGGTTTACCATCTCGAACAAAATCATGGCGGTGTCATAAGCAACGGCCTCAATGAATTCCGGATTTTCCCCGTATGTCTTTTTAAAATCTTTGACAAAATCTCTGACACAGGCTGAATCGCTTTCTGCAAAGAAACCATCGGTCATTACGGCGCCCTGGGCATACTGTTGCGACATCTCAATCAGACTGTCGGAATGCCACAAGTTGGTGCCGAAAAGATGCGTATCCCGAACATCATAAAATGCCAGTTGGGGTATGATCAGACCGGCTTTTTTGGGAGCATCGGGAATAAAGACAGCATCAAAATCAACAATCGGTTCAGGTTTTTCATCCTTTCCATCTTTCTGATCAATCTTTTCTTTTTGAATCTTATTTTTGGCTGTATCCGCACCCTGCCGCTCGGTATTGACGAAATTCTCGATCATATCCAAACTATTTTCATCTTCATACGCCTTTTTCATTTCGGCTTTCAGGTGTTCGGGCACTTTGTAATAAAGTCCTACGAGTTTTTTGATGGGATCTGCAAAATCGGTATGGGCTGAGTTGTATGCTTCGACACCGACGATTCTTCCTCCATGAGCGAGCACTTCATCCCAGAATAAATTCATATAGGTCGTTCCATAATTTTCGTCAGGATAAAGGATGGCAAAACTGCGCAGCCCAAGCGTCTCAACGGCAAACGAGACAATGGCCCTGACCTGCATCCGGGGGGTGATAAAATTCCTGAAAACATAGTCTCCGATCTGAGTAATATCCTCTTTCTGAGTTAACGTGATGATGGGGATCCCGCTGGTCTGGGCCTCCGTCGCAGCGGTTTCGGCGGTAACAAGAGGACCGATAATCGCAGCGACATTCTCTTTAAGCAATTCTTTTACAACTTGAGCGGCTTTATCGGGGTCAGAGCCTGTGTCTTTAATGATTATCTTTAGCGAAGGGCAGTCATTTCGAGAACTGAAATGACTCAGGGCAAGCTCAACTCCTTTAAATGCCCGGTTGCCATAGGTCTTATAACGCCCGCTGAACGGCAGCAAACATCCTATGGTATAACGACTGTAAACAGACTTTGTACCAATCGATTCAAGCAGTTTTTGGGCTTCCCGGGTTCTTTCATGCCGGGGAAAATTTTCGATAAACGTCGACAGCACCTTGGCAGCATCTTCGTACTCTTGGTTTTCAAAATGGATGAGTCCCAGTTGATAAATGAGATAACCGGCTGGATACCCCGCTTCCATGCGGCTCAATAAAGATACAATCTCCTTTGAATCGAGCTGGGCGACAGCCTCCTTGAGCCGGGTAATAATGCCCTCTTTTTCCGAATCCTTGGATGTTTTATAGGCCGAGTTATAATACGTTACGGCATCTATCGGGGAACCTAGCGCTAAATACGTATCCCCTAAAAGTACCTGCGTTCTGAGGATGCGACTTCCGGAAACAGCTTCTTTGAGAACGTCGGTCGCCCCTTGGATGACCTCGGCGTACCTGCCCTCGCGGTAGTAGCTGACCAGGATTTCAACCCGGGCGTCTTTGGCAAATGAACTGTCAGGATATTTGGCAATCAGTTGTTTATAGACATCGCGCGCTTTGGAGTGACTTCCAAGGGCTGTATGGACAGCCCCTATCTTTAATAAAGCGGCGGCGGCCAGTGGCCTGTCCGGAAACCGCAAAAGATATTCGTTATAAGCGTCAAGCGCCTCTTGATAAGATTTTGCCTGAAACATTTTTTCAGCCCGGGAAAAGAGTTCATCCTGAGGACCAACCTCGCCGGGAACAGGATAAATAACGGTTTTGGGTACGCACGCTCCCAAGACTATCGCAAGTAAAAACAGAAATATTCCGGCAATCGCTTTCATAGGCTTAATGGTCTCGAAAAACATGATAACAGTGACTTTTTTACAAATCCGTCCATAAATTTAGGTTTAACTAAATTGAGCGATTTTCAAGTTTGCCGCAGATACAAGGAAGATGCCGTTCCGCTATAGTCAACTATGCGGTGCGTCATCTGACGCCGTAGATGCGGTAAACTTGGAAATCCCGCAGGGTTATAAATTTTGGGAATTCAAATCGATATAATTCCTTTAAAATATTTGGTAATTAACCATTCCCAAAATTTATAACGCTCAGTTTAGGTTTTATTAAATTCATCAACACTTACTCCGATTTGACGGCAAAGGCAAGATGAACCTAGATGAAACATCTTGATTGATAACCCGCAGCAAACCTTTAAATATTCCGGCTAGCCCTTGCCAAACACTTAATAGAAATGATATGAATTTTAGTTCAATCTTCAGTAACTCTATCGTCTTTCTTTGATAAATCAAATATCATAAACCATAAAGGTGCCCCGACATACTATGGAGACGAATAACTCAAAGCAACCACCCGCGTTGTCTGCGGAAAATAAAATATGTGGCGATACCGAGCAAAAACTCGAAGCTTTGCGGCGCCAAATCGATGTCATTGACCAGCAAATCGTTTCTTTGCTTGCCAAACGTCAAATTGAGGTCCAGCGCGTAATATCCTTGAAAAAGGCTTATAACCTGCCGGTTTATCATCCGGCGCGGGAAGAAAACCTGATTTCTGATAAACGTATTCAGGGTGGCGATGCAGGCCTCGATCCGGATTACATTGAAGAGCTTTACCGGCTTATCCTTCGCCAGTCCAGGGCACAGCAAACAGCTCGACTGGCTAAAAAAGGCATCTATGACGGTGCCAGCGTTCTTCTTGTCGGCGGCCGGGGAAGCATGGGACAATACTTTCATCGATGGTTTTTCGATGCCGGTTACGATGTACGCATCCTGGATCTTGACGACTGGCCGAATGTCGACAAACTGTGCGCCGGCATTAAACTGGCACTGATCAGTGTACCCATCGAGGCTACCACTGCAGTGGTCCGAAAACTGGGTCCGCATTTGCCGGCCGATTGTGTTCTGGCTGATATCACCAGCATCAAGGAGCCGCCTTTAAAGGCCATGCTCGCAGCCCATCAAGGACCGGTTATCGGTTTGCATCCCCTCTTTGGCCCGGCCACTTCAACCATGGACAAACAGATCATTGTGGTCACTCCCGGAAGAGATTACCCGGCGTGTCAATGGCTGATCGACCAGTTCAGCGCCTGGGGCAGCATTCTCCTGCAAGTCAATGCCAAGGAACACGATGACATTATGACCATCGTTCAAACGCTACGGCATTTTGCGACCTTTGCATTCGGTCAATTTTTATGTCGAAAAAGTATCGATTTGGCCCGCACGCTCGAATTTTCCAGCCCCATCTATCGTCTTGAGCTGGGAATGGTCGGAAGACTTTTTGCACAAGACTCCACATTGTATTCCGAAATCATATTCGCTTCTTCCGAACGGCGCACCATCCTGAAAGACTATCTGGCCTCTGTGGCGGAAAATCTTCCAATGATCGAAAAAGGTGATAAAGAAGTATTTTGCACTGAATTCAAAAAAATCGCAAACTGGTTCGGACCATTCAGCGAGCAGGCCTTGCGGGAGAGCACTTACTTGATTGATAAACTGATCGATCGTTTCTGACCCGGGTTAACCTACTGCTAATGAAAAAGTTATGATGCCGTGCAAAGGACCCCATAAAAGCAAGATGAAATATCCGGGTTTGTGGATTTTGTTTTCGCTTGACACCTTGCTCTGTTTTTTCTTATGCAGAAGAGAAGGGCTCGCTTTGCCCGGCTATAGCATGAAGGGCTTATCCGGCTTTTAAAATCCCTATGACTCAAACCAGGCTTATCTGATGAACGCAGACCATAATCAGGCCTTTGTTGACATTGCCGTATTGGAAAATATGATCGAGGCCCAACTGATCGAATCCATTTTGAGCGAACACCAAATCCCCCACCGAGTCCGATCATACCATGATACGGCTTATGACGGTCTGTTTCAGGTTCAAAAGGGATGGGGGCAGTTGTGCGCTCCGCTTGCATTCAAACAAGAAATTCTTGAGATTCTTAACGATATAAGAAAAAAAGGGGGTTAAGCTATGACAGCAATACGCACCGGCAATCCATCAAACTTTGAAAAGGCTCTCGAAATCGGTCGTCCGCCGAACGTGGTAAAACTATTCCCGAACTCAAAAGCACTGATCGTCAGCGGAAAGTTTATCGACCGCGCCATGCTTGCAAAAGGCCAAGCCATTTCCATGGCCGCCAACGGCCGTAACCATTTTGTGATCAGAGGAGCCCTGCGCGCCGCCCAAAGGGCAAATTCGGTTATCATCATAGAGATTGCCAAGTCGGAAGGGGGGAGCAATGCCTACTGTGCTGTAAATTACTGGAACATGGCCAGGCAAGTCGATGCCGTATGCAACGAACTTGGCATTACCATCCCGGTGGCCATCCATGCCGATCATTACGGCATTAAATCCACCAAAGATATCGAAGCAGCCAAAATCGAAATTCCCACGCTCTTCGAAGCCGGGATGACTTCCATCGCCATTGATGCCTCCCATCTGCCCGATGATCAGAACCTGCTGGCCAACCTTGAACTCAACCCTTTTGTGCCCCGATGGGCCGGTCTTGAAACCGAAGTCGGTGAAATAAAAGGTAAAGCAGGTCTTTCCACGGTAGCAGAGGCCCTTTTTCTTATCCGGGGTTTGAACGCTCACGATATTTTCCCTGACTGGATCGCTTTGAACAACGGCACAACCCACGGTATTGAAGAAAGCGACCAGGGCATCCAGGTCGATTTAACCGCCCAAATCCATGAGGCCCTGACGCCGTACAAAATTTCCGGCGCCCAGCACGGCACCTCGGGGAACAGCTCCGACCGCTTGAGAGCCATCGCCGCCAAGACCCTCACCACCAAAGCCAATGTCGCCACCGCCCTTCAGATGATTTCCTGGGGGCTTGAAGTCAATGACTACGGTAATGCCATCCTTGACAAAAGCGGTAATTTTATCAAGGTGAAAAACCAGGGCGTCACCGAAGAGATATGGCAGGAAATGGTGGCCTATGCCCAGTCCAAGGGGCTTAAAGCCGGAGATTATAAAAAACTCAACCTCCCGTTTGAAAACAAGCTTTTAGGACAGGCCCTAACGATCAGGGAACGAATGGTTAAAAGGGTTGAGGAATTTATCTACAATATGCTGGTCAACGTCATCAATGCCCAGGATACGGCCCCACTTGCCCTTGAAGCCATCCTGGCGGCCGGCACTTATGACCCGGGTCCCAAAGCCGCCCGAATCGAAGATCGGGCTGAATGGAGTTCCGAAAAGATTATCCGGCGGGCAGCAACCATCGATTCCGACAAAGGGCCGAAGGGGGATTTCGACGATTAAAGTAATTCCCAAAAAGAACGTACTTTCTGAAATCGCTTTAAAATGCGAAAAACACCAATGCGAAAAAAAAAGTATTGTCATTACTGCGGAAGCGGGCTCACCGACAAGTTTTGCGAAGGAGCCATGCGCCTTTTTTGCGAGCACTGCAATGAACCCATTTACGAAAATCCCCTGCCGGCCGCATGCCTGGTCGTTGTGGACGGCAAAGACAGGGTGCTTCTGGTCAAACGCAGCGTCGAGCCCAAAAAAGGATACTGGTGCCTTCCGGGCGGATTCATGGAGCTTGGTGAAACACCCGAGCAGGCGGCCTTAAGAGAACTCAAGGAGGAAACCGGGCTTTCCGGCCGGATCGAGATGCTTTTAGGGGTTTATGCCAGCCCCAGCACCCTCTACCACACGGTCCTTATGGTCGGCTATCTGGTAAAAAGTTACACCGGTACGCTTATTGCCGGCGACGATGCCATGGATATCGCCCGTTTCCATTACGACCGACTCCCGGAGATTGCCTTTGAAAGCCATATGAGCTTCATCAGGATCTATTATGCCGCCTATGCCGCCTGATAGTTGTTGATGGCCAGCGACGGGACGGATTTGGCCCAAAGCATCCGGTGTTGTTATAACCCCTGAAAGAGACGGCAGGCACTATAGCAGTTGTCAAAAATGTGTTCCGATTTTGGATTTCGGCTTCGATCCGTTAATCCGTATTGGCTTCCCTTTCTATCTTCAAGGGTTTTGCGTGCCAGATGTCCCGGTTGTATTCCGATATGGTGCGGTCGGAGGAAAATTTGCCTATTTTGGCTACGTTCAAAATAGCCTTTTGGGTCCAGGTTTCCTGGCTGCGATAGGTCTGGTCCACCAGCATCTGGCACCGATGATAGGCCTCAAAATCGGCCAGCACCATGTAGCGGTCTTCACTGAGGAGGCGGCCGATCAAGGGACGGAAAAGGTCGGGCTCTTCCGGGTTGAACAGCCCTTCCTGAATCAGGTCGAGCGCCTTTTTCAAAACCGGGTCCTTGTGGACATACTCCGAAGGAGAGTAATGCCCTCTTAGAGCCCTGACCTCTTCAGCATTCAGACCGAAGATAAATATGTTCTCCGGACCCACCTCTTCCATGATCTCGATGTTGGCGCCGTCAAGAGTTCCCACGGTAAGTGCGCCGTTTAACGCAAACTTCATGTTGCCGGTCCCCGAGGCCTCGAAACCGGCGGTTGAAATCTGTTCAGACACGTCGGCGGCGAGAAAAATTTTTTCAGCCAGAGAAACCCGGTAGTTGGGCAGGAACACCACCTTGAGGCGATCATTGGTCGTGCGATCGCGGTTGACCATCTCGGCCACATGGCAGATCAGCCGGATGATCATCTTGGCCGTGTCGTAGCTGGGCGCGGCCTTTCCTCCGAAGAGAAACGTCCGCGGGTACATGTCAAACTCCGAAGAATCCTTGAGCTTGATCCAGCAGTATACCACGTGGAGGATGTTCAGCAGCTGACGTTTGTATTCATGGATCCGTTTCACCTGGACATCGAAGATGGATCCCGGATCAATGGCCGTTTCTGTAAGGTCCAAAACAATTTTTGCCAGGCGCTCTTTGTTTTGATGCTTGACGGCAGCGAAGGCTTTTCGAAAGGATTTATCCTTGGCCAGAGGAACCAGCTTTTTGAGCTGTTCCAGGTCCTTGGGCCATTGATTGTCGATATGTTTTGAAATCAGGTTTGCCAGGCCGAAATTGGCGCACAGCAGCCAGCGGCGGGGGGTGATGCCGTTGGTCTTGTTGTTGAACTTGCCGGGATACATCTCATCGAAATCCTTCAGTTCCTGTTCTCTGAGCAGGCGGCTGTGAAGCTTGGCCACTCCGTTGACCGAGTGGGAGCCTACGATCGCCAGATGGGCCATTCGAACCTTTTTCTCATCCCCCTCTTCGATGATGGACATGCGCCGGAGCCGATCTCTATCGCCGACATAGCAGGCCGATACCTCCCGGAGAAAGCGGCGGTTGATTTCATAAATGATCGCCAGATGCCGGGGCAGAAGGTTGCCGAATATGGCCACCGGCCATTTTTCCAAAGCCTCCGACAAAAGGGTATGATTGGTGTAGGCACAGGTACGGCAGGTTATGTCCCAGGCCTTTTGCCAGGATAGGCCGTATTTGTCGAGCAGGATGTGCATCAGCTCGGCAATGGCCAGGGAGGGGTGGGTATCGTTCATCTGAATCGCGACCTTGTCCGGGAACTGGTCCAAGGAGGTGTGGCTGGTCAAATAGCGCCGCACGATGTCCTGGATGGAGCAGGACACGAAAAAATATTGCTGCTTGAGCCGGAGTTCCCGGCCCTCGAAGATCTGGTCGTTGGGGTACAGAACCTTGGAGATGTTTTCAGATATGTTCTTCTCCTCAACGGCTTTGAGGTAATCGCCGCCCTGAAAGTACTCCAGATCAAACTCGTTGGTTGCCCGGGCAGACCAGAGCCTCAACGTGTTCACCGTATTGTTGCCGTACCCGCAAATCGGGATGTCATAAGCGATACCGATAACATCGCTCGTATCAATCCATTCGGTCATAAGGCGATCATCCGGCAGAACGGTTTGCTTCACACTCCCGTAAAACTGGACGGTGAAGCTGTATTCGGGACGAGCGATCTCCCAGGGGTGGGGGTATTTGAGCCAGGGCTCGGGAAGCTCCACCTGCCTCAGTTTGCGGATCATCTGGTCGAAGATACCGAACTCGTAACGGATACCGTAACCGTGGGCCGGCAGTTCGAGCGTGGCAAAGGAGTCCAAAAAACAGGCGGCCAGGCGGCCGAGCCCGCCGTTGCCTAAGCCCATGTCCGGCTCCATCTCGGCCAGTTCATTTAGATCGATGTTGATCTCGTCCATAGCCTTTTTGGTTTCTTCGTATATGCCCAGGTTAATCAGATTGTTGATCAGCGCCCTGCCCATGAGGTATTCGGCGGAAAGGTAATAGACCCTTTTCAAGTCATGGTCGTGGTACATCTGTTGGGTTCGAATCCAGCGCTCAACCATGCGGTCTCTGGCCGCTAAAGATAGTGAATGATACAGATCCCGCTCGGTGGCCGTGTATTTGTCCTTGGAGAGGGAATATTCCAGATGATTGGCAAAGGAAATCTGGATGCTTTTGGCGTCCATTCCCTTTTTGAAAGTCCCCCAGTTTTTGAACAAGGCAGCCTTTTTCATGACCTGCAATTCCTTTCATGTAAAGCTCCCCGCCCTAAAGGGCGGGTTTTTGCGGTAAGGATTTTAATCTTTTCAAAAGGTGAACAGCGATGGTAAATCAAAACCAAAACAAAAGTCCAAAAATGACAGCGGTTTATCCGGCTTATATGTGCTAAATAAACCGTCCTGATTAAAGCTCCCTGACATTTGCTGGAGGCAGCCTCAATATTGACGCGGACATATTATTCTTCTGGGGACAAGTGGATAATGTTATTGTAAGTCCCGAAGCGATTGGGGCATATTTGTTCGTTTTTGGGATCTTCTTTCCAATGCCCGTCAACCAGGAATTTGTATTCGTATTTTCCGGGAGGGAGCATCACGGCCTTATTCCACACCCCGTTCTCATCTCTTTTCATCGGGTGCGTCTTTGGATTCCAATTATTAAAATCACCCACTAAAATAACCTCATGGGCACCGGCGGCTTCCAGTGAAAAGGTAACTTTTCGCCGTTTAATACTCTCTTTGGCTTTGCCCTTTGCCATGTGACACCTCCTTAAAAAGGTATTGATTGATCCGCAATTGTTTTTTCTCTCAGGAACCAGGTCCCGGAGTCTAGCCCTGAACCTTTTACGACACGCTTTTGCAGGTACTCGTCAATTTGTCAGATCCGGCCAAAGATAAGGTTTTCAAATTCAATACACTACCGTCGGATTCTCAGAAACTTAAAGGTAATTTGTGCATTAAGGCCAAGCAACGTGAAGATTCAATCCAGATGAACCCGCCTGCATATTATTAAGCATTTAACGACTACTCCAAAATTACTGCAACATATTTTTAATGTCAAATTTTTTCTGATAGATATACCATTTGGGGGGAGCCAAACGCGCAGTGTGAAAATACAGGTGTAGCGCTTGCGCCATTCTAATAATCTATCTGTTCATCGAACTTAAAGCGATGGTGCTTTTTTTTATCTTTAAACTTTCTTCTTTCCTGGTGCTCGCTGTCTCTGTATTTGTTTTTACGGCATTGAGGGCAGCGCAAGGGAACGTCAAATCCTCTCTCCTGATATTTTTGCTGTTCGCCGGCGCCAAATTCAAAATCGGTATTACACTGGATACAGGTAAGAATCAGATTTTCCATGACTATTCTTGCATTTTGTGTCTTTATAAATTAATTTGTCGATCAGCCTTTTGCAAAGATGTATATCAGCCTTTTTTTCAACTTTCAATCACTTCAAACCGATTGACTTCGACAAGCAACTTCCCATCCTCGCGTTCAAGCACTTTGCCGGTAACCTTCACTTTTTGATTGATGCAATCCAATAATTTTTTCCCGCGCTTGTATATCTTGACAATATATTCACTTTCATCAAAAGCCTGAATCGACACACCAATAACGTTACCGTTATCGTCCCATTGTTGCGGTATGAGAATACCGGTGACGGTTTGTCCGGGTTTTTTTTTCGATTTCACCTTGCTCTCCTCATGGAAGGGATATGTATCCGTATTGTTAGCTAGTGCCCATCCACGAATGGTTCTTTTACGCGATTTCGGCGTTGGGCGCCATGATTTGAATCCTCGAAATAGCCCGCTATTCCTGCGGTTCAAATCTGTCGCCCGCCTTGAACTCGCGCAAAATCCCTCATCCGTGAACGGACACTAATCAGATATCTAAACTGCGGAAGCAATGAACATGCCAGAATTCAATCGCAGCGAGCATTGCCGAACCTTCTAACAATGCGATCCTCCTGTTATCATTTCAATTAATTGCTCTTTTTACCGGTGGTTGCATAGCCGTCAACTGTGTTAGGATAATCGTAACAGTGCTGTTTCCTGCGCACGAAATTGGCAGCGTCCCTACAATATCGGAATCTCGGATTCCGGTTTCAGGAAAATTCGGAACTAACTATTCCGAGCATCCCGTTGATTAAATCCAATTGATATTTTCCATTTGCTTTATTTGCCCCTACACAAAGCCAATCGGCCACATTGTTTTTTTCAAACTGCAATAACGGGCGCATCCCTTGCCGGCAAAAATTCCCTGCGGCAAGCTGCCGGGAGCTTCCAAAAGCCTTTGGGATCAGGTCGCAGAAACTTGCAGTACTGCATCCGCAGCCTGGCAAACCGCCTGGGTAGACAACATCTACAGGAATAAAGGTTGGCAGGGATATTGCATCACATTCGTCTTGTCGGGCCGCTGCATTTTTTCCTGTAACTTCTATCCCGGATTTTTTCCAAGCTTTTTGAGGAACCCGATAAGAATAACAGCCCTAAAAAACACATTGCTAAAAGGATCGCTATATGAAACAAAAAGACATTAAGTTTTTTAAGAATCTGCTGGCCGACCAGCTTGAAGAACTTTTGGGTCAGGCCGATATCACCCTTCGGGGTCTGATAGATGATAAGGATAATTTGACGGATATTATAGACCGGGCATCTTTCGAATCGGATCGCGGTACCCTGCTTCGAATTCGGGACAGAGAAAGCCGGCTAATCCGTAAAATTCAAAAAGCATTAGAAAATTTGGAAAATGGTAATTTTGGAATCTGTGAAAAATGTGGCAAAGACATCTCAATTGAACGCCTCAAGGCCAGGCCGGTAACGACCTATTGTATTGAGTGCAAAACCAAAATGGAGGCTTTGGAAGCATGAGTTCAGTTCCGGTGGGGAATCCGAAATTTCCAGGGGTCGCGGACTCTCAGGATTATAAAAAACCAAATGATACCGAACGAAGAAAGGGTAATGAAAGGCGAAGTAAAAAGAAAGTACATTCAAATAGAAAATGTAAAATCTGCGGGGGAAACCCCTATCCGAACTATTTTTTCTGTCCATCCTGTCATCACAGGATCGAAGTGTATGAAGAAAACGACGAATAAAATGACCCGTTGAAAAAACCGTAAGCCGATACCCCCGATTTACCCCATTGCGGGTATCCGGCAACACCCTTCCAAGCATAATTCTGTTCCATTTTTTCTCCGCGACATAAATAACGGCATAAACAATTGGATATCATAACATTCAGTTCAAAAAAAGGAACCAGGTGTTCTGTTTTGGCTGTAAAGGGGGATATTTTTTTCAAAATAGCCTTTTTTTAAGTTTGATTTAAGTATTGATCTATTATAAACATTCTTTCATATGTATTTTGTGTATTTTGTGGCAAAACTTTTTTGATTGCCACTAAGACACCAAGGCACAAAGAAAGAATGAAAAATATATCCTTTGTGTCTTAGTGCCTTTGTGGCAAAGGTTTTTTGGTTTCAGATAGCGTTGTGTTTTCTTGAGTTATTTCTGATGGAATTTTTATTTTTTGGGGGTAAGAATGAGGTCTGCCCTGGTTGTATCCAACGAGCCGGAAGTTATCAAAAAAATATATGCCGCCTTTCGCCCGGAATACCATTCCGATAAGACCGCCGACAGAAACAGTGCTTTGGAAATCCTTGAGAAAAAACGTTATGATCTTGTTTTTATTGACCTGAAGATTTTCCTTGAATCGATTCAAGGCACAGACTACACCGCAGCCCTGCAGCCCTTCAAACTATTGTACCCTTCAATTGAAATCATCGTCATGTCCAGCCAGGACATGATCCGGGAAATGGTGAAAGCCGTAAAAGCCGGGGCCAGTGATTACCTGACCTATCCCATCGATCCGGATGAGGTTCGGCTGGTAGCTGAAACCATTAATGAATCCATCCTCAAGCAATCAGAACTGGACTATCTGAGGGATAAATTCTGGAGATCGGATTCATTGAAAATCATTCATACGAATAATGCCACCACAGAAGCAATGTTTAAAAAAGTCCGTTCGGTCGCACCGACCAAAACTACTGTTTTGCTGAGCGGTGAAACAGGCACCGGAAAAAGTGTTGTGGCGAAGCTGATCCACAGACACAGCAATCGAGAGAATGCCCAGTTCATCAGTGTTCATTGCGGGGCCATTCCGGATACACTTTTGGAGAGCGAGCTGTTCGGTCACGAAAAAGGCGCTTTCACCGGTGCTGTCCGGAAAAAGCTGGGCAAATTTGAAATTGCCCGGGGTGGAACCCTCTTTCTGGATGAGATCGGCACGATCACGCCTTCGGCCCAAATTAAACTTTTGCAGGTACTACAGGACGGCACCTTCTCTCGCGTAGGAGGAGAGGAGACCATCGCAACCAACGCCAGAGTTATCGCGGCAACCAATTCGGACCTCAAAAAAATGTGTGAAGATGGTCATTTCAGGAAAGATCTCTACTATCGGCTTAATGTCTTCCCCATCGAAATCCCCCCGTTAAGGGAAAGAATTGAGGACTTTCCGTTGCTGATCAGTTTTTTTCTGAAAAAGTTGAACAATGATTTTCAAAAGAACATCCTTGACATTCACCCCCATGTCATCGAAACCCTGAAGAAATACGCGTGGCCGGGAAACATCAGGGAATTGGAAAATCTTTTAGAGCGGGCTTACATATTGGAGACTACATCCATGCTGACGCCGGAGAGTTTTCCCGGCGAACTGTTTGAAAAAGAAGCTGCGTCGGCTGTTCTGCCTATTGCTGCTCATCTTCCCCTGACAGAGGCAAGGCAAAAAGCAATCAAAGACTTTGAAAGGCAATATCTAAAAGAACTTATTTCACGAAATAAAGGAAAAATCAACAAGTCTGCCGAAGAGGCCGGAGTCAGCACCCGCCAGTTGCACAAGTTGATGCTCAAATACGGCATTCGCAAAGAAGACTTCAAAGCCCATGCCTAAACATTTTTATAAGCTGCAACAGCGAGCGCTAACTCTTTTTGACGGGTTCAAGATGCAGGTAATCATTTCTGTTTTAATTGCAGAATTAATCTCCTGCTTTTTTTCAGCAAATTGATCGATGAATCGATATTTTGCTTCAACATGTCGAACAAGCTGATTTCGGTAAGATCCGGCGGCATCAGTTTGAGATTGATCTGGATCTGTTCATCCATAATGGCAATCTGTTGAACCGAGTTTTCCAGACTCTTTATCCTCACTTCAATATAATGGACCCGCCTTTTTTCCTTAAGGTCCATAAACAGGGTTAGCAAGTCATTTTCATATTCACAGATTGATGAGATGGCGTTAATGGCCAAGATTGTCGAAAGCCAAATGTTTTTATACTCGTCATAACTTTTATTGTCCTTACCGGAGCTTTGCAACTGCTTTTGAAGGTACTCGAAACGGTTCAAGTTATCGGACAGCATCGTTAGAACGGATTGCAGCTCTGATTGTACATGGAGAAAATCCGGTGATTTTGTTTCTGCATGCACCGGTTGAGAAGTAAAAAAGACAAGCACAAACAGGCAGACGGCAAAGGCTTTCCTCATTTTTCCGACCCACTTTCCTGAAAAAATAAAAGAAATTTGATCCCCTTTTAAAATTTGAAACGCTCAGTTTAGGTGAAAATATCTCGCTTTCTGTCATACGTTCATAGGAGAAAGCGTATGCTATGTCAAACGTAATTATTAATTAAAATTCCTTTTGGGTGGAGCCTGCCATTGAACATACGCCTGGGACCCCGTCAACGCGCTTCATTCGACCCGCCCTTTACAGGCAGCTTATTATTCTTTTCCTCGGTGGTTTCGTCATTTTCACCTTGAACAAGGATGCCGTGGGCTTCGGCTTCTTTGGCGGCGATTTCGGCTTTGGCTTGTGCTTTAGCGGCTTTCCGGGCGGTTTTATCGGCAATCGACTCGTTTCCCGAACGTCTTTTTCAAGTTTTTCGATCAAAGCCCCATCTGCCGATTGCTGCTGCATTTTCTCGAGCTTTTTCCTGGCTTCCGCCGCTGCAGCGGTTGCTTCGGCAGCCTCCTTTTCAGCCGCCCCCGCCTTTTTAATGGCATCGTGAAGCGCATCAAGGGCGGCAGCTTTTTCTCCGGCCTCGCCCTCTTCGGGCTCAGCATCCAGTTGAACATCCTCGGCCGCCTTGACCAGCACCACATTGTCCGTCCTGGCCATCAGGTCCTGGAGTTCACCGCCAAACGGATCGCAAATTTGCTGCTGTCTGAACTGGAAAGGGGCAAAGATCATATCCGCATCTTTGGAAAAGCCTGCCAGCACGTCCACGTCGGCACCGGTGATAATGGCGGGAACAGCTTCGATGCGGGCCTCATCCAAAATACCGGCAAGTTCTTTCAGGTTCTCATCGGTCTTTTCTTGATAGTTGACCGCAACCAATTGGATGCGGGCGTCTTTCCAATCTTCGTGCCGGGTCATGGTAAGCGAACAGCAGCATCAGCCTGCTGGTATTGTCACCCCACCACCAGATATCGATGCGCCTTTCTGTCGGGTCGTCGTGCTTGAGCAATATCCGGTCGACGTGGCGGGTGGCCAAAACTATCGCATTGCAGCCCTAAGGCCGGCAGATTATTTGAGTTGATTGCTGCCTGCAGTTCAGCTTCCGCCTCATATTTTTGCTTGGACATGGCCGGGCCGTCGCCTTCCAGTATGCGAGCAACGGTGGTCAGTCCGCTTTTCCCGGTTATCCAGGCGGAAAATTGAGACAGTTTCTTTAATCGATCCGGATTTGCGGTAAATGTTAATACCTGGGGACGCCAGTCACGGGCATGCTGCGGGCTTTCGGAGGCAGCAATGAGATTGCTCCCTGACATTCTGGAGATGGTGTGAACGGCGGCTGTCCGCCCAGCGGGCGGTACCTGCGGTTCGTTTCAGATACTGATAAATGGCCAACAGAATAGAAAATGCAATGATGCCGTTTTTGACGTCAATGGCCATGATAATCAGCAAACAGGTCAGCCAGCCGATCAGGCTTGCCCGGTAATCATAAAAGCGAGATGCTGGTTAAAATCGAAATCGCATTGGCCAGCGCAATAATGATCAAAGCCCGCCCGAACCCGGCACTCCCGACCACATATCCCAGCCGCAAAAACAGAATGATACCCAGAATGGTAAGGATGCTGGGTGTAAAAACGCCGCCAAAGGTGCCCAAGGCACCTGTCTTAACTGTTGAATGATGGTTGCTGTCCATGGGATGTCTTTCGAAAAATAGAATCTACCCCTATCTTCTATTGTCATTAAATGAATTATGGAATATTAAAGAACTGTTTAAAACAAAGCAAGAGCTTCGATGTAATTAAATCTTTCGGAATTTCTACAATCTAAGGATTTATCTTTTGATTCGCGTAAGCCAAGGAAAGAACCATGAAAATTATCAACGTTCGGTTTAAAAATATTAATACGCTAAAGGGGGAATGGGAGATTCATTTTGACCGCTCCCCGCTGAAAGAATCAGGGCTGTTTGCAATTACCGGCCCCAACGGATCCGGAAAGACCACTATTTTTGATGCGATTTCCCTGGGGCTTTACGGCGAGACCTTCCGTCTGAAGAATTCACCCGAACAGATCATCAGTAAACAGACGTCAGCCTGTTATGCGGCGGTGACGTTTTCAGTCAACGGCAATGTGTTCCGCTCGACCTGGTCTCTGCATGCGACCAGGCCCAAATCTTTTGCGCTGGAAATGAAACTTGTCGAACTGAACGGAAACGAGCGGGTACTTGAGGATAATATCGTTGCGGTTCGCAGCCGTATCACCGAACTGACCGGTCTTGACTTTAAGCGCTTTTCCCGATCGATCATGTTGCCGCAGGGTGAATTTGCGGCCCTCTTAAACGCCCTGGATAACGAACGGACTGAAATTTTAGAAAAAATTGTCGGTCCCGATATCTACGCCCAATTTTCAAACACCGTCTTTGCTAACGTCGAAACGGAAAACGATCAACTGATCGCCCTGAAAGAAGAAATTCAAAACTTTCCGTTGCTGCACCCTTCTCAGGTCGAAGCGCTCCAGGAAAACGTTCATCAGCTTGAGGATGATTTCCGGCAGGCTGAACATTCGCTATCCGCATTGCAAACAAAAGAACAACACCTCAAACACTGCCATCAATTGCTGAAAGAATATGAAGGCAAGCAAATCGACCTGGCAAACGCCCGGGAACGAAAAGCACAGTTGCAATCCGATCTTTTGCTGCTACAAAAAACCATGGATGCCGCGCCTTTTGCAGCAGACCTGGAGCGGCTCAACCATCGCAAAGAGAAGGCGCCCGAGTGTTTGAACACACTGGATAAGCTTAACGCCGAGATTGCAGCCCTGCAGGACCGCTTAAAGCTATTGCCGCAAAAAGATGAGCTGCCTGCCCTGGAGCCGGATCAGCATCAAAAAGCCGGTGCAGATCCTCACGAGTTTGTGGAAAAAACCCTGGAAATCGAAAAAAAGATTGAAGCGCTGAACGCTGCGCTCCAGCGCTTGGCCGAGAGGCGCTTTTTGATTGAAAACGAACAAAAAAGCAAATTGCAGCATCAAACGGCAACCCGACAGGCCATTTTTGAAAATGAAGCCCGTCTGAAAAACACGCAAACCTGGCTCAAGCAACATGCCGGGGATGAAAGCCTGACAAACAACATTGCCGCCATCACCGCCGCCCTTGTTCAACTGCAATCCATCCGCCAGGAGATATCCGGGCAGACCGCCCGCCGTGAACCCACTTTGAAAGCCGAACAAAAAACAACTGCGTTGCTGGCAAAAACAACGTGCAAACTCAAAAAACTCCTAAACAAAGCCGAAAAACTCAAAACCCGTCACACCGAACAGAAAAACAAGCTTGCCGTTCTCCTTGACGGCACGACTCCGGAAGCGCTTGAAAATACGCTTGCCGTCCGGAAAGAGCAACTGGCGAACTATCATGCAATGCTTAAAATCGCTAAAGCCTATGCCAAACTAAAGACAGGCGCCGGCGAAGCCTTGGAAACGATCAAACAGCAACACGACGATTTGCTTAAACACTTCGAGCAGGAACAGAATATTCTGGCGATGATCAAACATGTTGCCAGATTCGAACCGTGTCGAAAGCAACTTAAAGACAGGGAACCCTGTCCCCTGTGCGGCTCGCCCGAGCACCCGTATGTCGACGGTGAACCACCCTTCGGCAGAGAATCCCGACAGGTCTTGCGCGAACAGGAACATAAGCTTGAGAAAATTAAAAAGCAGATCAAAATCCTTACAAATCAAATCACCGGGCTTAAAAATCGACATGACCGCTTAACGCAGATACGCAACCAATGGGATCGTTTCCGTCAGGCGACCCAAACCGAGTGGGCTCTTGGGGATCTCAAAACGGTTGTAGAAGCCATCCGAGCCCTGAAAAAAGATCTGCGAATACAGTCCAGACAAATCAAACAGCTTCGAAAACATATCAAGAAGACGGCAAAATTAGACCAGGCCTTCCACAAGAGATCGGCGCAGTTCACCGCAAAGCAGACGGTTGCGGAAACATTTCAGGAAGATCTAAATCGCCGCGTAAAGACGTTGACCGCGCTGCAACAGGAAGCTCAGATAATCCGAAAAAGGGAAGCGGAACTGGTGCAAAAGCTTCGCCGGCATCTTGAAGTCGTTCAAGAAACGATTCCGGAACCGGGAAAAGAAGATGCGCTGAAACATCGTCTGGAAGAAAAAAGGGTCGAATACCTCGACCATGTAAACATTCAACACGCATTGAACGAGCTGGTCATCGTCTTAACCAAAAAAGCCGAAAATTTGGCGCTGGAACTCGACCGCCTCCAAAAAGAAGCGGACGCCTTGGACAAACAGGAAGCCCAACTGGTTCAGCGGATACTGTCGGAGAAACGCAAACTGAAACAGGCAACCCAAATGACCCTGCGGAACCTTCAAACGGAATGTGAAACTCTTGAACAAAACCTTCTAAACCGGGCCGCCTCATCAGGCTTCAGTTCCCTGGAAGACCTCCGAAACAGCCTTTTAAGCCCTGAGCAGCGGCAGTCCATCGAACAAAAACGAAAAGACATCGAGCGCGAAATCACCCAGTACACGGCGAATCTGGATATGATCCGAAAAAAACTTGATAAAGAAGGCGCCCGGGAAATGGCGGTCGAATCTTCAGAAAATTTAAGCTATCAGATTCTGGAAGCCCGTAAACAAAAGGACCAATCGGCACAAGCGCTTTCCGCCGCCCTGGAACGCCTGAAGCAACACAACGCGCTGGAAAAAGAATATCAGCATAAAATTTTAGAACTGGAAAAACAGGGAAACATTTGCGACCGGATCCATGCTGAAAAACGCTTTTTTGAAACCGCCGGCGAAGCCGAAATCAAGATGCGGGTGCGCGAACTGTTGCTGGAGCGCCTGCTCGAAAACAGCAATAAACATTTAGGAGAACTCAGCGGCCGTTATTATTTAAGACGCCGCGAAACACAGGGGCTGGCGTTGGAAGTCGAGGATGTTTTGCAGCACAGAGCCCACAGACCCGTTAACACGCTGTCCGGCGGCGAGAGCTTTCTGGTCAGCCTTTCCATGGCGCTGGGACTTTCCGATATGACCGGCAATGGCCGCAAAATAGAGTCCCTTTTTATCGACGAAGGCTTTGGATGCCTGGATGATGAAACCTTATACAATGTTTTATCCGCACTGAAAGACTTGAAAAACAACGGCAAAATGGTGGGGGTTATATCCCATGTCAAAAAGCTTGAGGATGAAATTCCCACTAAAATCCGCATCACCAAGATGCCCGGAGGCGTGAGCCGTCTGGAAGTGGTGGCTTAGTTTTATTATATAAAATAAGTTTGCTGAAAAATTTTCGTGAAATAATCGGGATAGTTAATTCTGGGGCACCTTATCAATTAGCGTCTTCAGATTTTATGTTATTGGGTCGCTTTCTCTATTTCGTTGATCCATTTTTCAGCGGTTCCTGTTAGCTGTTTTATTTTTGTTTTGGCTGAAATTTCAATCTTCCTGGCAGCATTTTCAGCGGTTGCTTCCGTCTTTTTTATTTTTTCCCTAACTGTTTCGTCTGTACCTGTAATCTTTTGTTTGCCGGATTCTGTCAGCGCTTTGATTTTCGCTGCGGCATCGGCGTTAAGGTCTTCAATTTCTTTTTTTAGACTTGAATTTATTTTTGCGATTTCCGCCCTAAACGTTTCCCCCATGTTTTTCAGCTTCTGTTTGGTGTCATCCTTTATCTTTTGCATTTCCGCTTTGCCGGTTTCGCCGGCATTGCTTATCTTATTCAGCAGTTCCTTTTCCAGCCTTTCGATATCGGCTTGCGTTTTTTTACTGATCGCTTTAATTTCATCTTGAATTTTTTGCTCCTCTGTTTTCGCACATGAAACTGCAAACAAAACAACAAACGCCAGGATTCCTATGATTGCGATCTTCTTTTTCATCCTACAGCCTCCTTCCAGGCAACGTATTTTCTAAAATGACCCATTCATGTTCTTTTTGATCATACCAGAACCCTTCCGGCGAAGCGTGCCCTTTTGATACAATCCGTTCAATTTTTAAGCGGTCCGTTTTCAAGATATCCTGGAATAATTCTTTGGGGATCTCGTCGGGAATGGATGCATATATATTTTGGATGTCCTTCATCTGTCTTTATCTTGCATATAAAACTTAAACGTTTGTCCCAAAAATCTGATGGGAGTTAAAAATCAGGATTTTAGGTAATGCTTGTTGGCGGGCCTTTTGGCGTCTGCGCATCTCTTTTCGTTTTTGGGTATGTTTCTCTTTTTTGGTTTTCTTAGCCATTTTTGATTGACTCGCTACCTCCGCAGTTTCTATCCATAAACCTGTTTGAGTTTAAGATCACTGTTAACACCTGATAACAATTTATCTTTAATATATAGAGCTACAGTCCTTGTCATATGCTTACCGCCTCTTCAAGAATGTTATCTCGCAATTCTTCCCGCACACTGCGCTTCGGAACCAGATCCACTTTTAATCCCAGAACTTCGCTCAGGTAAATTTCAGCGCCTACCATCTCAAGCAAGCTGATGGGCCGCAGAATATCCGCCAAAAGATCAATGTCGCTCCTCTGCTCTTGTTCACCCCTTACATAAGATCCGAAGATGCCTACAACAGCGACGCCATATTTATCCGCTAGAATGTTGCGGTGTTGTTTTATGATTTCCCTGATTTCATTAAGATCTTTCATATGTTACCTCCATATCAACGGCTTGATCATACTTTACCCTATCGTTGCATTAAAAATATGCCAAAAATTATATTGAACGGCTCTTTTGGGTCACAAAAAGTCCCTTTTAAGCCAAACAGTATTTTTAAAAAATTCCTTAGACCTTTAATTTTGCACCCAAAATGGTATGTTTACGACCCAAAAACGACTATTTTTAGATCTCTTTATAAAAATTTTCAGATTGTTAGCGCGGCCCCAAATCCGCGTGTCCGCGAAGAAAAGTTGCTTTGCGGTATAAATATAAGTTTTAGTAATACCACTCTTCATGAGCCAAGGGTGTCTGGTTTAATACTTCCCGATACAGGCGCCACTGAGGCATAAACCGATCCATCAGCGTTTTGAACCGGTCATTGTGGTGCCTTTCCAGCAAATGCACCATTTCATGAACCAAGATATACGCCAGGCACTCCGGCGGTTTTTTGGCCAGTTCTAGATTGAGCCAGACTCGTTTCGCGGCAATGTTGCAGGCACCCCAACGGGTTTTCATCTTTTTTATACCCCACTGGCTGACCTGCACACCGATGACCGGTTCCCATTTGGCAATCAGATCAGGTGTCAGGGTTTTAAGCTGCCGGCGGTACCATTCGAGTAAGGCCTTTTCCTTGTTCTGCTCTGAAGTGCCGGGCTGAACATACAAGGTCATGCGGGTATTGTTTTCGATGGCGATATCGTGCCGCCCATGCCGTTGAACCACATCCAGCAGGTAACGTCTTCCCATGAAATAGTGGCTCTCGCCGGACACCATTTCCCGCCGGGACTGTCGCGGCTGGTCTTTAAAATTGGTTTGCTGCTTCTTGATCCAACCCAGCTTTGCGATCACCGCCAAGCGGACATTCTCATCCGTCACATGCAAGGGTACAGCCACCCGCACCCTGCCTTCGGGCGGGTACACGGCCAGATGCAGGTTCTTGATGGCCTTGCGCACCACCTCCACCTGAATATCGCTCACTTTTATATAATGGCGTTTAGTAGTCACGCTGTTTTTTCACCAGTTCAAAAACTTGATCCACATCATAACCAAAGGGCATCACTTCTTCCTTAACGGCGTTTTTCAGCTCCAGTTCTTTGATACGGTGTCCGCGCCAGTTATCTTTTTTGGTGTTTCGAACGGCTGTATCAATCCGCATCACCAGTTCTTCATCCTGCTTCAGGTTGTCGTATAGATTCTTTTTAGCGGGCGTATCCATACCGGCGGGATATTTGGTCGTTGCGGCCGGCTTTATGATTCTGGTCGCCAACTCTTTGATTTTTTTCAAATAGGCCTGGTAGTCCGATGCCTGTTTGCGGCGCTCTTTGATCAGCGCGTCCAGCAGTTCTGACATTTCCTCGTAATACTTGGGGTTTATAGGTTGTTCATCGATAATGATTTTTCGCAGGTTGTTTTCAATGGTTTCGGCCATGGCCTCAGGGTTGTTGCGGATGCCTTCGGGTAGTTTCTCCAAGGCCCCCAGACCGCTTTCAACGATGAGTTCAACCAATCCCAGATCTTCAAACGAGGAGACCACCTCGCTCTCATCCGCCCGGATATAAGTGTCCAGCAGATGGCGCATGGCCGGTTCGTACTGTTTCATATCCACGTAATCACCGCTGGCCAATCTCACCTCTTCTCGCACTTTTGTGAAGTGGGTGACCTCCTGCTTGATCTCTTGAAACTCTTGTTCGGTGTACCCCGCCGCGATCATTTCATTGGCCAGGTTGGCATAGGCCCGAACCAAAGATGCCACCAGTTTGTAGAGCGCAACCCGTTTGGGCTCATTTTCCTTTAGAGCATCCTTGTCGATGGTGTCCTGTGCGCAAAAATAGTGCAAATAAGCCGGAGTGTTTTGGGGCGGCTCAACCGGTTCACACAAAGCCTTAACGACTTCACGCATCTCATCCAGGCGCTCTTTGGCTTTTTCCAGTCGATCGGTCAGCAGCCCCTGCACATCCTCTTTATCGTACTCGTCCAGGGCGCCGTTGGTGTAATCCGTAATAGCCCCTTCCAGCTTATGGAACAGATCCTTGTAATCGATGATGTATCCGTACTCTTTATCCTCGCCGTCCAGACGGTTGACCCGGCAGATGGCCTGAAACAGACCGTGGTCCCGCATCTGTTTGTCGATGTACAAATAGGTGGCCGAAGGCGCATCAAAACCGGTCAGCAGCTTGTCCACAACGATCAGCAGCCGCATCTGCCCCGGCGCATTTTTAAAGCGCTCCTTGACCAGCTTATCAAACGCTTCGGTTTTGTACATGGCCGTCTCTTCGGGTTCATCAAAATAGTCGGCCAGCATCTTGCGGTAAATCTCGTATTGACGCAGTTTTTCCGTCATGCCTACGCCGCTTTCCTCGCCTTTGATATCGGCCACCGACGGCTGGTAGCTGGTAATGATGGCGCATCGGCCCGCCAAATCGGTTTTGGAAAATAGCTCATAGCACTTGCATGCCTGGTAAATGCTGGCACACACCAGCAAGGCATTGCCGCGCCGATTTAAAAGCCGGGGCCGGGTTTCCATATCAAGCAAAATATCGTCCACAATCATTTCAAGCCGCGACTGGCTGGAGAGCACTTTTTGCATAGTGCCCCATTTTTGCTTGAGCTGCACCTTGGCCATATCAGAAAGGCCGCGGGTTTTGGCATCGAACCACTGGTCAATCTTTCGTTGGGAAGTAATGTGTTGATCGATATCGCGGGCTTCGTAGCGCAAATCCAGCACCATGCCGTCTTTGACCGCTTCATCATACTTGTAGGTGTGAATGTAGGGACCGAACACCTCAAGACTTCTTTGCTTATCACTCTTTAAAAGCGGCGTGCCCGTAAAACCAATGAACATGGCATTGGGCAAAATGGCTTTCATGGCCTCATGCAGCTTGCCCGATTGAGTGCGGTGACACTCATCTACAAACACAAACAAGTTGCCGGGAATACGCAGATCGCCGGCAAAGGATTTTTGCAATTCTTCGATAAACTGCTCCGTGGCCTTGTCCGAATCCCCGCTGAATTTATGGATCAGGGCGCACATCAGCCACTCCTGGCCCGCCCGCAAGGTGGCCACCAGGGCTTCGCCGCCGGATGAGTAAATCTTATCCTTGACCTTGGCATTCTTGATGCGTGTGATCTGTTCGTTGACGCCGATGAACACGCCCTCGATTTGCTCATCCAATTCAGTGCGGTCGGTGATGATCAGCACGCGTGCATCCCTGACATTCTCCCGCATCCATTTGGCCAACCACACCATGCTCAGACTTTTGCCCGAGCCCTGGGTGTGCCAGACAATACCGCCTTCGCGGCGGCGCACCCGCTCCTGGGCGGCCTTGACCCCAAAATACTGGTTGTGACGCGGAACCTTTTTCACACCGACATCAAACACAATAAAGTCGTGGATGATTTCAATAAAGCGCTGTTTGTTGCACATCAGGGCCAGGTGGCGATCCAAGGGGCTGGCAAGGTGTTCCCAACCTTGCTCTTTCCAGGCCAGGTAATATTTTTCAGAGGTTTCAATGGCGCCGTAGCGCAACCCCTCGGTGTCGTTGCCGGCCATCATCAACTGTTGGGTGGTAAAAAAAGAACGGATAAAAACTTTTTTCTGATTATCCAGATTTTGGCGAATGCCCTCGCTTACCGACACGGTGGAGCGTTTCAGCTCCAACACCCCCAGGGCAATACCGTTGACATAGAGGACAATGTCGGGACGTTTCTTGTTTTCCCCGGAGACTGTGACCTCCTCGGCAATGGCAAAATCGTTCTTTTCAGGTTCCTGCCAGTTGATCAGCAAAACCGTCTGAAACTGTTGGCCTGCCCCCTCCTTGACCTTGACGCCGTAGCGCAACAGCCCATAAACCGCCTGATTGGCATCATAGAGGTTGATGCCTTCACCCAGTGCCGCCGCCTGATCCAGTTTGTGCAACACTTTGTTGATCAGCACCTCGCTGACACCTTGCCGCTGAAGCCATTGGGTAAGAAGCCCTTGCTCGATATTGCGGTTATTGACCCGGTCTGTCCAATTGCCAAGGTAGGCGTAGTTCAAGTGATCCTGAAACAGCCTGATCACCCGCTCCTGTACCGCTCGTTCTCTTTGGCCGACGGTGCTCATCATATTCAATCCTTATTCAAAAAGAACCTTTTCCAGCTTGGCTGCAGCCTGCCGGCGCTTGACCGGATTCATGCGTGCCAGATTGAGCATTTTCCACTGGACGGCGGGTAGTCGCGCCACCTCCGGCAGTGGAAAATTCCGCCAATCCTCAGTGCCCTGCTTGAGGGCCAGCAAAAAATGCCGGTCCGCGTCGGTCATGGCGGCATGGATCTCACGGACCAGGTGTTGCAACGTTTCCCGCAACCGTTCAAGACCTACCGGTTTATATGTCATGTCCGCCAACTCCGCCCGGTACATCGGCGCGATATCCTGGTGTTGGGGCGCCAGCAATTCGACCATGGGCCGGTTATGGCTTATCAGGTAAACCATAAAGGCGTTCTTCAGCCGTTCATCAATGCCCTCATGCTGCAACAGCCAATACACATCGTATAAATCCCGCGGATGCCGGCGGTCCAGGGCCGCGCAGATTTTGCCGCCATAAAGATCCTCGAAACTGAGGACAGGCATGCGGGCAAACCCAAATGTTTTTTCCGCCATTGCCGACAATTGGCGATTTACGGCCGGGTAGACGCTGCCTCGCAGCACCTGGCTGACTTCGATCTTGATATTGGTGTCACCCTGCCGCACCAGCAGCTTGAAACGCTTGCCCGTGCCCTTCAACACAGACGGTTTGATCTCGGCACGGGGAATGTGTTTTGTGATATCCGCCGTGATTTCTCCAAGGGCCGTGTCAATGCCGGCCAGACTGGCATCACGATCTTCCACCGGCAGGTAGGCCAGGTCGATATCCACTGACAGGCGCGGCATGTCGCGCACAAACAGGTTGATGGCCGTGCCGCCTTTCAAGGCAAAGCACGACTGTTTGGCCACACTGGGCAGCAGGGCTACCAGCAGGCGTACCTGTTCAGTAAAGGGGTTGTTGGCTTCCACCGGCCATCTCCCTGGGAACGGTTATTTGATAGACGGCATCATAGGCACCGCCTTTGATCAGCATGCGTTTGCCCCGGCCCAAATCGATATGGCCGGTTTCAAGCGCCTCACGCCAGGCATGCCCGTGGCGGTCGCTGAACCACAAAAACAGGCGCTTGGCCTTTACCCGGGTGCAGGCCCGCAGCAAGGCGCGGAGCAAGTCAGGGCGCAGGTTGACGGCTGATTCAAAGAACTTGTCGGCTACTGAAAAATCCGCTTCATCCCGCACCCCGGCCAGCAGCTCCAGCAGGGCCAGCTCGGGCGTGCTGTAGGGGATGGCCCAATCCCATGCGCCAAAAGGCTTGGGATGTACGGCATCCTCGGGCAACATATCAAACAAGTTTTGGATGTGAATGTCGAACCGGAACGGCGCCGGGAAATCGGCCACCCAGGGCGGCATCTTGCTTGGACTGTACAGGTCGATGCGCCGCACACCGCCGGCCGGCAGATAGTGAGCCAGGCCCTGCAACTCCAGGGCGCTGCGGCCGCCCACATGCACAGCGCAGCCCATCTCGTTAAGGGAGTAAACCACATGCTCCCACTTGAGCGGCGGCCCCGGCCGCCGGTAAACCCCACGGGCCACGGGTTCCAGTTTTCCCGCCCGCAAGGCATAGTCCACCCTGGGACGGCTGAATCCGCGCGCCTGCAACCAGGTGCGGTTCACCAACTGTCCTTCGGGCAGATATTGTTCCAGGGTTTTTTCGGATGTGGGTGCCATAGTTCATAAAACCTTCTGAATGCATAGTTTATATATGCATTCAGAAGGTTTGGCAAACTTTTTGTTTAAAACGGGTCCAATTTGCATAAATTAACACTGCAAATAGCCATCTATTTAAACCATGGGTTTTCATTTCGGTAAAAGCTTTTTAAGAGCGTCATATCAGTCGGGTCCTTCC
>Ga0180009_10001331_pt1 | contig 30633 bp, 23 predicted proteins | sample OS_PC_MetaG_FD_123537 | JGI IMG/M metagenome (GOLD analysis project Ga0180009, IMG submission 123537) | Groundwater microbial communities from the Aspo Hard Rock Laboratory (HRL) deep subsurface site, Sweden - OS_PC_MetaG | ecosystem: Environmental > Aquatic > Deep subsurface > Groundwater...
CACTCCTGATGGCATGCAGGTTATCAAGCATCGAGCAACCAGCATCCAGCATCGGCCCAGTAAAGGCAACCGTCTCAAGCATATCTGCAATGGCAGTTTAATCGATTTATGCATCGTTAGGGTATATTTGATGATCCTAAATTTCATAAGGCATTGGCCTATTTAATGAGATACCCATAAGATCGATAAGAACATCATAAACAATGATCTCAACTCCGTTATTGACCGCTCGTTTGAGCTCTCTGCCATAAGCAGGATCTATATGATGTGCAGGCCCGAATCCATCTGCATCCATTCTCTGCACTACGTAGAACATGACCCCACGTTTTTTTTCACGCACCTGTTTCTGAAGTTCAACAAGGTGTTTAAGACCTCTTGATGTTACCGCATCCGGGAAATAGGCTATGCCATCCTGAACAAGTGTACAGTTTTTGACCTCCACAAAACATTGCTCCTTCCCATCCTCGAGAAGTAGATCTATTCGGGAGTTGTGACCGTACCCCACCTCCGTCCGAATTTTTTGATACCCTGAAAGGGTTTGTATCTTTCCCTCAATAATTGATCTTTTTACCAGCCAATTTGGAACTAAAGTGTTTACACCGGTCAATGATGTGGGCATCTCAATCATCTCCCAGGTATACTTCAGTTGCCTCTTGGGATTATTATGGCGGGACAGATAGACAGGCCTGCCAGGTTCAGAGCATTCCAGCATGCTGCCTGAGTTTGGGCAATGGGCAGTGACAATATGCCCATTTCTTAGTTTCACATCCGCCTTGAAACGTTGATATCTCCTGATAAGTGTCCCCTGTATAAGCCTGGGCCATTTCAGAATGCATTCATTTTCTATAGGTCTATCTGGCATAAGAGGTTAATAAAAGGATGCGATTATCTATGACCTCTTCATATTCCAGTGGAGAATTTTTAGAGAGAGACCAGGAGATTATCCTCGTCTTCATAATTCTCATAGGCCCTCTTTTTCATTAACCTTCTTATAAACCCGTATATGAGTATCAGGGCGGAGAGAAAAAAGAGTATCTCATAAAGATTACTGGCTAGATAAGTAATCCAGGAGATCTTTCTTTTATGATAATTGTACCATTCTTTTTCCAGTTCATCAATAGATATGGAGAGGCTTTTCAATATGGCCACATCCGGTTCATCACCATCTTTCAGGTATTTTAAGAGCATTAAGATACCATCGTTCCCATATTTACTGATGATATACTCTACCAGACTCTTACTCTCTTCATAGGCCAGTATTAAGGATTTTCTGTCCTTTGGAAACCGTTCCTGTAGGGCGCGGATATTGAGATACTTGCCTGAAAGAATGGCCCCATCGAGAATGGATCTATCTTCACTCATTATCAATTCCCCTATACCACCACTAACCCATTGGGCAATCCCTTCATTCAGCCATTTGGGTAGTTTCTCTCGCTCTATATAATTGTTGAGCAGAAGATGGCATAGCTCGTGCTTTAAGGTTACTTCGATGGAAAAGGGATGTGTTCTCATCTTTGAATAATCGATCACCATGAGATTTTTCTGGGGTATGGCAAATGCAACTATGTAATTGCTACCAGCCATCCTTTGAAAGGTTTCACTATCTTTGATTAGCAAGACCGTTGGTATAAAATTAATCTTCCATCTAAAGATGTTTTCAAGTCTATCCTTTACACCTGGATAGATATCCGCGGTTTCTTCTGCCGCAGATCTGAGGGGCTCCTGAAAAAGCACAATCACATCCTTTTTCTGAAGTCTGTAAGCCTTTACTGCATGAAGGGTTTTAAGAGGGAAGAATAGAAAGAAACATAAAAGAAAAACAGCTATTCTGCTCAATGATGGTCGGGTCATCATCTCATTTCTAAAAAAACTTAGTCCCTCGATGCATAAATTCAGTAACGTATTTATTTACTCGGGACTAAGTGCTGCCCTCGGCCATGAGCTCGGGCCGAATGGAGTGAGCAATTCAGTAAATCATATTCAAAAAAATACGTAATAGTATTTGCGAATCGAAGCACTTAGCCTTAAACCCACGAGTGATGAGAGTCATATTCCTCTGATTGAGAAGAGGCGATGCTGCCTGTCCGCCGGACGTAAGGCGGAGATTTTAAATAAAGGTCTGATTTTCACATAGAAAACCCCCATCAGGTTCAATGTTCCTGATGAGGGTTTGGTGCCACGTTTTGGATATTACTATTTTACCGCGTCTTTTAAAGCTTTCCCTGGAATAAATTTGGGGACCTTCTTAGCCTTGATCTTGATCTCTTCGCCGGTCTGAGGATTTCTGCCTTTTCTTGCCTTTCTTTTATCCACTTTGAATGTACCAAACCCCACCAATGTCACTGTGTCTTTCTTTTTCAATGCCTTTGTGATAGATCCTAGAACGCAATCTACCGCCCCCTGGGCCCCCTTTTTCGTGCCGACTACCTTGGCTACTTCGTTTACCAGATCTCCCTTGTTCATAGTGTCCTCCTCCTCCTTTCTTTAAAATGGTGCATGGGTAAATTAGATAATTTTCAGGGGACCATAATAGATTATTATAGAAATAGCAAGCCTAAAATGAATATGAAAACATTTTTCGTCACAATTTTTCAAAATTCTGGAAGAATTCTGTGTTTTTTCCTTGAATTAACACCTCTTGACCCACAAATAACTTTGAAATATATTGGGACTGGTTTTAGAAACAAGGAGAAGCAAAGGTAAACATGTGTAAATCATCCGGAAAATCTATAGACAATCAATGTCAAGATGAATGATCTTAAATCAAGGTTTTTGGGTGGGATGGTTGGCAGCGCCCTTGGTGATGCAATTGGTGAACTCGCTTTTCTGTATCCGGAAAGAGAGCGTCTCTGTTCAAATCTGGAACGAGTTTCCGAACTCCGCTACACCGACGATACGGCCATGGCAATAGGTATTGCAGGGTCCCTTATTAAAGAAGGTGGTATTGATCAGAACAGATTGGGGAAGACGTTTAGTCAAAACTATCAACAGGAGCCCTGGCGGGGTTATGCCTCAGGTCCTCCTACCATCTTCTCCATGGTTGAAAAACTCAGTATCACATATCCGCAAGCCGCGCGAAGACTTTTTGGGGGAAGCGGTTCCTTGGGCAACGGCGCAGCCATGCGAATTGTTCCAGTGGGCCTCTTTTTCCACAATGCTTCAGACCTTTACGAAAAGGCCTGCGTTTCAGCCGAAGTTACTCATGCCCATCCGGTGGGAATGGATGGGGCAGCGGTCCAGGCATGGGCCATTGCGGAGGTCGTAAAACTTGATAGTAGAAAAGAGTTTCCATCTAATCAATTTATTGAGGGGCTGAAGAATTGTGCAAGGACCTCAGAGATTCATGCAAAAATGGAAATTCTTCAAGAATTGGTTACAGAAGCTTGTACGCCGAATGTTGCAGCAGACAGAATAGGCCGGACTGTGGCCGTACATGAATCCATGCCCTTTGCACTCTATTCTTTTATACGCCACCCACAATCCTTTGAGGAATGTCTTTTTTGCTCCATTTTAAACGGGGGGGACAGAGATACATTAGGGGCCATGGCTTGCGCCATATCAGGTGCCTATTTGGGTATTGATGCCATTCCCCAATCCTGGCGGCAGAAGCTGGAGAACCGGACACACATTGAGGATCTGGCATCCGCTCTTGCGGAAAAGGTGATTTGAATTATGGAAGAGAACACTGCGAGACGAAAAAAGGAGAATTTGATTCGTTATCTTGAGGGATTAGATTCCCTGCTGGTGGCATTTTCAGGAGGCGTGGACAGCTCTTTCTTATTGGCCATGGGGCATGAGATTTGCGGAGAAAGAGTAATAGCGGCAACTGCAAGTTCCATAACCTTTCCCACCAGAGAACGTATGGAGGCGCTCAGATTTACACAAGACAGAGGCATTCAGCACATTGTGTTTCAATCGGATGAATATAGCCTCCCAGAGTTTATCTCCAATGGCCCTAATAGATGTTATCACTGTAAAAAAGCTCTTTCTCAACGTCTTATCAAGATAGCGGCTGAGCAAGGGATTAGACATGTAGCACACGCTGCTAATCTTGATGACCTTCAGGATTATCGTCCCGGACTGAAAGCCGCTGATGAGATGGGAATCATAGCACCCCTTGTGGAGGCACAACTCAGTAAGGAAGAGATCCGTTTTTTGTCTAAAGAGATGGGTCTTGCCATGTGGGACAAACCTTCCATGGCATGCCTGGCTTCAAGGATTCCTTATGAGAGCCCAATAACTGAAAAAAAATTGAAGATGGTGGGTGAGGCTGAAGATTTCCTGGTAAAGAAGGGTTTTAACCAATTCAGGGTACGGCATCACGGTGACGTGGCCAGAATAGAAGTAGAATTACATGAGATAGGGAGACTTATTGAGACCCAGTTAAGGAAACAGCTTTTGGAAGAGTTCAGAAGGATAGGATTTCTGCATATCGCTGTGGACCTGGAAGGATATGTTTCCGGTAATCTGAATCGAGCTTTAAAATAGATCACTGGAAACATATAGATATATTAACAGTCTATGAGGGAAGAGCCTATTCTTGTTCTGCCTTCTTCAGAGGAATAGATCTGTTCTTGTTTGCATAGGCCAGTTGCTAAGATGTGAGGAGCATGTGAATGGACCACAAAGTCGAATTAAAGGATGCCTTTAAACGCTATACTCTTGATCAAGATAAGATATGTACCCCTGAAGAGACGGTCAATCGATTCAAGGAGAAATTGAAAAATGTGGATCTGGATATTTTAGAAAGGACCGTGAAGATCGATAACGGAAGGCTGGATATCCCTGTCTTTTTTAGTATATGCGGGAAGGATGCCGAAGAGATGATAGGAACCAAGAAACAGATGGGGAAAGGGGGAACCCCGCATCAATCTGAAGCAAGCGCGGTCATGGAACTGGCAGAGAGATTCAGCTTTTTCAGCTTTACCAAGAATGCTAATAATTTTATTGTTGAGGAATATAGGAACCTAAAAGATCGGGCCCTTCCATTTGAATCCATTGCCTTGTCCGTGCACGATGATTCTGCTGAACTGGACAAGGCGAAAGAGGTCTTTTCCGGGCTTCCGCTTAAATGGACCTGGGGTTACAACTTGACCCGACAGGAGGAGGCCCTTATTCCCTTTAACTGGTTTTACACCATCAATGAATTTAACGGCCCATCAGCAGGGAACTGTGTTGAAGAGGCAATCAGCCAGGGCATATGTGAAATCGTAGAGAGGCATGTATCATCAATCGTAAGCCGAAACAGACTAAACACACCAGCCATTAATATGAACTCAATAACCGATCCCTTGGTTCTGGAGATGAGTCGGAAATACGGGAAAGTGGGAGTCAAACTATTTATCTCGGATTTTTCCCTCAATACCGGCATACCCAGTGTGGGGGTCCTCGCCTATGACCCGTCCACATTTCCCCATAATAGTGAAATCGTCTGGACAGCAGGCACAACGCCTGATCCTCAAAAGTCTTTAAGTCGAGCCCTCACGGAAGTGGCCCAGCTCGCCGGTGATTTTAACACAAGTTCCAACTATGTTGCCAGTGGCCTGCCCAAGTTTCAAAAACTTGAAGAGGCGGACTTCGTCATCTATCCTGAAAGGAGAATAGATATTAACCGGTTGCCCGACCTTTCCCATGACAACATAAAAGTAGAAGTAGAGAGATGTATTTCAGCCCTATCCAGAATAGGAATGGAGGTTATAGTTGTTAATACGATGCACCATAAACTTGAAATCCCCGCTTTCTACACGATTATACCCGGGGCCCATTTTAGGGAACGGGCTGATGGTACATGTGTGGGGATGTTCTCAGCCAAGTTGATGGCTGAAAGTGGGGATCCCGACTGGTCCATCGCCCGACTTAAGAGGATGGACAACCTCATGCCCGGAAAATATTACATCAAGTTTTATTTGGGATCGAGCTACCTTTCCATGAATAAATTTACCGAGGCCTTAAAATTATTGGAGGAAGCTCTGGACCTTGATCCAAAAGAACAGGACATCCCCACTATCTATTCTTACATTGGTATTGCTTTAAAAGATCTAGGTCAATACAGGGAGGCCATATCAGTCCTCCAAAAAGCAGAGATGTACGATAATGAAAGGACAGACATATTCAATCTCATGGGCTTCTGTCACTTTAAGTTAAAAGAGCACGAAGAGGCCATCGAGTGCTTTCGGAAAGTCCTCCAACTGGATCCTGCTTCAGCCATCGATTATGCAAACATCGCTTCCAACTATCGGGATATGGGTGATAAGAAGAAGGCAATCAGCTATTATCGATTTGCCCTGGAACTGGATCCTTCCATAGGTTTTGCCAAGGAGAATCTAATGAAGTTACAGGGAGACGTGGAGATGAGGGAGAGATAGAACCATGCATTTCCCGGTATCAGGGGTTGATGTTTTTCCAGGAATTCCGCTTATCGTGGCATTTGTCATATCCTTCTTTACTTCCATGGGAGGTGTGTCCGGTGCGTTCCTGCTCCTACCTTTTCAGGTCAGTGTGCTCGGTTTTACAAGCCCCTCGGTCAGCTCCACAAATCTCGTTTATAATATTGTTGCCATACCAAGCGGGGTTTACAGATACATCAAAGAAAAAAGAATGGCATGGCCACTTGCCTGGGTCATTATTGTGGGCACATTACCCGGTTTGTTTATCGGTGTTATTTTCAGAATTAAATATCTGCCGGATCCTAAAAACTTCAAATTTTTTGTGGGGTGCGTTCTTTTCTATATAGCAATTAGGCTGCTCCATGATTTGACACCAAAGGCAGCCGCGAAGAAGAAAAAAACCGAGGCACTTGAGGAGCGGTTCAAAGAGAGATCAAGCCGAATTCGTAATCAACAAGGAATAGGGACCACAAGCCATGTTCCCATCAAGACCGTCAAATTCTCAGTGACAAATTATACATATGATTTTTATGGCGAAACCTTCTCATTCAATACTCTAACACTTTTCACCATCACCTTTATCGTGGGAATTATTGGAGGGATTTACGGGATAGGTGGCGGCGCTATTATCGCTCCATTCCTGATAGCGATCTTCGGACTCCCTGTATACACCATAGCAGGAGCCACTCTGCTGGGCACCTTCTTGACGTCCATTGCCGGGGTTATATTCTATGCCATCATAGCACCTGTGTATGCAGATATGGGCCTGGCCATAATGCCTGATTGGAGGTTAGGGGCCCTTTTCGGGATAGGGGGTTTCCTTGGAATATATTGTGGCGCAAGGCTTCAGAAATATTTTCCGGCTAAAGCAATCAAGTTGATACTTGCCCTTGTCATTCTGTTTCTCTCCATAAGGTACATCACAAATATTTTATAACTTTTGAAATCCATCAGGACATGACCCCGTATTTTTTTAGTTTTTTATGGAGCGTTCTTCTGGTTATGCCCAGCCGCCTTGCCGCCTCACTCTTGTTTCCATTGGCAGACTCCAGGGTTTTAAGTATGGAGGTCTTTTCCACTTCATCGAGAGGGAGATCTGCGGGGAGGTCATCTTTTGGATATGTATCTCCCTCCACCTCCCCATGTCTTATGATCATAGGTAGATCCTTTGCATCTAGATAATCCGAACTGGAGAGCACAACGCCTCTTTCAACAGCATTCATAAGTTCACGAACATTTCCGGGCCAATCGTATTTAAGGAGCTGGTCTATGGCGTGGGGAGTAAATCCCTTTATGGTTTTATGATTCTTCTCAGCAAATATCTCCTTAAAATGCTGTGCCAGGAGGGGGATATCTTCTTTTCTCTCCCGCAGAGGAGGCATATTCAGGGTAACAACATTTAAGCGATAATAGAGATCCTCACGGAATCGTCCAGCCTCCATCTCTAGCATAAGTTCCTTGTTTGTGGCAGCTATTAACCTCACATCCACCTTGATCACCTCTTCACCGCCAACGCGTGTGAGCTCCCTCTCCTGGAGCACACGCAATAACTTGACCTGCATGGCCACCGACATTTCACTAATCTCGTCTAAAAACAGGCTCCCCCCATGGGCCTGGAGAAATCTCCCCTCCTTTTTCCGGTGGGCCCCGGTGAATGCCCCCTTCTCGTGCCCGAAAAGCTCCGACTCAAGGAGGGTCTCTGTAATGGCAGCACAATTGATCTTCACAAAGGGGCCTTTCTTTCGGGGGCTGTTAAAGTGAGTGGCGCCAGCAATCATCTCCTTGCCTGTCCCTGACTCACCCGTGATCAGAACGGTGGCCTCGGAAGGGGCCACCTGTGCCACTGTCTCCAAGAGTTTGACCATTGCCGAACTTTGTCCGATGATGTTTCGTAGGTCAAAATGACTTCCCAGACTCTCCCGGAGTAGACGGTTCTCTTCTTGTAAATGTATGTGGTCCATGGCCCGTTCCATGGTAAGGCGCAACACATCAAAATCAAGGGGCTTGGTGAGGTAATCATAGGCACCGTTTTTTAAAGCATCCACGGCTGTTTCTACGGAGGAGTAAGCGGTCATAATGATGATGGGAATGGCAGGGTTAAAGGCCTTGATCTCTTTCAAGGCCTGAAGTCCTGAAATCTTTATCATCCGGACATCCATCAAAATCAGGTCAAATGCCTGTTCATGGACCTTTTCAATGGCCGTTGATCCATCATCTGCCTCAATGATGGAATATCCCCATCCCGTTAGAAGGGTCCGCAACATTGTACGATGGGCAGGATCATCATCCACAACCAGAATACTGTTATTCTTATTCATCAGTTGTTACCCTTGATCAGTGGTTTTTAGTCACTACTCGGGAGGAGGCAAGAGTATCTTTACCATGGTCCCTTTACCTAATTCACTCTCAACTCTCACCTCACCATCATGAGATTCGATAATCTTGTGCACTATCGCAAGACCCAAACCCGTTCCCGACTGTTTAGTCGTGAAATAGGGATCAAAGATATGTACCAGGTCGGCTTTGTTTATCCCTATCCCCGTATCCGAGACAGCGATCTTTGTCCTTTGAGAAACCTCGTCCCGAGAAAGTTCAATTGAAAGGATGCCTCCTTTCTCCATGGCTTCGATGGCATTTAGATAGAGATTAAGGAGAACCTGCTTGATGCTATCCGGATCAATAGAGATCTCATTAATTTCAGGCGAAATATCAGTAGTTATTGTAATCCCCTTCTCCCTGGCCTGTCCTTCTATCATCTTCAAGGAATGCTGAATGACATTTTCAATGGAAGTGGATCTCTTCTGAATAGTCATCGGGCGGGCTAATTCCAGAAGTTGACCAATGACCCTGTTCAATCGGTCCACCTCCTGAACCATGATTTCGGCTGTCTTCTGGTCTTCTGGTACCTCTTTATATCTCTCCCTGAAGTAGGTGGCGAATCCCTTTATGGAGCTCAAAGGATTGCGTATCTCATGGGCAATACCAGCCGCAAGTCTACCCAGTGATGCCAGACGCTGGCTTCTTTCAACCTCTCTTTTTAGATTTTGAACCTCTGTCAAATCCCTGAAAAGGATAATATATCCCAAGAAGGCACCGTCGTCTCCCTCCAATAGAGAGATGCTTACATCCAGGGGAATCCTTTTCCCATCTTTTCGAGGATAGTCTATCTCCCTTTCAATGATCCCTTTCTGTTTTTCAAGTTCATCAGTGAGGGTTATCAACTGCTTTGGAAGCACTTCATTTGCCATTTTTCCAATGATCTCACCGAATGAAAATTGAAGCACTGATTCGGCAGCCTGATTGAAGGAGGCTATCCTCCCATCGGCATCCACGGCCAAAAGACCGATGGGCATATTCTCAACCACGTTATCAGAAAATGCCTTGATTTTTGTAAGAGAGGACTTGGTTGTCCGATAGGCCTGAGCCAGGAAAAGAGAAACGATTCCGGCAAACCCAATTAAGAGGAGGATAAGGCCCATAATCACGGTATGACGTGTATCCACTTTTCTGGCCGCCTCAATAGGCTCCATGTCCAGTCCCACGAAAATGATCTGTTCTGCCATAAATCCAGGTATTCTTGGATTGTTAAAGAGCTGCCGCAGCATATCAGACATCATTCTTCCATGACGCCTTGGGAAATTTGGGCTTGTTGGAGAAAACTTACGGAAAACCTCGAATATATCGTCTCCGACTGGATTTGATACCTGGCGCCATTGGACTTTTTCAGAATTGAAAATTAGTTGAAGATCCAGATCCCTTCCGTGAATCTTACCGATTGCAGCAGGATCACTATGGGCCAGGATAGTGCCATCAATATTCGTAACAATAAGATAGACGATATCGGGCTGTTGTGCTGTTTCCATCAACAATTTCTGAAGCTGAAAACCACTTCCATGCATTCCCATCATTCCCATCAGTCCTGTCCTGGTTCCAGCCTCAAAAGACCTTATGAGAGCGGCTCCTTTTTCCAAGAGGAGGTGGGTCATGTTCTCCTTTTGTTTGTTTATATTTTGAAGGGTCCAGAAAACAAAAATCGGCACCAGGATGATTACCGCTCCCAATATGAGCAAGGGAGGGATACTGAACCATGTCCTTTTTTGCATCTTAGTATCTTTCATAAACATCTTATCAAGCAAAATTGATACCAAATCATGTTCCTAGTGAGCGGTTCAAGCCTAAGGAAAACAACTAAAAGATAAGGTCATGTTTTTATTGGAAATATCACTCTCCATAGAGGTTCGACCACGTGTTATAAATTATTAAGCTATTTTATTGTTGGATACTTTTTATCCAACTGGATACTTTTATTTTCTAGATGTGGATACTTAGTATCCATATTTTCCAAAATTATTGCAAGAAAAGATTTCTTAAAAAAGAAATAATCAAAATAATCATTAAATTTAAACCACTTATTAGATCGTCCACCCATTTGGCATGGTCTTTGCTCAAATGGAGAAAAGAAATATAAATTTCTTGAAGGAGGGACAAAAATGAATAAGGCATTGTTGTTAATCGGCACGGTATTAATATTGGCTATTTTTCTTGTAATGAGTGTCCCTTACGCCCAATCTATGGGTGGAGGGATGATGGGTGGGGGCGGCCACGGTGTGATGGGATTGGGATATGGCATGGGTTGGTTTGGCACGATCATCATGGCCGCCGGCCTGGGGGTGAATCTCCTGGCTCTTGTACCAGATCTTTTTTTTGATGTAACCGGCCACATCAGGTGAAAACCACACCTTTATATGAATAGGGTCACCCTGAAAAACTCCGAAGCTCGGCCCGATGAACTCCTCGAAGCTGAAATCTTCGGGAACCTCAAAGGTGTCCTTTGTCTGGTGGAGCATCTTGATACGGTCCAGGGCAAATATCCTGACTTCACTCCTCACATGGCAATGGCCGATCAAATAAAAGGTCCCATTGAAGAACCAGATTTTGTATGGATCAACCTTTCGTTTGGATTCCTTTTTCCATCTCAATGATGCTTAAAAACTATGGCACTACCGATAGATGTCATAAGTCAGACATGAACTAAATCGCTCCGCGGCTGCCTGATATCCTTGGATTCCTACAAGCTATCTCAAGGCGATCTGGTGAAAAATCTATTGCATAAAAACGTCTTTACCTTTCAGCCGAACTTTCAACCTTGACTTGACAGTTACATCCTAAAACCTCGAACCAATTGAGTGTGAGAGGCTTTTTAAGCGCTTCATAATGGTGAATTAATCTCGATGGAAAATTATAGTCCCCCGCCCGGATCACTGACAAGAAACCGCCTAAACGAACTATTGTTGCCAAGCGATACCGGCGCGCCTGTTCATCATTGACAAAAGGGCAAAACCCTCCTAAAATGCCTCAGAAATTCACATTTCATTACAAAGGTTATCAACCTATGGCATAATTGATAATTTGCCATGGCAAAGGGCAAGCCCTCAAAGGAGGGGGATATGGCTCATCAGTGAACAGAGGACCCCATTTCTCAAATCGAGAGGTGGGGTTTGTTTTTCCTGTTGGCTTTTGACCCAATTTGACAAAGGGATATGGTATGGGAAGGCCTGAACCGCTCAGATCGGCACCTTGAATATAGCGAGGCTGGAGGCTAATTCCGGTAATGTAGGGCCAGAGAGCCATTTTCGATTGCAGCGCAACGAAAGCTTCTGGGTGTTTCAAATCTGATCACAGGGTAAGGATGAAATGAACCATCCGGGAACTTTGAAACCCAAATTCAAGTCCGTCCTCTCGCAATCAGGGCTACTTCTGCCTGAACTCTCGACTCTTGCATCCGCTCGGAAGGAAATGGCATCGCCAGCCAGGGCAAAAGACCTGGTGCTTGAGCAGAACATTCTCGCAAAACCCACTGCACAGTCTCGCCAGAGGATTTGGGATAAGCTCATTGCCAGATACAGAATCCATACTACAGATGAGCTTTTCGGGTTCTGGTGGGAATTGATCCCTACGAGCGCGAACAACGATCTCGCGCAATTGGCTACTCTCCGTTGGGCGCAGCATGACCTCTTCCTCAGGTTTCTCTGGAATGAGATTTACCTCCCCAGGAGAAGCATGGATGCCACTGTGCAGTCCTCTGATCTCATTGACTATGTGAGAGACATAGGGGCTGGCCATCCTGCAAAGGTTTACTTCTTCAAGTGTTCCGAAAATGTTCAGATACGGATGGCCCAGCATTTCCTTCTCATCCTGAGAGAGTGTGGAGCAGCCACTGGCAGAAAGAACAAGAGGTTTGCCACTCTACCTACGGGAGAGAATGCTGTACGTTTCGCCGCCTATCTGGCTAGGAGGGAGTCACCTGGCTCCCATGAGATCCTGAACCATTGGGCATTGAGGTGGTGGGGAGGTAATAGCTCGAAGGCGGATGAGATCCTGAGAGAGGGTTCATAGCGTAGGATTTTGAACCAAATGGAGGAGGTCGAAAGGGATTATTATGCCTGATCGGTCCTTACAGGAACTGATTGATGACGCAGTTGCCGCATGCAAGAAACCCGGAAAGTCCGGTTTCGATCCCTCCGCTGTGGTCGTATGCCCGCCCAAGTGGATTCATGTACTTGAACAACGGCTGTTGGCCGAGCTCCAGCCGGATATTGAGAGTGGACAGTGCGCGGTCATTTCCGCAGAAGGGCTATTGCTGGATTTCTGGAGCAAAGCAGCAGGTGAAGGAGCCCAGATTTCGGCTCTCGAACCCAGGGGAATGGGCCGCCTCATGAACGACGAGGAGAATCAGTTTTCTGACAAGGTTCTTCATGCCATTCTTGATGCATTTCAGGCCTACCCATCGCTGAAGACCTGCGTCGTGACCGGGCTCTGGGTGTTCTACCCTGCAATCCACACATCAAGCATCCTTTCAGACTTGAAGAGCCGAAACCTGGGGGGACAGGTGATATTCCTGTACCCAGGTGTGGATGTGGACGGGGTTTTCCTGAAGCTCTTGGGAATTGACGAAGGCTTCGGCTACAAAGCACGGAGGATATGAAATGGCAATCAAACTGAAGGAAGTGCTGAAGAAAGACCTTGTACGAGACAAGGTTGATCCCACAGTAAAAGTGGACGATGTCCAGCGCCTGTATTCGGATATTAGGGATTTTGTGCTCACCGAGGAGATCGCCGCTGACGCCTTAAAGCTCGTTCGTGCTATCTCAGGCCACCTCCAGGAGCTTCAGCGTGGATCAACGCCTCAGGCGGTGGTGGACGGATGCTGGCTTTCCGGTTTCTTTGGCACTGGCAAGAGCCACCTGGCAAAATTGATTGCCGCCCTCGTGCGAAACCCAACCCTTTCATCCCAGGATTCCTCCATATTGGCCCTGGACCTCTTTTATCAAACTCACGAGCCTGTGACCCAGACTGAAAAAGACCTCAAGGCCGAGATCACGAGGCTTTCCCGCCTGGCCAATCCCTTGCTGATCATCTTCGAGATTACAGCGGCCAAGAAGGGAGGCCAAGATTCCATCTCCGAAATCTTTTTGAGGAAATTTTTTGAGTCCCTCGGTTACGCCTCCATGTTGTGGATTGCAAGGATTGAAAGAGATCTGGACGAACGGGGCCTTTATGACAAGTTCGTGGACTTGGTCTCAAAGAAGGGCATGGGAAACTGGACTGAGGAGCGACAGTCAACCCACAAAGTTCCCGCTATTCTGATGCAGACCCTCCCGGAAATTGATCCGCTTATTTACCGTAGCGAGGAGGACGTGAAGGCCGGCATCGAGAAGGCCGAGGATGAAAAGGCCGCATCACCCGAAGACCTCGTCCAGGAAATCAGTCGATACCTGGATCGGCAAGCAAAGAAAGGAGATGGAAAAGTACCTCTGACCTTCTTTGTTGTGGATGAGGTAGGTCAATTCATCGCCGCAAACAGCGAGCGGATCGAAGAGATACGGAGCATTGTTGAGCGGGGCGCCATGGTCGGAAACGGTCGCATCTTCTTTGTCATGACCTCCCAGGAGGACTTGGCGGCCGCCATCGGAGGGGTGATCAAGGGCGACCAGATGAGCAAACTCAATGCGCGGTTCGGGGTAAAGATCGACCTCAAGAGTCAGAATGTGGCAAAAATCGTCCAGGAAAGGTTGCTTGTAAAGAGTCCTACGGGCGCCACGAAGGTATCAAAGGCATTTCGCGACTGGGAAGGTCCGATCAGCGAACTGGAAAACCTGCAAGCAAGGGGCGTCTCTTATCCCAAGAGTGAAACGCAATCATTCACCGCCAATTATCCCCTTCTGGCCTACCAGGTGCAACTGGCACAAGATATCCTCGCAACCCTCAGGGGTCCCCGCCTCAGCGGCACAGAACGCAGCATGATTCAGATTGTCCAAGAGGCCGTTGGGGACAGGGCTGAACAGGTTCTGGGCGTCCTGGTGCCCTTCGATGCGGTCTTTGATGCCAATGAAAGCGAACTGTCGAGCATTCATCACCTCGGAACCCATGGAGTCAAGGAGATCATGGACTCAGATAAGAGGCTTGGATGGAGTAAGTCTGCGGACTTTGCCCAGCCCTCAAGGGTCCTGAAGGTCCTTTATCTCATCCAGCGTCTGGAAGAGAAACGATGGATACCTCAAACCCCGGACACAATCGCAAAGCTTTTGGTGGACCATGTAGAGGCCGACCTTGCATGGCTGAAAGACGCAGCGAATAAAAGCCTGGAGAAGCTGGTTGAGGCAAGCATGGTCTCCTTTGATGGGCAGGCCTACCATTTCCTCAGCCAGGAGGAGAGGGAAATCGAGCAGTATTACCAGGAAAGGAAGGGCAAGGTCCGAATGCCTGATCTTGAACGGGATATCAAGGAGCGGGGTAGAACCCTTCTTGCCGCTAACAAGATAACAGATGGTACCCAGCAATACCAGATCAAGTATGGCACGTCGGGCCATGGGCTTTTCGGTTTTGAAACAAAACTGGACGGTGAAGTCATCTCCCCTCCCGGCGTCCATCCTCTCAATCTCGAACTCTACACACCCCTCTCAGGCGTGAAGACTGCCGAGATTCGAACGGCCAATCTGGCACAAGGCGCCCAGGGGAAGACGGTCTACTGGATCGCTGATGAGTCTCAGAAGTCTGATCTGGCCGATACGCTGCGTCAGATTCGGGCTCTCCAAGACACCATAAACCATTATCAACCCAAGGCTGACCGTGATGAACTCTCAGCACCTGCCAAGGATGCAGTCCGCAAGAAAGCAACCGATCTTGGAAGAGCACAGAAGAAGGCGGACGACCTCCTTAGCCAGGTCTTTATGAAAGGGAGGGTCCTTTTCTCCGGGGACGAAAAAAAGCTGCCCCTCCCGGATGCCGACACCCTGAAAAAGGTCCTGCCTATGGCAGCCAAGGTAGTCATCCCCGCTCTTTTTGATCGGTTCTATCTTGCCGACAAGGACTACGATGACCGCGACACGGTCTTCAAGGCCATCTTCAACCCTTCAGGAAAACTTGCCACGCTGGACGGAATCCGCGACCTCGCCATGGTGGATGCCCAGGGACACGTGATGTCGCAGGCTGGAATCGTGAGCGAGACGCTGGATGTCCTCAATGCCTTGGAAAACACCCAGGCCGTGGTCAAGGCCGAGGATGTCAGGGAAAGGCTCCAGGACATACCTTCCGGCTGGCCTAGGGGGGTGATCCAGTTAGGACTTGCCGTTCTCTTCCGCTCAGGTCTCATAGAAATTACCCAAAAGGAAAATGTGTTCTACGACTACAGGCAGTTTGTGGATGCCTATAAGACATTCTCCAAGATCACAGCCTTTGATGCCCTGGAGGTGAGAAGGGTAACCGACATTCTTACTCCGGACGAGATTCAGAAGGCATACCTTTTCTGCAAGAATACGCTTGAGATTGAACGGGTCAAAGAAAGTGTCAATGACATCTTTCTCCAGTTCAGGGACTACCGAACAGGACTTGAACACTTCAAGACAACGCTGGCGGATTTCATTTCCCAGGGACTGCCCCTGCCCAATCCTGTGCAGGAGAATGATTCCTTGCTTGAGGCATCCAAGGGTAAGAACAAGCCCCAGGAACTCGTCAGATGGGTGCTCGATCACCAGGTTGAGCTGAAGGACCTTCATGAGAAGGTCAAGGAAGTGCGCTCTTTTGTGAAAGCCAATATTCTCACCCTCAGACTTTCCCTCCCCCTCATCAAGAGGGCAGAGGCATCCCAGGTGCTCAAACAGGCGGACAAAGAAGGGAAGGTCTTCGAGGCGATCAAGCAGTTGAAACACCTTATAGAGAACCGTGAAGTTGTGTCGAAATGGGCTGATTTCCAGAATTACCGTGGGGTTGTGGAAAACGCCTACCGTTCGGCCTATGAGAGCAACAGAGCAGCGTTTGAAGCGGAGGTCAAATCCCTTGAGGAGAAGGTCCGGGCCAGAGTGGAATTCGACACCCTTCCATCAGATAAGCAGGATGTCATTGTATCAAGGTGGTTTGGCCCCAATGGAGCGGCTCGGGCCGGAATCCCAAAGCACCCGATAGGCATTCTCAAAGAACTCCTGGATGCAGATCAAGCCACCTCCCTGGATGCCCTTGCTGCGCGCATAGCAACGGTTGGCGCGATTCTTCCAGACATCCTTGCAGATATTGCAGAGCTTCAAACAGGGCGGGATGAACCTCCCCCTAAGCCCAAAATGCGAATTTGGAGGCCAAAGGCCGTCTCAAAGGGAATGGTGATCAGGAGAGATGAGGCAAAAAGCATAGCGGAGAAATTCCGGCAAGAGCTGGAAGAGCAGTTTGATGAGGATGTGGAGGAAGTGGTCATCCAATGAGTAATCACGCGCTCAGTTCCGATGTTAAGAAGGCACTGAAGGCAGCGGTCCTCTCCCTTCGGGAATTGCTTGAGGGGGAATTCGATCAGGATACCTTTGACCCTGTTCAGCCGGGCGGGGATGTAGTTCGACAGCTTGCCCGGTTTGGGATTGACGGCAACAGGCCGGAATCTCTCGCTGCCGATAAAACTCCCGACTATCTCACCGATGATGAGAAAAAGAATAGGCAACGCATCTGTGCTGCTATCCGGCGCGAAGCGTCCCTATTCGGGCAACCGTCGAACAAGATTGCCCTGAAACGGGGCTTGCGGGCCTTTGTACGTGAGACCAGCTACACATGGATCAACCGGCTCCTGGGGCTCAAGTGCATGGAGGTTCGGGGCCTGCTCAAAGATGAGCACGGGGAACAGGACTTTGTGGTGACTTCCTCCGATCAGTATGGAGGGCTCCCTCGCAGGGCGTGGCGGATCAAGGGCAAGGACCCGGCCAAATGGCAAAAGGCAAAGGTATATGAACTCCTCTGCGCCGCCATTGCGGATTCCTGCCGACAGCTTACAGAGGAGATCAAGGTCCTTTTCGACCCGGATCAGGATTACGGGCTGATTTGGCCATCGCCACAGGCCCTTACCGCGATGCTCCAAAAGATCCGGGAACTGGCTGACATCCCCCCCCTCTCTCTACCCTCCCCCTCGACGGGGGAGGGCCAGGGTGGGGGTGGTCCTTTTGCATCCCACGACTTTCTCGGCTGGGTCTACCAGTATTTCCAGACCAAAGAGAAACGCCAAGTCTTTGAGGCTGCTTCCAAAAAAAAGAAGAAGATAGAAAAGGACGACATCATCGCAGCCACCCAGATCTACACCGAGCAGTACATGGTGGAATACCTGGTTCAGAACACCCTGGGCCGCCTATGGATGGAGATGCACCCGGATTCCAGACTTTCGGGAGCCTGGGCCTATTACGTCAAACCCGCCGTCGTCAACCGCCCCCACCCAGCCCTCCCCCTTGAGGGGGAGGGGAAGGGAGGGGGAAGAAAGCCCTTGAAGAACGCGATTGACCTGAAGCTGATGGACCCAGCCCTCGGAAGCGGCCATTTCCACCTCGTGGCCTTTGACCTACTCTTTGAGATGTATCTGGAGGAGATCGAGAGCGTGGGTAAACCAGGCTGGCCGGAGACGCCCTCTGTGACAGACCAGGCGGTGATCCCCTCTGCAATTCTGGAGCACAACCTCTATGGGATGGACATTGATGCCAGGGCCATCCAGATTGCAACCCTTTCCCTTTACATGAAGGCTCGCGAAACAGGCTATTCAGGCCCCATTCAGGCCATCCATTTTGTGACCGCCAATGCCGCCCCCTTTGACTCCCCTTCGTGGCATAACCTGATTAAGGATCTGAATGACAAAGGCAGGCATAGTGTGGCCAGGGTGCTCGCGACCCTGGGTGCCCAGCTCAAGAATCTTGATGAATACGGGTCGCTTCTTCGAATCGAAGAGGAAATGGAACGGATGATCCGTGAAGAAAAGAAGAAATGGTTTGTCCAGACCAAGGCGGGTTGGGAGCAGGACTACCTTTTCTCTCAAATGGCCAGGCCGAGACAGCAAAAGATCCCTTTCGAGGAAGGCATCACGGACGAGGCCTTCTTTGACGAACTCAGCCCAATCATAGAAAAGGAACTTGACGACTTCTATTTGACGGCAAGAAAGAAGGGCCTGGCTGAGGAAGCAATTCTTGCGACCGACGCAGACCGTGGCTTCGATTTCCTTCGCCTTTGCATGGATCAGTATGACGTGGTTTACACCAACCCTCCTTACATGGGCAGCAAGAACATGGGGAAGGAACTCAAGGACTTTGTTGCCCATGCCTATCCCCAGGGAAAGCGCGATCTTTATGCTGCATTCATCCTCCGGTGCTTGGAGATGGCAGAGCAAAATGGCTATGTGGGCATGGTCACCCAGCAGAGCTGGATGTTTCTACGCAGCTTTGCGGACCTTCGAGCGTTGCCGGAGGACAGACTCCAGAAGGCCGAAGGAACTTTCAAGGGCCTTCTCAGGGAGACAACCATTGAAACGTTGGCACACCTCGGGCCGCATGCTTTCAGTGAAATAGGTGGAGAGGTCGTAAACACAGCTCTTTTCAGTTTTCGCAAAATCGCACCACCAAAGGAGCACACGATGACGGCGTTCAGGCTAATCGCCCCGAAGAGTCCTCAGGAGAAGGATAGACTACTAATTGAAGCAATAGGAAAGGACCTCCCCGGTGTAATGTGTCATTCAAATCAGAAAAGTATTACGGCGCTGCCTGAATTCCCAATTGTATACTGGGTAGACAAAGACTTGCTCGCACTTCTTTTTCATGGAACCAGGATTTCCAATCAAGCTGACGTTCGTCGAGGACTCGACAGCGGAGATGACGACAGATTCTTGAGGTGCTTTTGGGAGCTTACGGATTGCAGCAACGGGTGGCCATTTTACTCGAAAGGAGGAGGGTACAGAAAATGGTTTGGATTCGAACACTGGGTAATTGACTGGCGCAAGGGAACTGAAGGGTTTGCTGGTGTCAAGGGAGCAAGGGTTCAGAATGTTTCTTATTACTTCAAGCCTTTCTTGACTTACTCTCTGATGGCGAGTGGGTCTTTAGGGGTACGACGAGTGGCGGATGGCGCGATACCGGGAGGAGCAGCGGGGGGTATCTTTCCGGAAGATTCGGATGCATTCCCTTTGCTGGCTTCGATTTTGAACTCGCGGATTGTAAGCTACAGTTTGCGCCTAGTCAGCCCTGACCTAAAGTTCCGGGAAGGTTACGTCGCAAATGCTCCTCTTAGAATACCCAAAGATCAAATCCACACAACTATAACAGGCGACTGTTGTATTCAAATCAAGAGATCTCTTACTGCGTGGATAGCTACCGAAAGAGCATTTCATGCGCAATATCCTTTTTCCTCTTCATCCACGCTTGTTCAATCGATTTTGACTTTTATCGAATCGCAGGAACTCCTTTGCGCTGTTCTTCATACATTGGAAGCAAACCTTGAGAATAGGATCGCACAAGCATTTCAAATCCGGGGAGATTCACTTCAAAGAATAATATCAGAAACAAGTATACCTGCTGGGTGGCATAGTCAAATTCATGGGCTCGACGCATTTCCTTCTTTACCTAATCATTTCCCCATTCTTCATTTAGAAGTCGATGAGTTCACCAGAGGGGTACAAAAGCGTCAGTTAAGCCAAGAGGAGATAGCCAAGCTGAAAACCCACCTCCGGAGGCTGTATGAAGTCGGTCCTGGCGTCCGTGTTGAAGAAAATGGATCAGGAAAATCCTCAGATGACGACGAGAGGGCTGAGGTCGCCATGGGTGCCTACATCCCCATTCCACCCGAAACGTTCATCGAAGAGTTGTCGCAGAAGTTGGAGATTCACCCGATTTCAGTTTACTGGCTCCTTAAGGAGATGCGGGAGAAGGAAGGGCTGAGATGCCCCTCCGAGGAGAAGCGTCATGCAGAGGATTATGTGAGCGTCATAATCATACGTATGCTTGGATACCAGTGGCCTAAACAGGTGGAGGCGGGAGAGCCTTTTCCGGAATGGGCGGATGAGGACGGAATCATTCCGCTTACGGAGGGGCTCGGGGAACCGACCCTGCTTGAAAGGGTCCGGGAGAGGTTTGGCACTGATTTCGGGGAGGAAAAAGAGGCCTCCATTGAGGCGGAATTCGGGAATACTGTAGGCAAACCCCTCGCGAGGTGGCTTGAGGAGGATTTTTTTGAGAGGCATGTGAAACAGTTCAGAAACAGGCCCATTGCCTGGCACGTCGTGAGTGATCCGTCAGTTGCCGACAGCACTGCGGGGGCTTCCGCAAAGGGCAAGAGGAAAACGGCAAAGAGCAAGAGGTCGCCTGCCTTTTCTGTCATGGTTAATTATCACAGGTTTGTGGATGGCGAAAAGGGTTACCGGATGCTCCAGTTGCTGCGAAACAAGTACCTGGAGAAACTGCTCACCCAGACGCGCACGGAACTGGAGGGTCTGAGGGGCAAGGGGGCTGACCCAAAGGTCTTTGACCGGATAGCAGAACTGGACCGCCGGATGATCGAGCTTGAGCACTTCAAGGAGAAGCTGGATCGCATTCAGGAGGGAAAGGACCGGGAAGCACGGATCTACGTCCGGTGGAAAGGCCCGGAGGAACAGTCAAAGGGTTGGCGGCCTGACATCAACGACGGGGTCAAGATCAACATCGCGCCCTGGGAACGCCTGGGCATGTTCCCTGTCAAGAAAATCGTTGGCAATGTGGAAATGGGGGAATAGGACACGGATTTGCACGGATTGTCATGGATAAAACAAAAAAATCTGTGTTCATCCGTGTTCATCCGTGTCCCATTAGTCTTTATGTGTTACAATCCTTTCAATACCGTTTTTCATAGGAGGTGAGGCAAAGCATGAAAGCGACACATCCTTTAGAAGAGAGATTCCTTCAGAAGTTCAGGAAGCTTCCGGAGGATCGAAAGTCGGAGGTCCTGGATTTCATTGACTTCCTGTCAAGAAGAAAGGCCGCGCCAGTGACTGAAGGGGATGCCTATGGCGCGAACCTGGAAGCGCTCCGCATGAAGATACGTGAGAGAGGGGGGCTCATCACAGGCAAGAGCAAGGATCAGGTGATCAAGAAGCTCAGGGCGACCAGGGAAACCCTTTGGAAAGAAGACTATGCGAATCGTTTTGGACAGCAATGAATACATCCTGGGGCTCGATACGACAGCAGGTCCGAGCCCATCTTCCATGTTGCTTGATCTCGTTCGAATCCTCATCGATGAATGAGGAAAAGTTGGACACGGATTAACACGGATGAACACAGATTTTTTATTTTGTTGTATCTGTGAAGATCCGTGTCCCATTACCGGTTCAATAAGGAGTAAGGCAGCTTCATGCATAGCTCGGCGATCATAGGGTGGTTAAAAGAGGAGTTTTCCAGACGCTTTCAGCAGAAGGAAAGCGAATACCTCGCCACACTCGTCTGGTTTGATCCGAACCGCTATTGGCTGCCGTCCCTTCCTCGTCTAATTGAGGAATCAGCCGTATGGACTATTTCGACGAAGGATGGGAGCCATGCACCCATGAACATCGTTGCCGTTGGACCTGATATTCCTGACGGAACGGGTGAGAGCCCTCTTCAGATAAGGCTATCCATTCTCTCGGACAGGGTTCCGCACAGGTTCGGAAGCGGCCAGATCAATTGGGGCCAGGTCAAAAGATGGGTGATCTATTATCCTTATCCCCAGGAATACCTAAATGAGGCCGAAAGACCCAGGAAGACACTGCCCTTTTCTTGGTTGATGCCCTTTTGTGAAGCTGGTCTTGAATGGGGCCGGGGAGGCGGCGATGAAGACAAGTTGCCCGCATTTCTTCGGTCCCAGGGGGTGGAGATCACAAAGGATAAGAAACAGCTTGCCGGCTTGTATCACCTCGGTGAAGTGGACCGCGCTAGATCCCCTCTATCGCGGCTCGTGGCAAAGTGCGTGGACAAACCCCTTGAGTTCTGGAAAGGTAAGACCTGGGACCTCAAGGCTGTGCAGGACGAACTGGTGGGGGATCTGAACCGGCAGGTTGAGGAAATCTTAGTCGCCCCAGATGCTACTGTGGCCAGGATGATTGATCAAGGCACGGTGGAGGATTTCTTGGCCCGGATTGAGGACCACATGGGAATGAAGGCCCAGCCTGATAGCCTGCGCCTCAATCCCTCGGGATTCTGCCGTGATCTTGTTCGCTTTGTGGCACTTGTGACAACGTGGCGAATTATGGATTATGACCCGTCCTATCCCTTTGTGTCAGAGTTGCCACCCCCTTACAAGGCAGAGCGTTGCTCGGAGACGATCGGCGATTGGCTTAAAGTGCCGGAGGTCGGCAAGGTCTATGTCAGGGAGTGTCGGAATCTTGAGAAGGAAGGCTTGAATCTCGCTCAGCAGGTTGATGCTGCCAGGCATGGACATGTCTTTCCTCACTTGATCCTCAAGCAATGGCACGGAGTGAGAAAGCAACTGGAGGAGGCTGCAAAGGGTAGCCTGGCACATGTGCGGTCCGGCATTTCCGAACTGGAAGCATCTGGCTGCGATAGTGCATGGGTAAGTCTTCTTCCCGGGGAACTGGGTTGGCACTGGTTCGCACTTCTCAAGGAAATGGAGAGGCATATCACTGGCACTGAATCCTGCCTTGCCAAGACAGGCGCAGGTGACTTTGAGGAATCCCTTGTACGTTATTCGCATCCCGATGCCGGATGGTGGAGAATAGACGACGCATTCCGCACCCTCATGATCCAGGCCATTGACCATCCTGAGGGAGATCTTATCAGAGCCTTGGCCATGCCCTTATACAATCACTGGGTTAAGACGTCGGCCTCTTACTTTACAGGAGCACTGACAAAACACCCAGATCTTGAGACCTTATCCCGTGTGCCGGTGGTGAAAAAGGTGACCGGCACTGCTTGGTGCATGCCTTCACACGGCAAGCGAAAGGCAGTTATTCTCATGGATGCCCTGAGATATGACCTCGGGATGTCGGCATCTGATCTCCTCAAAAAAGCGGGCTTTAAAGTTGCGGTTAAGCCTTTCCTGGCGGGCCTTCCCTCGAAAACCGAAATTGGAATGAGTCTCCTTCTTCCGGATTGCCATCTCAAGGTGGAAGTGGAAGAGGATCACATAAGCCACATGTATGACGGAAAAGATTTCGGAATAAAAGAGAACCGGGCTGATTACCTCCGGAAGAAGTTTGGGGAGGATCTTAAAACGATTTCCATGAAGGAATTGAGCACAGGGAAAATCAAGGAGATGGCCTCCAAGATCCTTGTGGTCTACAGCCGCGACATTGATGCTGACGGCGAGGCCAAGGGTTTGGGCATCTTGAAAGATGTGGATAAAGAGATCTCTGAGCTGGCCCAGAAAGTCAGACTCCTTGCCCAGGCCGGTTATCATGAGATCCATGTGCTGACCGATCACGGATTCCTTCTCTCCTCAGCAGAGGGAGTCATAAAATGGGATAGACCTCAAGGCGCTCTTCTGTGCGAACGGCGATTTGCGATTGTCCCGAAAAACGTGGGGACCGAGCTTCCCGCGATTTCATTTCCATGGGATAAGGACTTCTGGTTGGCGTTGCCCCCTGCCGGAACCGTGTTCAAGGCTCCAGGACAACTAGAGTATCTTCATGGTGGGGCCTCGTTTCAGGAGTCAGTACTTCCCTGCCTTCAAATAGAGGTTCAAGAGCAGGCCGCGTATGTGATCCTCACCATGCTTGTAGAACAAGAGACCGTCGATTCAGGTATTATCAAAATCGTCTTGCAGGGCCAAAGCCCGGTTCAGCAATTACCCCTCCCCTTCATGCCCACTGTGGTTTTGCCGCGGTCTGGTCAGATCCTGGTTGAACGTGACGGGAAGGATATTTCTGCACCAAAGAGCTTCGAGGTGGGGGTTGGTGATCAATTGAATCTGACCCTGTTCCTGGAAAGAGGGCTCAGAAAGGGCGATGAAATCACAATTACCGCAAAGGATGGTGGACAGCTTCTCTCATCCAAAACACTGAAGGTGATTCGAGATGTCTAGAATGGAACAGGATAAGGTCTCTTTTCTTGCCATACCGGATTCGCAACCGGATGATCTGGACCGAAAGGTTCGATCACTATTTCCCGGGGTCACGGTCCGGAAGGACCTGGTACGAAGAATGCGGAGCGCATACAGCGTTCCAACCTTCGTCATCGAGTTTCTCCTCGGCAGATACTGCTCTGACCCAGATGATCAGGTAGTGAGGGAGGGAATGGAGTATGTGAGGCAGACCCTGGCTCAGAAGTATGCGAAACCTGATGAGCGGGAACTGATAAAATCCAGGATTGAACAACAGCGCAGGTATGAACTCATTGAAAAGGTCGGTGTCCGTTTGGTTGAAGAGGACAATCTATACTGGGCCGAACTCAAGAACATCGATATCAAGTTTGTCAGGATAGATTCCGCAGAGATCAGGAAGCACGAGAGGCTGTTGACCGGGGGTCTCTGGGCAGAGGTCGAGATCGAATATGATGACAGCTTCCAATTCAAGGGAAAAACCCGTCCTTTTGTAATCAGAGAACTGCGCCCAATTCAAGTTTCAAACCTGGAATTGGACAAATACCGCCGCAATCGCACAGAGTTCACAACCGACGAATGGATCAATTTCCTCATCAGAAGCCTCGGATTCCGAGAAGACCATCCCTATTTCACACAGAGATGCAAGATGCTCTATCTTGCAAGGCTGATCCCACTGGTGGAAAAGAATTACAATCTTGTGGAACTCGGCCAAAGGGGTACCGGCAAGAGCTTCGTCTACCAGCAGGTAAGCCCCTATTCCCACCTGATCTCCGGCGGTCAAACGACTGCTGCCCAGATGTTCGTGAACCTCACCTCAGGCCAAAAAGGGTTGGTTGCCCTGTGGGATGTGGTCGCCTTCGATGAGATGCCACGTGGGGGCTTTGAAGACAAGAAGGTCATCGACATCTGCAAAAACTACATGGAGGATGGCCAGTTCAGTCGGGGGAGGGAGATCATATCGGCGGAAGGGTCTGTTGTTTTTGTGGGGAATATTGACGGAGACATTGAGACCATCCTTCGCACGAGCCATCTCTTCTATCCCATGCCGAAACAAATGGATCTTGCTTTTTTTGACCGCATCCATGCCTATATCCCGGGATGGGAATTTCAGAAGACGGGGGACGACTACTACACCTCCCGCCTGGGCCTTGTATCCGACTATCTAGCGGAGGTACTTACAAAGCTCCGGAAGGATAGTTACACTCACCGGCCAGAGGAGATATTCCGCTTCGGCAGCCATCTATCCGGGCGGGATCAAAAGGCAGTCCGGAAAACCGTGTCCGGCCTTATAAAATTGCTTCATCCCCACGGAGAGGTAACCAAGGAGGAGATTAGAACATACATCGAGTTTGGGATGGAGATGCGGCGCAGGGTCAAGGAGCAGCTCAAGAAGATGGGTGGGATGGAGTATTGGGATGTGAACTTTTCCCTCATCGACAAAGTGACGAACCAGGAATCGTTTGTTCTGTTACCAGAGACGGGCGGAGGGCAGGTCATCCCGCCCGAACCATTAACGCCGGGAAGTGTCTACACCATCGGTATGGATGCAGAAGACAAGAAAATAGTCCTGTTTCTTATACAGACCCAGGCGAACAAGGGATCGGGACGGATCATCCCCCTCGGGAGCCTGAGCACTCGCATGAAAGAGGGGATCAAGGTTGCTGACGCCTACCTCAAGGCTAATATCAAGAAGTTCGGGATCGAAAAGGACCTGAAAAGCTATGACTTCTCCATCCAGGCCCTGAATCTGAGCCAGGCCAAGGAGGGTACAGAGACTGCTGTGGCGTTCTATATTTCGATGCTCTCTGCACTTCTTGAGAAGCCCATAAAGGAGCAGACGGTAATCCTTGGTGAGATGAGCGTAGGGGGTATCCTGATGAGGGTCAGCAATCTGGTCGAACGAATGCAGCTTGCCCTCGATTCGGGCGCGAGGAGAATTCTCCTTCCTTCCGAAAACAAGAGAGACCTTCCTGATGTGCCCGATACCTTGCTCAACAAGATTCAGCCCGTCTTCTACACGGACCCCACAAATGCGGCGGTGAGGGCAATCGGGTTGGAGTAGAATCTCTGTTGAGGCTGGGTGGGGGCTAACCAACATAACGATCTGAAATCATGTGAGAAATGCTGGAAATCAGCTCAAGAATAGCGATTGAAAACACATTTCCAGTCCCAAAATGGACTGCAAAAAATTGGTCGTACACACCGTCGTTTCTCATTTTGCGATATTTGTTGCAGATCGCAGCCACACCCAAACCTGAGATAAGAGAGTATTACATGGTTTTCTGTGGACGGTCGACGCTTTTCAGACTCACCACCTAGGCCCTTGGCATCAGACTCAAAATATTCTATCTAAACTCTTTTGAGTTATAGCTTTTAGTAATTATATTCCTTTATTCTCTTAAATATACCATGGTCATCACCCCTACCAATCCTTCCACATTATTTTTTTCACTTATCCTTGTCTAACCTAATTTCCAAGAAGATTGTCCATTCAACTTCAAGATCAACCAAATAGACCTATTACATATAGAACAAGACTAGGAAACAGGGGACGTTCTGAAAGCGCCGGTTAAAACCGGCATGTAAACTTCCGAGAAGTCGGACAGGTCAATAGTACCTGAGAAGCTGTCGAACAAAGCACCTTCAATCATAGCGATATGACCACGGGGCTGCGGTGATAGTGGAGGAAAGGGGCCTGACCGAGGGGAACCAGTTAAAGTTTGACAGGCGCCGTACTCAGCGACTTGGCAACGATATATAACATTAGGAAACGATATTACTACTGGATATTATTTATCCAGTTGGATACCTTAAATGGATAGTTAGTATCCATCTTTTTCTTTATTAATGCAAGGAGATATGGAATTTAAATGCTACTCTCAATGAAATAGTTCTTTGTTTTAAGGCAGTTAAATAATTTTTTCTCTTTCTGGCATGTCTATTGCTTTTAGATATGACTAAAAAATGATTAAGGAGGTACGAAAAATGAAAAAATTGGCAATGATATTAGGGATTGTACTTTTGGTGGGAGTTATGGCCGTTCCCGTTTTGGCCCGCGGTCCAGGATGGGGAAAGGGTGGCCAGAGGATGAGTAGTTGGGGGGGCGACCCCGGCTTCTGCTGGCAGAATGGCAGAGGATATGACAACCTGACAGAGGAACAGCGCACCCAATTGGATAAGCTCCATCAGAAATTTTATGATGAGACTGCCCAGCTTAGAACTGAAATCTGGGCCAAGCGGGCAGAACTCGGGATTCTTCTGAATACCTCAAACCCCGATGTTGAGAAGGCCAAAGCCCTTCAGAAAGAGATTAGTGATCTGAGGGGAAAGATGGCCCAGGAAAGGATCGCTTTTCAACTTGAGGCACGCAAGATCAATCCTGATCTCCGCTTTGGCGGAGGATTCGGCAGGGGGTATGGTCGCCATATGGGAGGTTACGGTCCTGGCATGGGTTACGGCCATCATATGGGTGGTTATGGCGCTGGCAGGGGCCCTGGAGAGTATCCTGGAGCCCATGGTCCGGGCTACTGCTGGAGATGACCAATATCTGAAGGGGTGGGCTTAGTCTCCACCCCCTCTTCTAGTCCAACACAGTTTCTTCACTTTTTAACTCCATAAAATCCCTCCTTATGGTGTTATCTGTGTTGTTTTTTTTCATCAGAAGGTCAGAATCTTATCCGCTTCAATGGCCAATTCATATAGGTCATCCATCCAGGCAATGGGGCAGGTACTTGATCCCTCCAGACCGTGGGATTTCATGCAGACCCCTCAGACGTAAAAATCCCCTTCGAATTGGTCGATCTGTTCCATCACATTGAATTGTTCGCTACCACTCTTTTCAAAAAGAACCCCTTTCCCGAGCATAAACACACCAATCTCATCACCTTTTTTAATACCCACATTGGCCAGTCTCATGGCATTATATATGGTTTCCCCATCATCCGTGGTAATAATAAATAGTACCTTCATCTTTAGCCCTCCTGACCAAAACACTGCATGCACATAAAAAAACCGGTTATAAGTGCCCTCAACCTTACAATCTTGTTTATGTACAGATAATCTGCACCAGACCGCAAGGTAATTTCAAACTCTAAATAACCCTTTTAAAACAAAAGAAAAATAGTTATTTTATGATACGGGAAAATTGTTTGGGATCCGATATTATGGAGTTGAAAAAGGGGATGGTTATTTAATATGGCACGTCTGGAGGGAATTTCAGACTTTCTTGGCCTTAGGAGAAGCACGGTTGGCATGCTGTGCATGGTCATTCTTGTGGGTATGGGGGAACGGATGGCCGAGCGATTTTTGCCGATCTACTTGATGGCACTTGGCGGCGGCGTTTTGTCAATTGGTCTCCTTAATGGCCTCGATAATCTTCTTTCGGCCCTCTATTCTTTCCCCGGCGGTTACCTTTCTGATCGTCTGGGCACAAAACGCGCCCTACTTGTTTTCAATATGGTCGCCATGTGCGGATTTCTTGTGGTCATACTTATCCCTGCATGGCAGGCTGTCCTGGTGGGGGCGGTATTTTTCCTTTCTTGGTCCGCAATCTCCTTACCAGCGACCATGAGCCTTGTGGCCAAGGTACTACCCATGAACAAACGGACCATGGGAGTCTCCATGCATTCCCTGGTACGACGTATACCCATGGCCCTTGGACCCGTATTGGGCGGTCTATGCATAGGTGCCTGGGGGGAGCGCAACGGAGTGCGGATAGCCTTTGTGGTAGCTCTTCTGCTATCTTCATTGGCTGCTGTTTTACAGCAAGTTTTCATTGAAGATGATCCTCAAAAAGCAGTTGATGACGATCTATCTCCGGCACCTGAAAAGAACCCTTTTCGACTCTTTAGCGAAATGAGTACTTCCCTCAAACGATTGCTTTTCCCCGATATTCTGGTGAGGTTTTGTGAACAGATTCCTTACGCATTTGTTGTGGTATGGTGTATGAAGACCATTGCCTCACCTGTTACCGCCTTTCAGTTCGGCATCTTAACAAGCATCGAAATGGTCACAGCGCTGCTCATCTATATTCCTGTAGCCTATTTTGCTGACCGCAGTACCAAGAAGCCGTTCGTTGTTACCACGTTCATCTTTTTTACCTTCTTTCCATTAGTGCTCCTTTTCTGTCAATCCTTTGCATGGCTCGTCCCTGCATTCATCTTACGAGGCCTCAAGGAGTTTGGCGAACCCACAAGAAAAGCCCTTATCATGGATCTTGCCCCTGAAAATCGTAAGGCGGCCATGTTCGGCCTTTACTATCTTTTGCGGGATGTGATTGTCTCATTTGCAGCCTTTGGTGGTGCATTCTTGTGGCAGATCAGTCCATCTACCAATTTTCTGGTGGCTTTTTTATGCGGTGTGGTGGGCACGGCAGGATTTGCAATATGGGGGCGTGATTTATCAGAGGCATAGGGCGTAAGGCATATGGCACAAGGAAGAGATACTTTATAAGATAATACCACAATGTTCCTTGACACGGCTTTAAGGCGTTTTATCTTTAAGTATAAGCAATAAGGAGGAAATTACCATGGAAACAAAAACATTTTCAATACCGAATATAACATGCGGCCACTGTGTTATGAACATTAAAAGAGAGCTGGGTGAGATGGAAGGAGTCGCAAAGGTGGAAGGAGATCCTGAGAGAAAAGAGATAACAGCGGAATGGGATGCACCGGCAACCCTTGAGAAGATCAAGACAACCCTGAAGGAGATCAATTACCCGGCTGCTGAATAAACCCTAACGATGCATAAAATCGATTAAACTGTCATTGTAGATATCTTTGAGACAGTTGCCTTTACTGGGCCGATGCTGGATGCTGGATGCTCGATGCTTGATAACCTGCATGCCATCAAAAGTGGAATCCATAAACATCCAGTATCCAGAAACCAGTATCAAGGATCA
>Ga0180009_10001332_pt1 | contig 30605 bp, 55 predicted proteins | sample OS_PC_MetaG_FD_123537 | JGI IMG/M metagenome (GOLD analysis project Ga0180009, IMG submission 123537) | Groundwater microbial communities from the Aspo Hard Rock Laboratory (HRL) deep subsurface site, Sweden - OS_PC_MetaG | ecosystem: Environmental > Aquatic > Deep subsurface > Groundwater...
AGGGACATCTATCCTCCTAGCGTTTCCAAATACTTACTATTGATGTTACAAATGCACTAAACATTGCTATAAATATATATATATTAAAACTGAACTTATTGCAGTAATATAGAACACACAAACAACCAACTATAAATAAAGCAAGAGAAGTTAGGCTATATACAATTCTACCGAGAAATGTTAACCCATCACCGACATCATCTATTCTTTCTCTGTTTTGTGATATTTCTGTCTGTATCAAGCTATCCTTGAGTTGCATTTTCTCAACTGTTTCCTTTAGTTCTCTAGTGGCTTTATTCTGATTAACTACTCCCATAGCTATGAACTTTATTGGCTTTGAAACCTTCCACTTGTTTATCTCTTCTTCTTTTATGTCTATAGTGAATCCGTTGCTTCCGTTTGCCATTATTGCCCCTTTTCTATAATAATTATGCGGTTAATGTAGCCAACAAGTCTGACCTTTCGTTACTTAATTGACCGACCTCGAGAGCCTTTAGCCTCATTAATTCTGTTATTTTAATCAATCTCACCTTTGCCACATCATCATCTGCGACAGTTATCGCCTCTAATTGACTTTCTAATTCTGCACTTAACGCCATCCTACCTCCCTATAATAGTTATTCTATAACCTGTGCCAGCAGACCATTGCAATGTATTTCCGTCCCCTACAAGACTTACACCTCTGACCAATCCTATGTTTACCCATTTGAAATCTGTTGCTATCTTTCTCATCATTCCAACTCCACACCTTGTTGCATCTGCATTATAAAGCGGTCCAAAACCAAAAGAAAACGAAAGTATCTGGCTGAATAGTGCTGTTCCCGTAGGTGTTCCGTCAAGTGTAAGATAGATTGTATCTTCCCCAGCGGCATCCGTTACTCCGGTATCTACAAACATTTTTATACCGGTAGTTATAGTTGGAACTAAGTTTGTGCCTGAATTGTAAACAGTTATGCTCGACGGCATTGAGACTATCTGTCCGCAAAAAGCATTACCGCAAATTATCAAAAACAATGCTAAAGACATTAAAACTATTTTCATCCCACCCCCTCAATATATCACTAATTTTCGTTTTTTGTTAGGTTCGATATACACAATTCCACCAGATGGAAAATAAGCATTGTAATATTCCGTGAATGTTAAAACATCAACCTGCCCTGCGTCCTCGTATGTTTTAATATGGTCGCTTATAGCTTGAAATAGTGAAGCGGTGCAGTCTGAACTGCTTGCAGTTACTTCCTGAACATTGTGAAAAAGCATAACCATCAATCCCTTTCTTTGCAAAACGAACGTATCTATTATTGAACAGGCAACCTGAGTGTTGGCTATATTCCTATCTACATTATAGGTTTTTAAATTATGCTCTGCCCATCCATCAAATTCTATATGAGCCTGATTGGGATGAACTACGGAATTTGAGGACATCGTGTGGTTCTCCTTTACCTTCTGAACCACTGTATCGTTAAAATTGCCACCGGGATATGAGAAGAACTTATAACCCCTGTTAAACCCATTATCCGTAAGCCAGGTCTGCCCCCAACTCAACTCTGTGTCTATTGCCGTGCCTATGAGCGTCAAATCGTTGGGGTGGTCATAGGAATGGTTACATATGTCCCATCCTGCGTTGTAGAGGTTTGTAAGCGAATCTGTGTCTATCTTCGTCCCAGTCCCAACCCACGCAGGAACAACCATCACGTTGCCCTTTTGGCTGTTTGCCGCCATTATGACAGCTGCCGTATCGTGCTGTCCCTGATAACCATCGTCAAAGCGGAATATGATTACCGGCTTAGCATCGTAGTTTACGCACAGATTGTCCATCGTAACCGTGCCGGAGGTGCCGAATATGGTAGGTTTGAGGCGTATCTTTGACACTGTGTCAGACCACGTCATACCGCCTGAGGCTGTGAAATCGCTCTGAACTGCAACATATCTATGCCATCCGTATACTCCGGGCTTTCCCTCAACAAACTGTCCTGTAAAGTATTTCGTTGCATCATTAAATAGATATATGTAGAAGTTTGCTATTGATGTAGTATCAAGCCATACATCTATGCGAATACTTACAGTATTTGAGAAATCATAATTCAACCCACTCTTATCAGTAAAGGGTGCATTGTTGTTTGCTATGTTAAATCTTAATCCCTGTGTCCCTTGTGTAAAATTAACAAGGTCTGTGGTCTGCGTTGTGTTTGCAGATTGCAGTGCCCATCCGCTCAAATCCTCAAAATCCTCTATGACAACTCCATCGCTTGTTACGAATGGATTTGACAAAGAATACAAACAGGGATATAAAAATATTGATAAAACTACAAGTATCTTTTTCAATTTTATCCTCTATTCTACTGTACTTTGTCCGCATATATTGAAATTGAGGTGATTGTGGAATCTACTGCATGAATCTTTATCGCAGGGTCTGTAAGCGTCAATCCATTAAAATCTGGAGTATACCACTTCTCAACTCCACTCAAAATAAGATACGAATAGGTCTCATTATCAACTGCGAAATATATGCTGTCTCCAGCCGTGCCTATCACATCTATAGTGATTGAACGCACGATACCGCTTATAGTAATTGTCTCTGCTGTAGTCGTAAACTTATTCTTTCCATCGTGATCATAAACCCTGCCAGCATCGGCAATCTCAATCGTACCCACGGTATCTCCAGTTCCAAGAGTCCAATCTCTTGAGGCTGTCAATGTACCAGTTGTAATACTGGAAATAGTAACTGTACTATCTCCAAAACCATCAATTCTTACATCTAGTGCAGATGAATCGTTTTTTGTAACCCTATCCATAACCAAGTCCGCAAAACCTGCAAAAGCAACCGTGGGTAGAATCAAAGCTATTCCCACGATAAATAATATCTTACGCATTTTCTTACCTCCATTCATTATTTAAGCTCTGACTTCTTTATCCACGCACCACCTATAGCAGTATCCCTCTGGGGAAAGTTCACTTCTATAGAACTTCCACCCACAACGTTTACAGCGTTCGAGAACGTCAGTTCCCTTGTTAAATTTTTCTCTCTTTATCTTTCTTATTTCCATAGACATTTAATTTACCTAAGAGAAGAGAAGGGGGCAGATATATGCCCCCACCCCCCTATTGATTTGAACCTTTAATTCTTGCTTTGTAATAAATAACAGCATCTGTGGCAGCCCAAGCCGTTGCAGGATTATACGTATCGTATGTTCCATCCACGGTTCCAGTAACATATCCACTCGTGCTTACATCTGCACCGTTTACTATAAGTTTGTATATGGTATCTCCGTAAACATCATTTGAAAGACCATACTTATAACCATATCCTATACTTATAGTGTCTGCTGCACCAGCAGTCGTCCTAAATGCGGCATCTGTGGTAATCAGCGTAATAAGAGCAAACGCCTTGTTTGTAACTCTTGTAGTTATAGAATCAGCCACAAATGTACCAATGGCAACTGATTCATAATCAGAATTACCCTTTGCATTTACCCCATAAACTCCTATATTACCAGTAGATGATAAATTTGCATTTCCATATGTGTAAATAGCTATGTTCAAGTTTCTTGGAACATCTGGTTGCACACAAACTGTTCCAGCACTTGAAATTTGGTCTACCATAGTATTTGCTATAATGGATGTAGAATCTGGTACTGCAGGAGTGGGAATATACTCAACACAACGGACAATCAACCCAGTAATGTTACCATTATTATCAGCCTGAAATATAGTATCTCCAGATGTATTAAAAATAGCAAATGGAGGAAGATCCTCATCAACAAAAACAGGTTTTATTCTTAGTCTGTTAAAATCTGTTGGTCCTGCGAAACAAACTCCAGCAACCAAAAAACTTAACATTATTGAAAAAGCAATCTTTTTCATCTCATCTCCTCCTACTTATTATTTTTTCCCTTCTTTACTTCTTTCGGAGCCTTTTCCATCACAATCAAATCACTGCACTGTTTCTTTACTGTTTTACACTCAACATATCCATTCTGTTCCATTTCATACACATTCTCTGGTCTAACGCAACGATAAGAATATCCTTCTTTCTTATCTATAACTGGCATCTGTCCAAAAATCTTCGTAGCCACTTTACCCTCCATATGGGGGAGAGGGATTTAATTCCCCCTCCCCGTTAATTCTATTTATGCACCCGCACAACCATAATACCCAATCCAGTCAGTCCAACCAACGCTGAACCTAAGGAAAATCATGAAATTAGTTGTCTGTGATTTCATAACATCTTCAGCTTCCATTCTGGGTTGTTCTCTCCAGAAGAAGTTGAGTGAATGCTGGTCTTTCGCAGCAAGCAATTTCCAACTGTCAGTATCTGAAATGTGTGGATTTACTATGAGATTGAGACCCTTTCCAAGAATTACATTTGTTTCGTTGTTACCTGTATAGGGCTTCAGATTGGACTGCAGGAGCTCCATACCTACCCACTGGTTCGCAGTAGGAACAAGCAATGTCTGTGCTCTCAATCCTATGACCTGACCATTATGACCAAGCGTTGACTCTATATCCGTAAGAGCCTGCTGTAATGATGTCGGACTTAAATCTGCATCTGTGGATAAGGTGTTCTGTTCGGTTCCACCAGAACCAACAAGGGGATGGTCTGTCGCAGCAAGAACCTTTCCATCGGGTCCAGTGTATGCAGCAGTAGTATCCCTGTTTATTATATTTGTAGCTTCAACATCAACCGTAAGAGCAGCGGACCTAGCTATCGCAGCTGGAATCCTCTTTATAACGTTCTTGAGGTCGTCACTCATAAGTTCATGAGACACATTCAGGTAAATCGAATATGCCTTATGGGTATACGTCTTGTCATACCCCTGCGTCAATGAACCCTCACTCGCATCAGTTGACTCAACCTTCTCAGGTATCAGTCCTATCGAAGCGATACCAGTTTCCTTCTCCTCTTTCTGCGTAGATGACATAACATTGAAAATCTTGTCATAATACGTAGGAAGTTGACTATACTTTAAAAACACAGCATCCCTAAACGCCGGATTTAACAAATCTGCATAACCTGACCTTATCATTCCCATCGTAATTACCTCCTTTTTATTGTTGAAAACAAAACCTTACTTTCCTTAACACCTTCTTTTACTTCTATCTTTGCTTCTTCTATATTGTCCTTACCTGCTTTTTCTATTAGCCCCCTTAAATCTTCCTCACTATAAATCCTTTCATGTTCTGCGGCAGCTGTCTGTGAAAGATTAACTGTCGGTGTTAACAGGATTATGTACCCTCCGTGTTTAGCCATTTCTATTGCTGCTTTTAAAAAACCTTCGTCATTCTTTATGTGCTCAAGAGTATGAACCAATAAAACATAATCATATTTATCTTTATTTTCATTTACTATTTCTTGGTTGATACTTTCAAAATCAACCTTCTTGGCTTTCATACCTTGTGAACGAAGACCCTCTATAGCCCCAAGTGAAAAATCCCAACCCTCCACATCACAGTTCTTTTCCTTTATAAGTCTATTAAGAAGAGCACCGCAGGCAGAACCTAACTCCAAAACCTTGGAGCCCTTATCTACCAAATTAACGATATCCGTATACTCTGGTATTAGGTTTGTTCTGTTTACCCAGCCGAGAGGTTCCTCTCTCCAAATCTTATTCCAATAAGATTCACTCTTGGCTTGCTTCTTTACGGTTTCCTCTTCTTTCTTATCAATGTCGGAGTTGTAGTATGAATCTACGCTAATGCTATTTACAATCCTATTTTCCATATGACCGCATTGAACATTTTTGTCTATCCATACCTTGTATCCGGCTTTCTTAACTTTATCACAAAAGAGTATATCGTGCCCAACAGCTCTACTACCTAATTTGTAGTCCCACTTGTCCTCAAAACAATTAACCCCTATCTTCTCTATTACTTCTCTCTTTACTAGGATACAACCGAATCCAACCCAGTCTACGCCTATAAGGTTATTGTTCTTTTTTTCGAGCTTGATTTTACCATTGGGATTGTCTAACGGATAATATGAATCCTTGAAGAAATCTCCGCTAGAGTTTATGTATTTCCTTTTGACATTTAGTATACCGTTTTCAACCAAAACATTGTATGCGTTCCAACCTGCTACTATTGAGTATGGTGTATATTTAAGGTGATACTGACCGCTTACAACCGGTTCATCATTTGATAACAGTTGCGGTATAATGTCTATCGGAAACATCATGTCTATATCCATATAAAGGATATATTCTGCACCCCAATCCATTGCGGCTTTTGTAACATCGTTAAGTGACTGTGACTTTATCGTAGCTATTCCACGGAATGCCCTCCAATTATCGGGTTTCAGTATTGCACTGAAGTTCCAGAAGAAATCGGAGAGCACATAATCCTGGTTATTACAAAGAGCTAGTGCTACTTTTTTATTTTTCCACTCCATTTTTAAATCCCCCCAATGTTAATTATACAGCAGAGTTTACTCCACCTTTGTAGAAGTGTCTGTCAATCTTCACAATCCACTTTCTATTGGCAGTTCCCTCTTCATTCTTAACATCCCTATAAACTCCAACAACCTTTATTGCATGAGTCGTAGAAGCAGCAGCACCAGAAATGTCCATTTCCTGCTTGGACAAACCAGTTCCGGTATTTCCAGTCGTCAAGATAAGGGGAGCCGTTTCACCAATCAGGTCATCGTTGATATCTGAAGTCGTAACTCCAGCACCATCGTCCTGAATTATGAACTCATCGTTGGGATCAGCATAAACCCACACTGTTACAGCGGGAGTTGTTGCAGCTGGAATGTAGTTCGCAGCCACACCTATAACCTTGAGATTACCAGTCGTGGTTGTTATTGATTTTACTCTTCCACCTGAACCCATCTGAACCACATCTCCCTGAAATATCGCCGTAGTTACACCGGCTTCATACGCCTTTTTAGGGGATACATTGAACGGTCTGAGACCATTCGGATTGTCTATATTCGCCATATTGCCTCCTATTTAGTTTTTTGTTTCTTTAACAGAAACATTTACACCATCATTACCCAGCATACTCGATATCTGCTGCTTTGCACCTTCGTTTAACTTTTTTACTCCTGACAACATATCCGTCTTTACCTGCTTTGCGAGCTTTCTCTTTTCGTTAATTTCAATCGATGTTTCCATGAGAATAAGCTCTTTCTTTTCCCCTGTCTTTCTACCCCATTCTTCAGGATTAGATACAACGTATCCGCTATCCTCTAAATCCTCAACCCTATCTTTCCTTACCCATCTTGCTCTAAAACCAGGTTTCTGTTTCCTCATTTTCATGGAGTTTGGTTTAAGAAACTCCATAACTACCTTTGCACTCATTTCTGTGTTTTCTGTTTTTTTCGGTCTGCCCCGTGATGCCATTTTATCCTCCTTTTATTTATCCAACTTCATATCAAACAAGGGACGCCTTTCTTCGGGTCTCTTGTTCATATCTTCCTTTGATTCCTTGTACGCTTTCTCTGAAACTCCAAGTCTATCAGCCCACTTCTTTTCATCTGCATTCAATTCATTGGACTTACCTCTAGGCTGAACACTTGAACTTTCTCTGAAATAATCCTCTATGTTACCCTTCCCATCTTCACTTTCACCTATTTGTTTCATTTTTTCAAACCCCAATTTTGATATTGCGAACTCGAACGCTTCCTGAGGGTCATCAAACCTTTCACCTAACCCACCCTCCCTTATCATTCTGCTTACTTCAGCCTTGAACTGGCTTTTCTTGGGATACGTTTTCTTCCAGAATATATTGTCTTCATAATAATCATTAGCCATCTCTGCAACTTCTACAGCCTTTGTAAGTTTAAGAAACTCTTTCTGTAATACAGCGGAGTTCTCTTCTTTTGCTATCTTCTTCATAACATCTATGGGATTCTCCCAAACCTTTTCATTTGTAAGTTCGGTATCTTCCACTTTGGTTTCCTTCTCTCTTGGTTTTGCAGCTTCAGCCAAAACGTTATTAAGTCTCTCTATCTCTCCAGCAAGTTCCTGATTCTTCGTGGAAACCTCGTTAATCTTAGTTTCCGTCTCTTTTGTCTTTGCAACATATTTGTCAAGTCTATACTTTGGAACCCACGGAACCTTCTCACCCTTCTTGTTTTCCCTTATTTCCTCTTCTGTCTCTTCGTGCTGTTCTTCGTTATTCTCTTCAGCTTTTTCTTCCTGCCCCTCTTCCATTTATCCTCCTATATTATACTACCTCTTAACTATCTCTCTCAAAACTCTGAGTAGATTTTCAGCTAGGGTGCTATCTTCAATTATTTGTGCGAGTCTTCCTTGAATAAACCTGAGTTCCCCAGGGTCTTTTTCGGAAGTAAGGTCTCCAAGCAGAGTTCCCTTAACTCTTTCAAACTCTTCTTTTATTACCTCATTTGCACCGCTTCTTACAAAACTTTCAAGCTCTTCTACTTTTTGGGATTCATCCATCTATACACCCCCCGTTTCTGCCCCTGCGACTCCACGCTTCTGCATTACTTCCTGAATGTATTGCTCTTGCTCTGGAGTCATCTGTCCCTCCTGTCCTTCACCTCCCTCTTTTGGAACGTATTCTTCAAGCGGCGGGAGTATCTCATCTACATTCTTTTCACCCCACACCACAAGAAGCCTTCTCAACATCATATAGAATATCTTCTTTGTTCTTGGGTCTCCAAGTGCTTCTGGATTCTGTATGAGAGGATTGTTCATAATCGTTTCAAACTTGAACAGTTCGTTCTGTCTTTCCATATCCTTATTTGCAGATATGGTATTACCCTGCATTACAAAATCAAGTCTTGTTTTAAGTATATCCTTCTCTAATTCACTCTTTGTTATTTTGCCCTTATTCTTAGCTATCAAAGGCATTCCGTCATTACCAAGTATATAGTACTCCATCTTTGGGGGCATATACTGATATGATAAACTTACTATCCAATCTGCAAGCTCACGCATAGAAGGCATTAATGTTTTTAAATAGTTATTAATCCTTATGTTTGCCTGTGCGTTCAGTACCTGAATCTTTACACCACTTGCTCGTGGGTCAGCTCCACTTTCTCTACCTGCGGTAAAGCTTCCTATTCCAGCCCTTAACTCTGCGTATCTTGCGGTAAGTTCTTCTTCTCTATACGAAGAGAGGTTTACATCGCCAAACTGGAACTCGGTAACGTCATCTGGACTGTTTACTGGTATCCTTGCACCGGGATAGATTGGTATGTCGTATAACGCAGCGTATGAGCCTCTCTTGACCTTTACAGCCTTGTTTATAGTAATAGCAGCATTATCTATTCTCTGATTATGCAGTGCGTTTATTTCGTATTGAGAAGACTTATTCATCTCAGCTATTCCCAATCCCTCAAAACTATTGGGCTTGTTCTTTATTCTAAATGGTATCAATGGTCTCTTACATTTAAGATATGGAGACAGACTGCTTCTAAGCATCATTGTCTTTCCATTTTCAGCCATTGGCAACATATAGAATACGCAGTTCTCCATTATACCATCATTATCAATATCTTCGTATTTCCACAACTCATGAACTTCCCAGTAATTCTTATCTGGCTGAGCTTTTCTTATCTTCTCAAACTCTACCTTTCCACTATATTCTTCCCTTTCAAACCTTGCTATCATTGTCGGGGTTGAAACATATCTCCTTATTATAACCCAAGGAAGAATATTTACATCAAGAGTTCTTGAACCACTTGGTATTATAACGTCACGCCTATCAAGCACATCTACTGCTGGTCTATATTCAGTCGTTAACTCTACAAGTTCTTTCTTCTGTTTATTTCTAAATAAACCAGTTTTCTTATATACATACTGCTTCTCTTTCTTGTGCAGCCAATAAGGCTCAAGAAATGCTATACCCTTCATTGCGGTATCTGATATAACCAAGTCCAGTTCTGTATCTAAGTGCATAATGCCTATAGCCGTGAACTGTAGCCATTCTTCAACCATCTTTACTTTCTCGTATCCGGTTATTCCCTCTGTGGGTGTCCACATCTTATCGGGAGAACCCGGGGGAGCTGTAACAAGCCACATTGGCTGAATGCCCGTAATAGTAGAAAGAAGTATAGATGATACTATATCGCACTCCATTGGAATTAGAGGAACAAAGTAATTTGAAGCATCTTTCCATGGAAATGACTTGGGAGTAACTACCTGATTGTATAGTTTTTCGTATTCGGCTATACTATCTTCTATACTTACTTCTTCATTCTTTATATTACTATAATTGCTTTCGTACCACTTTATAAGTTCTTTCTTTTTGTCGTCAGATAACTCAAGTTTAGTTCTCTCTTCTTCTGACTGTCTTATTCTTTCTTCGTCTGACTGTTTCTCTTCCTGCTTGTATTCTTTGTTATCTGGCATTTTTTCTCCTTGCATAAGACCTTCTCTTGAGTGCCTTTCTACGTGGTGAGTTCTTCTTTATCTTTATTCTGGATGTCAGACTACTGAACATTGACCTTATCATCAATATCCTCCATAAGGATTACTTCCAAAATCAGCACCTCTCTTCAGTGCTGCTTCAAACTTCTTTGGGTCCAGATAAGATGGTTCCTCTATTAACATATATCTTGCACAATCGGGCATATGGTCATCTTTCTTTCTTGGAACCTCTTTCTTGTCAACGTCTTTTCTGTGGAACCAATCTTCCCAAACCCAGTTTTTAAGTTGCTTATCAAAAATTACAAGGTCATTAAAAACGAAAGTCTTTATCTCTCCGTGCTCATCTTCTGCGAACGCTTCTCTCATCATCTGTATTCCGGTGTTCACATCTGTATTAGCAGGTTCAGTTGCAACACCGTATCTAGCCAAGTCTTCCTGTATCGTTGTTCCCGTGGAGGCACTTCTTACTGCTCCACCACGAGGGTCTATGAACGAACGTTCTGTTCCACCATATTTCTCATCTTTCTTTCTTACTAGTTCAGCCCATTCCTTAGTAGTCTTTCCCTCTACAGAGAGTTCATCACAGAAATACAATACATTCTCTGGGCTAACAGCCATCCACAAAGCAGAAAATGGTCTTCTTGTATGTGGGTCTATTGCTTTCCAAACATTCCATCCGCTGGGTATACTAAATCTCTCTATTCTATTTTCTTCGCTATAATTGGGAACTATCCTACCAGTTCTAGACCTGAACTTTCCGTACAACCTTATGTCTCTTTCTGCTTCGTCAAGTGAAAATATGTTCTCTGCTCTTTTTATCTCTTCCATACTCAGGTTGGCTTTATTATCATATATCGAAGCTACGAAACACTCAACCTCTGGGTCATTAAGTTCGTTCCTGTAAATCTTATCATAACCCCACGACAATCCGTTCACTGGTGTCATTGTTCCCCATATGTCACCCTTACGCCTTAGAACACGCATGAAGATTTCTTCGTATATATCATAAGGTATCTCTTCGTCTATCCAAACCCAGTCCCTTGCCGCACCCTGGAATTTCTCTCTTCCGCTGTCAGCGGACTTGAAACCTATTACTGAACCGTTCTTTAAGTATAATACGTGGTTTGAATAATCCCACTTCTGTATCATATTTCTAGGCATCCAGTTGAACAGTGTCGGTTCAGCTGAATCCCTCAATGATGGAAAATCTACTCCTACAACCCAGCCAAGATTGGGTGTTTGTATGTCTCTATATGGGTGAGTTCCTGTTGATAACCAAACTGCTTCAGCTGCACCTGCCCAGCTCTTACCACTTGAGTTGGCACCATAGAACCACCTATTCCTCTTCTTGCTCTTGTGGAACTTCTTCTGAATCTTGTGAGGTTTGTAGTATCGTATCTTCTCCTCTTCCCTCCGCCTCTGAAGCTCCATCACTGCCCTCGTTATCCTGTCCCTCGATATCGAGTTCAGATTCAGATTCTTTATCTGCTTCTGTAAATCGTTTATCATTTTCCTTCCAGTTCTCGTTCTCATTGAGGAGAGAAAGAGGCTTTACGGGTTTTTTTGGTTCTTCTTTTAACATACTCCTGAATATAGTAAGAACCTTCTTATCTGTTCCACTCTTATTTATTTCATTCAATACTTCCTGCAGTATGTCCTCATCGGTTTTATCTTTCATATCATCTGGAAAGTCCAACTTATCAGGCAGGAATTTGTTTGTTAAGGTAAGCATAGCCTTAGTAATATCAAGCCTTACCTTCTCGTTATCGCTTTCAAGAAGCCTCTCCGCCTCCATGAACGCACTTTTTGTAGCAGATACCACCTTTGCATATATGTTCCTTAAATCTCTTTCCGTCTTTTCTTTCTGTTGACTCACTTCTGCCATATTAGTCCTCTAGTTTAGCTAGTATATCATCTTCGTCCATAAGCATGAAACTTTTATCACCATAAGAAATAAGGGCACCACCATATTTTGTATATAATACTCTATCATCAACTTCTATGTCTGCCGTAACATATTCTCCAACTGAAACCACGGTTGCTTCACGGGGTCTCTTCTTTGCTTCATCAGGTATTATTATACCACCCAAGGTAGTATCACTCATTTCATCCGGTTCCAATAAAACCCTAAACCCGCTTGCTCTTATCACCACCTTCCCCCTTTATAAAGTCTTCTATATCCAGTCTTAACCTTATTGCACTCATTTCAAAATCAAAACAATTACCATTGCTAGAAAGGATTTCAAAGCATTCAGACAGCTTGGTCAATATCTGGTTCAGCTGCTTTCTTTCCTTTTTCGTCAAGTTTGCCCCTCGTTACGTTATATTCTTTTATTAAATCAAACCAATTAATAAAATATTTAATTAATCTCTTTATTCTCGGTTCTTCTTTCTTTATCCACTTCTTATGCTCTTTAAGATTTTCCCTATATCTCTTAATATCTCTCTTGTATTTATTCTCTATTGAATGTAGATAATAGGCTTCTCTCATCTCACTTGGAAGCTGACCCAGCTTATATCCGCTACCAACCAACCTTGCAGCTTTCCTAGCCAGATTGTCCCTACGTTGGATATAGTCTGTTTTGTTCATATCGCTTCTTTTTAAAAATATGGGCTCGAAAGGATTCTAACCTTTACCGCAAGGCTCCAAGGCTCCTTATGCAGTTCCCAGATTGGCGAGCCCGTTTATTCTACATTTAATTAAATAGACAAAAATTGTCTCTTTGCCCCCTACTATATATTATATCATACTTTTATAAAAGTCAAGGGGGTAAAACGACAAAAAGTGTCTTTTTTTTAAATAAAACGACGATTATTGTCATTCTATACCATAGATGGGTTTTAAGGCATAGATATACCAATACCATACCAATATACCTATTTACATATATATCGCCTTAAATAGCCGTTTCTGCCATTTCTACGCTATATGTAGATATAGGCTAGAATATAGGATATCAACAATATCCACAGTAAGCCTGATAGGCAGAAGTTATCCACAAAAGTCTGGTTTAGAAAAAGTGTGGGATGGGATATATTATTATACCCTTTGGCTTTCGGGCATTCGGACATTGCCTTTATGTTGTCTCCCCATCACCTATGGCTAAAGGCTTGTGGCTTGCATACCTATACTATACTATGGGGTTGTGGTATACACTATACCCTATACATTGTTGGGCTATGGTATCATATAGATACGGTATGGACAGTAGACAAACAAGCATGTATGTATCTAATGGGGGTTTTGGGGCTGTTTGTTCTGTAACTCTTGAAATGCCAAACCACAACATATAGTGGTCGGGTATCGAAAAACACGGGGTTAGACACTGTCAGACCACAACATATAGTGGTTTGGTCTTTTTGATAGGATATATGGGTATATCAAGGCTAATGTCTAGTAGAATGGTAGACAATGTAGCTAGTATATAGTATATATAGAGAGAATGTCTAGTAAACTACTAGGGATTAGATGGGGAAAGGTGAAGGGAAAGGGGAAATCTATACAATCTCAATCTCAATCTCAGCCTTTGCCTCCATCTCAATCTCAGCCCAAGTCTCAATCGTTAGTCTCAATCCCTGGTCTCTATCACCTTGGCTTGATTCCCTAACACCCCACTAACACCTCAAGCGCCACGTTATGTAGATATATATATATACTGTATACTATATAATCTATATACCTGATGTGGTATAATGCTGTAGTTATTAATACACGTATTACTACCATTATTAATGTGGTTCTGTTGCGGGTTTTGTTCTGAAAGGGATCAATGCTAATGTATGCCTTGACTTGCGTTCGTGGCTGTATCGGGCTCTAATCGGCTATGTTTGCATTATTTTTGATTTCTTTTGCCCACTTTGTCCATTATCGCTATTCCCGCCTTGTTGTCACTAATAGTATAACCCGCAGTGCTGTAATACCGCATTATATATTATTGTGATAATCCATTATTATCTTGCGGGGTTCTTGCGGGGTATACTGCGGAGTTTCCGTGTTCAGTCAACTGAACTTTCTTACAGTGACCTTCTGGGTGACCTTTTCAGTGTCCTTTTTTGCGTTGTCAAGCGTTATATATCATTTTATTATTTATGCCATTATTTGTCTTTTAATGCTACTTTACCGACGGAGAATGTATAACTATAAAATATACTAAATAAAAAAAATCACTTTATTTGCATTATTTACTTGACAAATAAATTTTCTTGTGGTATACTGTTAGTAGAAGGATGGGGAGAAGGAAAATAAAATAAACGAAGGAGGCTGAGATGAAAGGTTTTAAAATGACAATAGGAAAAGCGGTGTTCTATTTAGTGGGTGATGAATTCCCCAAATATGAGTTTACACAAATTAAGAATATATTCTTTAACTACAAAATGACAAAAGATGAAAGGATAGATGCAATATTGAAATATTGTGCAGATAATGGCGTTGGAATGAACTAAATCCCGAAACGTCCCTATAATAAGGATAGGGGCGTCTCTGGCTGATAGCCGGACTGATGAGGGATATCAGAATAAAATAAACGAAGGGGGCGGAAATGAAAGCGAAAAAAAACAATAACGGAGAATGGGTAGTCACCGAGGGGGAGGAAAAATACATAGAGACCAGCTCTGCCCAACCAACCAATAGGCTGTTGGATGGCAGCAGGGATCACGGATACTGGATGGAGTATGAGGGACATGGGCATATAGACGGCACCCCGGTTACGGCGGTATATCTGCTGGGCAGCAGTAATAAGGATATAGAGGATGAGGGAGACTATAACTGGGATGAGGCGCTGGCGAACGGGAGGCTGGTAGTTGATACAGACGCAATGACCGACAAGGATTGGGCTGATTTTTTGGAAAAATACTCGGGATAAAATAAAATAAACGAAGGAGGCGGAATGAAAAACAAAAGAATCATAGCAAGAGCGTTGCCAGTAGACACTACGTATAGATTAGTTAATGTAGATTATGCTGGTGAAGGTGACGCTTCTTTTTGGCAGTGTGAAAACTGCGGTAAAATGATAAAGAACTTATGCACAGTGGAAAGCGGAACTGGAAAGCGGTATATAATAGGTACTGAATGTTGTGATAGGCTGACTGGAATAGAGCCCTCAGATACTAAAGAAGCGAAACGTATATTGCGTATACTTAAAAGCATAAGGAAAAAGATTATAGAGAAAAAGAATGATAATAACTTCTGTTGCCTTATTGACTACTGGAAAAATGGTAGTACTGGAGAAAGCGGTTGCACTATTAGGTATATGAGCAAAAAAGCATATGAGAATGACAATGTAGTTATGGGGTCTTTTGCCGTGTCTGGAGTGGGCGGTTTCAAGTCTATATCAAGCATAGTTGACTACCAGGATATTAGAATTTGCAGGGTTGCCTAACAAATCCCGAAACCGCTCTACAATAAGGATAGGGCGGTCTCAAGCTTAAGGCTTGACTGATGAGGGATAAATAAAATAAGGGGGGCGTAAGATGGTAATACAAGTAGAGGATGTAAAAAAAGAAAATAGAAAATATTTTAGAGAAGAGTTATTAAAAAAGGGCGTAAATATAGTATCTTTTGCAGATGATAATGCCCGTGTTGAAATCAGGCAAGCTTATTTTATAAATGAACAGGAATTAAAAAGAATATCTGAAATTAAAAAGGCGGTTTATAATTTTATAACAGATTTTAGGCATTATCAGTTTAATAAATCATTAAAATAAACGAAGGGGGCGGACTATGGAAATGATACTTGGTTATATTTGGGGAGCTGGGGTCTTGGCTCTGATAGGGTTGGGCGGAGCGGTAAGGGCAGAGGCGGGCAGGCGTGATTATGAGGCTGAGAGGTTGGCGAAGATACGGCGGGCGTTGAAGTATATCAAGGTTAGGTAGAGCAACACTATAATAAGGTAAAAGGGGGAAAGATGAGATATCGCTGGACAAGGGAAGAGTTGGAAAGGGCAACGGAGACGGAGATTTTGAGGTCATTAGTGGTAGAGCGACAAAGTTTTTGTACAAATATGTATGCTCCACTCTACAAAAGACTGGCTGAGATTTATAGCAATCTTAGCAAAAAAATAGAAGAGGAGGCGGAATGAAAAACAAAAGGGGGAGCTATGAAACAAGTTTATATCGTGATAATGTATCTGCACGACTCTTATTTGACGGAAGATGATGATGTTGAAAGTTGTATTTCCGGTGTATTTGCAACGCACAGAGACGCAGAGAAGAAAAGAGACGAACTTGAAGAACTTGATAAAAGTGGAGTGTGGTTATTTAAGGTAAGTAAATATAAAGTAAATTGAAGGGGGGATATATGTATTATTCATTAAAAGCGACATATCCGGGTTTTGAAAGTGTGTCACGGAATAGCAGGACACGAAAAAGTTGTTTAAACAAAATGATAGAATTTATGATCCATAGCGGAGATGTTGAGCCCGGTATGCGCAGAGAAAAGCTCAGCCACAAGCAGGATTTTGTTGAAAGTTGTGATTATAAACTTGTAAGGCATAAAAATAAAAAGGGGGGGGACCGGAAATGTTAATCGGTTACAGACCATTTCGAGGATATGCTCGGAAAGGTAGATATATGGTCAAGGTCAGGTAGGTAAATTATAAAAGGGAGGGCTGATATGGACATATTGGCAGGGCTGGGCTTGTTTAGCTTGTTAGCGTTGTTCTTGGGGGCATTCCTGAGCTTTGTGGATATGCTTATGCACAATAAAAAACATTAGGGCGGGCGTATCGTATTTGAATTGTGAAAGGGACGGAAAAAATAAGTTTGGTTAAGGAGGCTATCTAATGCAAAACATTTTCAGAGGTGATGATGGTTGGCACAAGCGACTTCCCAAAAAACCGCAAAGGCTCAGTGGGTCGTTCCCTCACCCTTACGAGGTCATAGAGCGTCCGCAGTGCAGGCAATGCGGTAGTCATATGAAGCCGATAGATATGCTTGATGGGAAGATGAGCGAAGAGGCGGGCGTTTGTATGGAAAAATGGGTATGTAAGTGCTGGAACCTGTGTGAAACGTGGAAGTATACGCCAAAACTTGGTTGGAAAGTGCTGGATTTTGATATATGGATAAGGAATATACAGAGGGAAGAAATTGAGGAGGTGGAAAATGTGTGATTTCGACCACGATTGTTATATGGATATGGTGTGCGAAGTAGAGCTTGACAGGGCTGTAGAGGAAATGCTTATCGGTCTTGAGGCTTTAGGCGTAACGGAGACAGATATAAGGTATAATTAGCGTTTCTGATAATTTGGGGGGTGGATTGCCCTATCACCCCCCATAAAAAAATGCAAAAATAATGCAAAAAAGCGAATTTACCCTATTGACTTTTGAAAAAGTGTGGTATAATATATAGTAGAGGTACAAATGCCCGGAGAGAACAAATTGTTACGCTTTTTTTATGTCAATTTGGATTACTTAATTCCCACAGTAGACACGAAGCGTAGCATAGTTTTGTCAAGGTTAAAACCTTGGGCTCTCCGGGCTTGTTTACTGTGGGATTTTGTTTTTAAGGGGCTGTTAAGTGCGGTTCTCCCCGTAACCATTATATAGATGGTTATAATGAATAGTGCAGATTTCAGTTAACTGAAACACAATGAAATCCAAGGTAGCGTCTCCCCGTGTAAAGCGGGGTTCGGGTAAAACCGAAGTTTTGTGGGGACTTATACTGACGTCTTGGTCTGTGATACTCTCCGATAAAGGAGGTGTCGTGATAAATTGTTGTGATGGACTGAACTTTTTGGCTTTGAGAGTAAAATTCTTCCTAAATACTATCACAGAAGAAAGAAAAGTCCCCACTATATCTAAATATAGGTAAAAGGAGGCAAAAATGAACGGAACGATTGCTGAAGTAGCAGAAGTAAAGAGGGGAACAAACAAAAAGGGAGAGTGGATACTCTCAAAGGTAAAGACAACGGAAGATGTGTTATTCTCAACGTTTGACAAGTCCGTGATTGGCGGAGAGGGTAAGTCCTTTAGTGCTGATGTAGTTAAGAATGAGAACGGATACAACGAGGCAAAGAAAGTTGCGATAACAGAAACAAAGGAAGTAGAGCAGGAAGAGGAAAAGGCGGCTCCTACTATAAAGGACTTATTAAAGCCCAAAGAGAGCAGGACCACACGCATAGTAGCCCTTAACGCCTCTGTGCTGTATCTTGGTGCCGTGGCGACACATCTAAAGGGCATGGGGGACTTGCCCAATTGGGGAAAGGTAGCCGAAGATATGGAGAGATGGTTAAAAGAGGAAAAAGAATAGGGGGGTGTTATGTCATATACGTTTGAGGACTTTAGGAAAGAGAAATATGGGGAAAACTATATCAAGCAGGAAAAGATAAGGGGCGAGTTCAGTCAGCTGAACACGCAGTATGACAACGTCGTGGCTGGTTTCAGGATACTGCTGGGGCAGATAAAGGAAGTCAGGGGAGGCTGAAATGACTAAATCAGAACGCAACACAATACTTGAAACTATCGCTCACTGGGACAGGATGATAGACTGGGCGAAGAAGCGGGAGAAGAGGTGGATGGTGAGTAGGGGGGATATGTGTTATGATGTGGGAGAGAATTGGCGTGGGGAGCATTGTCCGCTGTGTGTAAAGTATAAAGCTGATTATGTTTGTGGGAAATGTCCACTTTTGGAGAAGTATGGAAGGTGCGGTTATGGTAGGAAAAACCTATGGCTTAAAGTTCACCTCTCAGAGACTTGGGGAACGTGGGTAAAGAACGCAGAGAAATTCAGAGAGCAGATAGCGAGCTTGTTAGAGGAGGCGAAATGATGTATGAAATAGATGCAGAAGAAGAATACAATTCATTTTGGAAGAGCGTGGTTGAAAACAATGACGGAACAATAAATATGGAACAATTAAAAAAAGAATTAGCAGACTATTCGCTTCTAATGAAAAATATGTCAGAATTGTTTTGCTTGATTACTGGTGGTAGAATATCAAAACAAAATACAATGGCTTATGTTATAGCGAGTATTTATGATGATGAACTACAAGCATCATACGATGATGGTTATAAGAATGGGAGGAATAAATGACCGAACAAATTGACGTCGTAAAGAACTGGTTGCAGGAGATTAAATACTATAAGGAAACAATAACGAGGGATTTCCTTGCCTTGGGTAAGTTACTTATAGGCGGTCGCAGGGATAACCTATGGAAAGGCTTGACAGAAGACGGAAATAAGTTCAAGACATTTAATGATTTCCTTAAAAGCAAGGTATTGGGAATAGGAAAGACACAGGCATATAAGATAATGAACGCATACGAATACACGCAAGCTATGAAGATAGACGACAAGAGGGCTATGGAGATAGGGGTTGAGAAGCTGTCTTTGGGTTCTCGTGGAAAAGTTCAGTCGGCTGAACAAATAAAGGAAAAGACCGTATCGGAACTAAAGCAAGAGGCAAACCACCCCATCAGTTTTGGGGTATACATAGACAACGAGAAAGTCAAGGTGGTAGAGCAGGCAATAGATACCTTAATGAAACGAGACGGCATAACAAGCCGTGGTGAGGCTCTGTATCTTATTTGCGTAGACTTCCTGTCGGGTGCGGGTTGGGAACACCCACGCAAGAAAACAAGCAAGGAAAGTATGGACGAGATTTGGGAACACTACAAAGAGGTTATGGGTCTTGAAAGCAACGTGTCATATGGAAGATTCAGCAAGGATATGAAAGTCCTGATAGACCAAGTAAAAGATTTGGATATTATAAAAGAGGGCATAGGGATAATCTGCGAATACCACAAACACAAAGGGTTTGACTGTAACCTTTCCACCGTCGTGAAAGTGTGGTCGGAATACGAAAGCAATCCACAGAAATATATTAATGGGAGGTAATTATGGTTTGTAGTTGTTCAATGGCTGGAACAAGGGTGTGTAAGTTTTGTAAGAATAATAATTTTTATTACGATAAAGATTGGATTGTATATCCCACAAGACCACCGCAGTTTGAACCCGTGAAAAGAGAAAGAGATATTTGTGAGGATATTGAAAGCCTCAATAAGAATATTGAAAAGTTGGAGAAACTGATTAATGATTATTTACTTGACAAATAAAAAAAACCTGATATAATGGTATACGTGGGTTGGTTGTGGCTGAACAATCCTGTTTGTAGGCAGGATAAGGCGTGATGAGTAGAAGGCTCGTGCCTCTACAGTCAGCAATCTAAGTCCTCACCAATAAGAGTGAGGTAAAAGGTTTGCAGTTGGTGCCTATGAGCCGTCAGAAATGATGCGAACACCATAACTGCCAACCAGCCCGCCCGCGTTTCTTCTAAAAAAAAGAAATTATTGCCCCTTGCGGCTGAAAAGCCGGTGCAAACCACAAGTAAGTTCTCCTTCACGTGCGTACGTTTTAAGTGGTTGGTGTTAGTCCGTTTGGCTTTAAAGCCTACGAGTAAACGCACCAAGGGGCAAAACTCTAAAAGGAACTCAAATTGGATAAGCGTATATTCACACAAACCATAGAGAACATAAAGAAAAGAGGCAGGGAGCCGGAGTTCCCAACACTCCCCTGCCTTGATAAGAAGATATACGGTCTCAATCGTGGCGAGGTTACTGTCGTGGGTGCAGTGTCTGGAGAGGGTAAGACAGCATTCGCAACACAGATATGTCTTGAGTTAGCTGAAAGAAAAAAGAACGTTATTTTCATATCCCTTGAGATGTCTGCCCCACAAATATGCGAAAGGTTAATATCTCACTATGTTGGTATACCACGACCAAAGGTACAACAAAACGATCTAAATGAAGAAGACTGGGCTAAGGTACATCAATTTATGGATTTAAGCGTGTTTAAGGAGGGTTTCGACATAAGTGAGGGTGGACACCTGTCTGGAGAGGAAAACTCGTCTAGAACCGACTACGAGAACATTCGGACGCTATGTGAGCAGAGGCACCCAGATTTCATAGCAATAGACCATATACAGCGTATAAGAATGCCACACGGTATTGATGAAAAAAGAGCAATAAAGGATTTTGTGGTAAATATGACAGAATTGGCTAAAAAACAAAATATACCCATACTGCTACTTAGTCAGTTGAGGAAAACTGATTCATCATCTGGTCCAAGAAGACCTAATCAGGACGACTTGAAATGGTCGGGGGATATAGCGAACGAAGCTACTACTATTTTGTTATTGTATAGACCAGCAGAACACGGATTTGAACAGAAAGAACCACCGAAGATTATGCAGAAGAACAATATAATGGAATATAGTAGACTTATGGATATGAATGAAAAAATGAGAGACAAGAGTTATTGTGAAATACTTATAGTAAAGAACAGGAATGGTGAACGCACAAAGGTTGAGTGTAGGTTTAGGGGAGATATATACAAGTTTGAGGAATGGGAGGAGTGATTTTTTTCTTGACATTTTTCAAAAGTATGATATAATGGTATGTAGAAGTAAAACAAGGGGGAACATTGCAAAAGAAATCAATGGAAGAAATAAACAAGAAGTATTCACGCAGAGACGGATATTATTATAAGGGAAGCAAGCGGTATGTTTCCGTAACAACAGCGTTGCAGTGTATAAACAAGCCCGCACTGGTTAGCTGGGCTGGATATGGTTGTGCTAAGACAGCACTTGAAGACCCGTCTTTAACTCACACAGAAGTATACGCAAAGTTTATGGATGGCACAAAAACAAAGAAAGCAGGTATGGGAACACGCATACACGAAATATCCGAGGGTATAGAGAAAGGAACTATAAAGGATGTAGAGAACATTAGCGAAGACTTGCGTGGGTATGTTAAGGCGTTCCAGTCTTTTCTAAAAGAAATCAAACCCGAACTACTACTATCGGAAACAAAGGTGTATAGCGAGAAGTATGGTTATGCAGGCTCTCTTGACAGAGTGTGGAAGATAGGGGATAGCATAGTGTTGGCGGACATCAAGACGAGTAAGAACTTATATAAGGAGTATGGACTTCAGGTTGAAGCGTACCGTCGCGGTTGCTATGAAATGGGTCTCGTAGAAAAGATAGATAAAACAAAAGGCTTGCTACTCAAGCCCAACGGAACATTTGACTGGAAAGAAATGAACGGAGATTTTGATGTGTTCCTTTCGTGTTTGAAATTATGGAGATGGTTATACGAGGAGGTAGAATGACAACAGACAACAAAGAACAGGACATAGACTATGAACAGTTAAAAAAAGAATTTAGGAATAAACTTGAACTTATTATTGAGTTGGAGGTGGAGAGTTTGGCTAACAGCATACCAAAAGAGAAATTTTATGATTTCAAGTTAGAGCTTTACCGCAAGATTTTGGATTTAGTTGGAAAATACCAGATGTTTATATAGGAGGTATAATGGACGACAGGGAAAACGTTTCGGAAGACTATCGTGAAGATGTTATCGTGAATGTGGAAATGATACTGTTCGCATTGCGTTCAGACTTGGGAAGGCTTGAACCACTTCTTTTAAACTTTATAAAGAGAGCAGGATTTAAAGAGATTTCAGAGATAGTTGGGGAGCTTAAAGAGATAGGGGAAACCTGTATCAGGTTGAGCAATGAAATAATACTAATGTCTATGTGCAACGAACTTGATAAAAAAGTCTGACTGGGAGGAATAATGAGGGGACGTTGTGATGAATGCGAGAAGAACAAAGGGATAGTGTTTATATTGACGGAACTTGATAGAAACGAGGATGTTCACGCTAGCATGGTTGCAAGATTTTGTTCAAAAAAATGTATTTCAGAATATGTGGCTGATTGTTATCTTGAACCAATGGAGGACTGAATGAAGAAACTCTTGGAGGACTGATGACTACCGAAGAATTCAAAAAGAAGAATAGTCCTAAACAGGAGGAGAAATGGGAAAAGTAAAAGAAGTAAGAGATGATGATTTTAAAAAAAATGATTGGGTTGAAGATAAATATTTGGTAAGTTTAGATAATCCTATTTGGAGACTTGTAAGATTAAGATTACATTTTTGGAACACAATATTTAGAAAAAAGGAGTGTCTTAAATGACTATCAAAGAGTTTGAGAAGTTGTCGGATGAGGATAAGAATAAGATGGTGGCTGAGGCTATGGGAAAGTGTTGGCACAATATAGAGGAATTGCCTGACGGTTATAGATTTTGTAGAAAGTGTGGTGAATCATCTAATACTATATTGACATTTGAAAACATTGACTATCTCAATACCCCAGAAGGTTGCGTGGCGATGATGGAGTGGTGGTTAAATAAATATACTCAATTTAAACTTTATAAAACAAAAGATGGTATTCTTTTTGAGTATATAGATTATGGTTCTACTGAAAAAATGTGGAGGATAGAATTTGCTTGTGAAACAATAAACACAGCCCTCGCAATAGCAATACTCAAATCTTCTGGTAAAGTGGAGGACTGAATGAAAATAGCAAGAGTATTCCCGAAAAGAACTAATATGTCTCCAACCGATCTTGATTGTTATTTTTCCGTTCCTCCATGTTTTATTCCTAAATATGATGAAATTCATATATCAGTAGTTTTTACTTGGGATATTACTTATGCAGAATTCTTAAAAAAACAATGGGAACAAGTATGCTCTATTGTGAAAATAGGTGGTCCCGCCTTTAATGATTCTGGTGGAGAATTTACACCCGGATTATATACTAAACAAGGTATAACAATAACTTCAAGAGGTTGTCCGAATAATTGTTCTTTTTGTTTTGTGCCTAAGCGAGAAGGCAAAATAAGAGAATTAGAAATTAAGGAAGGCAATATTATACAGGATAATAACTTTCTTGCTTGTTCTAAACAACATAGGGATAAAGTATTTGAAATGCTTAAAAATAAACGAGCAATTAGTTTTGTTGGTGGATTAGAACCTGCAAGGATTACAGATGAAATAGTGGAACAATTAAGAGGTTTAAAAATTAAAGACCTATGGCTTGCGTATGATATGCCTGCCAGTGATCGCTTTCTTGAAAAAGCGGTTAATAAATTAAGCAAGTATTTTAAACGAGATAAAATTCGTTGTTATATTTTAATAGGTTATGAGGGAGATACTGTTGAAAAAGCAGAAGCGAGGTGTCGCAGAGCTTGGGAGATTGGAGTATTGCCTTTTGCACAAAGATATAGAATTGATAGTAGGGATTATAAAAATAGTTTTTTACAAAAAAGTAAAGAATGGCAGGATTTAGCAAGAACTTGGTCAAGACCTGCTGCGACAAAATCACACATAAAAAAAACAATTCTAAAATCCTTCATTGAGAAGTGGAGAGATAAAATAAAAAGGGGAGGTGGGGAGATGAATGCCGAAGAAGAATTTAATGAATTTCGTAAAACACTTGATAATATTACTAGGTTGTTAAAAGCAAATAGAAGAGAGGAAAACAAGAAAAGAGAGTTTCCATATAAACCAAAAAGGAATAAGAAAGGTTGGTATAAACTCGTGTAGGCGCATTGGCTCTAATAGATAATAATAAGTGTGATTATGTTTATGTGGTGCTTGGCACGCAAAGAGATAAAAAATCCGACCCAATATATAGAGGTTCTTTCTATTTTGAAGAAGGAGAAAATGATGATATAGGAAGAGTTCTTGATAGATTTAGAAAAAGTCTTTTTTTACTGCATCCAGTTTTTGAACGGAGCAATGAATAGGGGGAGAAATGAACCCAATAGAAAAGGTTTATGAACAATTTAAACACCTTGATAAATTAATATCTGATATAACATTTTTAGATGGAGGAGATAAAATACATAGCCTCTGTTTTGAATTATGGCAAGCGATAAAATCAGAGATGAAAAGATTGAAAGAAAAGGAGTCCAAGTGAAACAATACACCGAACAGGAATTCTCTGCATTATCTGACGATGAGTATAATCGGACTGTAGCGGAGGCGATGGGTAAATGTTGGCACGAGTATAAAGTTAATTTTTATAAAGGAGACAGGGATAATAGAGAAAACTATAAATGTTGGAAATGTGGTAAAATAAATGATGCCCCCTATTATTCAACTCCCATGAACATTAACTATCTCAACTCTGCCGAAGGTTGCGTGGCGATGATGGAGTGGTGTGGCAAAAACATAGAAAGATTTATGATACAATCTGATATTAGGCAAAAGTTTTGGAGAGCAGGACAGCAAGAAAAAGGCACAACTTGGTTTGAGTGGATTGTTTTTAGCAAAACTTTAGAAGACATAAACACAGCCCTCGCAATAGCCATACTAAAGTCAAAAGGAGTTGTGGAATGAAAATAGAAAAGCAGGTTACCAGTTTAGAGCCGAGCAAGAAGCTGGAAGAGGCTGGAGTGAAGCAGGAGAGTGTGTGGTGTTGGTGTAATCACAATGGAAGCTGGGTAATAGAGTTATCTGAGACGGAATGCTTAGAAAGTAGCGATGGTGTAAGTGCCTTCACTGTTTCAGAACTGTTGGAAATGTTGACGAATGAGGAGATTGTTGATTATATATATAGAGAAAAATATTTACACGACTGTTTAGATGATACTGACATTTGCAATCTAATAGATATATTCCGTTCCCCAGATAAACTTGCCGAAGTATTGATATGGGCGATAGAAAATAAACTTGTGGAGGAGAAATGACCCGTTCCCGCTGGCAGTTTATTCTCATGGTAATTATCGCAGCTTTCGCATTTAGAGTAGCCTATGTCTCAACCCTATCTTGCGACAAGTTTTACTTTGCCGATTCCCTGCAATTTAACGAGATGGCTGTAAACTTTCTCAATGGCAATGGTTTATCCGTGGGAGACAGCTATGCCTTCAGAATGCCACTATATCCACTGTTCCTTGCCGTATCATATCGTATCTGCGGAGTTATGCAGTTAGACGCTGTCAGGATTGCCCAGTCTCTCATATCCGCTCTAACGATACTGTTTATCTACCTCACGGCTGTTCTCGTATTCAACGAGGCTGTCGGCAAGTTATCGGCAATAATAGCAAGCATATACCCATTCTTCATATATTACAGCGGTGCCATTTTAACCGAAACATTATACATATTTCTAATCTCAATAACACTATGGTTTTTCGTTAAGCGAAAATATATCTGGGGGGCTGTATTCATAGCACTGTCTACATTAGTAAAGGCGGAAATATCAGGGTTTATGTTTCTTGCTATACTGTATGCTCTGATTACAGTGCCAAAGCCGCAGAAGCTGAATACCATTATAGCGATGATGGCGGTGTTCCTTTCCCTGATGTCTCCGTGGGTTATAGGGAACTATATCGTATTAAAGCGGTTTGTCCCCCTGTCTACAATGGGCGGAAGGGTTTTATGGGAAGGTAATAATCCGCAGAACTTATCTGGCGGTCCGTGCCACTATTTCCCCTTACAATCTGATGGGTTAGATGAAGTAGAAATTGACAGAATGTATAGAGATTCTGCAATAAAGACAATTAAGAATAATCCCAAAGCATTCCTAAAGCGCTGCGGCAGAAAGTTTTTGCGGTTCTGGAATGTTAGGCTAAATACAGACAACAAACTGTATGCTACAAAGAGAAACAATATCGTATCAATGGTATCGTTCCTACCCGTGCTTGTGCTTTTTACAATGGGGTTATTTGTCTCATTTGTCAACAGGGATAGACCACTGATAATATATCTATTCATACTGTATACCCTGCTCATAAACTTGGTGTTCGTTTCGTCGTTGAGGTATAGATTACCAATAGAGATGTATCTGATAATGTTCGCAAGTTATGCTTTGTATTTTCTCTTTAGCGAAGTAATACACAAATAAAACTATCATTAAGTATTGAGGAGGGTAAGATGACATATCTAGATAATTTCATTGACGAGATTCACTGTGCCGATTCCGTAGAGTTTATGAAAACTATTCCCAGCAATTCGGTGGATGCCTGCGTGTGCGACCCTCCGTATGGCTTGGAGTTTATGGGGAAGGAATGGGATAGGTTTAATAGATTTGGAGTTGCGGGAGAAGAAGGAGAAAATGATTTAAAGGTGAAAAAGAATTTTAAGATATTACCACGATTTTTTAATAAGGATTTACTAAACTATCAATCGTGGTGTCAGCAATGGGCTACTGAACTTCTGCGTATACTCAAGCCAGGCGGTCATCTCCTTGCATTTGGTGGCACGCGAACATATCACAGACTTGCCTGCGGGATTGAGGACGCAGGGTTTGAGATAAGGGATTGTATGCAATGGATTTATGGCTCAGGATTCCCGAAAAGTTTAAATATAGGTAAGGCGATACTAAAACAAATTGAAAATGAATTAGAAAAACAGGGTGTAAAAGGAGAAATACAGTGGAAATAAAATGTAATTACTGTTCCAAAATGTTTGATTATAACGGTGGGAAATCACACTATAATAGGTCAAAACATCATTATTGTTCTCCAAAATGTTTGACAAAATCAAATACTATACACGGTCTTGCATCTAAAAAAAGAATAGGTGGAAAACAAGATAAGAGATATAGGATTTGGTGTAATGTAAAAAAGAGAGCAAAAAAAGATGGAACATTGTTTAGTTTAAAAATAGAAGAAATACCGGAAATACCAAAAGTATGCCCCGTTCTTGGTGTTAAGATAAAAGAAAATAATAAGTCTGCACCACTAGACAGTAGTCCTTCAATGGATAGGATAAACCCAATTTTAGGATATGTTCGTGGCAATGTGCGTATTATCAGCAATAGAGCAAATAGAATTAAATCCGACTCTACGATTGAAGAACTTAAATTGATATTAAGCGATATGGAGAGATATATATGAAAAAATATATAGTAAATATAGGTAATGAAAAAATTGAGATTATACAAGATACGAATGGCAAATTCATTAAACCTGATTTAGTGAAAGAAAAAGAACAATTTGGAACAGCGTTAAAACCTGCCTGTGAGCCAATCGTATGCTGTAGGAAGCCCCTGTCAGAGAAGAATGTGGCGAGCAATGTATTGAAACACGGAACGGGTGGGATAAATGTGGATGGGTGTAGGATAGGTTTTAGTTCTCAAGTAGAGAAGGAGAAACATAAACAAGAATGGAATAGGGAATGGAAAACAGATTGGTTAAAACAGAGGCACGACCAAGAACCTAACTATCCCGGATGGAAATCAAGAAAAGAGTTCGGTAAGGATACACAAGGTCGCTTCCCAGCCAATGTGCTATTTGATGAGGAGGCAGCGCAGGAATTGGATAGGCAGAGTGAAAGCTCCTCCCGCTTTTTCTACTGTGCCAAAGCAAGCAAGGCGGAGAGGAATATGGGGTGTGAGGGGATGGAGGATAATGAAAAATATAACGATTTTGGATTAAAAGAAAGAATAGAAAATGGAGAACAAACAAATAGAAGAACAAACGAACAAGCATTAAAATCAAAGAATTTCCATCCCACTGTTAAGCCCCTATCCCTTATGCGTTATCTCGTCAAGCTCGTCTGCCCCAAAGACAGTATCTGCATAGACCCGTTTGTCGGAAGCGGAACAACGGCAATGGCTTGCAAGTCCGAGGGCATACACTATATCGGAATAGACAAAACGGAAGAGTATGTAGAAATCGCACGCAAGAGAGTAGGGGCGACACAATACCAGCCAGAGCTATTTAGGGGGTCTCAATGAAACTATCAGTTATCATACCTGTATACAACGAGCCAGACACAATTAGGCGTATAGTAAACAGAGTAATGAAAGTTGATATGGAGAAAGAGATTATCATCATAGACCAGTCCACGGATGACACATACCGCATAGTTGGAGAGATTATGTCCTATGCTCCCGTCAATCAAAGCGATATAAAATTATTCAGAATGACTAAGAAGAAATCTGACGGCAAAGGTTCGGCGATACGGGAAGGGCTTAAATATGTAACCGGCGATATAGTAATCATACAGGACGCAGACTTGGAGTATGATCCCAACGATTACTACGAGCTTGTAAGGCCTATAGTGGAAGGCAGGGCAAGTGTGGTGTATGGCTCAAGGATTTTGGGCAATAATGAGAAGTCATCCCTATGTTTCTACTTGGGCGGAAGGTTGCTGACATTCCTTGCTAATATTCTCTACAAAGCCAACATTACAGATGAGCCGACCTGCTACAAGGTATTCCTGACAGCCGTGATAAAGAGTATTGACCTGAAGTGTAAGCGATTTGATTTCTGCCCCGAAGTTACTGCGAAAGTCAGAAAGATGGGATATGAAATACTTGAAGTTCCTATCCACTATTATCCTCGCTCACTTGAAGAAGGCAAGAAGATAAGGTGGCAAGATGGGATTGAAGCGATATGGACGCTGATAAAATATAGATAGGGGGAATAGATGAAAATCACAAAAGAACTACTGAGGAGATGGGGTCTCTTAGAATATAATACGAGATGGTGTGACAATTATAAAGAAACTGACGGATTGAAATTGGTTAAAGTGCTGATAGAGGATAATCAATTATCGTGGGCTAATTGGCTCATTTCACACCTAATGAATTACGAACAGAGAGTTTCTTATGCGGTTTTTGCTGCGGAGCAAGTTATAGATTTGTATGAGGAGAAGTATCCTAATGACAAACGACCACGAGAGGCGATAGAGGCAGCGAAAAAGTGTATTGAAAATCCAAGTAAGGAAAACAAAGACGCAGCTTATGCGGCGGCATACTTGGCACGCTTATCAGACGCCTTGGTAGACTCATCGTATGAAGCAGTATACGCAGTATCTGCGGCATCATACGCAGCATACACATCAGAAGATGAAGAAGACTCTGCAGAATATGCGTCATACGCAGCAGATGAAGCATCGGTAGACTCAGAAATGAAAGTCAAGATACTTAATTATGGAATTGAATTATTGGAAGTCAAATAGAGGAGGAATAGATGAAAAATGTTGAGCAGAAGACATTTGTTTGCGAGGAATGTGGTGATGAATTGGGAAGAATTGATATTGAAGGAGAAAGACCGCAACAACTTTTTTGTAGAAAGTGTAGTACAACAAACTGTTCTACCACTAAAGAAATTTATAATATTGCCAAAAAAATTAAAGCATATCATCAGTTTATAGATATGCGAGATATATGTAGTATTGTTTCAAGCACATTACAAACCATCTCTTCAGACGAACTCCGTGATGAGTTGAAGAAGATGGGGTATGTGAAAGTGAGGGAAGTTAAAATAGAATCTTTTATAGAAGATACATTGGGAGAAGTGTCCGTTGAATATGGTGATGGAAAAGATAGATTGAAAATTGGCGACACAATCTATCTACCAGTTGAGGAGGGGAAGTGAATAGGAATTCAGTATTTAACTTAGTAATGCGAGGCAATAAAATACTCGGTACAAAGGTAGATATGTGCCATCTCACAAAGCCCTGCCTACGCAATATG